>ERZ795058.681-NODE-681-length-50885-cov-10.568011_pt1 | contig 50885 bp, 44 predicted proteins | sample MGYA00375142_ERZ795058 | MGnify/ENA primary metagenome ERZ795058 (study PRJEB30187, sample SAMN05720210) | activated sludge metagenome | isolation source: anaerobic digester from wastewater treatment plant | place: Japan | collected 2015-04-20 ... | reverse complement strand
TAAAAAACTTTGCTAAAAAACTTTGCTAAAAAACTTTGCTAAAAAACTTTGCTAAAAAACTTTGCAAAAAAACTTTGCAAAAAAACTTTGCAAAGTTAGTGATAATTTTTTAATTGAACAGAGCCAAAAAGAAACAAATCAAAAAAAACATTGTTTTTGCCTTTATATCAATGTGTTTATGCTACTTAATAGATTAAATCGTCGCCCGAAGACGGCAATACATAATCTGTCGATGTCGGCACTTGGTCATTTTGACTGTTCGAACCATTGACCGCTTTCGAACTTATAATTTCATAAGGATTGGTTTCGTCATCTTCGTTCATAAAACGCGCAAATTCGCTCTTAAACCTCAAATCGACTGTACCTATCGCACCGTTACGGTGTTTAGCGACAATGATTTGCGCTATTCCGCGCATATCTTTATGCGTAACAGGGTCTTCCGTGATTTTATAAATTTCGGGACGATGAATAAAACACACTATGTCGGCATCCTGTTCAATAGCACCCGATTCGCGCAAATCGGATAGTTGCGGCACTTTGCCATCGGCTGCGGTTCGACTTTCCACACTACGATTCAACTGTGAAAGCGCAATGATAGGAATATCCAACTCTTTAGCCAAACCTTTGAGCGACCGCGAAATGATACTTACTTCCTCCTGACGGCTGTAAAAATTCATTCCCGAAGCATTCATCAGTTGCAAGTAATCGATAAAAATAACTTTTACACCATGTTCCCTCACCAATCGCCGCGCTTTGGTACGCAATTCGAGTACCGAAAGGCTTGGCGTATCATCAATATAAATGGGAGCATCGTACAAAGCATTGATTTTATGGTCAAGTTGCTTCCATTCGTGGTGCTCCAACTGTCCGTTTTTAATTTTGTTACCCGAAATTTCGCACACATTGACTATAAGGCGATTTACCAACTGCACATTGGACATTTCCAATGAAAAAATAGCCACCGGATAACGAAAATCCACCGCCATGTTTTTTGCCATAGAAATTACCAACGCCGTTTTTCCCATCGCAGGACGTGCCGCTATCACTATCAAATCGGAATCTTGCCAGCCGGACGTAATCTTGTCCAACCTATGAAAACCGCTTTGTAATCCACTATAACCATCAGCTTGTTTGGAAGCCTCTTGAATGCGGCGTAAAGCCTCCTGAATAATTGGATTGATTTGAACAACCTCTTTCTTTACATTGCGTTGCGACACTTCGAAAAGCATTCCTTCTGCCTCTTCCATCAAATCGTCAACATCCGTTTTTTCGTCAAAAGCTTTGCTTTCTATCGATGCAGCTACACGTATCAGCTCGCGAGCCATGTATTTTTGAGCAATGATGCGAGCATGGTATTCGATGTGTGCCGCCGACGACACTTTAGAGGTCAATTCGGCTATGTAATACGGACCGCCAATTTCATCCAACACGCCCATTTTACGAAGTTCCTCAGTTACCGTATACATGTCCACAGGAGCATTTTGCACTGCCAAATTGGTAATGGCGGTGTAAATTTTACCGTGTATATCCTTGTAAAACGAAGCTGACGAAAGCAGTTCATTGACACGCGCATAGGCATCTTTTTCGAGCATCAGAGCGCCCAAAACGGACTCTTCCAAATCGAGAGCTTGCGGCGGAACCTTGCTATAATCGATAGACGGCAGCGATGTCGTTTTTTTTCCTTTATATGATTTTTTTTCTTCCATATCACAATTTTTTAGCAGTACAAAAGTAGTAGAAATAACCGTAGCAGACCTCTTTTTTAACAATTTGTTATAGAGAAGATTTCAACAAGTTTTCAAACGATTTTCAAACGCTATGCAATATACCGTGTTGGGCAAATAAAAAGGAGGACAGTTTTAAATTGTCCTCCTCCCTTAAAAATACATTATGAAAACTACTTATTAAGACCTATTATCTCAATAAGTCCAAACAAGTCTTAACTTACTGCTAATGGTTCTATTGAAACAAACGATTTGTTTTCGCGTTTTTTGCGAAAAACAACAATACCGTCAGTCAATGCAAATAGTGTATGGTCTTTGCCTATACCTACATTGTCACCGGGGTTGTGAACAGTACCGCGCTGGCGAACGATGATGTTGCCGGCTTTAGCAAATTGTCCACCAAATATTTTTACGCCAAGTCGTTTGCTTTCCGACTCGCGACCGTTTTTTGAACTACCTACTCCTTTCTTATGTGCCATTTTTTTCTAATTTTTAAGGGTTAAGCTACAATTTCATTAATTTTTATTTCTGTAAAGTTTTGACGGTGACCATTCAGTTTACGGTGCCCTTTACGACGTTTTTTGTGAAAAACAAGCACTTTATCGCCACGAACGTGCGAAACAACTTCTGCCACAACTTTGGCACCTTTTACGGTAGGAGCTCCTACAGCAATTTTGCCTTTGTTGTCAATTAACAATACATTTTCAAACTCTACTTTAGAGCCACACTCGGCTCCTTCCATGCGGTGCACAAAAATATTTTTGCCCGCTTCTACCTTGAACTGTTGACCAAGGATTTCTACAATTGCATACATTTTGTGTATCTTTTAAAATTTGATCGGGAGGCGGGATGCTAAAAACTCTTCAACAGTGCCACTTGAGTGCCTCTTTGCGAATCGGACTGCAAAAGTACAACTTTTTTTTGGGATAGCAAAACTTTTTTCAAAAAAAATCATTTTAAGTGTAACGGCTGTTTTTTAGAGCTATTTTGTACGTTTCAACCCGTCATCTGCATTCTTATTTTTGGCGGTTATACCATTTTTATTTGCCACAATAGTTGTCCATGCGACAAAAAAAGCATAACTTTGTAAACGCATCTTTTGCACAAAAATCATGAATGTAAACAAATTTCGATTACTCAATATCTTGTTTATTATAAGCCACTTGCTTGTAATTGGCGGTGCTGTCTGTTATTTATCGGATTTTCGGGGCATGTACATTTTTGGTGCAGGCGCAGTGATACTTACTATTGTGCGTTTTTTGAGCACACCGCCTTCAAGTGATTTTCGCATCCAACGCCTCAATCGTATGCAAGCCATTAGTACTATTTTACTTCTTGCCACTATCTATTTGATGTACAAGGAGTTTACTTCGTGGGGACTAACTCTCACCATAGCAGCCATTATCGATTTAGTCATTGCTTTCCGCAAACCATCATAACGAACAATTATGCAAAATACTGTTTTGTTGGGAAAAAACCTGAACGAATTGAAGGATGTGGCAAAAACTCTCGGAATGCCGACATTCACAGGCAAGCAATTGGCAGAATGGCTCTATAAAAAACGAGCAGTTTCGTTCGACGAAATGAGCAATATATCGCTCAAAAACAGGCAAATTTTGGCAGAACATTTTACTATAGGACGCACGCCGCCCATCAAAGAAGCTGTTTCGATTGACGGCACGAAAAAATATTTATTCCAAACTGCCAAAGGCACAGTTGAATCGGTATTTATTCCCGAAGATGACCGCGCCACGCTCTGCATTTCGAGCCAAGTAGGTTGCAAAATGAACTGTCTGTTCTGCATGACCGGCAAACAAGGTTTTTCAGGTAATCTTACTGCCAGCGAAATTTTGAACCAAATACTTTCCGTTCCCGATAGCGAAAAACTTACTAATTTGGTGTACATGGGCATGGGCGAGCCGATGGACAACACGCTGGAAGTGCTGCGTTCGTTAAACGTAATGACCAGTGAATGGGGATTGGCATGGAGTCCGCGCCGAATTACAGTGTCCACCATAGGATTAATTCCCGGTATGAAGCAGTTTTTGGAACATTCGGAATGCCATTTAGCTATCAGCCTGCACGAACCGTTTTCGGACGGGCGTTTACAACTGATGCCTGTAGAAAAGGCTTTTCCGATAGCCAAAGTGATAGATGAATTGAAAAAATATGATTTTGCCCACCAAAGACGGCTTTCGTTTGAATACATTGTGTTTGAAGGTATAAACGACTCACCACGTCATGCCATAGAATTGGTGCGATTACTCAAAGGAGTGCCGTGCCGCGTAAATCTTATCCGTTTCCACGCTATTCCGAACATAAAACTGAAAAGTCCAAGCACGGAAAAGATGGAAAAATTGCGCGATTACCTAACAAACAACGGTATTATTTGCACTATTCGCAAATCGCGTGGCGAAGATATTTCGGCTGCCTGCGGTATGCTATCGAGCGAACAAAAAAACATAACAATTTGAAAATCTGATATTAAAATTTAGAATTATGAAACGATTTTTTTTCATCACATTGGCGGCAGCTATGACACTACTCTACGGATGCCGCAACACGGACGTACTTTTGCCCAACTCCATCGGTTCAATATTTGAAGTACTGGTGGTTATCGACCAAAAAGATTGGAAAAGCGAAGGCGGCAAAGCGCTGTTTGATATTTTGAATGAATCCGCCCCTGCTCTGCCACAGCCGGAAGCACTTTTTAAACTGTCAAAAGTACCTCACAACGCTTTTGACCATTTGGTAAAACCGGCACGCAACATAGTTGTTGTAACGGTTGATTCGCTGCTTTACACCAAAGCAAGTATGAAATTAGCGAAAAACAAATGGGCTAAAAATCAAATGGTTGTATTCATTACCGCACCGAACAGTTCTTCACTCGCCAACTACGTAATGGCAAAAAAACGCACAATACAGCAAGCTTTTATCAATTCGGAACGCGCCAACCAAATGGACTACTACAAAGCCAACGCCAACCAAACTGCTATGAAAAAAGCTTACGAAAAATTCGGCGTGCGCATTACTCTGCCAACTGACCTGAACAAATATAAGGAAGCGGACAACTTTTTGTGGATATCGAACGGCAGCATTGATGCAAATAAAAATATCATCATTTATGCCTATCCCTACACCGACCAAAAGCAACTTACCGAAAAAGAATTGTTATCCAGACGCGACTCCGTGCTAAAAGTTAATATCTCCGGTAGCGTTGAAGGTTCATATATGGGCACCGAATACGATGTGATACCCCCGATTATGAAAGAAATTTGGGTGAATGACGCCTACTGTGCCGAAATTCACGGATTGTGGAAAATGAAAAACGGTGAAGTAATGGGAGGCCCGTTCGTTAGTCACTCACGCGTGGACGAACTCGGCAGCCGCATCATTACTGTAGAAGGTTTTGTTTTTGCTCCCGGACGCGACAAACTCAACAATATTCGCCAAATGGAAGCCATGGTCTATTCGCTCCGTTTGCCGCAAGAAATTAACGAAATTACCGTTACTGCCAAAGCTAACACGCGTAAATAAAAAACGAGTTTAAAAAAACAACATTAATATGGAAAAACTTTTAAAAATAGGCATCACACAAGGCGACATCAACGGTGTCGGCTACGAAATAATTTTAAAAACATTAGCAGATAATCGCATTCTCGAAAACGCTGTTTTCATTATCTACGGCTCGTCGAAAGTGGCGGCATTCTACAAAAAGCAGTTGGAAATGGACAATCTGAACTTTAACATTGTGCGCAAAGCCGAAGAAGCCAATCCGCGCCGCATTAACATTATCAACTGCTGTAATGACGAAATAAAAGTAGAAATGGGAGTTCCTACCAAAGAAGCCGGTGAAGCCGCTTTCAAAGCTTTGGAAGCCGCCACCGACGACCTCAAAAACGGTATTATCGACGGCATAGTAACCGCTCCTATCAACAAAGCCACCATACAATCGGAACGGTTCAATTTCAACGGTCACACGGAGTACCTTCAAAGTAAATTCGACCAAAACGAATCGCTGATGCTCCTCGTAAGTGACAGATTGAAAGTGGCTTTGGCTACCAACCACGAACCCATCAATGCCGTGGCAGGATTATTGACAGAAGAACTTCTGCTTAAAAAATTGACCTTGCTAAAAAAATCGCTCCAACGCGACTTTATAATACGTCAACCGCGCATAGCCGTTTTGGCATTGAATCCGCACGCAGGAGATGACGGGCTGATAGGGAAAGAAGAAATCAACATCATTGCACCTGCTGTAAAAAAAGCCAACGAAGAAGGCATTATTTGCGTGGGTCCACTGGCTGCCGATGGATTTTGGGGTTCGAGCGAATTGACCCATTACGATGCAGTTTTGGCAATGTACCACGACCAAGGACTTGCACCTTTCAAAGCAATAGCCATGAACACCGGCGTGAATTTTACAGTCGGTTTGCCCATTGTGAGAACATCGCCCGACCACGGCACCGCCTACAACATTGCAGGTAAAAATTTGGCAAACGAAAACTCGTTCCGACAAGCTGTTTTTGCGGTATTCGACATCGTAAAAAATCGGAATTTATATGACGAAATCAACGAAAATCCATTGCAAATCAACGAAAAAAATTAGAAACAAATTGTTGATAAATTACTTTTCTCATTCTTAAAAAAAAATGTAACTTTGCAAAGTCGAAAAATAGAGGCAAAAATAACGACCGATTTTCGCAAATCATGCACATTTTCAGAAAAAAATTTTTCATACATCTAAAACATTGCCGAAACATTTACGCAGTGAAAGGTTTACTGCCTCAAAAAGGAACAAAGACAATAAATTAATAACAAGCTGTTTGTGCGCCGTAAAAGCGACAAACAGCTTTTTTAATAGTTCAAAAATATACCACAATGACACCACAAGTAAGTATTATCATGGGCAGCGTAAGCGATCTTCCAATAATGGAAAAAGCAGCGCAAACGCTCGACGAATTCCACATTCCGTTTGAAATGCACGCCTTATCGGCGCACCGCACACCGTCCGAAGTAGAGACGTTTGCTCGCGAAGCTGCCTCACGCGGCATAAAAGTCATCATAGCAGCAGCCGGAATGGCGGCAGCTTTACCCGGAGTTATCGCAGCAAACACCACTTTGCCCGTTATCGGCGTTCCCATCAACGCTTCATTTGATGGTATGGATGCACTTTTGGCTATCGTTCAGATGCCTCCCGGCATTCCTGTTGCTACCGTAGCCGTAAACGGTGCAATGAACGCCGCCATTTTGGCAGTGCAAATATTAGCAGTGGGCGACACACAAATAACCGACAAATTAACAATTTACAAAAAAAACCTCAAAACTAAAATTGTAGAAGCCGATGCCAAACTCGGCACAATAAAGTACACATACAAAACAAATTGATTGACAATATGAACTATAGAATTTTTGTAGAAAAACGACCTGAATTTCAAGTAGAAGCGAAAAGTTTGCGCAATGAGTTGAACAATAATCTTAATCTGAAAATCAGCACATTGCGACTAATAAACGTGTACGACCTGTTTGGTTTTACAGAGGATTTGCTTAAAAAAAGCCGTTTTCAAGTTTTCGGTGACATTGTAACCGATACTGTGAGCGACGCCATTGACTTGACTGCAAAAAAATATGTGGCTGTAGAATATTTGCCCGGGCAATTTGACCAACGCGCATCGACAGCTGTCGATTGCGTAAAGCTCATTGACCCCACTGCCGAAATTCGTATAAAAAGTTCTAAATTACTGATATTCGACGACAATATTTCCGATTCCGATATCGAAAAAATAAAAAAATACCTTATTAACACAATAGAGAGCCGCGAAAAAGATTTGACGACCCTTTGCGACAACGAACAAGCCGACTCAAAACCCGTAACCGTACTTAACGGTTTTATACAGATGCAAGACAACGAAAGGGAAAAATTTTGCGAAGAAATGGGACTTGCTATGAATGTTGACGACCTGCAATGCGTCATAGACTACTTCAAAGCTGAAGGACGTGACCCCATTGAAACGGAATTGCGCATTCTCGACACCTATTGGAGCGACCATTGCCGTCACACCACTTTCACCACCATTTTAGAAGAAATCACCATTAACGAATCGTTCATAAAATCGAATCTTGAAGAGTCGCTTGAACTCTACAAAAAAATGCGACACGAACTTAACTGTACGCACAAAGATATTTGCTTAATGGACATAGCGACCATTGGCGCACGCTACCTGCGCAAAAACGGCTATTTGGACGATTTGGAAGTGAGCGAAGAAAACAATGCTTGCAGCATTTTTGTAAACGTTGATGTGGACGGAAAAACGGAAAAATGGCTCTTGCAATTTAAAAACGAGACACACAACCACCCCACCGAAATAGAACCTTTTGGCGGTGCTGCTACTTGTTTGGGCGGTGCCATACGCGACCCGCTTTCGGGACGCAGCTACGTTTATCAAGCGATGCGTGTAACCGGCGCAGGAAACATTTACGCACCAATGGAAGACACTCTCGAAGGTAAACTGCCGCAACGCATCATTTCGACTAAAGCCGCCCACGGTTATTCCAGCTACGGGAACCAAATAGGATTAGCCACTACTCATGTACGCGAAATCTATCACAAAGATTATTTAGCAAAACGCCTTGAAGTGGGTGCCGTTGTGGGCGCAGTAAAAGCCGACCATGTTCGTCGCGAAACTCCCGCACCGGGCGATATCGTACTGCTGATAGGAGGACGCACAGGTCGTGACGGAATTGGTGGTGCCACAGGTTCATCAAAAGAACACAACTTGCAATCGCTTGAAACGTGCAGCAGCGAAGTGCAAAAAGGTAATGCCCCCGAAGAACGCAAATTAGAACGTTTTTTCCGCAGACCTGAAGTAACTCGACTAATTAAAAAATCGAACGATTTCGGTGCAGGCGGCGTTAGTGTCGCTATTGGCGAATTAGCCGATGGATTAGACATCTATTTGGACAGAATTTTAACAAAATACAGCGGACTTAATTCAACCGAACTTGCCATCAGCGAATCGCAAGAACGTATGTCTGTAGTCATTGAAGCCGCCAATCGTGCCGAATTTGAAAGCTATTGTCATAGCGAAAACATTGAAGTGGTACACATTGCCGACATTACAGATACGCAACGGATGCGTATGTTCAACAAAGGACGCAAAGTGGCTGATTTATCGCGCGCTTTCATCGACAGTGCAGGCGCAAAACACTACGCCAAAGCAACCATTGCAACTGTAGAAGAAACCAATCCTTTTCTCCGTAAAGTAGAAGGCGCAACGCTTTACGACAAAATGGTAACCAATTTAAGCGACGACAACGTAGTGTCGCAAAAAGGTCTTATCGAACATTTCGACTCCACCATCGGTGCAAGCACCGTGCTGATGCCCTTTGGTGGCAAAACACAAAACTCCGAAACTCAAGTAAGCGTACAAAAATTACCGGTTTTACACGGTAACACCAATTGCGCTTCCATCATGGCTTTCGGTTACAATCCGTTCATCACTTCGTGGAGTCCTTATCACGGCGCAGCTTACGCCGTAGTAGAAGCCTGTGCCAAAGTAGTAGCTGCCGGAGCGCGATTCGATAAAATGCGTTTCTCGTACCAAGAATATTTTGAACGTTTGCAAACGGCGGAATCGTGGGGAAAACCCTTGAGCGCACTTTTGGGCGCATTGGAGATGCAAGAAGCGTTAAAACTGCCTTCTATCGGCGGAAAAGACTCCATGAGCGGCACTTTTCAAAACATCAACGTACCACCTATGCTTATGGCTTTCGGCATCACTACAGTAGATGCCAACAATGTCATCAGTACCGATTTGAAAGCAAGCGGAAATCACCTCTATCTCATCCGCCACACACCTCTGCGCAACTATATGCCGAACACAGAACAATTGAAGAAAAACTTCAATTTTGTCAGCGAAAACATTGAAAATAAAAAAATTCTATCAGCCTACGCCATCGGTTTCGGAGGTATCAGCGAAGCTATTTCAAAAATGGCATTCGGTAACGAAATAGGCGTTGACATCAATTTAAACGAAGCCGACCTTTTCAACTACAATTACGGCTCAATTTTGGTAGAAAGCACGCAAAAACTGGACTATGCAGACGCCGAATTTATCGGCACGACAATAGCTAAACCTGTTATAACCATTAACGGTGAAACAATGGATTTGAAAAAACTGTGGATTGCCAACACAGAAAAATTTCGAAGCGTCTATCCCGACAAAGGAGAAAACAACGCTACTGTAATGCATTATACACCTGAAAAACGAACATTCACTTACAAAGGCGAACGCGTAGAAAATCCAATTGCTTATTTGCCGGTATTTCCGGGTACCAACTGCGATTATGACACCGCAAGAGCATTCCGCAAAGCAGGTGCAAAAGTAGTTCACAGTGTTTTCCGCAATCTTAGCGGCGAAGACATTTTAGCTTCTATTGCTGAAATGAAAGCAAACATTTCTCGCTGCCATATTTTTGTACTTTGTGGCGGTTTTTCGGCAGGCGACGAGCCTGACGGCAGTGGAAAATTTATTTGTAACGTGTTACAAAACAAAGAGATAACCAACGAAATTCATCAACTTATCAACCGTGGCGGTCTCATTCTTGGCATTTGCAACGGTTTTCAAGCTTTGGTAAAATCGGGACTTCTTCCCTACGGTCGTTTGGGTTGCGTTACGCAAGAGTCGCCCACTCTGTTCCGCAACGACATCAACCGTCACATTTCGCAAATGGTAACAACACGTGTCGCTTCAACCAACTCGCCTTGGCTGGAAAGTTTCAACATCGGCGACCTGCACACCATAGCCATGAGTCACGGCGAAGGAAAATTTGTTATCAACCCACAGTTAGCCAAAGAATTATTTGAAAATGGTCAAGTGGCATTCCAATACGTTGATTTGCAAGGCGAAATTACTGTCGAATCGCCCTACAATCCCAACGGTTCCAACTACGCTATTGAAGGCATCATCAGCAAAAATGGTCAAATACTTGGTAAAATGGGACACAGCGAACGCTACGAAGAAAATCTCTTCAAAAATATCAGCGGCAATAAGCACCAAGATATTTTTAAAAACGCTGTCAATTATTTCAGACACAACAAATTATAAAATAACAAATTATGCAAACATTAACGGCAACAAACTTCAAGTTTCCGCAACAGACAAAAGTTTATAACGGCAAAGTTCGCGATGTCTATTTTGTAGGCGATAAAATAGTGATGGTAGCGACTGACCGAATTTCGGCATTCGACGTTATTTTACCAAAAGGTATTCCCTATAAAGGTCAAATACTCAATCAAATAGCATCGATTTTTTTAGATGCCACTGCCGATATTTGCCCAAATTGGAAATTGGCTTCGCCCGACCCGATGGTTACTATCGGCGTGGTCTGCAAAGGCTTTCCGGTAGAAATGATTGTACGCGGCTACTTGTGCGGAAGCGCATGGCGTGCCTATAAAAGCGGTGTGCGCAAAATTTGCGGCGTGAAATTGCCCGACGGTATGCGTGAAAATCAAAAATTTCCCACGCCCATTATCACACCTACTACTAAAGCCGAAATTGGCGAACACGACGAAGATATTTCCAAAGACGAAATCATTGCCAAAGGATTGGTTTCGGCTGAAGAATACGCCATTTTGGAACGTTACACGCTCGCCCTATTCCAACGCGGAACAGAAATTGCCGCTCAACGGGGACTTATTCTTGTAGATACAAAATACGAATTCGGTACCCACAACGGCACCATCTACTTGATGGACGAAATACACACCCCCGATTCGAGCCGCTACTTCTACGCCGAAGGCTACGAAGAACGCTTTGCAAAAGGCGAACCGCAAAAGCAACTCTCTAAAGAATTTGTGCGCGAATGGCTGATGAGCAACGGATTTCAAGGAAGAGAAGGAGAACAAGTTCCGGAAATGACTGACGAAATAGTAGAAGGCATCAGTACCCGCTACATAGAATTGTTTGAGCAGATAACCGGCGAAAAATTCCAAAAAACCGACACTAAACAACTTGAACAACGCATTGAACAGAATATTCTCAATTTTTTAAAATCAAATAACTAATTCCATGGCAGTAAGTTACGAAAAGGCAGGAGTGAACCTCGAAGCGGGCTACGAAGTGGTGCGCCGCATCAAAAAACATGTCGCCTCTACAACACGTATAGGAGTGATGGGCAATATTGGTACATTCGGCGGAATGTTCGACCTCTCTGCACTCAACATCAAAGAGCCGGTGCTCGTGAGCGGTACCGACGGCGTAGGCACTAAACTCAAATTGGCGTTTGCAATGGACAAACATGACACCATAGGCATCGATGCGGTGGCTATGTGCGTTAACGATGTTTTGGCGCAAGGAGCCGAACCGCTCTACTTTTTGGACTACGTGGCTATTGGCAAAAACGACCCTGTAAAAATTGAGCAAATTGTTGCCGGTGTAGCCGAAGGCTGCCGTCAGGCAGGCTGCGCACTTATTGGCGGCGAAACAGCCGAAATGCCCGGAATGTACGAAAACGGTGAATACGACATTGCCGGATTTACTTGTGGCGTGGTGGAAAAATCGCAAATAATTGACGGCTCAAAAGTAAAAGTCGGCGACCTGCTTATCGGCATTGCTTCATCGGGCGTGCATTCCAACGGTTTCAGTTTGGTACGCAAAATTTTCAGCGATGCCCGCCTCGACCTGTTTACCCAATACACCGACCTTGACACCGAAAAAACGCTTGGCGAAGTGGCACTCACTCCTACAAAAATTTACATAAAACCTGTGTTGGACGTGGTGCGCAATTGCGATGTTCACGGCATAGCGCACATTACCGGCGGTGGCTTCGACGAAAACATTCCACGCATACTGAAAGAAGGACAAGGTGCTGAAATAGAAGAAGGTAGCTGGAAGATTTTGCCGATTTTCCGCTTTTTGGAACAACACGGAAAAATTCCTCACCGCGAAATGTTCAACATTTTCAATATGGGAATCGGCATGGTGGTAGCTTTAGATGCCGACGAAGCCGAAAAAGCCATCGCAATTTTGACCAAACACGACGAAAAAGCAACCGTAATCGGCAAAGTAACCGACCAAACGGGTGTAGTCATAAAGTAAACAAACAATGAACAGAAAAACCAACATCGCCGTTTTCGCTTCCGGCAATGGCAGTAACTTTGAAGCTTTGGTGCAAGCCTGCAAAAACGGCACCATCGCTGCTGATATACGCATTTTGGTGTGCGACCAACCGAATGCCTACTGCATAGAACGGGCTAAAAAACACAATGTGCCTGTTTTTGCTTTCAAAGCGAAAGAGTTTACCGACAAAGCGCACTACGAAACGGAAATTTGCCGTATTTTAAAAACTTACGACATTGAATTGATTTGTTTAGCGGGCTATATGCGCATTGTCGGGCACACGCTACTGCAAGCCTACAGCGGTAAAATACTTAACATTCACCCTGCCCTGCTTCCCGCTTTCAAAGGCGCACACGCTATTGACGATGCGTTTCGTTTCGGTGTGAAAGTGTTCGGCGTAACCGTTCATCTTATCGACGACACCATTGACGGCGGCACTATTGTAGCACAACGCGCATTTGAATACTACGGAAACGACCGCGACGAAGTAGAAACCAAACTCCACGAAATAGAGCATCAACTCTATCCCGAAGCAATAAACATAATTCTAAAAACACAAAAAAATAATTCATAATGAGAGCATTAGTATCTGTTAGCAACAAAACCGGATTGGTAGAATTTGTAAAAAACCTCAAAGCACTCGGCTGGGACATTATCGCCACCGGTGGCACTATGAAACTGCTGCAAGAGAGCGGCATACAAGTTATTAATATCAGTGAAGTAACAGGATTTCCCGAAATTTGCGACGGGCGTGTAAAAACATTGCATCCCAAAGTACACGGCGGACTTTTGGCACGCCGCGACAATCCCGACCACCTCAAAGCATTGAAAGACAACGGCATCGAATTTATCGATATGGTTTGCGTTAATCTCTATCCGTTTGGCGAAACCATTGCCAAACCCGATGTTACGATGGAAGATGCCATTGAACAGATTGATATTGGCGGACCATCGATGCTACGCAGCGCTGCGAAAAACTATGCGGACGTTACCGTAGTATGCAATCCTGCCGACTATCCGAAAATTATCGACGAAATCAGAGCCAACGGCAACACCACGCTCGAAACGCGCTTGAAATTGAGTGCAAAAGCCTACACGCACACCGCCGAATACGATATGTGCATCGCCACTTTTATGCGTGAAAAAGCACACCTCAACGAAAAATTATTTCTCGAATTTGACTTGGCACAAGGACTTCGCTACGGCGAAAATCCTCACCAATCGGCAAAATTCTACCGCCAAAAAGAACATGTTCCCTATTCACTCGCCTTTGCCAAACAGTTGCACGGTAAAGAGATGAGTTACAACAACATACAAGACGCCAACGCCGCACTGAACATTGTAAAAGAATTTGATGCACCGTTTTGCGTGGGACTGAAACACATGAATCCCTGCGGAGCAGCCATCGGCACCGACATTGTGGACGCTTGGACAAAAACCTATGAAGCCGACAAAGTGAGTATTTTCGGAGGCATTGTAGCTACTAATCAAGAAGTTACCAAAGAAGCTGCCGAACTGATGAAACCCATTTTTCTGGAAATTATCATGGCACCAAAATTCTCACCCGAAGCATTGGAAATCCTTCAAACGAAGAAAAATTTGCGCCTTTTGGAAGTTGAGATGCGCAAAACCGACGACAAACCGATGCAATACGTTAGCGTAAACGGCGGTCTGTTGGTGCAAAACACAGATGTGGAAATGGCAGAACTTTCGTCAGCTATGTGCGTTACCAAAACAGCACCTACGGAAGCGCAATTGACCGATATGGCATTCGGACTGCGCATTGTGAAACACGTAAAATCGAACGCTATTGTGGTAGTGAAAAACGGTCAAACGCTCGGCGTAGGCGCAGGACAGATGAACCGCATCGGCTCTGCCGAATTGGCACTTAACGCTGCACATGCCAACGGTGTAAAAAGCGGATTGGTAATGGCTTCCGACGCTTTTTTCCCGTTCGACGACTGTGTAACATTGGCGCACACAATGGGCGTTGATGCTATTGTACAACCCGGCGGCAGCGTGCGAGACGAAGATTCCATAAAAAAAGCCGACGAATACGGCATCACCATGCTATTTAGTGGAAAACGTCACTTTAAACACTAAAAATAGCCGTCATTTTGTCATAACCTGTTTGGCGCAAGTTTGCTTACCCTTTGGACGTAATTTTCAATGTGCCAAGTGTTATTGGGATTTGGATTTTAAAGTTTAAAACTTAATAAGAAATAATTAAAAAATGAAAGTACTGGTTATAGGCGGAGGCGGTCGCGAACACGCCATTATTGATGCTATCAGCAAATCGAAACAGGTAACTAAAATCTACGCCGCACCCGGCAATGCCGGCATAGCACAACTGGCTGAATGCTTGCCAATAAAAGATACCGATGTGGACACTTTGGTAACATTCGCCTACAATCACGCTATCGACCTTACGGTAGTTGGTCCCGAATTGGCATTGGCAGCAGGCATTGTCGATGCTTTTGAAGCGCACGGGCTGAGAATTTTCGGTCCTACCAAAGCGGCTACACAAATAGAATCCAGCAAGCAATTTGCTAAAGATTTGATGAAGAAATACGACATTCCTACAGCCGATTACAAAGTTTTTTCCGACTATTCATCGGCGTGGGAATATGTGCAAACAAGCCCGATGCCCGTAGTGCTGAAATACGACGGATTGGCAGCCGGAAAAGGCGTTGTCATAGCCGAAAATCTGGACGAAGCCAATAGCGCACTCAAAGATATGTTGCAAAACGATAAATTCGGACATGGACAAGTGGTAATTGAAGAGTTTATGACCGGTCCCGAATTTTCGTTCATGTGTTTCGTGAGTGGCGACAAAGTTTATCCAATGGTTTTATCGCAAGACCACAAACGCGCTTTCGATGGCGACAAAGGTCCCAATACAGGCGGCATGGGAGCCTATTCGCCACTGCCGTTCATTACAAAAGCCGACGAAGAATTTGCCTTGCAAAAAATTATGCTTCCCACGGCAAAAGCCATGATAGCCGAAGGTTGTCCGTTTAAAGGCGTACTCTATGGCGGACTGATGAAAACCCCTAACGGCATTAAAGTTGTGGAATTTAACGCCCGCTTTGGCGACCCCGAAACAGAAGTGGTACTCCCACGCCTTACCGCCGACATTGTGGATATTTTCACCGCTATTATCGACGGCACCACGCCTGTACTGACTTGGGACAAACGCGCCGCTATCGGCATTGTTCTTGCTTCAAAAGGCTATCCGAATAATTACGAAAAAGGCTTTGAAATAAAAAATCTCGACCGTGTCGATGCTACTGTTTATCACATGGGCACCAAACGGGAAAACGACAAAATAATAACCAATGGCGGACGCGTGCTGTTCGTTACCGCACTTGCCGACACATTAAAAGAAGCGCGCGAAAAAGCCAATGCCGAAGTCGCCAAAATCGATTGCGAAAATCTTTTCTACCGAACCGACATCGGTTGGCAGGCTACATAACTAATAAAAGGCGACCTTTAAAAGTCGCCTTTTTTGCACAAAAATAGTTGCAACTTAAAATTTGGTAGTTACCCGTTTTTTTATTACTTTTCGGAAAAATTAAAACACCCTTAAAAATGAGCAGAGAAATTATCCTTATCAACATTTCCGGCGAAGACAAACCGGGCGTAATGTCTTCTATAACAAATATTTTAGGCAGATACGATGCAACCATACTCGACATCGGACAAGCCGACATTCACCACACGCTTTCGTTAGGTATTTTGTTCAAAATTGACAGCGAATTACATTCCGGAGCTATTTTAAAGGATATTCTTTTCAAATGCTCAGAATTGGGCGTTACGGTAAAATTTACTCCCGTTTCGGAAGAAAATTACAACAGTTGGGTGGGACGACAAGGCAAAAGTCGCTACATTGTTACCATTCTCGGCAAAGTCATCACCGCTCGACAAATTTCGCTGCTCACAAAAGCTATTTCCGACCAAAACCTAAATATCGATTCCATAAAACGACTCACAGGACGACCGCCACTGGACGTTGACAACTTGGAAGACCTCCGTTCGTGCATCGAATTTTCAGTGCGCGGCACACTTGCCGACAAAAACAAACTTTCCGATGAGTTTCTGCGTATTTCGGCACACGAAGGCATTGACATTTCTTTCCAACGCGACGATATGTACCGCCGCAACCGCCGCCTCATCTGTTTCGATATGGACTCTACGCTTATTAAAACGGAAGTGATTGACGAACTTGCCGAACGCGCCGGCGTGGGCAAACAAGTGAAAGCCATTACCGAATCGGCTATGCGTGGCGAAATTGATTTTTCGGAAAGTTTCAAACAGCGCGTGGCGTTGCTCAAAGGTCTCGACGAATCCGTTATGGCAGAAATTGCCGAAAATCTGCCCATAATGGACGGAGCGGACAAACTGATGTCTATTCTGAAAAAATGCGGGGTTAAAACCGCCATTCTCTCCGGCGGATTTACCTACTTTGGCAAATATTTGCAAAAACGGTTCGATGTGGACTACGTTTACGCCAACGAATTGGAGATAGAAAACGGCAAACTCACCGGTCGCCACCTCGGCGATATTGTGGACGGCAAACGCAAAGCCGAACTATTGCGGCTCATTGCTCAAGTGGAAAAAATTGATTTAGAGCAGGTTATCGCCGTAGGAGACGGTGCCAATGATTTGCCAATGCTCAATTTGGCAGGTTTGGGCATCGCTTTCCACGCCAAACCGAAAGTAAAAGCCAACGCGCAGCAATCCATCTCTACCATCGGACTTGACGGCATTCTCTATTTCCTCGGCTTTAGAGATGTACATCTCGATTCGTTCGACGAAAAGAACTAAAACTGCCACACAACAACGGAAAAACGCATCGAAATTCATCATTTATCGGTGTATTTTCGGCAAGCAAAATCGGTGTCGGAAATCGACATCGAAATTTGCCGTTTTTAGTAAATCATAAATTTGTATAATTCAAGAAATTAATCTACCTTTGCAGGCGATTTTTACTCAACATAATGTCTAACCCATTTATTAAAAAAACAAACTAAAAAAATGGAAGAATTTAAAGAACAAAACGTTGAACAACAACAAGAACAAGAAGTTCAAGAAGTTGAACAACAAGCTCAAAACGTTGAACAACCCAAAGAAGAAAAAGTGGAAGCTGTAGCTCAACCTGCAGACGATTTCGATTGGGATGGTTACGCCAAAGGCGAATCTATCAGCGAAGAAGAGAAAAACAAACTAACCGACCTGTACGAAAAAACATTGAGTCAGGTCAAAGACAAAGAAGTGGTGGACGGTACCATCATCTCTATGAACAAACGCGAAGTTGTCGTAAACATCGGTTTCAAATCGGACGGCATCATCCCGATGAGCGAATTCCGCTACAATCCTGATTTGAAAGTAGGCGACACAGTAGAAGTGTTTGTTGAAAACCAAGAAGACAAAAAAGGACAACTCATCCTGTCGCACAAACAAGCTCGCACCACACGCTCTTGGGAACGTGTTAACGAAGCACTCGACAACGATGAAATTATCAAGGGTTTCATAAAATGTCGCACCAAAGGCGGTATGATTGTGGACGTATTCGGCATTGAAGCTTTCTTGCCGGGTTCGCAAATAGACGTGAAACCTATCCGCGACTACGATGTATTCGTAGGCAAAACCATGGAATTCAAAGTCGTAAAAATCAACCAAGAATTCAAAAACGTTGTTGTTTCGCACAAAGTTCTTATCGAAGCTGAACTCGAACAACAGAAAAAAGAAATCATTAGCAGACTTGAAAAAGGTCAAGTACTCGAAGGCGTGGTTAAAAACATCACCAGCTATGGCGTATTCATCGACCTTGGCGGCGTAGACGGACTTATCCATATCACCGACTTGAGTTGGGGACGCGTTAATCATCCCGAAGAAATCGTTCAACTCGACCAAAAAATCAATGTGGTTATCCTCGATTTCGATGACGAAAAGAAACGTATAGCCCTCGGTTTGAAACAATTAACACCCCACCCATGGGACGCTTTAGACCCAGACCTCAAAGTAGGCGACAAAGTAAAAGGAAAAGTTGTTGTGATGGCAGACTACGGCGCATTTATCGAAATTATTCCCAGCGTAGAAGGACTTATCCACGTATCGGAAATGAGCTGGAGCCAACACCTCCGCAGTGCTCAAGACTTTTTGAAAGTCGGCGACGAAGTGAAAGCTGTTATTCTGACGCTCGACCGCGAAGAACGCAAAATGTCGCTCGGTATGAAACAACTCAAAGCCGATCCTTGGGAAAGCATCGATACAAAATATGCTATCGGTTCTCAACACACAGCCAAAGTACGCAATTTCACCAACTTTGGTGTATTCGTTGAAATTGAAGAAGGCATAGACGGTCTTATCCACATCAGCGACTTGAGTTGGACGAAAAAAATCAAACATCCTTCCGAATTTACACAAATCGGTTCTGAAATCGGAGTTGTTGTTTTGGAAATAGACAAGGACAACCGCCGTTTGAGTCTCGGTCACAAACAGTTGGAAGAAAATCCTTGGGACGTGTTTGAAACCATTTTCACACCGGACAGCATACAGGAAGGCACTATCATCGAAATGCTCGACAAAGGCGCTGTTATTGCATTGCCCTACGGCGTAGAAGGATTTGCCACTCCGAAACATTTGGTGAAAGAAGACGGCACCACAGCCAAATTGGACGAAAAATTACAATTCAAAGTTATTGAATTTAATAAAGACGCTAAACGTATCATTCTATCGCACAGCCGCATTTTCGAAGATGCTCAAAAGAGCGCAGAAGAAAGTGCAGCCGAAGCCGCTCCCAAGAAAGCTAAAAAGGAAGAAGCTCCCGTGATGGAAAAAACTACGTTGGGCGATATTGACGTTTTGTCGGACTTAAAAGACCAATTGGTAGCCCAAGCAACCGAAAAGTTGAAAGCGCAAGAAGCAGAAAAGAAAGCTGCTGCAAAAGCGAAAGAAACTGAAAAGAAACCGGCAAAAAAAGTAGCGAAAAAAGCGGAAGAAGAAACCGAAGAAAAAGAAGAAAAGAAACCGGTAAAGAAAGCTACAAAGAAAGCTGAAGAAAAAGTAGAAAAAGCTGACGAAAAGAAAGCTGCTGCAAAAAAAACTACTGCAAAGAAAGCTGAAGAAAAGAAAGCCGACGAAAAAGAAGAAAAGAAAACAAAAAAGGCTGACGAAAAAAAGACTGAAGCAAAAAAAGCAGAGAAAAAATCAGCGAAAAAAAGTGACGAGGAAAAATAACCCTTAACCGGATTATTTCATAAGGAGCTGCAAATCGTAATTTGTAGCTCCTTTTTTATTTCTGATTTAGGAAATAAAGAAAAAACAAAATTTTTGCTACGAAAAATTTTGCAGTTTGAGGTTATTGAAGTACATTTGCGAAACTAATAATGCGAAACCAATTAAAAACTCAATTCGATGATGTCCGATTCGATTATTATCATTCCCACTTACAACGAAAAAGAAAATATCGAAAAAATTATTCGCGCTATTTTCGCATTGCCAAAGGCGTTCCACATTCTTATTGTTGACGACGGTTCGCCTGACGGCACCGCCAAAATCGTCAAACAACTGCAAAAAGAATTCCCCAAGGCACTCCATTTGATAGAGCGTACCGGAAAATTGGGTTTGGGAACTGCCTACATTGCAGGCTTCAAATGGGTTTTGGAATACGACTACAACTATATTTTTGAAATGGACGCCGATTTCTCGCATCCGGTGCCCAAACTAATGGAACTCTACGCTGCTTGCGCCGAAAAAGGTTTTGATGTGGCAATAGGTTCACGCTATGTAGGTAATGTGGTCAATGTAGTAAATTGGCCTATGGGCAGAGTACTTATGTCGTACTACGCTTCAAAATATGTGCGCTTTATTACAGGTTTGAAAATAACCGACACCACCGCCGGTTTTGTATGTTACCGCCGCGAAGTGTTGAAAACCATCGACTTCGACAAAATTCGTTTCAAAGGCTACGCTTTCCAAATAGAGATGAAATTTACCGCCCACAAATGTGGGTTTAAACTCACCGAAGTGCCCATCGTCTTTGTAAACCGTGCCGAAGGTACCAGCAAAATGAGCGGAGGCATCTTTAGCGAAGCACTCTTTGGTGTAATACGCCTCAAAATAGGCAGTTGGTTTCGCACCTATCCGCAAAAACGTTACTGACACACACTACAATTATTGATTGGTAAATATCCGTAAATCAGATATTTATCACTCTTTTTTATATAACTAACAGTATAAAATTTTCACATTTAAAACTATCAATGACAACCCTTGAACAAATAAAATCGCTTAACGAACGTGTCGATGCACTCCGTAACTACCTCGATATTGAAGGAAAAACCATTCAATTGGAAGAAGAAGAATTAAAGACACAAGTACCCGATTTTTGGCAAGACCAAAAACGCGCCGAGTCGCAAATGAAAAAAGTCAAAAGCCTAAAAGGCTGGATAGAAGCGTTCGATGCCGTGCAAAACGCCGCTGACGAACTGACATTAGCCGCCGAGTTTTTCAAAGAAGAAGCCATCACTGAAAAAGAGTTGGATGCCGCCTACGAAAAAGCGATGGAAATGACGGAAACATTAGAAATGAAAAACATGCTCCGCTTGGAAGAAGACAAATTGGGCGCAGTAGTAAAAATTGTAGCCGGAGCAGGAGGCACCGAAGCGCAAGATTGGGCAGAAATGCTGATGCGCATGTATTTGCGTTGGTGCGAAAAAGAGGGCTATAAAGCCGAAATATCAAGTATTTTGGACGGTGACGAAGCCGGTATAAAGAGCGTAACCATAAAAGTTGAAGGCGACTATGCTTACGGCTACCTCAAAAGCGAAAACGGCGTACACCGCTTAGTTCGCGTATCGCCATACAACGCACAAGGCAAACGTATGACTTCGTTCACTTCCGTTTTTGTCGTGCCGCTCATTGACGATACCATCGAAATTGATATCAATCCTGCCAACCTCACATGGGACACTTTCCGTTCAGGCGGAGCAGGTGGACAGAACGTTAACAAAGTGGAATCTGGCGTGCGACTTCACTACACTTTCAAAAATCCCATAACCGACGAGATGGACGAAATTGTGATAGAAAACACCGAAAGTCGTGACCAGCCGAAAAACAAGGAAAATGCCATACGATTGCTAAAATCACAACTGTACGAATTGGAATTGGAAAAACGCCGACAGGAAACCGCAAAAATAGAAGCCGGAAAGAAAAAAATAGAATGGGGTTCGCAAATTCGCTCATACGTGTTCGACGACCGCCGAGTGAAAGACCATCGCACCGATTACCAAACTTCGAACGTAAATGCCGTAATGGACGGCGAAATTGACGAATTCATAAAAACCTACCTGATGCAGTTCGGTGGACAAGACAACTAATGTACCTACTTTCAAATAAACTGATTTAAACCAAATAGATGCGCAACAAAATCCTTTTCATAGTCAATCCCAAATCGGGAACGCTGGGAAAAACCAACTGGATAGCAATGGCTACCAAAATGTTAGCGCAGGAGTTTGATTTGGAATTTCAGTACACCACCTACCGCGGGCACGCACACGAATTGGCAAAAAACGCTGTATCAGAAAGCGTTCCTATAGTAGTAGCCGTTGGCGGCGATGGCACAGTGAACGAAATAGCCGGTGCTTTGGTGCATACCGAAACCGCCTTGGCTATACTTCCGCTTGGTTCGGGCAACGGCTTGGCACGCGATTTAGGAATTTCCACCCTACTCCCGTTCAGTGCCGTAGAAGCCATCAAACATGGCAAAACCATGCAAATTGATTACGGACGAGCCAACGGAGTTCCTTTTTTCTGCACCTGCGGAATTGGTTTTGATGCGCACATCAGCCAACTATTTGCCACCAATAAAAAACGTGGTTTTTGGAACTATCTCTACCTTTGCATTCGCGAATATTTCCGCTACACCCCAACAAAATGTACTCTTGAATATGAAGGCAAAAAGGTAACAAAAAAAGCCTTTGTCATCAACTGCGCCAATATTCACCAATTTGGATACAACGCCTACATTGCACCACATGCCGATTTTACAGACGGGCGGTTGAACATTACAATTGTCAAACCATTTGGTTTTATTGGTGCCATACGTTTGTCTGTTAGTCTGTTTTTAAAACAGATAGACAAAATAAAATACACAGAAACATTTGACTGTGAGCGCATTACATTTCATTTACCACCAAAGACTCCTTTTCACTGTGATGGCGATGCCATTCCAATGCCAAGTACCGTTACGGTAGAAGCCATCAAACAGGATTTGAAAGTTATCATTCCATAAACCAACAAAAAAAATGCGCTGAAATTCAACGCATTTTTTTATTGATTTGAAGAAGTTGTTTATTTCACAACTACTTTTTGTACATTACCATCGTTGGCTTTTACAACATAAACACCTTTCAATTTACCGTTTTGTTCGGTTACATCCTGACCGGTAATGGTGTATATGCGACCGTTTTCAGCACCATAGATAGTACCATTGTTAGCATAAACTGACATAGAAGTCACTTGACCGAGAGCTGTTACAGTGTCATCATATTTGAATGCAATAGCATCAATCCATGCGATACCATTTTTTGAACCTGTATTGCTCATTTTAAAGAATACTGTATAGTAAGAACTAGCAGGCCAACTTGTACCATTGGTAGGCAATAAATCAAGTGATTCTGCAACTTGTTTTGTCATAGTTCCTCCAACTACAGAGTCAATTAAAGTAGTGCGTGATGCATCAGAATAAACTAATACACCCCAAACGTCTACTGTACCAACTGTAAGATTACCTTCATTAGTTGTTACGGTAATTTTTGTAATAGGACTTGCAATTTCAGTTGCATTTTTAGCCCAACATGGGTTAGCTGTAGCTAAGGTTGTGCTCTTACCTCCAAATTTCATAAAGGCCCAACCCCCATTATTATTAGCAGCACCAAATAGAGTCCAATCACCATAGCTCCATTCTGTGTTGTAGGATTGGCTGTTAGCTGTTTTTGCAGTGAAGTCACAAGTGGTAACAGTTGTTTCGGCAGCACTAACGAACATTGTAGCGCATAAAGCAGCTACCAAGAAAGTAATTTTTTTCATAAGATTAAAAAATTAAATTATTAATAAATAAGGTTCAATCATTATTTTAAGGACGACAAATATAATGCTTATATTTTTAAGTACCAATTATTATAACACTATTTTTGTTATTTTAACATCAATTTTTACAATTACCACACAATTTTTGCCTACTTCGGCACGATTTTCGCCACATACGGCATTAAAAATATGAAGCAACTGCCCCATAACATCGTAAATTTCAACCAATTCACCTCCGTCTGCATGCAACACTACAACGCCGTCGCGAGCGTAAATTGCACACGTTTTTGCCTCTGTCCTAACCGACAATGGAGTTAAGCCTCCGCCCTTCAAATCAATAAAAATGGGAAATGTCTTCGGCGAAACAACTTCCAAACGTGCAGTCTGTACCGCCTCAGCATTCGGTTGATAGGTTAATGTAATGGTAACATCATTCAGCGCACCCGCCACTGGCTCTAAACTCTTTGGCGACACGGAAAAACAGTTGCTATCAGTTCCCGTAATGGTCAGCGCAACGTTATTTTGCAATTGTAGTCCTGACAATTGGAACTGTTCCACTGCCGATTGCCCTATTTGCACATCGCCAAACAGCAATTCGGAATCAATTCGTTCTACAACGCGAAGTACGGGATTGGCACATATCAATTGTGGGAACAAGCTACCAAGCAACGCTATTGCCACTATTGTAATTGTATGTCGTACAGTATGTTCCACTACTAAATTTTATCATTTAATGGTTTTCAAAGGTAGTATTTTTTTGTGAAATTCCAAATTTATACCATTTTATTTGTGCTTTATTTTTTAGAATTAAGAATGTCTGCCAAATGAATGCCGCGCATCGGAAGTTTATGTTTAAGCAAATAGCCGTTGATGTTCATCAAACACGAAGCCTCCGTTGATACAATAAATTCAGCACCCGTTGCCATAGCATTGCGCACTTTTTTTTCGACCATTGCCGACGAAATGTCCGTATTTTTTACCGAAAAAGTGCCGCCAAAGCCACAACAAGTATCGCTTTCCTCCATCTCCACCAATTCAAGACCACGCACATGAGACAACAGTTTGAACGGCTCTTCCTTTATACCGTATTCGCGTAAAGCGGAACACGATTCATGAAACGTTACTTTATGCGGAAATTCTGCGCCTACATCTTCTATTTTCAGGCGATTGACTAAAAAATCGGACAATTCAAACATATTATCGGCTATACGGCGACACAAAGCTTGTTTTTCTGCATCATCGGTGAAAAGTTTATGATAGTGCCGCTTGATAAATCCTGCACACGACCCTGAAGGGCTGACAATAGGCGTTTCAGGCGAAAAATCACGGAAAAATTTTTCAGCTAAATAGCGCGTTTCCGACCAATAGCCGCTATTGAAGGCAGGTTGCCCGCAACACGTTTGGTCGGGATTGTAGCTAACTTCACACCCCACACGTTCCAAAATTTCTAATGTATTTTGAGCAGTTTGCGGATAAAACTGGTCGATATAGCAAGGCACAAAAAGTTGAATTTTCATTGTATTGGTAGTTTTTATTTAGGTGTATTGGTACGTATCAAAATATCTACAAAGATAGGCAAATGGTCGCTATAACCATTATTGAATTTCATGCCTACGTAAGTGCGAGCAGGACGTTTGCCCAACTGTTTTACATCGTCTTCCAAAAGCCAATCGGGATTGAACACATTGGCACTATTGGGCACAACAACTGTACGGCTATCGGTACGCAACAGCCCGTCGGACACAATTATCTGATCGAGCATTCCCCATTCGCCATCGTGCTTATAACTGCCTTTTATGCCGTCGGTATGCATGGTGTAGAACAAATTATATAGTGTTTGCGGTGCAATAGTCGTTGTTGTATCAAAGGGTGTCGCACGAAGCGTTTGCGTAAGGCTCTTGTTTGTCGGATAATCGTTGAAGTCGCCCATAATCACTATTTTAGCCATTGCCGATTGATTGAAAATACTGTCTACTTTACTACGCAAAACGGAAGCAACATAAATGCGTCTCGGTTCACTCGCCAATTCACCGCCCAAACGCGACGGGAAATGATTGACAAAAAGATGCAACGTATCCAAATTATTAAGCGTTCCTTTAACGTATAGAATATCGCGCGTTTTAGCTACCGTATCGAAAGGAAAGCAAATAGGAATGGCTTCCGATGCAGTTGGACGGAACTTGTCCTTTTGATAGAGAAGTCCCACATCTACGCCGCGCATATCCGGCGATTCGTAATGCACTATTTGATAACGGAACGCTTTTAGAGGAGCATAACGCGTCAGTTGTTCCAATACATGGCGGTTCTCTATTTCGCACAATCCCACAATAGCCGGTGGATTCCAACCGCCAATGGCTGTGATTACTTTGGAAATATTACTGAGTTTTTTAGTGTATCTTTTGTACGTCCAACCGCGGATGCCACCCAACAAATATTCAGAATCGTTTGTCAAAGAATCGTCTTGCACGTCAAACAAATTTTCCACGTTGTAGCACACTACTCTGATTGTTTCCGACTGCGCTCGGACGGTCAGCAAGCAAAATCCTGCAAACAGGAACAAAATCCAAATGCGACATTTCATTTTTTCGTCATTTTTCATAAGCTCCCAAATCGGGCGCCATATCTTCGAGCCTGTTTTTCCCGAACCTGTCAATAGGATAGCGTTCCGACACGGTGCGATTGGCTTTGCCAATAGCTATGGAGCGTTCAGCCAATTGAAAATTGTAGTAGCCGGTCTCTTTTATCTTTTGTATGGAAGTATTCATAAATACAGTGTCGCGCACCGATTGCCCTTCACCGCTATTCTGCGAAGGAGCCCATGTAATGTTTCTGTATTCTATTCTATCATCTTTTTTCGCTTTTATCAAACAATCGCTCAACAGCACATTGAACAGCGAACCAAACGTATCTTTTTGCAACGTAATTTCGTTGGCATGATTGCCATAAATAATGGAATTTTCAAATACAGACGATGTTATCGGGAACAAATAGACTAAATTGTCGTTGAGGATATAATTTGTAATCAGCACCGCAGGTTCTTCGCGCGAGTCCCACTCAAAATAGTTGGCTATGGTAGAATGCACTACTTTCGATTCGCCGCCAATAATAGCCATACAAGCTTTTCCGCAATTCGATATTTCACTGTTTTCCACTGTCAACGAAGCATTTCGGGTGTAAATTCCATATTGTTTCATTGTATGTATCTGGCTGTTTTTAAGCAAAAGTTTGGGATACGTAACACCCATACCCACTAAAATTACCCCCATTTCGCCACCGCGAATTATGGTGTGGTTTATTTCGTGATTGCCTTTAGGGGCTTGAAGATAGACACTTCCCCATTGCGCCGGCAGATAATCGTAAGGTGTTTCGTCCACATCTTGCATACGGTCAAAGCGGTCGCCACGCATCAATACAGGCTTTTCAAGCGTTCCTTTCGATTTTAAATTGCCGTCCACTATCAAATTGGCATTGGAATGAAAAAAAAGTCGCGTTCCTTCTTTGAGCGTAAGCGTGGCACCTTTTGCCACATGGATATAGTCGAAAATCAGGTACGGACGATTGTCGGTCAGTGTAGTATCTTGTTTCCAACTTTTTCCGCGAAAAATAATGGCATCTTGTCCGTAGCCGATAAGTTTCACTTCGCTTTTCACACCATTGACAATAAATTCTATCGCATCTTCAAAATAAACGGGAGCATCTTGTTCGGTAGGATTAATAGTCAGTTCCACAAAAACAAACAGACTATCCTGTGCTTTTATTTGTATATTGGTTACCCTATTTGACGGGTCGGGTAGCCGTCCGTCCACATTCATACGGAACAGCGACTGTTCGCCGCCAACCAATCGTGCAGAACTGATTTTCAGGGCTTTTTTATTGTGATTATAAACGAGAAACGATGCTGTGCGAGACGGAACAGTCGTAAACAAAGTATCGAAAGAAATAGTGTCCGATGAAAAACTGATGACACACGACGGGTCGTCCGTAAATCTTTCATCGACACAACTTGTAAATAGTCCCGCCAGCCCCAACAAAAGAGCCGCATAAAAGAGAACGTTTTTCATAAAAAGAAATTCTTATAAACTCTTTGCAAATTTACAAAGAAAATAGTTGGTTTCCTACAATAAAACGGCTATATTTGTAAATTATTCTACAATTAAAATTTTTGTTATTATGGCAAGCAAAAGACATCTTAAGAAAAACATTCAGGCAATCACGTCTGATTTAGTCAATTATTTATACATAAAACGGTCGTTTTTAAACGAGTTGAGCGACGAAAAGTTTTACGAAGCCTTACGAAAAATAGTCGCTATTAATAATGAATTTCTCAGCCGTTCCAATCGTCCGAAAGGTAAAAACAACTCAAAAACCATCAAAACCTACTACAAACAATTGATAGCCGACTTCAATGCGCAAATCAATGAAGTGCTTTCCATTGTGGACGAAACGGTTAAAGACGAAAAGAAAAAATAATTCGGCACTATGAAAACAAAAAACGCATCGAAAAGATGCGTTTTTTTTGTTGCGTCAACGACGGTTGCGCCAAGGTTTATCGGAATTTGAACTGCGTTTCGAAATTTCTCTGTGCGACCGCTCCGATTTTCCCGAACGGTTATTCCGTTTCTCGGATTTTTCTTTTCGGTCGTAGCGCTTGCCTCCTCTATCATCGCTACTACACTCCTCTACAACTACCACCTTTAATCTGCCACGCTCCTCAAACGCCTGTAACACTTGTTCTACTTGGTCGGCAAAAATATCAAAAAAGGTGAATTTATTGGTAATTTCTATATTGCCAACGCTTATTGATTTGTCGTTCGTAGTGTCGTTGATAATGCCAAGAATCATGCGCGGATTGGCGTTTTGAAGGCTGCCTATCGACATTTTTAGACGGAATTTCTGCCCACGCTTAAACTTACCGCCATGCGAACTGTTTTCGTTACGGTCACGGCGACCTCTATTCTCACGTTCTTCACGGTCATTCTTGTTTTCGCGACTTTTTTCTACCACATTAATATCGGGCGCATCTTTGTAGTATTCCAAAAAACGGTTGAACTCCAACGAAACAAAACGAGTAAGCAAATCTTCTTTGGAAAGATATTGCAATTTGCTGAAAATCTGCTCCATAAATGGACTTATTTGCTCATCGTTCACCGTTACATGTTCCATTTTATCGATAAGATGAAACAGTTGCCGTTTGCAAATATCCATACCGTTCGGAACGGGCATTTGCTTGAATTCTTTCTTTATCATACGTTCAATTTCACGTATGCGGTTACGTTCGCGCGTGTGTATAATCGAAACGGAAACGCCTTTTTTATTAGCGCGCCCCGTACGTCCGCTTCGATGCGTATATACCTCCACATCGTCGGGCAAATTGTAATTGATGACATGCGTAAGGTCGCTTACATCCAAACCGCGCGCCGCTACGTCAGTTGCCACCAAAATTTGCAAGTTGCGAATACGAAATTTGTTCATTACCGTATCGCGCTGAGCTTGGCTTAAATCGCCATGAAGCGCATCGGCATTGTAACCATCGCGCATCAATTTTTCGGCAACCTCTTTAGTCTCTTGGCGTGTGCGACAAAACACAATACCGTAAATATCGGGATTCATATCCACAATGCGTTTGAGTGCCAAATAACGATTGACAGCCTGCACCATATAGTAGATGTGTTCTACATTTTCAGCACCGGCATTGCGCGTACCAATCGCAATTTCAGTGGCTTCGTGCATATAGCGTTTTGCAATTCTCGCTATTTCGTTGGGCATAGTAGCCGAAAAAAGCAACGTGCGACGATTGTCGGGAACTGACTCCAAAATGGTCTCCAAATCTTCTTTAAACCCCATGTCGAGCATTTCATCAGCCTCATCGAGCACCAAATAGCGCACATCGTCCAATTTTACTTTTCCTCTGTTTATCAAGTCGATAAGACGACCCGGAGTTGCCACAAGAATATGGGGCTGCACATCTAACTGACGAAATTGTGTTACAATACTTTCGCCGCCATAAACGGGTACCACTTTGATATTGTGCATCTTAGAAGCATAGTTTTTCACATCGTTGGCTATTTGTATGCACAATTCGCGTGTCGGCGACAGCACCAAAGCTTGAATCTGTTTCAACGATTCGTCTATCATATTAAGTATAGGCAGTCCGAAAGCGGCTGTTTTGCCCGTACCCGTTTGCGCCAAACCGATTAAATCGTTTGTTTGGTTAAGCATAAACGGAATAACCTGCTCCTGAATAGGCATAGGAGTTTCATAACCGAGTTCGGTTATTGCTTGTAGGATTTCATCTTTTAATCCTAACTCTTGAAATGTAATCATGAAAAAATGTTTTTACGCCTGTCGCATCCACTCGAAAATTCTTCTTAATTTGGTAACAAGATATCAGAAACGGCTTTTATTCACCGTTTAACGACGAACCTCATTCGCCGAACTTTACCCGCTGATTACCTGCTACAAAAAACACAAATTTTCCTACGAAATCAACGCGTAAACCCACACATTGGCACAAATGCCCAAGAATTTAATCAAGAAATACGCCGATGCGTATCTATTAATAAATGTTCGTTTTCTAAAACGGCTGCAAAGGTACGCATTTTATTTGGCACAAAATTGAAATATGAAAACAAATTATAAATAAAACAACAGAGGTGTGAATTTTATTCACACCTCTGTTCTATTGTTTAGACGGACTTTTTTATTCCGACCAATCTGTTTTCAGCATACGTTGATAGCTGCGATAACGCCATTTAGCATTTTCTTCAGCAGCTTTAAAGAGTTCGGCTGCTTCGTTCGGGAACTGTTTCATTACCGATGCGAAACGTACTTCACCCTTTAAGAAATTTTGGAAATTGTCCCAATTCGGCTCTTTCGAGTCGAGTGTGAACGGATTTTTGCCTTCGGCTTCCAATGCGGGATTGTAACGCCACAAGTGCCAATAGCCACATTCTACGGCAGCAGCTTGTTCGGCTTGCGATTTACCCATTCCGGCTTTCAAACCGTGATTGATACAAGGCGAATAGGCAATTATCAACGAAGGTCCGGGATAAGCTTCCGCTTCGCGAATAGCTTTCAAACATTGCGCTTGGTCAGCTCCCATAGCTATTTGGGCAACATAAACATAACCGTAAGTGGTGGCAATCATACCCAAATCTTTTTTGCGGACACGTTTGCCTGTTGCTGCAAATTTTGCAATAGCGCCTACAGGTGTAGCTTTTGAAGCCTGACCGCCCGTATTGGAATAAACTTCCGTATCGAGAACTAAAATATTCACATCCTTGCCCGAAGCAATAACGTGGTCAAGACCGCCGTAACCAATATCGTACGATGCGCCGTCGCCACCCACAATCCATTGACTGCGTTTTACAAGGTAGTGCGACAGTTCATCCAATTGTTTACAACTTTCACAGCCTTTTTCTGCACCTTTTTGAATCATTGGAAGCAGTTTTTCGGTAGCTGCTTTGCTCGCGTCAGTATCGTTCATACCATCAATCCACTCTTGAGCAGCTTCTTTAAATTCGGCAGGTGTTTCATTGGCAGCAATCTCACTTTCTAACAAAGTTTTAATGCGTTCGCGCATTTTTTCGTTAGCCAAAGCCATACCAAAACCGTATTCGCAAAAATCTTCAAACAGTGAATTTGCCCATGCCGGACCTTGTCCTTTTTCGTTTGTGGTGTAAGGTGTCGATGGTACCGAACCTGAATAGATAGACGAACAGCCCGTAGCGTTTGCCACCATTTCGCGGTCGCCAAAAAGTTGCGTAATCAGTTTCAGATAAGGAGTTTCACCGCAACCGGAACACGCACCCGAGAACTCAAACAATGGTGTGGCAAATTGCGAATTTTTTACATTCATCTTCGTGTCCACCAAATCTTGTTTCGATTTCACATTATCAACGCAATAATCCCAGTTGGCAGCTTCATCCAATTGGCTTTCCAAAGTAACCATTTTGAGAGCGCTTCCCGTTCTTGGATTACCCGGACAAACGTCCACACAGTTGCCGCAACCAAGGCAATCCATCACGCTTACTTGAATACGGAAATGCATACCTTTCATAGCAGCAGGTGCTTTCATTTCTATTGTCGGTGCTGCAAAATCTTTTTTCTCGTTTTCGTCTAAAACAAACGGACGAATGCTGGCGTGAGGACAAACGTAAGCACATTTGTTACATTGAATGCAATTTTCAGCCATCCATGTAGGAACAAAAGCAGAAACGCCACGTTTTTCGTATTTAGCCGTCCCTTGTTCCCAAGTGCCGTCTTCAATGCCTTTGAAAGCAGAAACTTTCAGTAAATCACCGTCTTGCGCATTGATAGGACGCACAACAGAATTGATGAATTCAGGGTCGTTATTGGCAACAACTTCATCATCTTTCAGATTAGCCCAAGCCACATCAACGGTCAATTTCTGATATTCATTACCACGGTCAACAGCCGCATAGTTTTTATTTACTATATCCTCGCCCTTATTGCCATACGACATTACGATGAATTTTTTCATCTCTTCTACCGCCAAATCAACCGGAATAACTTCGGTGATACGGAAAAATGCCGATTGCAAAATGGTGTTGGTGCGATTACCCAAACCAATTTCTCGTGCAATTTTTGTGGCGTTGATATAATAAACCGAAATATTTTTTTGTGCAAAATAGCGTTTTACGTTGTTTGGTAAGTTTTTAACCAACTCATCGGCATTCCAAATTGTGTTCAACAAAAACGTACCGTTTTGTTGCAATCCGCGCGTTACATCGTACATTTTGAGGTACGCCTGCACGTGACAAGCCACAAAATTGGGTGTATTTACCAAATAGGTCGAACGAATAGGCGTATCGCCGAAACGCAAGTGCGAACAGGTGAAACCGCCCGATTTTTTAGAGTCGTAAGAGAAGTAAGCCTGACAGTGCTTATCGGTATTGTCACCAATAATTTTTACAGAGTTTTTATTGGCACCCACTGTTCCATCGGCACCTAAACCGAAAAATTTCGCTTCGAACACACCTTTGCCACCCAGCGCAATTTCTTCTTTCTTCGGCAACGACATAAAAGTTACATCGTCTTCAATGCCTATGGTAAATTGATTTTTAGGCATCGGTAACGTCAAATTTTCGTAAACGGCGAGAATTTGTGCCGGTGTTGTGTCTTTGGAGCCAAGACCGTAACGACCACCAACAATAAGCGGTTTTTTGTCGGCAGGAATATCTTTACATTTAGTAATTGCCTCAACAACGTCCAAGTAGAGCGGTTCGCCATTGGCACCCGGTTCTTTGGTACGGTCAAGTACGCAAATGCGTTTAACCGTTTTGGGCATTACTTCCATTAGATATTTTACAGAGAATGGACGGTAGAGATGAACAGTGATTAAACCCACTTTTTCGCCTTTAGCCGTCAAGTAATCAATTACTTCGCGCGTAGCTTCGGTTACCGAACCCATTGCCACAATGATATTTTCAGCATCTGCGGCACCATAATAGGTAAATGGTTTGTATTCGCGACCGGTAATTTTAGAAATTTCTTTCATATAATCAGCCACAATGTCAGGAACTGCATCGTAGAAGCGATTGGAAGCTTCGCGATGTTGGAAGAAATGGTCGGGATTTTCAGCCATACCGCGTGCTACCGGTTTTTCAGGCGTTAGAGCACGGGCACGGAATTCAGCCAACGCTTTTTGGTCAATGAGCGGAGCTAAATCTTCGTTATCTAATCTTTCAATCTTCTGAATTTCGTGCGAAGTGCGAAAACCGTCAAAAAAGTTAATGAACGGTACACGGCTTTTGATTGTTGACAAATGCGCTACACCCGACAAATCCATTACTTCCTGCACCGAACCTTCAGCCAGCATGGCAAAACCTGTTTGCCGGCATGCCATCACGTCCTGATGGTCGCCAAAAATACACAAAGCGTGAGTGGCTAACGTACGCGCCGATACATGGAAAACGCACGGCAATAGTTCGCCGGATATTTTGTACATATTGGGAATCATCAGGAGCAAACCTTGCGATGCCGTGTATGTGGTAGCAAGAGCACCGGCTTGCAAAGCACCGTGCAAAGCTCCAGCTGCACCGGCTTCCGATTGCAATTCTTGTACTAATACGGTCTCACCGAAAATGTTTTTACGACCTTGAGCAGCCCACTCGTCCACATGTTCTGCCATTGTGGATGACGGTGTGATAGGATAAATAGCAGCTATTTCGGAAAACATATAGGAAATATGCGCTGCGGCTTCATTACCGTCACACGTGATGAATTTCTTTTCTTTTGACATATTTTTAAATGTTTTGGTGATAAATTCTTCTTGTAGTTTATAATTTTTCAAAGACTTTTACTCCATTCCTTTTTACAATATATGCTGGAACTCCCACTACAGTACAATTAGAAGGAACATTTTTTACAACGACTGCATTTGCACCTGCCGTTGAATTGTCACCAATATGTACTTTTTCTATTATTTTGGCTCCAGCACGTATTGTAACATTATCACCTAATACAGGACAATCAGTTGCATTAGAGTATCCTATTGTAACTTGTTGATTAATCCAGCAATCTTTACCTATAGACTTTGCTGAAATAATGGTAGCAAATCCATGTTGAATATACAATCCAGGGCCTATGTCTTTAGTATAAATGAATAATGTATTCATTGGCGGACAAAGCCATTTGATAAGATATGAACACTTCCCTAATCTTTTGTAAAACAAATTTCTAAATTGAGGATAAAATGTCATTAAAGTTGTAAATCCAAGTCTTTTTTCTTTTTGAGTTATAGCTAACCATCTGTTTATATCATATTGAATCGTCTTTTTGTTTTTACTGAGTTTGTAAAAAAAGACATGGGGTATAAGTCTAATAAAACTAATTACAAGTACTATTTTCTTCATAGTTTATTTAATTTAATATTCTTAAATTATTGTTGAATGTTTTTTCTCAAAATTGAGCACAACTCCTTTGTACCAATACCTCCAATCCTCAAAAGGTGTGTTCTTTGTTTCTAATAGTAGAAAATATTATGCACCTTTGGATCATTTTGTGGTAGTGGTTAATTTTGCAAAGATACAAAAATAATAGGTATATCCCAGACCTTTTTAGCTAAAAAAACGCAAAAAAAAGAAAGATGCCGCTTAAAAAACAAGCATCTTTCTTGATATCAACAAACTAACAAATTGTTTAAGCTTCTTTTTTAACTCGCAACGATGTCCATACAAAATAGCCGATAATCAGCAAATACATACCAACTCCCAGCCATTCTGCTCCTACGCCTTTCGACCATTCTGTTTGGTACCAATCGACACCGGCAAACTTTAACGCTGCACTAACGACACCCATCAAAGCACCGCCGGCAATAAATCCTGAAGCCACTAACATACCTTTATCGCCACGCAACGTATTCAGTTTTTTATCTTTGGAACGCGACGTCACAAACCAACTTATCAAACCGCCGATTACCAAAGGCGTATTCAGTTGTAATGGAATGAACATACCTAATGCAAATGCCAATGCAGGAACACCCAACACATTGATTAACAATGCCAAAATAGCACCTACACCGTAGAGCAACCAAGGTGCGCCCTGCCCCATCATCAACGGCTCAATAACAGCAGCCATAGCGTTAGCTTGCGGCGCTACCAAAGCATTTTCGCCCGTAAAACCGTAAGTTTTCTCTAAAATAATGATAACACCGCCTACTGTAGCGGCAGAAACCAATGTGCCGAGAAACTTCCATGTTTCTTGTTTGGCGGGCGTTGTGCCAATCCAATAACCGATTTTTAGGTCGGTGATAAAACCGCCTGCCATTGAAAGTGCCGTGCAAACCACACCGCCTATAACCATTGCCGCCACCATGCCGCTCGTGCCTTTAAGACCTGTCGCCACTAAAATAATCGATGCAATGATAAGCGTCATCAGCGTCATACCCGACACGGGATTTGTGCCTACAATGGCAATAGCGTTAGCCGCAACTGTTGTGAACAGAAAAGCGATAAGCGTTACCACAACAAAAGCAATAAATGCTTGCATAAAATTGTGTATAACCCCAAAATAAAAGAACAACAGCGTAGCTATCAATGCTAACACAGTGGCTATAACGATAAATCTCATCGACAAATCGCGTTGCGTACGCAGCACCGCTTGTGCCACAGCTTTTGCTTTTCCGCCAAACTCTTTACCGGCAAGACCTACCGCACTTTTAATCACTCCCCACGATTTTACAATGCCGATAATTCCGGCCATGGCAATGCCGCCGATACCTATATATCGAGCATAATTTGTGAAAATTACTTCCGGCTCCATGCCACTCAACATCACCGAATCGACTGTGGTCATACCCAACAGCGGAATGATGAACCACCAAACAAATAACGAACCGGCACAAATTATCGTGCTGTATTTTAGACCGACAATATAGCCAAGTCCTAAAACCGCTGCACTCGTATTTATCGAAAATGTCAGTTTCAATTTTTGAGCTATCGTTTCGCCAAGCGGAATCATGCGCGAACTCAATGTTTCGCTCCAAGTGCCAAACGTGGAAACAATAAAATCGTACACACCGCCCACTGCCGCAGCAAAAATAAGCGATTTGGCTTGACCGCCACCTTTTTCGCCCGAAACAAGCACTTGCGTTGTCGCAGTAGCTTCGGGAAAAGGATATTTGCCATGCATGTCGCTGACAAAATATTTACGGAACGGAATAAGGAACAAAATTCCCAAAATGCCGCCAAGCAACGAACTTAGGAACACCTGCATAAAACTGACAGTAATATCGGGATATTTCGCTTGCAAAATATACAATGCCGGCAACGTAAAAATGGCTCCGGCAACAATAACTCCCGAAGCAGACCCTATGGACTGTATGATAACATTTTCGCCCAAAGCGTTTTTGCGCCCCGATACCGACGACAAACCGACAGCAATAATAGCAATAGGAATAGCCGCTTCGAAGACTTGCCCCACTTTCAGTCCCAAATAGGCAGCCGCTGCCGAAAACAGAACAGCCATCAGCACACCAACCGACACCGAATAGAAACTCACTTCCGGCACATTTTGTTCAGGTGGTAAAATCGGTACGTACTTTTCGCCATCTTTCAACTCACGATTGGCATTTTCGGGCAGCCCACTCCGTTTTTTATCTTTTTGCTCCATAAATTACAACTTTGCGATACGTTTTATTTCTTCGATGATGGCATCACCAAATTTTTCAGCCTGCTCCATTGTGCCGGCTTCAGAATAGACACGAATAATCGGTTCGGTATTTGATTTTCTCAAATGTACCCATCCTTGCGGAAAATCGATTTTAACGCCATCAATATCATTTATTTTATACTGTTTGTAACGGTCTTTTATCACTGTAAAAATGCCCTCTATATCCATATTCGGTTTTAAATCCACCCGTTTTTTGGAAGAAAAATAGTTGGGAAGCATAGCCCGCAATTCGGAAACTTTTTTACCCGTTTTTGCCAAATGAGTAAGGAACAACGCAATTCCCACCAAAGCATCGCGACCATAATGCGATGCCGGATAGATAACGCCGCCATTGCCTTCGCCGCCAATTACCGCTTGTGTCTCTTTCATTTTTGCCACTACGTTTACCTCGCCAACGGCAGAAGCGTAATATTGCATGCCGTGTTTTGCGGTAATATCGCTCAAAGCACGTATGGAACTCATGTTGGAAACAGTATTGCCCGGTGTGTGGCTCAACACATAATCGGCTATGGAAACAAGCGTGTACTCTTCGCCAAACATATCGCCGTTTTCGCAAATAATAGCCAAACGGTCAACATCGGGGTCAACTACAAATCCGACATCTACTTTTTGAGATTTTATCAAGTTGGCAATCTCCGTAAGATGTTCGGGCAACGGCTCAGGATTGTGTGCGAAATGACCGTCGGGCGTACAATTCAGCTTTTCTACGCGCGTAACTCCAAGAGCTTCCAGCAACGCCGGAATAGCAATACCGCCAACCGAGTTTACGCAATCTATCGCCACCGTGAAATTCGCTTTGCGGATAGCCTCTACATCAACCAATTCAAGGCTTAACACGTTTTCGATATGTTTCGGCAAATAATCGACCGTACCGAGATATTTGCCCAATTCGTCCACTTCCGCAAAATTGAACAGTTCTTTTTCGGCAATATTCAGCAACGCTTCGCCTTCCGCTTTGTTCAGAAATTCGCCCTTTTCGTTGAGCAACTTCAAGGCATTCCATTGTTTAGGATTATGACTTGCCGTGAGAATAATACCGCCGTCGGCTTTTTCCATTGTTACCGCCAACTCCGTTGTGGGTGTTGTAGCTAATCCGATGTTTACCACATCGCACCCCGAGCCCATCAATGCGCCGATGACTAAATGGCTGACCATTTCGCCCGAAATGCGGGCATCGCGTCCCACAACCACTTTGCAATGCGATTTTTGGGAATATTCTTTTAACCAATGAGCGTAAGCGGATGTAAACCTCACCACGTCTATGGGCGACAATCCTTCACCAACAGCACCGCCAATGGTGCCGCGAATACCTGATATACTTTTAATTAAAGACATAATTTAATGTGTATTTAATTGTTTATTTATTGGGGTTTTAGCTTTATTTTCATTTCATAATGCAATGGCTTAACTGTTTGTGCAGCAGCATCGAAACCGAGTTTTGAAGGTACAATGAATTTGGCGTAAGACTCGTTGCGTTTCATCACTGAAAAAGCCTTTTGCCAACCTTCGCAACTGTTTGTTATTGAGCCGTAGGAAACTTCCACCGGATAGGGTTTGTCCATAGTCGTCCAATAGCTTTCGACCACCGGCTCCACATCCAACGTGCTTTGAATAAAACGCACCACTATTTTGCGCCCCGATTTCATCTCTTCACCTTCGCCTTTGCTAATCAACTGAATGTAAATGCCTTCAGGATAATGGTAATATTGATTGGGAGCAAAAACAGAGTCGGCAGGAAATTCATCGAGCACCTCTATACCTTGTCGCGCAATGTAGTCCTTTATTAATTTTTGCTCTTTTTCAAGCAGTTTTGAGTAACTTGTAGCACTTTCGCAGCCTACCAGCATCAACAACGGCAACATCCAAAGAAGCATTTTATATCCCTGTTTCATAAGCGTCGTTTTTATTGGTTATCGAATATTGGCGATGCTGATAATGTCGGCAAATACGCCGGCTGCCGTTACCGAAGCTCCCGCTCCATAACCTTTAATAATCATCGGATATTCTTTGTAACGTTCGGTCGTTATCATTATAATATTGTTACTGCCTTCCAAATCGTAGAACGGATGTGTTGAAGCCACAGCTTGCAAACCTACCGAGCAGTCGCCGTTGTCCATTGTTGCCACAAAACGGTATTTCATCTGTTTTGTTTCCAACAATTTGCGTTTTTCTTCAAACTCTTTGTCGAGCGTAGGCAAATTTTTCCAGAAATCGTCGAGCGTTCCTTTAAAAAAGCTGTCGGGTATGAACAAATTCTTTTTCACGTCCTCCTGCTCCACACGGTAACCGGCTTCGCGCGCCAAAATCACCAATTTTCGTATCACGTCCGTTCCGCTCAAATCAATACGCGGGTCGGGTTCGGCAAAACGCGCCTCTTTTGCCATTAAAACCGCCTTGCTGAAAGGTATTTCCGCACTTATGGTATTAAATATGAAATTCAATGTTCCCGACAACACGGCTTCCATTCGCAATATTTTATCGCCGGAATTGGTCAAATTGTTAATGGTGTTCATAATGGGAAGACCTGCACCCACATTCGTTTCAAACAGGTATTTTACACCTCTTTTTCGAGCCAATTCTTTCAAATTCATGTAGTTGTCATAATCTCCCGAAGCAGCTATTTTGTTGGCAGCCACCACCGAAATATTGTTCGCCAGCATATCGTGGTAGATATCGGCAATTTCGGGACTTGCCGTGCAATCGACCAACACGGAATTGAAAATATTCATCAATAAAATTTCGTTTTTGAAATTTTCCGTAGATGAGTCAATCCCTTCCTCTTCCAACAATTTTTTATAGTTCTGCAAATCAATACCTTCGCGATTGAATAGTGCTTTGTCCAAATTGGCTATACCTACAACATTGATTTTCAATCCTTTTTCCATCATCAACTTTTTCTGTTGGTGTTTTATCTGTTCCAACAGACTGCCGCCCACCGTGCCGACACCCGCCAAAAATACGTTTAATTCCTGATATTCCGACAAGAAAAACGAATCGTGAATAACGTTCAGTGCCTTACGCAGCGATTTTAAATCCGTAACGAATGAAATATTGGTTTCCGAAGCGCCTTGTGCACAAGCAATAACATTGATACCGCCTCTGCCGAGTGCTCCAAAAAGTTTACCGGCAATGCCGGGGGTACGTTTCATATTTTCGCCGACAATGGCAATAGTTGCCAAATCTTTTTCCGCTTTTATGTGATTGATTTCACCGTTCGTTATTTCCTGCTTAAATTCTTCGCGAAGCACTTCCAACGCCAATTCCACATCGGCATTTTTCACCGCAAAAGAAGTTGTATTTTCAGATGCCGCTTGCGATACCAAAAAGACGCTGATGCCGTGTTGTGCCACAGCTTTAAAAATTCGGCGATTTACTCCGATAACGCCCACCATACCAAGCCCTTGTATGGTAATCAACGCTGTATCGTTGATGGACGAAATGCCCTTAATCGCCTTTTTCCCGTCCGCCACTTTCTCATGCGAAATGTAAGTCCCTTCATTTTCGGGCTTCAACGTATTTTTAATGCGTATGGGAATATCTTTGTGGAAAACGGGAAAAATGGTCGGCGGATAGATGACTTTTGCACCGAAATTAGACAGTTCCATTGCTTCCACAAATGTCAGTTTTTCAATAACATAAGCATTTTTTATAATGCGTGGGTCAGCCGTCATAAAACCATCTACATCCGTCCATATTTCCAAAATGGAAGCATTGAGTTGTGCCGCCAAAATAGCTGCCGTATAATCCGAACCGCCGCGACCAAGATTGGTAGTGTGCCCCGTTTCCTTGTCCGAAGCGATAAAACCGCCGCATACCACGACAGAAGGCATGTTTTCAAACTGTTTCGATATCAGCTCGTTAGTAAGTTCAAAATCGACAACGTGGCGACCAAACTGCGTGTGCGTTTTGATAAACGTTCGGGAATCGACGTGTGTCGCTCCATCAATCAACCGACTTACAATAATAGAAGAAAGTTGTTCGCCATAGCCGACAATAGTATCGGCAATTCGGTCGGAAATATCTTTTATCAAAAAAACGCCTTGCAGAATATTTTTCAATTCGTCCAGCAATTTATTGACGGAGGTTCGCGCTGTAGTCGTATCGAGATGCAGCGCATCCACCATATTGGTATGGAGCGAACAAATTTCGTTAAGCACCTCTGTATAAGCACTATCGCCCGCCGCAGCCAATTCGGTTACTTTGTACAATTTGTCGGTAATTCCGGTCAATGCAGAAACAACTACCACCACAGGCTCTTTCTTGCTCTCGACTATTTTCTTTACGTTTAAAACGATTTCGGGCGTTATTGACGAACCCCCAAATTTCAGCACTTTCATAAGCGTTGTTTTATGTTTAGATTAAGTTGCAAACTTACAAAAAAAAATTAAGAGAAAAAATTTAATTGTCTATAACACAAAAAAAAATAAATAAATTTGGTTGTTTGATAAAAAAGCTGTTATTTTGCACCACTTTTCTAATTAAAGTAGGGTTCCGTAGCTCAGCTGGATAGAGCAACAGCCTTCTAAGCTGTGGGTCGAGCGTTCGAATCGCTCCGGAATCACACAAGAAAAAGGGAAAATTCGATTGAATTTTCCCTTTTTTTGATGTTTTAATCAACAATTTTGAAATACACAATTCTTTATTCAAATTAAAATTGTCAATTATTTCATTTAAAATGTCTACCTATTTTCTAAAAAACCAACTTGCATAATCAAAAAAAACACCGTATCTTTGTCATTTAATAAACTTTTTACTATGAAACCGGACGCACTGAAACATGCCATGTACTACGGCCTTTTTTTAGGCGTAATTTTCAGTCTCAATTTCTTTTTAACCACATTCAAAAGCGTACCACTTTCTATTCTCAACTCGTTGGTTACGTGCGCTATACCGTTTATATCTTATTGGCTGACAGTGGATTGCCGAAAAAAAGTTTGCGAAGACGTGATGACCTACGGCGCTGCTTTGTGGTATGGCATTCAGCTTTTTTTCTACGCTTCGCTAATTTCCGCCGCTTTCAAATTTATCTATTTCAGCTTTATTAATCCTGATTTTTTAAAAGGACTTATCCATGAAAGTTTAAGGCTTTTGGACGAAATGAATTTGAAATCATTCGCCACCGCCGAACAGATGCAAGAGTTGCTGACACCGATGAATTTGTCGCTACAATACATTTGGATAAACGTCCTGATAGGCATTTTTGTTTCTTTTATAACGGCGGCGTTTGCCAAAAAAAGTGCTCCTCCCATAGAAAATAACGACACAAACACCATACAACCAAATAATTAATAAAATATATGGATATTTCAGTTATAGTGCCACTATTCAACGAAGCGGAATCGCTAAAACCGCTCTACCAATGGATAGAAAAAGTGATGAAAGCTCACAAATTTTCGTACGAAGTAATTTTCATCAATGACGGCAGCACCGATAATTCGTGGCAAATGATTTTAGATTTGCAGAAGCAATCGCCCAATGTACACGGCATTCGTTTTCGCCGCAACTACGGTAAATCGCCGGCATTGTACTGCGGTTTTGCCAGAGCAAAAGGCGATGTGGTAATAACTATGGATGCCGATTTGCAAGATTCGCCCGACGAAATTCCCGAACTCTTTCGCATGATAAAAGAAGAAAACTACGATTTAGTTTCGGGCTGGAAGAAAAAACGTTACGATAACAAATTAACGAAAAATATACCGTCGAAAATATACAATGCCACAGCACGCCGAGTAACGGGATTAAAATTGCACGATATGAACTGCGGCTTAAAGGCTTACCGCAACGACGTCATTAAAAATATAGAAGTTTACGGCGAAATGCACCGCTACATTCCCTTTTTGGCAAAAAATGCGGGCTTTACCAACATCGGCGAAAAAGTGGTAGAACACCACAAACGACAGTTCGGCAAATCGAAATTTGGTATAGAACGCTTTGTAAACGGCTATTTAGACCTATTTTCACTATGGTTTCTTAACAAATTCGGCAAACAGCCAATGCACTTTTTCGGACTGTGGGGCAGCGTAATGTTCCTAATCGGTTTCATTGCTATATGTATTGTGGGCGGTATCAAATTGGCAGCTATTTTCCGTGGACATGCAGCCCCGCTGGTTACCAATACGCCCTATTTCTATTTGGCTTTGACCATGATGATACTCGGTACACAAATGTTTTTGTCGGGATTTGTAGGCGAATTGGTTTCGCGCAATTCACAAGATAGAAACCGCTATCAAATAGCCGAAGAAATTTAAAAATCGTTTAAAACACTGTTATTCAGAAGTAAAAAATTAACATAAATCGAATAGAATGGAAACATTTTTGGAAATTTTGAAATACATTTTACCTTCATTGGTCGTTGTTTTGGTCGTTTGGTTAATGCTGCGAAAAGGGCTGGCAAACGAAGCGGAACGCCGCAATTTTGAATTGCGTAAGCAAACCGCTAATCAAATGACGCCCACACGCTTGCGTGCCTACGAACGTTTTACACTGTTTTTGGAACGTACCAAACCGGAAGCGATGCTACTGCGCTACGACAATCTGTCATCTATGACTACCGCTACCCTACAACAAAAACTTTTGGAAACAGTACGCGATGAATTTAATCACAACGCTTCGCAACAAATATACATTTCCGATGAAGCGTGGAAACACATAGTAACGGCAAAAGAGAGTGTAATACAACTCATCAACCAATGTGCAGGTAATTTTGCTTCGACGGAAAACGCCATCGCATTGGCGCAACTGCTGATACAAACCTATGCAGCCACCGAAGTTACACCCACTGATTTAGCCTTGAAATTTTTGAAACAAGAAGTCAATCTTTTTTGAAAAATTTTTTAAAACAAAGAGAATATGAAATTTATAGAATTGGTACAAAAACGATATTCAGTACGCAACTTTTCAAATGAAGCAATTTCTGAAGAGCAACTTTCGGCTATCTTGGAAGCCGTTCGTTTAGCACCGTCGGCAGTCAATTTTCAACCTTATCGTTTTTTTGTAGTAAGTAATAAAAACACTTTGGCACAATTGGCGCAATGTTACGCTCGCGAATGGTTTGCCAAAGCACCGCTTTGCATTGTTGCTTGCGGCGACCACACACAAGGTTGGCACAGAGCAGACGGCAAAGACCACACCGATATTGACGTGGCAATAGCCGTAGACCACTTGACGCTGGCTGCCGCCGAACAAGGCATTGGTACTTGTTGGGTGTGCAATTTCGATGTTAAACGTTGTGCCGAAATTCTTAATTTGCCAAACAACTTGGAGCCGATTGCGCTTATTCCAATGGGTTATGCAGCTAACGTTACCTGCGACAAACGCCATAAAACACGTAAATCAGCCAACGATTTATTCACATTCATTCGATGAAAAATCGCACACTATATTCGATTATCGCACTCTGTATTGCCGTAATGCTGGGAGCTTGCAGCAATAACGACGGAAAATGCCACAAAGATTTGACCGTAAAAATGGGCGTTGCGCTCTACCAAATGGTTTACGATGCCAATACCGGAAATTTCGTGAAGCAACCCTACTCTATCAAACTTACCGTTTACGGTGTTGATAACGACTCTATTCTGTACAATGAAAAAGAGATGAACAGCTTTGAAGTGCCTTTGCACAAAACCGAATCGATTTCGCAATTTGTACTGAAAACCGACCGAGCAACCGATACTTTGACGATTTTTCACACCAATACGCAAGATTTTGTATCCTTGGAATGTGGCTGTAAAGTAATTCACTCCATCAACACCGCCGAAACTACTATCCATGCCATCGATTCCGTAGGAGTGCGCGCACCTAACATTACAAAAACCGGCGAAACCAATTTGTATGTCTATTATCATGTTTACTAAACGATTGATATACTGCATATTATTTTCAATTTTTCTGTTTCCGGCTGCCATTTGCGCCGAGAAAAAAGCAAAAGTACCTAAACAGAAAAACGATTCTATATTTCGCGGGTTTTCGGCACATATCGATATTGGTTCGCCGTTGATAAGTTACCTTGTTGACCACAGCATTAAAACATTGGAAGGTTCGGTGGATATTAATTTACTACATCGCTTTTTCCCGATAGTGGAAGTCGGTTACGGACAAGCCGACAAAACAATGGATAACGGAGCGCATTATTTCGGTTCGGCGCCATTTGCCCGTGTCGGCATCAACGTTAATCTTCTTAATCAACGCAGCGACAAAGACAAAACGAAAGGCGTAAGAAACTATGCGTTTCTCGGATTACGCTACGGCATGAGTTTTATGAACTACACCATTGATAACGTGAGAATTACCGATGATTATTGGAACACGGAAGAAATTATTTCGTACCACAAAGATTTTGCTTATGCCGGATGGTGCGAAGTGGTTGGCGGCATACGCGTTGATTTGGTAAAAGGCTTTACCATGGGCTGGTCGGTGCGCTACAAAGCGCTTCTCCACCCAAAAGCCAACCAAAACGAAATGTGGTACGTTCCCGGATACGGCAAATCAGGAGGCTCTGTTTTTGATTTTAATTACACTATAGGTTACACTTTTAGAACAAACAACACAAAATGAAAAAACACTTATTTACAACAGGATTGGCTATTTGCATAGCTGCCGCACCGCTTTTTGCGCAACCTAAACGCGAATTTCGCGCCGCATGGATTGCCACAGTTGCCAACATCGACTGGCCTACTCGTCCGGGGCTATCAACCGAGCAACAACAGCAAGAAATGATTAATTTGCTCGACGCTTACAAGGCACTCAACATGAATGCCATTGTTTTTCAAATTCGCCCCACCGCCGATGCGTTCTATCAATCGGAATTGGAGCCGTGGTCGCATTTTCTGACGGGCAAACAGGGTCTTGCTCCCGAACCGTTCTACGACCCACTGGCTTTTGTCGTTGAAGAAGCGCACAAACGCTGCATAGATGTACACGTATGGCTAAATCCTTATCGTACACTTAATTCGGACAAAATTGAGATTTTGAATCCCGACCATCTCTTTTTCAAAAAACCGCATCTTTTTGTAAAATACGGCAATCAATACTATTTTAATCCTGCATTGGACGAAACACGTCAGTTTGTAAATAAAGTGGTAGCCGACATCGTTACGCGCTACGATATTGACGCCATTCATTTCGACGACTATTTTTATCCCTACAAAGTGAAAAACGAAGAGTTTCCCGATTCGGCTGCATTTGCCGAAAATCCGCGCGGTTTTTCACCCGACCAAAAGGACGATTGGCGCAGAAACAACGTCAATCTGGTTATTGCCGAACTGCAAAACACCATCAAAAGCATCAAACCTTGGGTGGAATTCGGCATCAGCCCGTTTGGCGTGTGGCGTAATGCAAAAGACGACCCAAGAGGCTCTGCCACTACCGCCGGAACGACCAACTACGACCAACTTTATGCCGACATTCTAAAATGGTTGGAAGAAGGTTCCATCGATTATGTTGTGCCGCAACTCTATTGGGAAATTGGCAAAAAAGTAGCCGACTATGCCGTGCTTATCGACTGGTGGAACAACTACAACTACGGTAAAAACCTATACATTGGATTATACGCCTCCAACTTAGGCAACAAAAAAGCTGCTCCCGCTTGGTGCGAAGGCAACGAGTTGGTGCGACAATTAGAACTCAATAAAAATTACAAAAATGTGCAAGGCGCCGTCTATTTTAGCGGTAAAGCATTGTTAGAAAACAAATTAGGATTAAACGACAGTTTAAAAGAATCGTTTTACAAATATCCGGCATTGGTACCTGTAAACAGTAATATAAAAGGCGAAGCGGCTGAACAACCGCAAAAATTGAAATTGACCAAAACAAAAACAGCCGCTGAACTTCGATGGAACAAAATAGAAGCTGAAGGCGGAAAAACCATAATGTACTATGTGGTTTACGCTTTCGAGGGCAAAGGTATCGGTTCAATCGAAGATGCAAAAAACATTGTGGCAATTACTGCCGACAACCGCCTTGACATCACCGATTTTATGAAAGACAAAAAAGGAAAATACACTTTTACGGTAACCGCCGTAAACAAATACAAACACGAAAGCGTTGCATCTAAACCATTGACAAAACGTTTTTAAAAAAGAGATGACAAAATTTTTGGGAATAATACCGGCGCGCTATGCCTCTACACGTTTTCCGGGCAAACCTTTGGCAGACATTGAAGGGAAACCGATGATTCAACGGGTTTACGAACAAGCTTCTAAATCGTTGTCGGACGTGGTAGTTGCCACCGACGATCAACGCATATTCAATGCCGTGAAAGCTTTTGGCGGCAAAGTTGTGATGACTTCAAATGCGCACCAAACCGGCACCGACCGCTGCTACGAAGCCCTGACAAAAATAGAAGGAAATTTCGATGTCGTTATCAATATTCAAGGCGACGAACCGTTTATTGACCCGCGACAGATTGAGGCTGTAAAAAGTTGTTTCGACGATTCGCGCACCGAAATTGCCACATTGGTAAAACCTTTCAAGGCAAGTGCAACGGCACACGACCTGCAAAATCCCAATTCTCCGAAGGTAATTTTTAACGATAACCACGAGGCAATCTATTTCAGTCGTTCCGTTATTCCTTATCTTCGTAATGTAGATGAAAACGAATGGGCAGCACACCACCAATATTACAAACATATAGGACTTTATGCCTATAAATCGGCTATTTTGGCTAAAATAGTAACTTTACCGCAGTCTGATTTAGAAAAAGCGGAATCGCTCGAACAGTTGCGCTGGATAGAAAACGGTTTATGTATTAAGGTGGCAATTACCGATTTGGAAAGCATTTCGATAGATACACCTGCCGATTTGGAAAAAGCAATTCAATTACTTAAAAAATAAATACACTATGGTAAAATACAAACGCATCTTGCTCAAACTCAGCGGCGAATCGCTGATGGGCAACAAACAGTACGGCATCGACGAGCAACGTCTCGAAGAATACGCTTCGCAAATTGTGGAAATCGCCAATATGGGCGTACAAATCGGTATCGTTATTGGCGGCGGTAATATTTTTAGAGGACTGAGCGGCACAAGTCGTGGATTTGACCGTGTTAAAGGTGACCAAATGGGTATGCTGGCAACTGTCATCAACAGTCTGGCACTCAGTTCCGCTATCGGTAAAAAAGGTATCAAATGCCGTGTACTTACAGCCATTCGCATGGAGCCGATAGGTGAATTTTACAGCAAACAAAAAGCCATAGAGACGCTCGAAAAAGGCGAAATTGCTATTTTCTCGGCAGGAACGGGCAATCCGTTTTTTACCACCGACACCGGTTCATCGCTCCGCGGTATTGAAATAGAAGCCGATGTAATGCTAAAAGGCACTCGCGTTGACGGCATCTACACCGCCGACCCCGAAAAAGACAAAACCGCTACGAAATTTACATCCATCACCTACGACGAAATTTACAACAAAGGATTGCAAGTGATGGACTTGACAGCTACAACCATGTGCAAGGAAAACAATCTGCCTATCATTGTGTTCAATATGGACACAGTTGGTAATTTGAAAAAAGTTATCGAAGGCAAAGAAATCGGAACTTTAGTACATAATTAAACTATAATCACTATGTTACAAGGCAAAAAAATTATTTTGGGCATATCAGGAGGCATTGCTGCCTACAAAGTGCCGGAACTTATCCGCCAACTATTGGCAAAAAATGCGGAAGTACGCGTTGTAGCGACAAAAAATGCTTTACAATTTGTTACACCCGTAACTTTACAAACATTGTCACGCAACAAAATTACCAGTGAAGTATTTGAACCCGTCAGCAATTTCAACGTTGAACACGTGAGCAACGCCGATTGGGCGGACTGTATGCTGGTTGCACCCGCTACCGCCAACATTATCGGTAAATTTGCCAACGGAATAGCCGACGATGCCCTTTCGACAGCATTTTTGGCGTTCGACAAACCCGTATTTATAGCACCTGCCATGAACGACAAAATGTATGAACACCCTGTTGTTCAGCGCAATATACGGCAGTTGCAAGCTATTGATATTCAATTTATCGAACCTGCTTACGGCGAGTTGGCTTGCGGAACAAGCGGAAAAGGACGCATGGAAGAACCCGAAAATATTGTCGATTTCTTAGAGGAAGCACTGTTTTAACGATGAAAATCTTAATTACGGCAGGACCGACACACGAACGCATTGATTCCGTGCGATTTATTAGCAACTATTCCACAGGAAAAATGGGATTTGCTTTGGCGGAAGTGTGCGCATCACGCGGCTACAACGTGGTGCTAATTGCGGGTCCCGTACAACAACAAATCGCTCATTCCAACGTTAAACGAATAGACGTGGAATCGGCACAAGAGATGTACACCGCCGTAATGGAGAATTACCCCACTTGTGACGGTGCTATTTTGTGCGCAGCAGTAGCCGATTTTACACCGACAACGGTAGCTTCGCACAAATTGAAACGCGGAACCGACCATCTCATTTTGGAACTGAAACCGACACAAGACATCGCCGCAGCAGTGGGCAAGTTGAAAAGTAACAAGCAATTTCTTGTGGGATTTGCATTGGAAACGGACAACGAAGAAGCGAACGCCGTGGAAAAGATGCGCCGAAAAAATTTCGATTTCATTGTGCTTAATTCTTTGAACGACAAAAACGCCGGTTTCGGATACGACACCAACAAAATAACAATTTTCGATGCCCATGGAAGCAAAACGGCTTTTCCGCTCAAAGATAAAAAAATGGTAGCCGAAGATATTATCAATCACTTAGAAAACAATCTATTATGTCGATAAAAAAAATCATCGTAGCCTGTCTATTGTTTGCAATTGCACCACTCTACGGTCAAGAATTGAGATGCAATGTTACTATCAATAGTTCGCAAATACAAGGCACTAACAAGCAAGTTTTTGAAACCTTGCAAGCCGGTCTCAACGACTTTATGAATAACTACAGATGGACAGATTTAATCTATGCCACCAACGAACTCATTGAATGTAATTTTATGATTATCGTAAAATCGTACGTTGATAATCTTTTCACTACAGAACTGCAAGTTCAAGCGAAACGACCTGTTTATGGCACATCGTACAGCACCAACATTTTCAACTTCAAAGATAATGCTTTCGTTTTCAGATATACAGAATTTGACCCGATAGAAATAAACAACAATACTTTTGAGTCGAACCTAACCGCCGTGCTGGCTTACTACGCCTATATCATCATCGGTATGGATTTGGACTCTTACTCGCGATTGGGCGGCACAAATGCCTTCCAAATAGCCGAACAAATTGTTACCGTATCGCAAAGTCGGTCGCAAGATGCTGAATCGGTGGGCTGGAAAGCGTTTGAAAACGACCGCAACCGTTACGCGCTCATCAAAAATTTGATGGACGAACGATTTAGAAAATACCGTGAATATTTTTACGAATACCACCGTTTAGGATTGGATAATATGTGCAACGGCGTTGAAAATTCGCGAGCAAAAATAGCTGCCGAAATGCCCGTTTTGCGTAATACTTACCGCGAAAACCCCGGTTCCATTGCAATTCTGTCGTTTCTCGATGCCAAAAATGACGAACTTATTAACATGTTCAAAAAAGGCACTCCCAAAGAAAAAGAAGAAGTTTACGGAATATTGATGGACATCAACCCCGCATTGAGCAATAGATACGAGGAGATAAAAAAGTAACTAGCCACTATGTTACGACATCTGGAAATAAGAAATTATGCACTGATAGAACATTTGGAGATAGATTTCAGCAATGGTTTTTCCGTAATGACGGGTGAAACAGGAGC
>ERZ795058.673-NODE-673-length-51405-cov-16.032463_pt1 | contig 51405 bp, 37 predicted proteins | sample MGYA00375142_ERZ795058 | MGnify/ENA primary metagenome ERZ795058 (study PRJEB30187, sample SAMN05720210) | activated sludge metagenome | isolation source: anaerobic digester from wastewater treatment plant | place: Japan | collected 2015-04-20 ... | reverse complement strand
CTATCGAACTCCACTCGACTTCGAATCTGTCTGCAACTAACCACATCCAATCCGCTCTAACCCCTGTCCACTAAATCGGGGCAAACCCATGCGCGCTTCGCTAGGGGCTGGTGTAACTGCCAGGCGCTGACGCGTTTCGCTACGAGGTCCCACCGGGGCGGTGGCGGAGGATGGTCTCGCAGAGCGAGGTGAAGCTGAACGGTTTGACGAGGTAGTCGTCCATGCCGGCGAGCATGCAGGAGGCGCGGGCGGTTTCGGCGTCGTTGCCGGTGAGGCCGATGATGGGCAGGGCGGTGAAGCCGCAGGTGCGGATGGCGCGGGTGGCGGCGAGGCCGTCGAGCTCCGGCATTTCCATGTCCATGAGGAGGACGTCGAAGGGCTGTCCGGCGGATTGGAGCTTCTCGATCGCCTCCTGTCCGTTGGGCGCGATCTGGAGGGTGCAGCCGGCGTTGTGCAACATGGTGCGCGTGACGGCCTGGTTGACGGGGTTGTCTTCGGCCATGAGCACGCGCAGGCCGGCCATGCGGGCGCGGAGCTGGTCCTTGTGCGTGGTGGCCGGTTTGACGTGGTCGTGGGGCGTCGCGGAGGCGGGCTGCGGAAGGGCCTGCGTGATGGGCAGGGTGACGCGGAAGCGGCTGCCTTCGCCGGGCTTGCTGGTCACGGAAATCTGGCCGCGGTGCAGCTCGACGAACTGTTTCACGATGGACATGCCGAGGCCGGTGCCGGGCTCGCCGGCGGTGCCGGGGCGCGAGGTGCGGGTGAAGCGCTCGAAGAGGATGAGCAACTGATCCGACGGGATGCCGATGCCGCTATCGGAGACGATGATGGCGACCTGGTCGGTGCCCTCGGCCTGCACTTCCACGGTGATCTCGCCCTTTTGCGGGGTGAATTTGATGGCGTTGCTCAACAGATTATTGAGGACGCGCAGGAGCGACTCGGTGTGGCCTTCGACGACGGCGTCGGGCGCACGATTGGCCAGGGTGAGGTGCTGGTCCTTGAGTTTGGCGAGGTGGTGGAGATTGGTGACGCTCTTGCGGATGACCTCGGAGAGGCGGAGCGGTTGCAGCTCGATATCGGCGTGGTGGGAGTCGTGGCGGGCGAGGGCGAGCACATCCTCGATGAGGGAGAGCAGGAGCTTGCCGGACTGCTGGATCATCTCGAGGTTTTCGCGCTCCTGATTTTCCGGGGAGGCGTCGGCGAGGAGGTGGTCGGAGAACCCGAGGATGCCGTTGAGCGGGGCGCGCATGTCGTGCGAGAGGGTGGCGAGCATCTCGCTTTGCGACTGGAGGGTGGTGCGGAGGTCGCCGATGGCGCGGCGCAGGCGGCGGTGGAGCTGGCCTTTTTCGAGGTGCACGAGGATACGTGCGACCATCTCCTCCTTGATGAAGGGCTTTTGAAGGCAGTCGGTGGCGCCGGCGGCGAAGGCGCGGATGCGTTGCTCCTGATCGGTGCCGGTGAAGAAGACGACGGGCAGGTCGGTGAGCCCGAGCTCGCGGCGGATGCGGCGGCACAGGGCGTGCCCGTCGAGGCCGGGCATCGCGATGTCGGTGATGACCAGATCGGTCTCCGACATCTGGTTGCAGAGGATTTCGAAGGCGCGGTTGCCATCCTCGGCCTCGGTCACGGTGACGCCCTCTTCGCTGAGGGCCTTGCCGACGATGGCGCGCACGCTGGGGCTGTCGTCGACGAGGAGGACGTTGATGCCTCGGAGGCGGTCGTTGGGGCGGAGGATGCGAAAGACGAGCTGGGCGAGGGTGCCGGGCTCGAAGTTTTTGGAGATGAAGTCGATCGCGCCGAGCTCGAAGCCGCGGCGGCGCTCTTCGAGGTTGTTGCTGGCGGTGATGAAGACGACGGGGATGCGGCCTCGGGGGGCGCGTGCAAAGCGCGCGGCGAAGCGCGGCCCAAACATGGCCTCGTAGGTTTCGAAGCCGTTGAGGCCGGGCATCTCGACGTCGAGGGTGACGAGATCGGGCATCAGGCCGCGCTCGATGAGGGCAAGCGCTTCCTGCCCGTTTTTCGCTTCGATGATCTCGTAACGGTCGGTTCCGAGTTCGCGGCGAATGACAGATCGCATGGTGAGACTGTCGTCCACCACGAGGATTTTGGGCATCACGTGTACCAAGGTTTTGAAGTTTATCGGCGGTCTGCGCCGGGAAATGAACTCTAAACTGTGGCGCGATGGCCGTGGTGTGGTCGTCTTCCGGTCGGCGTGCGAGCGGTGACACGATGGTACAAAAAACCGCCGGGCGGAGGGCCCGGCGGTCGTGTGAGAGGGGAATGGTTTGCCTGCTGGCGGCTCAGACTTGCTCCAAGAGCTTGTAGAGGCGCTGCACCATCTTGGTCGTGTCTTCGAGCAGACCGGCCGAGATGAGGGCGTTGTCGAAGAGCTGCTCGGCGACGAGCTGCGCGCGCTCCGGCGAGCTGTCGCGCGTGGTGGCGAGCTTGCGGATGACGGCGTGGCGCGGGTTGATCTCCAGGTTGACGCGCAAGGGCGACTCGGCGCCGTCCTTGTTCATCGCCTTCATCATGCGGCGCAGGTGCGGGGACATGAATTTGTCGGCGTTGAGGGCGACGGCGGGCGAATCGACGAGGCGGTCGCTGGATTTCACTTCGGCGACGCGTTCGCCGAGGGTTTCCTTGAGCCACTTGGCGAGCGCGGCGGTCTGGTCGGCCGTGAGCGATTCGCCTTCGGGCGGCTTGGGAAGGTCTTCGAGCTTGGTGTCGGCGTTGTCGGCGGCGGCGAGCTGCTTGCCGTCGAACTCGCGGACGTTGTTCATCACATACTCATCGACGGCCTCGTAGCAGAAGAGGACTTCGAGGTTGCGGGCCTTGAACCCTTCGAGGTACGGGCCGGCCTCGATGGCGGCGCGGTTGGGGCCGATGATGTAGTAGATCTCCTTCTGGCCGTCTTTCATGCGGGAGACATAGTCGGCCAGGCTGGTTTGTTTGCCCTTCTCGGTGAGCGAGGACTCGAAGCGCAGGAGCTTGGCGAGGGAATCGCGGTGCGTGAAGTCGAGGGCGGCGCCTTCCTTCAGATAGATGCCGAACTCGGCGAAAAACTCGGCGTAGGCCTCGGGGCGGTTCTTGGCTTCGTCTTCGAGGAATTTGAGGAAGCGTTTCGTGATGACCTTGTTGAGTTTCTCGACGAGGGCCTTGTCCTGCATGGTCTCGCGGGAGATGTGCAGCGGGAGATCTTCGCTATCGACGACGCCCTTGAGGGGGCGCAGCCACTCGGGGAGCAGGTCTTTCGGGTGGGATTCGATGAGGACTTTGCGGCAGTAGAGCGAGACGCCGGGCTCGGCGCGGGAGAGGCCGAACTTTTCCGGGTTTTCCTTGGGGACGAAGAGCAGGGCGTTGATCTGGAGCGGGGCGTCGGCGTTGAAGTGCAGACGCAGGCGGGGCTCGTCGTGGGCGTGGGCCTGGAATTTGTAGAACTCGGTGTACTCCTCGTCCTTGATCTCGCTCTTGCTGCGCAGCCAGAGGGCCTGGACGGTGTTGATGCGGGTGCCGTTGAGATTGATCGGGAAACCGACGAAGGCGCTGTAGCGCTGGAGGAGGTCCTTGATGCGGTGCTCCTGGGCGTAGTCGGCGCACTCGTCCTTGAGCTCGACGACGATCTTGCAGCCGCGGCGCACGTCGTCGGCGACGTCGATCTCGTAGCTGCCAGAGCCGTCGCTCGACCAGACCTGGCCGGGCTCGTCGGCGCGCCAGGAGTGGCTGTACACGGTGACCTTCTTGGCGACCATGAAGGCGGAGTAGAAGCCGACGCCGAACTGGCCGATGAGGTTGGTGTTTTTCTGGCCGTTTTCGCTGAGGGCCTTGAGGAAGGCCTTGGAGCCGGAGTGGGCGATGGTGCCGAGGTTTTCGACGAGCTCGGCGCGCGTCATGCCCAGGCCGAAATCCTGGATGGTGAGCGTCTTTGCCTTGTCGTCGGTGGTGATGTTGATCTCGAGCTCGGCCTTGTCGTCGAAGATCTCCTTCTCGGTGAGCTGGAGGTGGCGGAGCTTCTCGATGGCGTCGGAGGCGTTGGACACCAGCTCACGGACGAAGATTTCCTTCTCCGTGTAGAGCGAGTGGATGACGATATCGAGCAGCTGCTTAATCTCGGTTTGGAACTCGTACTTTTGCGGAGTGTGCTGAGACATAGGGTTGGTGATTTGGATCAGTTAAAAGAGAGTGCCGCTAGTGAAGAAATCGCGGGAGAATGGCAAGCGGGCGATGCGGGGGCCGCGGTGGTGACGCGGTGGCGGCTCAGACGGTGTGCTCGGTGGGCGCCAGCCGCTCGATGCGCACGCGGCGCAGGCGCTCGGAGGAGACATCGACGGCACTGATCTTGAACTCGCCGGAGATGCAGCTATCGCCGCGCTTGAAGGGGCGGCCGCGCAGGCGCTCGGCCCAGGTGGCGACATTTTCGCGGGGCTGCCAGTCGAGCGCCCAGCCGGTCTCGGCGCGCAGCTCGTGCATCGTGAAACTGCCGGCGACGACGATGGCGTTGTCGGCGTGTTCGAAGATGGGGCCGCGCTCGATGTCGAACTCGTCGCGGATGTCGCCGACGATTTCTTCGAGCACATCCTCAAAGCTCACGATGCCGGCCATGTTGCCCGCATCGTCGAGGACGATGGCGAGGTGATTGCGCGAGGAGCGGAAGAGCTCGCTCATCGTGTGGAAGGGGGTGCGGAGGGTAAAGGTGAGCGCCGGGCGGATGATCGGCTCGATCGGGGCTTCGGTGCCGAGCAGCTGGATCTGCCAGAGCCATTCGCGGATGAGCAGGATGCCGTGGACATCGTCGAGCGAGCCGGCGCAGACGGGGAAGCGGCTGACGCCGCTGGTTTGCGCGATGCGCAGATTCTCGGCGGGCGTGCGGTCGAGCCAGAGCACGTCGACTTGATCGCGCGGGCGCATGATCTGCTGGGCGGTGAGGGTGCGCAGGCGCAGCGAGCGGACCATGAGGCGATTGATCAAGGCATCGCCCGGATGAGCATGGCGGGCGTGGCTGAAAACGTACTCGAGCTCCTCGGCGCTGAAACTGTGCTCGCCTTCACCGGCGGGCTGGATGCCGGCCCAGCGCAGGAAGGTGTTGGCGGTGCCATTGAGCAGCCAGATGAAGGGATAGAACGCGTAATAAAAGAACATCAGCGGCGCCGCGACCATGAGCGAGATGCCCTTAGGCCGCTGGATGGCTGCCGACTTGGGCGCGAGTTCTCCAAAAACGATGTGCAGGAAGGTGATCAACCCGAACGCGACGGCAAAGGATACCGAGGAGACCGCCGTCGGCTCGGTGATGCCGAAGTATTTCAGGAGAGGGGCGAGGCGATGCGCAATGAGCGGCTCGCCGACCCAACCCAGGCCGAGACTGGCGAGGGTGATACCCAGCTGCGTGGCCGAAAGAGCGGCGTCGAGATGCTGGGTGGCGCGTAGGGCGAACTTCACGCGCCAGCCGCCGGTTTTGAGCATCGGCTGGAGCTGGCTGGCCCGGATTTTTACCAGGGCAAATTCGGCCGCGACGAAAAAACCGTTGGCGGCGACCAAGGCGACGATGACGAGGAGTTCGAGGAGTGTCTGAAAAATCTGCATGACTGGACAAACGTGCCGGTGTTGGGCGCCCCGGCTGGCGAGCGCGCCACGGTGCCGGGTGCCCGCGGATACGGCAAGGCGCGTTTTGCCGGGCGCAGTGCCGCGTGGGCTGTGGCAACCGGGGGCAGGTCAGTCGCCGATCACGGTCACGATGAGCTCACGCGCGTGCGGGGCTTGTCGGTGTTCCCAAAGAAAGAGGCCCTGCCAGGTGCCGAGGCGGAGACGGCCTTCGTGTACGGGGATGGTTTCGCTGCTGCGGGTGAGGGCCATCTTGATATGGCTGGGCATGTCGTCGGGGCCTTCGAGGGTGTGGGTGAAGTGCCGGTCGTGCGCGGGCACCAGGCGGTCGAGCCAGGCCTGGAGGTCGCGCCGCGCGCTCGGGTCGGCGTTTTCCATGAGCACGAGGCTGCAGCTGGTGTGGGGACAAAAGACGCTGGCGACCCCGGTGCGGATGCCGCTGCGGCGCACGAGCTCGGCGACTTCGCGCGTGATTTCGTAGGTGTCCGTGCCGCGGGTACGGCAGGCGAGGGTGTCTTGAAACGCGGGCATGATGCGGGAAGAGACCGGTGAGATTGTACGGAGTCGGCGCCTAGCTCAAGGCGTTGCCCAGTGGGGCCGCTGGAAGAACCGTGCATGGCAAATACGGGGGGGCGGCGGCACCGATAGTTTGCCTCCGGATCGTCAGTCGGCTCAGTCGGGGAATTGCGCATTTTCCCAGGGTGTATTCTAGTGGGAATGCTTACGGGTGATTTGGTTATATGAGTTGCGAGCGCGTGGCTTGGTAGGCATTTTAGGCAGTCTGACAACGCTTCCTACAGATGAGATTTGTGATGGTATGCCTGTTTGCCCTGATCAGCGCATCGGTGGTGCTTGCCGATGCCGATGTGGCGTCGCCTGCGGTGGTGGAGCCGGAGACGGACCTGCTCTGCACCGGCTACGTGTTGGCGGGACTCGCGGATGACCGGCAGGTGCATGCGTTTTATCTGGAGTGGAGGAGCCGGCCGCGCTGGTACGGGCTCGCGCCGTATGTTTTTGGCAGCTGGAGGGAGACCGGGGCGAGTTATCTGGGCGCGGGCTTGCTCTACACGATTTCGCTGAGCCCGCAGTGGAAGCTCACGGCATCGAGTGGGCCTGGGTACTACGAGCGGGATGGAGAGCTGGACCTCGGCTCGCGGCTCGAATTCGCCTCGACCTTGGAGTTGGCGTACCGGTTTGCGAGCGGACGGCGGATCGCCCTTGGGGTCGGGCATATCTCCAACGCCGGCGCGGGGCGGATCAATCCTGGCAGCGAGTATATCCGGCTCGGCTTTCAGTTCCCAATAAGCGCCCGCTGAGTGCGGCCTCATGCCGGCCGGGTGCGGCGGGCGAAGGCGGTGAGGCAGCCGCGTGTTTGGGCTGAATTTGTGGCCCGCTGGCGAGTCGCGGGCCGGGGCGCTCAGAGCATGCGGGTAAAGACGGTGCCGCGGGAGTCGGTGAAGAGAAGGCGGTCGGCCTCGACCGCGGTGAGGCGGAGTCCGAGGGTGCGGTCGACGACAGAGTTGATGCGATAGACGCGGCCATCGATGAGGACTCGCGAGTCGGTACCGGTGCCTCGGATGCCCGAGATGCGCATGGCGTTGATGACGGAGTAGGCGGCGGTTTCGCGGGCGGCCGCGGTGTCTTCGTCGATGCTGGCGATACGAATTTGCGGCGTGGTCACCGCTGCGGGGGCGGGCGCGGCGGCAGGGACCGGTGTGGTTGTCACGGCGGCGGCCGGCTCGGGGACGGAGGCCGGCGTGGCTTCGGCTTGTTGCGTGACGGGGGCTGCGGGGAGGGCGACGCGGATTGCGAGTGAACCTGCGTCGGCGGCGGGGGCGGAGGGCGTTTGGGTGACGATGGCGGCGGGCTGGGGGGCAGCGGCCGGCGGCGCGGCCGGCGGCGCGGCCGGTGTCGGGGCCGTGAGTGCGAGCGGTGCGGGAGCGGCTTCGGGTGCGTCGGGTTTGCGCAAGAGGAGAACCGTGCCGAGGACGGAGCCTGAGACGAGGACGACGGCGCCGGCGATCAGCAGGGTGAAGAGGCGGGTGGACATGCCGGTGCGCGTGACGGCGGGAGCGGTGCCGGCGAAGGAGGACTGGACGATCACGCGTGCGCTGGCCTGTTGCTCGGTGTGCTGCTGGCGTTGCGCTTTTTTCAGGGCTTCGTTGAGAAGGCTCATGGCGGTTAGTCGGTGAGGCGGTCGAGGTCTTTGGCGGCGCGGCGGGCATCCCAGTAGGTGACCTCGTCGGACTCGCGGATGAAGGCGGCGAGCAGGGATTTGTCGCAGAGGTTGTTTACGATGCGTGGGATGCCTTTGCTGCGGCGGTGGATGGCGCGGATGGCCCATGGGGTGAAGCGTGGGCGGCCCATGCTGCCGGCGAGGGTGAGCCGGTGTTGGATGTAGTGGGAGACGTCGCCGCGGGTCAGCGGGCGCAGTTCGTAGTGGACGAGGATGCGTTGACGGAGCTGGCGGAGCTCCTCGCGGGCGAGGACGGTCTTTAGCTCGGGCTGGCCCATGAGCACGATCTGGAGGAGCTTTTGTTTGTCGGTTTCGAGATTGGAGAGGAGGCGGACCTGTTCGAGGACCTCGAAGGAGAGATTTTGGGCCTCGTCGATGATGAGGACGATGTTGCGTCCGCTATGGATGCGCTGGAGGAGGACCTCGTTGATCTGGGCGACCAGATCGACCTGGCTGTGGGCGTGGTTGAACTCGCCGAGCTCGGTGAGGATGGCCTTGAGCATCTGCTTCTCGTTGACGCGGGGATTGACGATGAGCGCGGTGTCGTAGCGCTCGGTGTCGAGCTCGTTGAGGAATCGGCGGCAGAGGGTGGTCTTGCCGCAGCCGACTTCACCGACCAGGACGATGAAGCCTTTTTTCTCGGTCACCCCGTACATGAGGTGCTGGAGTGCGTCCTGATGGGTGGGGCTGAGGTAAAGAAACTTCGGGTCCGGGGTGATGTTGAATGGCATCTCCGTGAGGCCGTAGAAGCTCTGATACATAAGGACTGAGTACGGTGGGAGGCGCGGCGCAAAACGCACGCCAAAAGCGCGGCGGCTTTGGGAGGCTATCCGCTTTGAAATCTCCTTTACTCGTGGGGGCGCAGGGGCGTTTATCGGTGCGATTTACGTGAATCTGCGACGCGTCATATTGTCTGCTTATCTTGTGCTGTTTTTGGGCATCTGCCTGATTTCAGGGGTGTTTTTTTGGCAGACATGGGCGGAGTACACGCGGCTGAAGGCGGTGCAGGCGCAGAACGAGAGGCGGTTGGTGGAGCTGGAGGCGCGGTTGCGCGAGCAGGAGATCGTGCTCGAACGGCTGCGTTCGGATCCGGCCTATGTCGAGAAGGTGATCCGCCGCCGGTTAGGCTACGCCAAACCCGACGAGTTCGTCTTTCGTTTCCCCGAGTGAAAATAGGCGAGGCCAGACGCGGGAAAAGGCTTGGCCTGAGGCGCTCCGCCGGGTCGAAATAACTGCTTCCTTTTTCGTATGGCTACACCTCCGATCATCGACTCCTTCCGACGTGCCGGCCAGGGGCACGTGTTTGCCTTCTTCGACCAGCTGACTGCGCCCGAGCAGGAGCGCCTGCTGGCCGAGGCGGCTGAGATCGACCTCGCGGAGATCGAGCGGCTGGTCAACAGCCTCGTGCGCCCAGGTGCGTCGGCAGGCGTGGATCTGTCCGATCTGGCGCCGGCGCCGTATGAGGCGCGGCCGGAGTTTGGTGGCGATGCCGCCGCGTGGGCCAAGGCCAAGACGGCCGGCGAGGCCGCGCTGCGCGCCGGGCGCGTGGCGGCGTTTACCGTGGCGGGCGGGCAGGGGACGCGCCTCGGCTACGACGGCCCCAAGGGCACGTTTGGTGTCACGCCGCTCAAGAAGAAATCCCTCTTTCAGGTCTTCGCCGAGAAGCTGCGCGCGGCGGGCGTGCGCTACGGGCGGCCGCTGCACTGGTTCATCATGACCAGCCACCAGAACCACGCGGCGACCGAGTCGTTTTTCGTGGAGAACGGGTTCTTCGGGCTCGACCGTGCGCGTGTGCATTTCTTCCGCCAGGGCCGCATGCCGGCGGTGGATTTCTCGGGCAAGATCCTGCTCGAATCGCGGTGTTCGATCGCCATGTCGCCCGATGGCCATGGCGGGTCGCTGCGTGCGCTCGGCCGCAGCGGCGCGCTCGATCTGATGCAGCGCGAGGGCATCGATGCGTTGAGCTATTTCCAGGTGGACAACCCGCTGGTGCGTTTCATCGATCCGGCCTTCATTGGCTGGCATCTGCTGCGCGGCTCCGAGATGTCGAGCAAGATGATCCCCAAGGCCTACGCCGAGGAGAAGGTCGGCCATTTCTGCACGCAGCGCGGCCGCAACGTCGTCGTGGAGTACTCCGATCTGCCGCTGGCCATGCAACGCGAGACCGATCCGGCCACGGGCAAACTGCGCTACCTCGCCGGCAGCGTCGCCATCCACGTGCTCGACCGCGAATTCATCCGGCGCATGGCGTCGGGCGGCGCGGGCTCGCTGCCATTTCATCGCGCGGATAAAAAGATCCCGACGGTCGATGCCGCGGGCGCGCCGGTGAAGCCGGAGAAGCCCAATGGCGTGAAGTTCGAGATGTTCGTTTTCGATGCGCTCCCGTTCTCGAAAAATCCGGTGATCATCGAGGCGCTGCGCCGCGAGGATTTCTCTCCGGTGAAAAACGCCGAGGGCGTCGACTCGCCGAAAACCTGCCGAGAGGATCTGCTCCGCCAGTACGCGAAGTGGGCGACCGATCAGGGTGCGGCGCTCGCCGTCGATGGCACGGGGCTGCCTGCGGCCGAGTTCGAAGTCTCTCCGCTCTTTGGCTACGACGACGATTCGTTTGCCGATGCCTGGCACCGCCTCGCGGCCAAGCCCGCCATCGCCGCCGGGCTTTACCTAGAGTGATCGTTTCCGCTCACCACATTCTTTATCCATGAGTACACTCGACAAGATCCAAGCCGCCGGCAAAGCCGGCCAGCTGCTGCCCAGCAGCGTGGAAATCATCAGCACCTGGCTCGCCGCCGGACTTCCGACCTGGGCGGTCGAGAGCATCGACGAACTGGTCGCCAAGGGCGCTTGGTCTGAACTCAACGACCGCTTTTACCGCTACCTCGAATTCGGCACCGGCGGTATGCGCGGCCGCACCATCGGCGTGATCTCGACCGCCGCCGAGCAGGGCAAGCTCGGCCCGCAGGGCACGCCGGAGCACGCCGGCATCGGCAGCAATGTGCTCAACGACTACACGCTCGTGCGTGCCACCATCGGCCTTTTCCGCTACGTGCGCGGCTACCTCGACGGCATCGGCTGCAACGACCAGCCCAAGCTCGTCATCGCGCACGACGTCCGCCACTTCTCTCGCCACTTCTGCGAGCTGTCCGCCTCCACGTGGACGCGCCTCGGCGGCCTTGCTTACATCTTCGACGGCCCGCGCTCCACGCCGCAGCTCAGCTTCAGCGTGCGCTACCTGAAGGCGCATTGCGGCGTCGTGATCACGGCCAGCCACAATCCGGCCCACGATAATGGCTTTAAGGCCTACTTCGCCGACGGCGCGCAGGTCGTGGCGCCGCACGACAAGGGCATCGTGACCGAGGTCAACAAGGTGCCGCTTTCCGATCTCGGCCAGTTCCTGTCGGTCGATCTGGCCCGCGTTATCACGCTCGGCCACGCGGCCGACGACGCCTACCTCGCGGCCGCCTCGACCGCCGCCCTTGATCCCGAGGTGCTGCGCAAGACGAAGCTCAAGGTCGTTTTCACCAACATCCACGGCACCGGCTGCGTGGCCAGCATCCCGCTGCTCATTCATGCCGGCTGCGACGTGAGCGCCGTGCAGGAGCAGGTCGCATTTGACGCGCGTTTCCCGACGGTGAAATCGCCCAACCCCGAGAACGCCGAGGCGCTGTCGCGCGCCGTCGCGCTCGCCGAGGCCAAGGGCGCCGATGTCGTCATGGCCACCGATCCGGACAGCGATCGCGTGGGCGTGGCCGTGCGCAATGCCGCCGGCAAGGTCGAGCTGCTCACGGGCAACCAGATCGGCTCGCTGCTGACGGAATACCGCCTCTCGAAGTGCAAGGAGCTCGGCTGGATTCCGAAGGAGGGCTCGGACCGCGTCGCGATCGTGAAGACGTACGTGACGACATCGCTTCAGGATGCCGTCGGCCACGCGCACGGTGTGAAGGTCATCAACACGCTGACGGGCTTCAAGTGGATCGGTGCCAAGATCCGCGGCTACGAGGAGACGTTGAAGGGCGAACTGCTTTCGAAGGAAGGCATCGCACTCGACTACGACGCCACGCCGTTCGCCAGTCGCGTGAAGCTGCTCCAGAAGTACAGCACGTTCTACGCGTTTGGCTGCGAGGAAAGCTACGGCTACCTGGCCAACGACTACGTGCGCGACAAGGATGCCAACAGCGCCTGCCTGATGTTTGCCGAGCTTTGCGCCTACGTGAAGAGCCGCGGCATGACGGTCACCCAGTACCTCGACGAGATGTACCTGAAGTACGGCTACTTCCTGGAAGGCACGATCAACATCTACTACGAGGGCGCGAGCGGTGCGGCGAAGATCAAGCGCATCCTCGACACCTACCGTTCGCAGTCGCCCAAGGCGTTTGGCGACGTGGCGGTGGCCAAGTTCCAGGATTTTGGCCGCGAGACGTTCAAGGACGCCGACGGCGAGGAAATCCCGAAGCAGGACCTCTACTTCGTGACGCTGGCCAACGGCTACACCTTTGCCGCGCGCGGTTCCGGCACGGAGCCGAAGATGAAGTTCTACATCTTCGCCAAGCAGGCGGTGAAAAACGCCGCCGAGCTGCCGGCCGTGAAGCAGTCGGTGAAGGCGGAGCTGGAACGCATCAAGGCCCTCATCGAGGCCGATGCGAAGGCCCGCGCCGAAGGTTGATCGTTTCCCCGCGCCACGCTGCGCGTTTCTTCCAGCACCGGGCTTCGCCGCCCGGTGCTTTTTATTGGGTCAGGACCGGCTTGAAGAGCGGTTCTTTGGGCGCTTCGGCCGGGCGCTGTTTCTTCTCCAGCCACTTTTGCAGGATGGCGCGTGCGACCGGCGCGGCGTAGGCACCGCCGGCGTAGCTTTCGTCGGGCGTGTCGCCCTCGACGATGACCGCGATGGCGATCTCCGGCTTTTCGACCGGGGCAAAGCAGGCGTACCAGGCGAGCTCGAGCATGCCGAGGCGTTTGCCGTCTTTCCAACGCTCGCGCTGGGCGGTGCCGGTTTTGCCGGCGATGCGCAGGCCCTCGACGGCGCCGAAGCGGCGGGCGGTGCCCTTGGTGACGACGCGCTCCATGCCTTCGATGAGGGCCTGGTATTGGTCGGCGGGCAGGCCGATGGGCTCGGAGTTTTGTTTGGGGCGCTTCGGGTCGTGGAGCAGGGTGGGCTTGGTCTGTGTCTGGCCGCGGGCAACGGAGGCCATGAAGCACGCCATTTGAAGCGGGGTGATTTGCAGGTCGCCCTGGCCGATGGAGAAGTTGGCGGTGTCGCCTGGGTACCAACTTTCCCGTTTCACCTTTTTCTTCCAAGCGGCGTCGGGCACGATCATGCGACGGCTCTCGTTGGGCAGTTCGATGCCGGTCTGCTCGTGGAGGTGGAAGCGGCGGCTTTCGGCGGCGAGTGTTTCGGCGCCGATCTGGAGCCCGTAGTAATAGAAGTAGGTGTTGACGCTCTGTTCGATCGCGAGGCGGAAATCGATCTCGCCGGTGATGCAGCCGCCGTGGTCCCGGAAGACGCGACGGCCGACGGTGAAGGTGCCGTCGGTGTCGTACACGGAGGCGGGGGTGAGGATGCCGGAGCGCAGGCCGGCGATGGCGGTGAGGATCTTGAAGGTGGAGCCTGGGGGGTAGACGCCGTAGATGGCGCGGTTGGTCCAGGCGCCAGACTCGGCGATCTGCTGGGCTTTCGCGAAGGAGAGGCGCGGGGTGAAATCGTTGAGATCGTAATTGGGCAGGCTGGCGAGCGCGAGGATTTCGCCGGTGTTGACGTCGATGGCGACGGCGGCGCCGATGAGGTCGAGCAGGCTCTCCTCGGCGGCCTGTTGGAGGTCGATGTCGATCGAGAGTGTGAGGTTCTTGCCTTGGACGGGGAGGCGTTTCTCGAGGGGGGGATTGATGCGATAGCCTGCGGGGTCGACGCGGAAGATGGTGCCGCCGGCCTGGCCTTGGAGGATGTTGTCGAACTGGCGCTCGATGCCGTCCTTTCCGACGGTGCCCTTCATTTTGAAGGTGGTGAGGTCGTTGCCGGGGAGGTCAGCGGCTTCGAGGTCGACCGTGGTGCTGACGAAGCCGAGCACGTGGGCGGCAGCGGCCTTGTAGGGATACGAGCGGGCGCTGGATGCGTACACCTGGAGGGGAGAGCGAACGGGAAGGTGCTCGATGAGGTGCGCGTACTCCTCGGGGGACAGGTCGTCGATGAGCGTGTACGGGAGCAGCATCTCGCTGCTGAAGTGCCGCATGAGGTCGGTGGTATCGACGCGGGCGGTGCGGCCGATGGCACGGTTGACCTGGTCGAGGTAGCGCTGGACGACGGTGGTGCGGGCAATGCGCTCCATCTGTCGGGCGGAGGGCATGTCCTTGTCGTTTGCTTCGCGGTAGTTTTTCCGGATCTGGATGTACTGTTTGCGGAATTCGGTGCGCAGTTCGTCGAGGTAGAGGACGACGGCGAAGCGGGGGCGGTTGCCGACGAGCAGGCGGCCTTCGCGGTCGTAGAGGTTGCCGCGGGGGCCGGGAACGAGGATGCGGCGCTGGTTTTGCACGCGCTCGGCTTCGTGGTAGATGTCGGTCTTGAAGAGCTGCTGGTAGGCGAGGCCGCCGGCGAGCGTCAGCAGGAGGGCGAGGACGACCAGGTAGAAGAAGAAGACGCGTGGCTGGAAGAAGGTGTGCGTCTCGACGAGGTTGCCGGAGCGGTCGGCGTGACTGGCGGATGCGCGGGACATGGCCTAGTCAACCTGTCGACGATCTTCGGAGGCGGCGAGGGGATCGGCGAGTTCGAGGGCTTGCCGCTGAAGCGCGAGGAACCACGGGGCGATGGCCCACAGGACGAGTTCGGAGAAGAGCAGATCCCAGAGAAATCGGGAGACGAGCCGGCCCTCGGCTGGGACGTGCCGGAGGTGGAAAAGCGCGGTGACGATGAAGAGGACGAGATTGGCAAGGAGCGCGATGGTGCGCTGGGTGGTGGGCTCGAAGCGGTCGAGCCGGGGGCGCTGGCGTTGCACGATGACGGTGGCCAGGCCGAAGAGAAAGGCGTGGAATCCGAAGTGGACGGGCTGGCTGGCGTCGCAGATCAGCCCGGCAAAAAGGGCGGCGATCAGGCCGATGCGCTGGGGAAGTTGCAGGGCGACGAAGGCGATGAAGAGGCCACCGAGTGAGACGAACATCCGCCAGGGCGCGAGGTAGTGGTTGAGCTGGATGACGAGCCACCACAGCAGCAGCAGGGGGAGAAAGATGGCGAGATGACGGCGCACGCGTGGAGATGGCGGCTAGTTCGCCTCGAGGGGAACGAGCACGGTGACTTCGGTCAGGGAGGAGAGGCGGGAGTCGAGCTCGACCTCGCCGGTCTTGAAGAGGCCGTCGGTGCTCGGGTCGGCGCTGACGACATAGCCGATGGTGAGGCCCGGAGGGAAGACGCCGCCGAGGCCGGAGGTGACGAGGCGGCGCGGGGCGGTGCGCGTGGCGAAGATGTCGAGGGGCATGAACTCGACGTTGCCCTTGGGCGGGGCAAAGGAGGGGTTGATGCCGCCTTGGTAACTCATCGGGCGGGTGTCGCCCTCGACGACGGCGGCGAGGCGGACGTTGGGGCTGCTCACCAGCTCGACGATGGCGGTGGTGGAGCGGACTTCGGAGACTCGGCCGGCGACGCCGCCGGTGAAGACGACGGGCGAGCCCTCGACGATGCCGAAGTTTTTGCCTTTGCGGATGACGACACGCTGCCACCACGCGGAGAAATCGCGGCGCACGACGCGTGCGGGCTCGGAGCGGTACTCGGGGAAGGATGGGAGGCGCAGGAGCGATTCGAGGCGCTCGATCTGGCCGCGCAGCTCGGCGTTTTGCTGGATGTTATTGTCGTAGGCCGCGTGGAGTCGGGCCATGTCGCGGCCGGCGGCGATGAGGTCGGTATTGGAGTGGAGGCGGAGACCCCAATACTCCTGAAGGTCGCGTGCGTAGGAGGCGGAGACTTCGAGGGGAGCCTCAAATTCGAAGAAGCTGACGCGCAGGAAACTTTTGACCGCGACGGGCAACAGGAGCCACACGAGGACGACGATCGCGAGGGTGGCGAAGGGGCGGGCTTGGTCGAAACGGCGGGACGGCACGGGGGAAAGGGCGGGCGTCGGACGGCCTCGATCCGCGCACGGCGCAACTGGCCGGGTCGTCACGCGGCGGAGGCCGCGTGATTAGAGATTTTGCATGACCCAGTTGAGGTCGTTGAGGACGGCGCCGGTGCCGTTGGCGACGGCGGAGAGGGGATCGTCGGAAATCGTGACGGGCAGGCCGGTCTTTTCGCTGAGCAGGCGGTCGATGCCCCGGATGAGGGCGCCGCCGCCGGCCATCACGAAGCCGCGGTCGACGAGGTCGGCGGAGAGTTCCGGCGGGCAGCGCTCGAGGGTGACTCGGACGGCATCGACGATGGCGGCGATGGTGTCGCTGAGGGCTTCGCGGATTTCCTGGGAGGTGATGTGGATGGTCTTGGGCAGACCGGCGACGGAGTCGCGGCCTTTGACCTCGAGAGTGAGCTCTTCGTCGAGCGGGTAGGCGGAGCCGATCTTGACCTTGATTTCTTCAGCGGTGCGCTCGCCGATGAGGAGGTTGTAGGCGCGCTTCATGTAGTTGACGACGGCGGCATCGAGCTCGTCGCCGGCGACGCGCACGGACTTCGAAAAGACCATGCCGGAGAGTGAAATGATGGCGATCTCGGTGGTGCCGCCGCCGATGTCGACGATCATGTTGGCAGCCGGCTCTTCGATCGGGAGGCCGACACCGATGGCTGCGGCCATGGGCTCGGGGATGGTGATGACGTCGCGTGCGCCGGCGTGGAGGGCGGAGTCTTTGACGGCGCGTTTTTCGACTTCGGTGATGCCGGAGGGGATGGCGATGACGACGCGGGGGTTTACGCGGAAGGAGCTGTTGCTGACCTTGCGGATAAAGTAGCGGAGCATCGCCTCGGTGACGTCGAAGTCGGCGATGACACCGTCTTTCATCGGGCGGATGGCGGTGATGTTGCCGGGGGTACGGCCGAGCATGCGTTTGGCTTCGTCACCGACGGCGCGGACCTTGCGGGTGCTGGTGTCGATGGCGACGACGGACGGCTCGCGCATGACGATGCCTTTATCCTTGGCGTAAACGAGGGTGTTGGCTGTGCCAAGGTCGATGCCGATGTCGTTGGAAAGGTAACCGAAGAGGTTGGATGCCATTGTGAGGTCCGAGAAAGAGATACAGGCGCGTTTCCGCCGACGGCAACGAATCGGCGCGGGGGATGAGTGTCAACGAGGGAAATTGCCGGGAATCAGAGGGAAAACGGGTGTGGGGGCAGGGGCCTGGCGGTACGCGGTCAGGTGGCGCCGGGGTGGCCGCTGAGTTGTGCGGCATGAAAGCGGATGGCGCGTTGGTGGGCGACGATGCCGGGGTCGTCGCTGGTCTCGGTGAGGAGATGCAGGAGCAGCTGCATCGCTTCGGTGTGTTGTTTGGTGTCGTGCAGGGCGAGCGCGAGAAAGACGCCGAACTCGTGGTTGTCTGGGAAGAGGGTGCGCGCGGTGCGCAGCGTTTCCACTGCGCGCGCGGATTCGCCAATGGTGCGCAGGGAGGAGCCGAGCCCGAGGAGTGCGGCGGCGTGATCGTTGGGCGTGAGGCCGAGGGTGAGGGCTTTTTCGTAGTAGGCGACGGCTTCGCGGGTGCGGTCGAGGATCTCGCAGGTCCAGGCGAGTTGGAAATTGATCTCGGCGACGTTGGGGTAGCGCTGGTCGAGCTCGCGGAGGCGCTGGATGAGGGTGGCGCCGGCTCCGCCGTGGCGGGCTCCGATGATCGCATCGAGTTCGCTTTTCCACGGGGGCAGGGGGGCGGCGGGGAGATCGGGGGGCATGGGGCAATCGTTGCTTGGAATCGGCGGTGGCTCAAGCCCACGTATTCGGACTGGTGGTGCCAGGGCACAAAAAAGCCGCACGGTGGGCGTGCGGCTGTATTAAAACGCGCGAGCGCGGGCTTAGACGGTTTGAAGCGCCGGAGCGGTGGCCTTGGCGATGGGCGCGAGCTTGGCCGTGGCCTGTTGAGAGACACCGAAGAACTCGACGGAGTACGCGACATCCTTGTAGCCGCGGGCGACGAGGGACTCCTGGACGCGTTTGATGGCGGCACGCAGTTGGTCGGCGGGGGCGCCGTCGATTTCTTCGACCTGCTGGGTCTCTTTGCAAAGGACGTGGAAGCGGCCTTCGCCGGAGAGGGCCATTGCGTAGAGGCTGGTGCCGTTGTGCGAGAATGAGCGGCGCACGAGGCCGACCTCTTCGAATGCAGCGAGGCAGCGGTAGACAGTGACGAGATCGCAGGATTTGGTTTCGAGCCCGTGGAAGATCGCCTCGATGCTGACTGGATGAACTTGTTCGAGGAGAACGGAAAGGATTGCGATGCGAGGCTGGGTGATACGCAGGCCGGCGGCCTTGAGCCGGGCGCATGCCTCATCCAGCTGCGATGCTGTTTGGGGCACCTGGGCGTCGGCCCGGGCGATGATGCCAGTCATCGGGTGGTTCGTCTGTGTGGATGCAATCATGTGAAAGTGAGGGTGAAATATTGTAATTCCTATGCACTACAGGGGGCGGTCCTTGCGAGGGTTTTTGTTACACTTTCTTTACGGAGAATTACGTACCTTGCCGTTACGCATTCTGTGCGGGCGCGGCGCGGTGTTGCGCGTTGCGAGCCGGTGTGCTCAATCTGCCGGCCTCTCCGCATGCAAGATCCTGATTTCGCCGTGATCGTTGACCAAATCCGCAAGGAAGATAGCCGCTACGACAAACGTGCTTATGCGTTTGTCCGAAGTGGGTTGGATTATGCCGTGTGCGAGATGCAAAAGCGCGACCGGGCGCGTGCGTCGCAGTCCCGGCACATCACCGGACAGGAGTTGCTGGATGGGCTGCGGGTGTACTCGCTTGAGCAGTTTGGCCCGCTCACCAAGACCGTGCTGGAGTCGTGGGGCGTGCGCCGGTGCGAGGATTTTGGAGAGATCGTCTTCAACCTGATCGAGTATGGCATCCTCAGCAAAACCGAGCAGGACAAGAAGGAGGATTTCGCGTCGACTTACACGTTTGACGCCGCGTTTGAGGAGCCGTTTCTGCCGGCCAAGCGCCGGGCTCATCCGCCGTCCGACAAGGCCTGAGAAGGCCCCGATATTTCCCTGCCGCCGGAGCGACTCTGGCGGCTTTTTAACAACCCGATTTTCCGCCCATGTCCGCTTCCGTTTCGACCGATCTTCGTCTGCTCACCCCGTTCTGGTCCGAGCCTGTCACGCGCGAGGAGCTCGCGAACGGCCTCACGTTGATCGTGAAGCCGGACCGTTCGGCCGCGCTCGCCTCGGTGCAGGTCTGGGTGAAGACCGGCAGCCTGCATGAAGACGCGTACCTCGGCGCGGGCCTTTCGCACTTTCTCGAACACATGCTGTTCAAGGGCACGGAGCGACGCGCCGGTCGCGAGATCAGTGCGACGGTCCAGGCGCATGGCGGCTACATCAACGCCTACACGACTTTCGACCGCACGGTCTACTACATCGACCTGCCCTCGGAGCATGTCTCCGTCGCGATCGACCTGCTCGCCGACGCTACGTTGCACTCGACACTGCCCGCCGACGAGGTCGCCCGCGAGCGCGACGTGATTCTGCGCGAGATCGCGATGACGCATGACGACCCCGATCAACGTCTCGGCGAAGCCCTGTTTGCGACGGCGTTTCGGGCGCATCCGTACCGCCATCCGATCATCGGGCACCGCGATGTGTTTGCCGCCGTCACGTGTGAAGCGCTACACGCCTACTACAAGGCCCGCTACGTGCCCAACAACCTCGTGGTCGTCGTCGTGGGCGACGTCGATCCGGCCAGCGTGCGTGCGCAGGTGGAGCAACATTTCGGCACCGCCACGCGCCAACGACTCGCGCCGGTTTGGGTGCCCGAGGAACCGCTGCCGCTTGCCCCACGGGAACGCCACCTCTTCGAAGACGTCGAGCTGACGCGTGCTGGGCTGGCCTGGCAGATCCCCGGGCTCACGCATCCCGATGCGCCCGTGCTCGATTTGCTGGCCTCCATTCTGGGGGCAGGCGACAGCTCCATCCTCTGGCAGGAAATCCGCGAGAAGGCGCGCTTGGTGCACAGCATCGATGCGTGCAGCTGGAATCCGGGCAGCGTCGGCCTGTTTTATCTCTCATTCACCTGTGAACCCTCGAAACGGGAGAAGGCCACGGCTGCGATCCATCGTGTGTTGGCGAGGTGCGCTCAGCGCGGCTTCACGCCTGGGCAGATCAAGAAGGCGATCCGTCAGATGGTCGTCAGCGAGATCAACACCCGAAAAACGATGTCGGGCCAGGCCTCGCGCCTCGGCGCGGCGGAAGTGGTCGTGGGCGATCTCGGTTTTTCGCGCAACTATTTCGACCGCTTGCGCAACGTCACCGGCACGGAGCTGCGCCGCGTGTTGCGCGCGTATCTGACCGACTCGCGTCTGACGTCGGTGTCGCTCAGCCCGAAGGCGGCCGCCCCGGCGGTGCCAGCGGTGGTGACCAGTGGGGAAACACGGGGCGATTTCGAGGAGATCCGCCTGCCCAATGGCGCCCGGCTCCTGCTGCAGCACGATGCGCGGCTGCCGAATCTCCACTTGCGGCTGCTCTGTCAGGGCGGACCGTTGTTTGAGGTGCCGGGCAAGCGAGGTGCGACCTCCCTGCTGGCGACGATGCTCACCAAGGACACGCGCCGGCACAGCGCGGCGGCCGTGGCCCAGCGCATTGAGGCGCTTGGAGGCTCCTTCTACCCGTTTTCCGGAAACAATTCTGTCGGGCTGGCGGTCGAGGTGCTGCCTTCCGACGCGCTCTGCGGACTGGAGGTTTTGAGCGAGGCCGTGCTGGAGCCGGCCTTCAAGGCGGCGACGCTCGAAATCGAGCGCGAGGCGCAGGTCGCCGGGCTGCAACAGGACGCCGACGACGTCGTGACCTTCGGCCGGAAGCGCCTTCGCGAGCGCTTTTTTGGCGCCTATCCGCTGGCCATCGACGCGCAGGGCGACATCGCCGGCGTCCAGGCGATCACGCGTGGCGACCTCGTCGAAATGCACCGGCGGATCGTCACGGCGTCGAATGTCGTGCTGGCGGTGGCTGGAGATTTTTCCGCAAAGAGCCTTGTGCCGAAGCTGCGCGCATTTCTCGGCAAACTGCGCCGGGGGGCCTCGCCTGCAGCGGCGGAGGTTTTCGCCGGACCGGCCGCGGTGGGCGATTTTGTGGAGACGCAGCCGCGCGAGCAGGCGGTCGTTTTCCAGGCGTTTGCCGGACCGGTGTTGCTGGCGGATGATTTTTACGTGGGCGAAGTGGCCGACGAATTGTTCAGCGGCATGGCGTCGCGCCTGTTTGAGCGTGTGCGCGAGGAGAAGGGGCTGGCGTATTTTGTGCGCTCGGCGCGTGTGACCGGGCTGGGCTCGGCGATGTTTTATTTCTACGCGGGCACGGCGCCGGAGAAGACCGGCGAGGTGCTGGTGGAGATCGAGGCTGAGATCGCGCGCGTGGAGCGTGGCGAAGTGACGGAGGCCGAGCTGCAGCGCTGCCAGGCGAGGCTCAAGGCCGGGCGCCGGCAGGGCATGCAAACCAATGGATCGCGTGCCATGCAGGCGGGGCTCAACGCTCTGTGCGGACTTCCGATCAATGATTGGAAAAACTACGACGCCCGCATCGATGCAGTCACGATTGGGCAACTGGCGGCGTTTGCCGGGCGGTATTTCACGAAGGAACGGCGCACGCAGCTGGTCGTGCGTCCGTAGGTTTGTGCCGGCCTGCGCCTTTTCGGGTGCGGGGGTTGCTTGTTGCTGGTGGAGACGTTCATTGCGAAACCTGTCTCCGCCCGTGATCTTCTGTGCACACAACCCCAAGCTGTTCCTCAAATGTGTGGCCTGTTTGGTAGGCGTGTGGACTGTGGTCTGGAGCGCATCGCCGGCGTTGGCGCAGGGCGAACTGAGGTTGGCTTCGGACTTTGACGCGCCCCGCTCCACCGCGCAGCTCGATGGATTTGATGACCGGGTCGTGGCAGAGGCGTGTCGGCGAGTCGGCGTGACGATGCGCCGGGTGCACCTGCCGGCGGGGCGGACACTCGTGCTCGCCAATCAAGGCGTTGAGGATGGGGTGTATTCTCGTATCGCGGGCTTCTCTGCACGTTATCCGGAGTTGGTCGTGGTGCCGGAGCCGGTCGGCGAGATCACCTACGTGGTGTTTTCCCGTAGCCCTGAATTGAAGATTTCTGGCTGGGAAAGTCTGCGACCGCTCTCGGTGGCCGTGGTCCAGGGACGAGCCACGACGGATGTACACACTGCGGGCATGATGGATGTGGTGCGTGTACGCGAGCCGCTCCAGCTTTTCCGTATGCTGAAGGCCGGGCGAGTGGAGGTGGTGGTGTACGAGCACTGGCAGGGGGTGGTGGCGGCACGGCGTGTCGGGCTCGACGATGTGGTGGTGCACCAGCCGGCGCTGCAGAGCCTGCCGCTTTATCTTTACCTCAACTCTCGTCATGCGGCGCTGGTACCAAAGTTTGCCGATGCACTTCGCGCCATGAAGCAGGATGGCACCTACGCGCGGTTGCGCGCGCAAACCACCGCCCTCGTCGATGAAATCAGCACCCAGAAAAATTAAGAATCCGCTTTCTCGGCGGCTGTCGTTGCGAATCGGCTGGATAAGCCTTGCGGCGATTGTGCTGACAACGCTCTGGCTGGCGTGGCGGGAGGAGTCCCGGCAGCGTGCCGAGTTGCAGTCGATCGTGGACCATATCGAGCGCAGCGCGGGGCAGGGACTGGCCGAGAGCCTGTGGTGTTTCGACCAGGATCAGCTCGCGATCCAGATGGATGGCGTCCTCAATTTTCCGCTGATCGAATATGCGGCGATCATCCAAGACGGGAACATACTTGTGCAGCGTGGCCCGCTGGTGGCGGACGGGGCGATTGAGCGCACTGTGCCGTTGCGGCGCAGCTATCGCGGCCGGCAGGTGTCTTTGGGCGAGTTGCGCGTGCAGGCGAGCTCGCGCGAGATCTGGGCGCTGGTCATCGATCGCGTACTGAGCACGGCGTTCGTGCAGACCTTGACGGTCATCACGGTCGCGCTGCTGTTGCTGTGGCTTTTCGAGCGCATGGTGACACGCCACCTCACGGACATGGCGGACTTTTTCGGCCGGAAGGAATCCTCGGATCTGATGGCGCCGTTGAGGCTGGCGCGGGTGCGCAGCCCGGGCGACGAGTTCGACGCGCTGGCGGCGGCGATCAACACGCAGCGTGCCTCGCTGGCGGCGGCCTACGACGAGATTGTCCATGCGGAGGCGTCGAGGCGGGCGAGTGAGGAGGAGTTGCGCAGTTTGTTCGAGGCGGCTCCGGTGGGCATCGCGTTTATGAAAAACCGCCGGCTGCTGAACCTCAACGAACAGATGGCGGCGTATTTCGGGTTTACGCGGGAGCAGCTCCTGGGGCAGGACGCACGCATCCTGTACGATAGGCAGGAGGATTATGATCGGGTGGGGCGCACACTCTTGTCGCCGGGCGATGTGCGCGTGCGTTCGGAGGAGGTCACCTCGACGGACAAGCAGGGACGTCTGCGCGATTTCCTGGTGCAGGCGGCGCTCATGGACCCTGGCCATCCGGAGAATGGTGCGGTGGTCACCTTGCTCGATATCACGGATCGCAAACAGGCCAACCGGCTCCAATCGGCCAAGGATCAGGCCGAGGCGGCCAACCGTGCGAAGAGCGTTTTTCTCGCCAACATGTCCCATGAGATTCGCACGCCGATGAATGCGATCCTCGGATTCACCCAGTTGTTGCGTCGGGATTCGACGTTGACGGCCCAGCAGCGGGAATACCTGGGCGTGATCGACCGCAGTGGCGAGCACCTGATGACTTTGATCAACGACATCCTCGATGTCTCGAAGATCGAGGCCCAGCGCGTGACGCTCAATCCGGCGCCCTTCGATCTCGGGGGGTTGGTGAGAGACTTGGAGTCGATGTTCCAGGTGCGCGCGGCAAACAAGGGCCTCGGTTTGAAGGTCGAGCTGGAGCCGCAGGTTGCCGGGACTGTTGTGGCCGACGCTGCGAAGCTGCGTCAGATTCTTATCAACCTCCTCGGAAACGCGGTGAAGTTTACCGCCAGTGGCGGCGTGGTTTTGCGGGTGCGAAAGGAGGCCGTGGGGCACGATGCCTGGCGCGTGCTCATCGACGTGGAGGATACTGGGCCGGGCATCTCGAAGGACGAGTTACCGAAATTGTTCCAACACTTCGAGCAGGCCGAGGCCGGTCGCAAGGCCGGTGGTGGCACCGGCCTTGGGCTGGCGATCAGCCGAGAGTTTGCCCGGATGATGGGCGGCGATATCACGGTCGAGACCATGCCGGGCCAGGGGTGCCGCTTTCGTGTTCAGGTATTGCTCGGTCGCGACGATGCGGCGGTGCCGGTCGAGAAGCGGAAGGATTTCCGTGCGGTCGCCCAGCTGGCCGACGGGCAGCCGGAGCGCCGTATTTTGATCGTGGATGATATCGCAGAGAACCGCCGGCTCCTGCGCAAGATGCTTGAGCCGATTGGATTCATGGTGCTGGAGGCGGCCGATGGAGAGGAGGCGATCACGGAAAACGCGCGCTGGCAGCCGCACGCAATCTTGATGGATTTGCGCATGCCGAAGCTCGACGGGTGGGAGGCCATCAAGCGCATCCGGCAGACGGAGGAGGGGGCGCGCCGTGTGAAGATCGTGGTCCTGACGGCGAGCGCGTTCGATGAGAACCGACAGCAGGTCTTGGCGGATGGCGCCGATGATTTTTTGGGGAAACCATTCCGAGAATCGGAATTGCTGGAGGTACTCCGGTTGCTGCTGGATGTGCGCTATATCTACCGCGGGGATTCGCCAGAGGTGCGCACCGAGTCTGTGCCGGGCAATCACCATCCGGCCGTGCAGCAATCGCCGGAGGTGTTGCGACTATTGCGGCAGGCTGCGCGCGAAGCCGATCTCGACCGGATGCTCGCCCTCATCGCTCACATCGAGGCGACTGATCCGGCCCTCGCCCAGTCGCTGCGCCAGCAGGCCGACCGTTTCGACTACGTCCGTCTTGTGTCGCTTTTACCAACCGAGGAGGAACGCCGATGAGTGCCAACGAGCCCGTGCCCCCGCCGCCTGCGAACATCCTGGCGGTCGATGATACGCCTGCCAATCTGCAGTTGCTGGTGGGGCTCTTGAAGGAACATGGCTATCGAGTGCGCCCAGTGCCCAGCGGTGTGCTGGCGTTGCAGGCGGCGGAGGCCAGCCCGCCGGACCTCATCTTGCTGGATATCACGATGCCCGAGATGAACGGCTACGAGGTCTGTCGTCGCCTGAAGGAGAATCCGCGGCTTCGGGATATTCCGGTGCTATTCATCAGCGCGATGAACGAGCCGCTCGACAAAGTGCGCGCGTTCCAAGCCGGTGGGGTGGATTATGTGACCAAGCCATTTCACGCGGAGGAGGTGGAGGCGCGCGTGCGCACGCATCTGACGCTGTGGCAGCAACAGAGGGCCTTGGCCGAAAGTCTCGCCAAACAGGAAGAGATGGAGCGGATGAGGGACAGTCTCACTCACATGATTGTCCACGACATGCGCTCCCCACTGGCTGTCCTCCAGATGACCTACGATTTGCTGGGCTCGGAATTCCTCGCAGGCGACGGCGACGCGCAGGCGATCCTTGTCAACGCGCGCGCGAGCCTGTCGACCCTCACGGAGATGGTGACACAGATGCTCGATTTGAGCCGCCTGGAGTCGGGGCAGATGCAGCTCGATCGCCAGCCGACCGATCTGGCGGACTTGGCGCGTGCTGCGGTCGATGGCGTGCGTCCGCTATTGGAGCAGCGGCAGGTGACGGTGACGGCGCCGGCCGCGGTCGTGGTGCATGTGGACCCGCATATTGTGCGGCGGGTGATCGGTAATCTTCTTGGCAACGCCCTCAAATTCAGCGCCGACGATGGCTCTGTGGACGTGCGGGTGATGGAGGGGCCCGAAGGGGCGCGCGTAGAGGTGATCGACTACGGGCCAGGCATCGCGCCGGAGCATCACGCAAAGGTCTTCGAGAAGTTTGGACAGATCGCTGGAGCCAAACGGCACATGGGCTCGGGGCTGGGCCTGACGTTTTGCAAACTGGCGGTCGAGGCGCATGGGGGCCGCATCGGCCTGACGAGCGAGTTGGGCAAGGGCTGCACGTTCTGGTTTTCCCTGCCCCTTTAAAAACCGGACGCGTCAGCGGCGCCCGGTGTGGACCGGGACGCCGCGGAGCGAGGCGGGATTATTTGAAGAAATCCGCGTGCGCAGTCGATTTGCTACGCGGGGAGGCTGCTGGTTTGGCGACGACGTGAGCCGGTTCCCTCTTGGGCTCCGGCTTGGGCTGATGTGCCTTTTCCGCCGGAGGGTTTTTGTGTTCGGGCTCGGAGGCCGGAGTGGGGGCGTTGAATTGCTGGCCGGCTTTTTTGCCGTCGATGAGTCGGCGGAGATCTTTGACCGCGGCATCCATTACTTGAGATTGAGCGTGGAGCTCCTCGGCCGCGGCGGCAGATTCTTCCGCGCTGGCGGCGTTGGCCTGGGTGACTTCGTCCATCTGCGAGACACTGGTGACGACCTGGCCGAGGCCCTGGGATTGTTCGTTGGAGGCCTGGGCGATTTCGTTGATGAGGGTATCGACGCCGCGGGCTTTCTCGACGATTTCCTGGAGGGCTTGCGCGACCTTGCTGGAGATGGCGACGCCCTGGCCGGATTTTTTGATGGAGTCTTCGATTTTCTCGGCGGTTTCCTTGGCGGCGTTGGCGGAGCGCTGGGCGAGGGCGCGGACCTCTTCGGCGACGACGGAGAAACCGGCGCCGGCCTCGCCGGCGCGTGCGGCTTCGACGGCGGCGTTGAGGGCGAGGATGTTCGTTTGGAACGCGATTTCGTCGATGGTCTTGATGATGTTGGCGATGTTGTCGGAGGCGGTTTTGATCGCGTCCATCGCTGTGGCCATGGATTGCATGTCGGCGGCGCCGGCTTCGGCGGCGTGGCGTGTCTGGCCTGAGAGTTCCTTGGCGCGGCCGGCAGAGTCGGCATTGCGCTTGGTCATGCTGGAGATTTCCTCCAGGGAGGCGCTGGTTTCCTCGAGGGAGGCGGCTTGTTTGCTGGAGCCTTGCGCGAGGAGTTGTCCGGTGGTGCTGACCTGTTCGGCGGCACTGGCGACTTGGGCGGAGCTTTCGCCGAGGGTATTGGCAAATCCGCTGAGAAGTTTATTGATGTTCCGCATGATCAGGACGACCGCGAAGATGGCGATGAGGAAGGCGGCGGGGCCGCCGATGAGCATGGTGCGGCGGGCTACGATCAGACTTTGGTCGGCTTGGGCGGCGGAGTCGGCGCTGGAGGTACGGTTGAGCTCAACAAGCTCGTTGATGGCTTTCGTATAGCGCTGGAACACGGGGTAGAGGTCGGCGTCGAGTTGCTGGCTGGCTTCGACCTTCTGGTCGGCGCGGCTGAGCTTGAGGACGTTTTCGCGGGCGTCGCGGTAGTTGGCGCGGGCGACTTTGATGCTGTCGTAGGATTCTTGTGCGCCGGGAAGGTTGGCGGCAGCGAGGAGGGATTCGACCTCCTTGTACATATCGGTGAGGGCGGCGCTCTTCGACTTGAGCTCTTTGTCGATGGATGCGATGCGCTCGGGGGTGTTGGCCTGGAGATGTTGGGTGGTGTTGATGTAGTTTTCCTTAACGAGGGACTCGATCTGGGAGAGCTGGACGATGAGCGGGAGGTTTTCGGCGGTGACTTTTTCGGTGGCGTGTTGGATCCGGACGATGCGCTCGTACGCGACGCCGCCGATGAGTGCGGCGATGATCAGTACGAGGGCAAATCCGGCTTGGACGCGGGTGGCAAATGTCCAGGACTTGGCGGAGGACTTGGCTGGGGAGTGTGTTTTGTGGCCCATAGTGATATGCGTAGTCTCTCACTATCGGCCATATCTGGAAAAAGAGTATGGGATAATCCGCTTTTAAAAATCGGCTTTATTCCTTATATCAAAATCAGGGAAACTATTAGAGGTAGGAAGGGGGGATGGCGGCGGGTGCGGGCACAAAAAAGCGGCGCCCGAGGGGGGGCGCCGCGAAGGAGGACGGGCTGTCTAGAGTGGGCTCAGGCCTGCCACTGGACCTTGCGCATGTCGCCTTGTTCGAGGAAGGCGAGGTGCATCTTGAACGCGTTTTGCAGGGTCTGCGGGACGTGGCCCTTCTTGGAGAGGGCGAGGTAGCCGCGCAGGAGGTCTCGGTACTCGGGATGCACGCACTGCTCGATGATGTGCTGGGCGCGGTCGAGGGGGGCCTTGCCGCGGAGGTCGGCGACGCCGTGCTCGGTGACAACGATTTGCACCGAGTGCTCGGTGTGGTCCATGTGCGAGACGAGCGGGACGATCGTGCTGATGGCGCCCTTCTTGGCCGCGGACGGGCAGGTGTAGATGGAGATCTGGGCGTTGCGGGTGAAGTCGCCGGAACCGCCGATGCCGTTCATGAGGTTGTCGCCCATGATGTGCGTGCTGTTCACGTTGCCGAAGAGGTCGACCTCGATGGCGGTGTTGATCGTGATGAGGCCGAGGCGGCGGACGAGCTCGGGGCTGTTGCTGATTTCCTGCGGGCGCAGGACCATGCGGGGGCGGAAGAACTCGAGGTTCTTGTACATCTCGGCGAGCTTGTCCTTGCTGACGGTCAGCGAGCAGCCGGAGGCGAAGGTGCACTTGCCGCTCTGGACGAGGTCGATCACGGAATCCTGGATGACCTCCGTGTACATCATGAAGGGCGGGATGCCGGGGTTGGAGCCGAGGGCGCCGATGACGGCGTTGGCGATGTTACCCACGCCGGATTGCAGCGGGAGGAAGCTGGCGGGCAGGCGGCCAGAGCGAATCTCGCCGGCGAGGAAGTTGGCGACGTTTTCGCCGATCTTGGTGGTGACAGGGTCGGCTTCATCGAAGCCGCCGATTTCGTCGGGGCGGTTGGTGAGGACGATGCCGGCGATCTTCTTGGGATCGACTTTGACGGTGGTGGTGCCGACGCGGTCGTTGGGTTTGTAAACGGGGATCTCGCGGCGGTTGGGGGCGTCCTGCGGTTCGTAGAGGTCGTGGAAGCCGGCGAGGGCCTTGGGGTGATAGGAATTGAGCTCGATGAGCACCTTGTCCGCGAGGCGGAGGTAGGTGTTGGAGGCGCCGACGGAGGTGGTGAGGGTGATCTCGCCGTTGGCGGAGACGTCGCAGGCCTCGACGATGGCCCAGTTGACCTTGCCGAGCACGCCGGAGCGGACGGTGCCCTGGACGCTGGAGAGGTGGAGGTCGAAGAAGCGGGCGCGGCCTTCATTGATGGCTTTGCGCAGGGATGGGTCGGACTGGTAGGGGGTGCGCCATTCGATGGCGTTGGCCTCGGCGAGGGCGCCGTCGAGGGATTTGCCTGTGGAGGCTCCGGTGAGGATACCGAGGCGGAAGGGGCGGCCAGCGGCGTGTTCGGCGTTGGCGCGTGCGGCGAGGGCGATGGGGATCTCCTTACAGGCGCCGGCTGCGGTAAAACCACCGAAACCAATGGTATCGGAGTGTTGGATCAGTGCGGCCGCCTCGGCCGCGGACAGGGTCGGGAATGACAGGCTCATGTTCGCAAAATGGACAAGTGGTAAAACTCTCGCACAGTCCGCCTGCAAGTGCTGCGCGGGGCTTGGCGGAGGCCGCGCGAATTTTGCTTAAGGGAGGGCTGCGTGGGGGCGGAACTTGAGGGGTGTTCAGGTCTGTGCGAGCAGCGGGAGGGTGATGCGCATGGTGGTGCCGGCGGGGCTGGTGGAGACGAGCTCGATGTCGCCGTGGTGGCTTCGCATGATGCGTTTGGCGATGCCCAAGCCGAGGCCGGTGCCGTCGGCTCGTCCGGAGAGAAAGCTTTCGAAGATTTTTTCGCGGAGGGTTTCTGGGATGCCGGGGCCGGTATCGGTGACGTCGATGAGGAGGAGGCTGGCGCCGTCGCGGGTGGTGCCGCGTGCGTCGATTTCGATGCGGCCGCCGGTCGGCATGGCCTGGGTGGCGTTGAGCAGGAGGTTGAGGAGGACCTGCTGGATCTGGCCTTTGTGGGCTTCAACGACGAGGGGGGCAGGGGGGGGCGCGAAATGGAGCTGAATCTTGCTCTGGGTGAGCTTCAGGCGGATGAGGACGATGGTGTCGGCGATGATGTCGGAGGCGTTCCACTGGGAGTGGACGCTTGCGGGGGCTTTGGCGAAGTTGAGGACCCGGGAGACGATGGCTTCGAGCTGGTCGAGTTTTTCGCCGATGACGCGAGTGTCGGTGCGGCGCAGGTCGCCTTCGGGGAATTCGAGACCGAGGGATCCGAAGAGGAGTTTGATGACGGTGAGGGGGTTTCGGATTTCGTGTGCGATTTCGGCGGCGAGGAGGCCGAGGGTGGTGAGCTGTTCGCTTTTGCGGAGGGACTCCTCGCTTTGGAAGACGCGGGCGTAGAGGCGTGCGTTTTGGAGTGCGACGAGGCCGAGGGCGGCGAGGGCGGCGGCGAGGCGTTTTTCGTCGTTGCTGAATCGGTGGGGGCGCTCGGTGAAGAGGGCGAAGGCGCCGAGGACTTCTTCTTCACGGACGAGGGGGACGACGAGGGCGGAGTAGAGGCGGTCGTCGTCGGGGATATCGGGGAGTTCGCGGAATTCGGGGGAGCGGATGTTGGGGAACTCGATGATTTTCTTGGTGTGGATGGCGGTGGCGATGACGCCGTCGTCGAGGTTGAATTCGGCGGCGTTGTGCAGGGTGTGCGCGGTGGCGTGTACGTCGGTGTCGGCGAAGGCTGTGAGGCGCGCGGTGCCGCGGGTACTGTCGTGGAGGAAGAGGGCGCAGGCGCGGGTCTGCATCACATCCCGGCTGTCGCGGACGATTTTCTCGGCGAGGGCGTGTTCATCGAACTGGGCGACGAGGGAGAGACCGTTGCCGATGAGGCCTTCGAGCTGGCGTGCCTTGCCGCGGAGGTGCTGGAGCTCCCAGAGCCGTTGCATGACGGCGGTGACTTCGGCGGCGAGTTGTTCGAGGAGTCGTAGGTCGGCGGGGGTGAAGGCACCGAGGAGGTCGCTGTCGAGGTTGATGACGCCGATGACTTGGCTGGCTTCCTCGATGACCTGGAGGGTCTCGAGCATGGGGACGGCCATTTCGCAGCGGACTTCTGGACGGATGCGGACGTAGCGGGAGTCGGCGGCGACGTCGGGAATGAGGAGGGGTTTGCCGTGGAAGGCGACCCACCCGGTGATGCCTTGGCCGAGGCGGAGGGGGAGGTCGTCGGAGGCATCGAGCGGGAGGCCGTGCTGGACTTCGACTTCGAGGCGGCCGGTGTCGGGGTTGAGGAGGGCGACAGAGCCGCTGGCGGCGTGAAAGGTGGAGACGAGGTCTTCGAGGATGTGGCGGAGGGCGACCTTGGGGTTTTCGGTTTTCCCGATGAGGGTGCTGATGCGGTAGAGCGTCTGGATGGCGCGTGGGTCGGCGCCATCGGGTGCGGTCGGCGGGTGGGGGGCGCGAGTGGGCACGGCGGGTGTTTTAGTGCGCGGGAGCGGGCGAGGGGGGAGTGGCGATGGTCGCGAGGAGGGCGGCCCGGAGGGTTTCGAGCCGGGTGGAGTCGGCGACGGGTTCCTTGTTGGCGCTTTCGATGTAGAAGGAGTCGATGGCGATGCCGCGCTCGGTGCCGATGCGCGCGAAGGTGATGTCGAAGCCTTGGTCGTAGATGATTTTTGCGAGCCGGTAGAGCAGGCCGATTTCGTCGCGTGCTTGGATCTCGACGATGGTGCGTTGCATCGAGAGTTCGTGGTAGACGTCGACGGAGGGGGGGAATGTTTTGTGGAGGGGGTCGTTGTTGACCGGGACGCGGTAGCGCTTGGCGTACTTGTTGGCTTGGGCGACGATTTCCGGGTAGAGGTCGCGGTTGCTGACGAGGGCGGCTTCGATGGTTTTTGCAAACGTGTCTTGTGCCGTGGCGCTTTGGACGACGCCGCGGCCGGGCTCGACGACGTAGAAGGAGTCGATGGCGATGTGGTCGGACCGGGAGATGATCTTGGCGCTGAGAATGGACAGGCCGGCGACGCTGAAGGCTCCGGCGAGTTTATAGAAGAGGCCGGCGCGGTCCCAGGTGACGACGTTGACGACGGTGAGGGAGCGGTTGATGTCGTCTTTCCACTCGATGATGGGGCTGAGGGAGCCTCCGCCTGGGGTGGCGGTGATGGTCTTGAGCAGGCGGTTGACCATCTGGATATGGAGGGCGATTTCGTCGGCGTCGGTGTGGATGAAATAACGCTCGGGGAGGGCGCTGAAGTGGGCGGTGATTTCGTCGGCGCTGATACCGGGGATTTTTTGGGAGATGAGGTCTTGTTGCATCATGGCGCGTTTGGCTCGGTGACTGGCGTGAATGGCTTCGCCCAAGTGGAGACGTTCCAGAGTGGCGCGATAAAGGTTATAATGGAGCATGTCCTTGTAATCGTTCCAGAGCGAGGCGGCGGTGCCTCGGGCGTCGCAGAAGGTGTGGACATAGAGATGGCGGAGGTGCTCGGGGTCGCCGACGACTTCGGCAAAGGCAGCGGCGGTCTTGGGATCATCGACATCGCGAGTCTGCCAGAATCGTGCCATCACGAGGTGGTTTCTGATGGTGTGGGTGACGATTTCGCGGCTTTCGGGGCCGACCTGCCAGCGGGCGAGGATGGGGAGGGCGAGGCGGACGCCGCTCTCGGCGTGTCCGGAGATACCTTCGGACTTGCCCATGTCGTGAAGGAGTAGGGTGAGGTAGATGAGCTCGGGCTCATCCATTTCATGGAGGACGGCGCGGTATTTGAGCGCGATGGGCTCGGCTTCGGTGAAGATGATGTCGAGCTGGCGGATGGCGTTGAGGGTGTGGACGTCTGCCGTGTAGCGGTGGTAGAACTCGTGTTGGACGAGGCAGCTGAGGCCGTCGAACTCGGGGAGAAACCGGGTGAGGACGCCGAGCTCGTGCATGAGGGTGAGCGTGGGGGCGACGGCGCCGGCGGCGCTCATGATGGCGCGGAAGCTGATGTTGGCGTCGGGGGACTGGACGACTTTTTTGGTGAGGCGCGGGAGATTTTCTCGGATGAGTTCCTGAAGGGAGAGTTCGAGGGTGGCCTCGAGTTGCTGGCTGTGACGGAAGATGCGGATGAGGCGGACGGGATCGGCGCGAAAGACGTCGGGATTTTCCGCGCTGAGCTCGCGGTCGCGCAGGAGAAAGCCGTCGATGCGTTTTGGGCGGAGCTGGCGGGCGAAACGGAGGGCTTTGCGGAGGGATAGTCGCGAGCTTTCCTCCTCGATGCGGAGTGCGAGACGGCGTTCGATGAGGTTGGATATTCGGTAGATGGCCTGTGCTGCGTGGTAGTAGTCACGCATGAACTGCTCGACGCGGGTGAGCAGGTCGCGGCAGTTGTAACCGAGGTTGAGCGCGAGTTGGGGCTGGGTGGCCAGATCGAGGAGATCGGTCGGCCGTTTGCTCATATAGTGGAGCTCGTTGCGGGTGCGCAGGAGGAAGTCGTAGGCGCGCTGGATGCTTTGGGCGTCGCCCCGGCGCAGATAGTTTTGGGCGACGAGTTCGTCGAGGTTGCCAATACCCAGGCGGACGCGCGCCATCCAGAGGGTGTTTTGGTAATCGCGGAGGCCGCCGACGCCGTTCTTGATGTCGGGTTCCTGAATGAAGGGGGTGTCTCCGTATTTTGTACGGCGGGTGCTTTGGTCGAGGAGTCGGGCGGCGATGTACTCGGTGGTGCCGTCGTTGGTGGCGAAGTGGGCGTAGGCGCTGTGAAACTGTTCGTAAAGGGCGGCGTCGCCGGCGAGGAGGCGGGATTCGAGGAGGGCGGTCTTGGTCTGGTTATCGCGGCGGGCCTCGGCGAAGATGACGGGGATGGTGCGTGTGGAGTGGCCGACTTTGAGGCCGCAGTCCCAGAGAATGTAGAGGGTTTCGTTGGCGAGGTGTTCGAGGAAGGGTTTCACGGCCTCCGTGCTCGCGGAGGGCTCGTAGAGAAACATGAGGTCGATGTCGCTGAGGGGGCAGAGCTCGGCGCGACCGTAGCCGCCCAGGGCGACCAGGGCGACGCTGGCCGGGGCGGGGCCGTGGGGACGGACGTAGCTGTCGATCGCATAGTCGAACAGGTGCCGGAGCATCACATCGATCATGCCGGAGCGTTTGCGGGCGATTTCCAGTCCGGAGGCGCCGGCATCGTGGCGCATGCGGATCATCGCGCCTTCCAGGCGCAGAAAGGTCTTACAGGCGGCGACGCGTGCAGCGGCCGGGGTGTCGGGCGGAAAATTGAGCCGGTCGAGGGCGTGCTTTTGGAGGCGTCCGTTCATGGAAGGCGGGGGTCGAGTTCAGCTGGAAATGTGCCATGGCGCAAACCGGGAAACGACATTGTGGGCGGACATGGGCGTTGACCCGGACGGCGGGTGCGTGTGATTTGCTGAAACGGCCGTGTGGCTGGCACGCGACGTGCATAGGGAAAGGTTTTGTCCATGTCCGAACCGACTATTTCCACCATTCTGATCATCGATGACGATGCGGAGATTCGCTATTCGCTGTCCCGCGTCCTAGGCTCCCGCGGGTATGTCGTCGAAGAGGCCGGGAGCGGCGAGGCGGGCGTGGCCCGGATCAAGGCCGGCCCGGCGCCGGCGGTGGTGTTCATGGATATCCGCATGGGCGGGATGAGCGGCATCGAGGCGTTGCAACACATCCGCTCGGCGAGCCCGAAGCAGATCGTGGTGTTGATGACGGCATTCGGCACGGCACAGACGGCGATCGAGGCGATGAAATACGGCGCCTTCGACTACATCATGAAGCCGTTTACGGCCGAGAAGGTGCTCGCGATCACCGAGAGTGCGCTGAAAGCGCAGGCCGACATGCGCTCGGTGAGTGACTATAAGCCGGCGCTCAATACCGACGACTACAAGGAAGGCATCGTGGGCGCCTCGCCTGTGATGCAGGACGTTTTCAAAACCATCGGTCAGGTCACCGCCAGTGATGTCACCGTGATGATCACCGGTGAAAGCGGCACGGGTAAGGAACTCGTCGCGCGCTCGATCTGGAAACACAGCCACCGCTCGACCAAGCCGTTTATCGCCGTCAACTGCGCGGCCATCCCGGACAATCTGATCGAGAGCGAGCTATTCGGGCACGAAAAGGGCTCGTTCACCGGAGCGACCGGGCAACGCATCGGCAAATTCGAGCTGTGCGACGGCGGCACGATCTTCCTCGACGAGATCGGCGACATGGCACTGGCCACGCAGACCAAAATCCTGCGCGTGCTCCAGCAGGGTGAGATCCAGCGCGTGGGCGGCACGGAGACGATCCGCGTCGATGCGCGCATCATCGCCGCGACCAACAAGGACCTTGAGGCCATGGTGAAGGCCAAAACCTTCCGCGAAGACCTCTACTACCGGCTCAACGTCGTGCGCATCAAAATGCCGCCGCTGCGCGAACGCGTCGACGACATCCCGCAGATCCTCGATTTCTGTCTCCAGAATCTGGTGAAGAGCAAAAAGGCCCGCGTGGGCAAACTCTCGCCGGCGGCGCTCAACGTGCTCATGCAGCACACCTGGCCGGGCAACGTCCGCGAGCTGGAAAACGTGATCTACCGCAGCGCGGTCATCGCCCAGGGCGACGCGATCCTCGTGAAGGATCTGCCCACCGAGCTGCGCGAGGCGGTGGCGGCTCAACCCTCTGCGGGCGCCAGCGATCATGCGTGTGCACCGGATGCGTTGCCCCACCCAGCGGCTGCCGTCGACGATGGCGGCGCCGGCGCGGCACCGATGACCTTGGCCCAAGCGCTCGACTTGGTTTACGCAGAGCTCGCCAAGGGCACGGCGCCGATCCTGCCCCAGGTCGAACATGAGTTGTTCGAGCGGGCGAAGCGTGCTGAGGGCGACGATCCTGCGCGTCTGGCGGCCCGACTTGGGCTGACGAAGCCTGCGGTGAAAAAACGGCTGGAAGAGCACGGAAGCTAAACCGCCCGCCCGGATTTCCGCCGCGGCCGTTTTCAAGATTGCCTGGCCGGGGCCAGGCTCGGTTGAAACGAGGTCCGCAATCATGGCCGCCCACTCCAAAATCCCCACCGACGGAGGCCCCAACATGGGGCACAATCCTTTTGGCGCGCTCAGCGCGGCCGGCCTGCCGTCGGCTCCGCCTTCGGTCACGGCGCCGGCTCCCTCTGCGAAGGGTACCGCGCCGGTGCCGGTCAAGAACCGGGGGCGCGTGGACATCGTGCGCACGACCGCCGGGCGTGGCGGGAAAACGGTGACGCTCGTGCGCGGGTTTGTCGGCATCGGGTTGCCCGAAAAGGAGACGCTCGCGAAAAAGATGCAGAAGGCGTGCGGTTGTGGCGGCACGGTGAAGGACGGAACCATCGAGATCCAGGGCGACAAGCGAGATGAGGTTGCGCGGATATTGTCCGAGGCGGGATTTCGCCCGGTGTTTGCCGGCGGTTAATCGGAGTAACGCGTCCCATGGCGGTCGGTGAAGTGCAGTTGCGCGCGATCCAGCTCCCCCGTGATCGGGATTGGCTGTGGGCGGTGCATCGGACGACGATGCGCTCCTATGTGATCGATACTTGGGGCGCGTGGGACGATGCCGGCGAACGCGAGTTTTTGGAGCGTTCCTACACGCCGGCCACGATGCGGATCGTGGTGGGCGATGGCCGCGACCTCGGGCTGTGCGAAGTACAGCCGCGCCCCGGCGAGCTTTACCTCGCGCGTTTCGGGATCGTGCCGCAGTGGCAGCGCGCGGGCGTGGGCTCGGCGGTGCTCCGACTGGTGCAGGCGGAGGCGCAGCAGGTGCGCCAGCCGCTCTGCCTCCAAGTGCTGAAGGTGAACCCGGCGCGGCGGCTTTACGAACGTGCGGGATTTCGGCTCAGTGGAGAGACGGCGACGCACTGGTTGATGCGCTGGTGGCCCGTTGCCGAGTGAAGATGCAGCCTGCGTGGCGGCTTGCCGCAGCCTTGTCGGATGTCACAGCGTGGCGGGATGCACGATTTGCCGCCTTTGCCGAGTGAGCCGCGCCCGGGCTTGTACCGCCATTACAAGGGCAACGCGTACCGCGTGCTCGGGCTGGCGCGCCACTCGGAGACGCTGGAGCCGGTGGTCGTCTATCAGGCGCTGTACGGCGAGCGCGGACTGTGGGTACGGCCGGCCGGGATGTTTGCGGAAACGGTCGAGACGGCGCAGGGGCGCCAGCTGCGTTTCGTGCGCACTGGCGATTGAGACGGGCGACGGCGCGCTCAGGCTGCCAGTCCGGCGGCGAGTGCGAGGGCGGAGTTGGCGCGGTTCAAAATGTAGAGGTGGCAGCCGGGGGCGCCTTGGCGGTACAGGTCGCGGATCTGGGTGAGCGCCCATTCGACGCCGATCAACTCGACGACGGCTGGGTTTTCCGCGGCGACTTCGAGGCGGCGCGTGAGCGTGGCGGGCAGCGTGGCGCCGCACATCGAGGTGATCCGCTGGATTTGTTTCAGCGAGAGCACGGGCATGATGCCGGGGACGATTGGCACGGTGATGCCTGCGGCTCGGCAGCGCTCGACGAAGCGGTAGTAGGCGTCGTTGTCGAAAAAGAGCTGGGTGGTGACGAAATCGGCGCCGGCGTCGACCTTGCGTTTCAGGTTGGCGATGTCGGTGGCGAGGTCGGGCGCCTCGGGGTGTTTCTCCGGGTAGCCGGCGACGCCGAGGCAGAAGTCGGCGTGGCGCTGTTTGAGCAGCGTGACGAGTTCGTTGGCGTAGCGCAGGCCGTCGGCGGCAGGGACGAAGGTCGTCGAGCCCTTGGGCGGGTCGCCGCGCAGGGTCATGATGTTGCGGAAGCCGTCGTCGTAGAGTTTCTCCGCGATATCGACGAGCTCGGCGCGTGAATGGCCGACGCAGGTCAGGTGCGGCATGACGGTGAGACCGTGCTCGTTTTTGAGGATATGGGCGACCTGGGCGGTGCGTTCGCGGGTACTGCCTCCGGCACCGTAGGTCACGGAGACGTAGTCCCAGGAGATTTTGCGCAGGGCGGCGGCGGTGTCGCGCAGGGCTTCCACTCCGGGATCGTCCTTGGGTGGGAAAAACTCAATCGAGCGCAGCGGGCGCTGCTGGCTGAAGAGGTGGGCGATGGGTGGGTTGGTCTGCATAACGTATCAATCGATTAAGATTTGTTGATGCGTTGTAAAGAGGGAATCGAATTGAGGGATAAAAAAGCCGCGACAGGAAGGTGTCGCGGCTTTGAGTGAAGGCGAGAGCGGGCGCTCAGGCGAGCTTTACGCCGCGAGTCTGGGCGGCGCGCAGGAGGGCGTCGGCCATGTCGCTGGGTGTGGCGGCAACTTCGATGCCGCACTCCTTGAAGACGGCGATCTTGGCGGCGGCGGTGTCCTCGGTGCCACCGACGATGGCGCCGGCGTGGCCCATGCGGCGACCTGCCGGCGCGGTGGCGCCAGCGATGAAGCCGGCGACAGGCTTTTTGCAGTTGGCCTTGAGCCAGCGGGCGGCTTCGACCTCGGCGTTGCCGCCGATTTCGCCGATCATGATGATGCCGTGGGTATCGGGGTCTTCGGCAAACATCTTGATGACGTCGAGGTGGGATGTGCCGTTGACCGGATCGCCGCCGATGCCGACGGTGGTGGATTGGCCGATACCTTTGGTCGTGAGTTGCCAGACGGCCTCGTAGGTGAGGGTGCCGGAGCGGGAGACCACGCCGACGTGGCCCTTCTTGTTGATGTAACCGGGGGCGATGCCGATGCGGCAGCCGCCGTGGGAGTCTTTACCTTCGCCGGGGCAGACGAGGCCGGGGCAGTTGGGGCCGATGAGGCGGGTCTTGCGGCCCTGCATGGCGCGCTTTACGCGGACCATGTCCTTGATCGGAATGCCTTCGGTGATGGCGACGGCGAGGTCGATCTCGGCGTCGATGCACTCGAGGATGGCGTCGGCCGCGAAGCACGGGGGGACGAAAATCGCGGAGACGGTGGCGCCGGTGGCCTTGGCGGCTTCGGCGACGCTGTTGAAGATCGGGACCTTGTGCCCGGCGTGTTCGAAGACCTGGCCGCCTTTGCCCGGGGTGACGCCGGCGACGACTTGGGTGCCGTACTCGAGGGAGAGCTTGGCATGACGGCCGCCGAAATCACCGGTGATGCCCTGGATGAGGATCTTGGTGGTGGGAGTGATGAGAATGGCCATGTTGGTACAGGTTGATGGTGGCGGTGATTAGGCGACGAGTTTGACGATCTTCTGTGCGGCGTCGGCCATGGAGTCGCCCGAGGTGATGGTGAGTCCGGATTCGGCGAGCGTCTTTTTGCCGAGTGCGGCGTTGTTGCCTTCGAGGCGAACGACGAGGGGGAGCTTGAGCCCGGTTTCCTTGACGGCTTCAATGATGCCGCAGGCGATCACGTTGCAGTCCATGATGCCACCGAAGATGTTTACGAAGATCCCCTTCACGTTTTTATCGCCGAGGATGATTTTGAACGCGGAGGCGACCTGTTCCTTGGTGGCGCCGCCACCGACGTCGAGGAAGTTGGCGGGGCTGCCACCAAAGTGTTTGATGATGTCCATCGTGCTCATAGCCAAGCCGGCACCGTTGACGAGGCAGGCGATGCTGCCGTCGAGCGCGATGTAGTTGAGGTTGTACTTGGAGGCTTCGGTCTCCTTGGGGTCTTCCTCGTGGAGGTCGCGGAGGGCGACGAGGTCGGGATGGCGGAAGAGGGCGTTGTCGTCGAAGTTGACCTTGGCATCGAGGGCGAGCACGAGGCCTTCTTCGGTGGTGACGAGCGGGTTGATCTCGACGAGCGAGGCATCCGTTTCCCAATACATCCGGTAGAGGTTGCGGATGAGCTTGGCGGCGTTTTTGGCCTCGGTGGGGTTGAACTTGAGTTCGGTGATGATGTGGCGGACCTGGTACTCGGCCAGGCCGTAGGCCGGATCGACGAAAACCTTGCAGATGCGCTCGGGGGTGTTTTGGGCAACCTCTTCGATGTTCATGCCGCCTTCAGTGGAGGCGATGATGACCGGGCGGGATGAGGCACGGTCGAGGAGAATGGAGAGGTAGTACTCTTTCTTCAGTTTGCAGGCTTCGGTGAAGAGCACGGTCTGGACCTTGCGTCCGGCGGGGCCGGTCTGTTTGGTCACCAGCGTGTTGCCGAGCATCTTGCAGCCGGCCATCTTCGCGTCGGATTTGGATTTGCAGACTTTGACGCCGCCTTGGAAGCCGTCGACGAAGGTGCCTTTGCCTCGGCCGCCGGCGTGAATTTGCGATTTCACGACGGTGGGCCCCTCCGGAAGGCGAGCTAGGGCAGCGTCGATCTCGGCGAGGGTCGTGGCAGGCACGCCTTGGGGAGAGGGAACGCCAAATTTTTCAAAGAGCGCGTGGGCTTGATATTCGTGGATATTCATAGATGAAAAATCGGCAGCTTGAGCTTTGGCACAAAGAGCCGCGTAGGAAAACGTAAAACCGCTGAAAACATTCTTAGGGGAAAAATGCGCGGGATTGCGTCGGCGGAGATGGGCAAGCATGATGCGTGCCCATGGAGCCTCATGAGGTGATGAAGGATGTGTTGCGTCAGACGACGGCCAAGGAGATCGCGGCCGAGTTGGGCGTGTCGTTGTCGCTGGTGTACAAGTGGGCAGAGACGGATGCGGCCGGTGGGACGAATAGTCCGCTGGAGCGTGTGGGGCAGCTCATCGAGCTGACGCAGAATCCGAAGATCATGCAGTGGCTGTGTGCCAAGGCCGACGGTTTTTTCATCCGCAATCCGAGCAAGGTGCGGCACGATGGTCCGTTGATCCCGTTGACGAACGACATCGTGCAGGAGTTTGCCGACATGCTGGCGACGATCGCGCATGCGGCATCGGACAACCTGATCAGTGCAGAGGAGGCGAAGCGCATCCGGTCGCGCTGGGAGGAGCTGAAGAGCGTAACAGAGGGCTTCGTGCAGGCGGCCGAGCTGGGGAATTTTGCGAAGCTGCGGCCGGTGGAGCCGCCGGCGGGCGGGGCGGGTAGCTAGAGGGTGGAGAGGCCTTCTCGGATGGCGTGTTTGGTGAGCTCGGCGACGCTGTTGACCTTGAGCTTGGCCATGATGTGGAGGCGGTGCGTCTCGATGGTTTTGACGCTGAGGTTGAGGACGGCGGCGATTTCCTTGGTGCTGAGTCCGTCCGCGATGCGGGCGAGGACTTCGCGTTCGCGCTCGGAGAGGGCCTGGAGTCCGGCGCCGCCGGGGGTGTTCATCTGGCGTTGGTATTCTCGGACGACGGTAGAGACTTCGGGACAGAGGTAAACGCGGCCGGCAAGGACGGAGCGGATGGCGTCGATGAGCTCGCGGGCGGCGTTGACTTTGAGGATGTACCCGGAGACGCCGGCCTGGAGGGCTTCGTTGACGAAGTGGGCTTCGGCGTGGGCGGTCAGGACGATAATTTTGATGTGGGGGTGGGCTGCGTGGACGGTGCGGGCCAGATCGATGCCGCTGAGGCCGGGCATCTCGACATCGGTGACGATGATGTCGGGCTTGAGCTTTTCGGCGGACTGGCAGGCGGCGTGGCTGGAGTTGGCCTCGCCGACGATTTCGAAGTCGGGTTGCTCCTGGAGGAGGAGGCGGAGGCCGTCGCGGACGATTTGATGGTCGTCAACCAGGAGGATTCGGGTGCTCATTTTGGGGTATTTCTTCTAGGGTTGGCGGCTGTCGAGCTGGCGGCGAACCGCCGAGGTGATTTGCTCTAGGGAAAAGGGTTTGAAGACGAATTGGATGTGTGGGTCGGCAAGGGCATCGACCTTTGCCTTTTCGCTTTCCAGCCCACTGATCGCTATAATGGGAAGCCTTGGAGCGACTTGGCGCAAGCACCGGATGGTGTTTTGTCCGGGGAGGTTGGGCATGACCATGTCGGCGATGACGAGTCGCACGGTGTCGGGGTTTTGTGTGTGGAGGGCGAGGGCTTCGGCGCCGTCGTTGGCGACGAGGGTCCGGTAATTGAGGCCTTCGAGGGCGAGTTGAAGCATCTGCTGGACGCTGGTTTCGTCGTCGACGATGAGGATGGTTTCGCCGTTGCCGGAGAGTTTGGTGGTGTCGATGGGGGCGGAGGACTGGGGCTCCGTGAGGTCGCGTGCGGGCAGGTAAACGGTGAAGGTGCTGCCTGTGCCGACCTGGCTTTCGACGGTGAGAAAGCCGCCGTGTTTTTTGATGATTTCCCGGACGGTGGCGAGGCCGAGGCCGGTGCCTTGGCCGAGGGGTTTGGTGGTGAAGAAGGGGTCGAAGATGCGGGTGAGGACGTCGGGGGGCATGCCGCATCCGGTATCGGTGACATGGAGGCGGACGTAGGGGCCTGGCGTGGCGTCAGGGGCGGAGTCCGGGAGGGGGGCGGTGACGGTGTGGTTGTCGGCGATGATGCGGAGGCGGCCGCCGTTGGGCATGGCGTCGCGGGCGTTAATGCAGAGGTTGAGGAGGATCTGGTGGATCTGGGTGGCGTCGCCTCGGATGGGCCAGAGGTCGGTGGGGAGCTCCTGCTGGTAGGTGATGTGGCGGGGGAATGTCTCGCGGATGATGTTGGTGATTTCCTGGACGAGGCGGTCGAGGGCGATGGACTCCAGGTGGGCGTCGCCGCCGCGGCCGAAAAGGAGGAGTTGTTGGACGATGTGGGCGCCTCGGTGGGCGCTGTCGTGGAGGAGCTGAAAGATGCTGCGGTCCTTGCCGTGGGTGGCGAGGGGGCGGAGCATGTCGACGCTCATCAGGATTGGGGAGAAAACGTTGTTGAGGTCGTGGGCGATGCCGCTGGCCATGGAGCCGATGGTGTCGAGGCGTTGGGCGCGGAGGAATTGGGATTCGAGGCGTTTGGTTTCAGTGATGTCGGTGCTGACGATGAGGACGGATTTTGGCTGGCCCTCGTCGTCGCGGAGGAGCGTCCATCGGGATTGTACGAGGACGGGCTGGTTGTGTTTTGTGGTGTGCCAGAATTCGCCGGACCATTTACCCTGCTCAATGAGGGTGGTCCATGCGGCGCGGAATTCGGGGGATTCGTTGGCGAAGACGAGGGTTTCCCAGTCGCTGCCGAGGGCTTCGTCGGCGGTCCAGCCGTAGATGGAGCGGGCGCCGTGGTTCCAGTATTCGACAGAGTAGTCGAGGTTGAGCACGCAGATGGCGTCGCGGGAAATATCGAGGAGGGCGGCCTGGCGCTGGAGCTGGGTCTGGGCGGCGTGTTGCTGGGTGATGTCTTCGAGGCAGATGACAACGAGGTGGCGGTCATCGACGGTGATGCGCGCTGTCGAGATGCGCAGCAATGGTTCCCAGTCGCGGGTGGCGGTAGAGATATGAGGGGTGAGCTGGATGCGTGGGTGCGGGGTGCCGGTGGAGAGGGTTTCGGTGACGTAGTGCTCCATCTGGCAGGTGCCGCAGCGGGGATCACGGCAGGGGCGTGAGGATGATGTGTGGTCGGACTGGCAGAGGCCAAACTGGGGGGCCGGGTGGCCGATGACGTCCTGTTCCTCGAGTTGGAGGAATTCAAGAAAGGCGCGGTTGGCGCGGCGGATCGTGAGGGTCTCGTCGACAAGCATGAGCATGAAGGGGGTGTGCTCATAGATGCTGAGGAGCTCGGCTTCGTCGCGGGCGAGGGATTGCTCGGCGAGGACGCGGGCGGTGATGTCGGAGGTGATGCTGGCGAAGCAGCCGGGGGTGGGGCGGAAGGCGGTGACGGAGAAGTAGCGCTGCATCTCGTTGCTGTGATGTTCGAACGAGATGGGCTGGCCGGTGGTGACGATTTTTCCGTAGGTTTCGATCCAGAAGGGCTCCGTGTCGGGCATGACTTCGAGGACGCGGCGGCCGACGAGGTCGGCGGCGGTGAGGCCGGTGAGCCGTTCGAAGGCGGGGTTGACGGCGAGGAAGCGGTAGTCGATGGGCCTGCCGTGGGCGTCGAAAATCATCTCTTGGAGGGCGAATCCGTCGACCATCTGGTTGAAGAGGGCGGCGTAGTCGGCCTGGGCGCGGCGCAGGGCGGTGGTGTCGATGAGAAAGCCTTCGAGGCCGACGATGTTGCCGGCACGGCGGACGGGGGCGGCCGAGAAGGAGTGGTAGCCGATGGAGCCGTCTTTGCTGCGGCGGGTGAACTCGCCGGTGGGGATGGTCTCGCCGGAGCGCATGTGCTCCATGATGGTGCGCATGCGGAGCAGCTCGCGGTCGGTCTGAGTGATGGTGTAGCTCTGGCCGATGATTTCGTGGGCGGAGGCGTAGCCGTGCATGCGCAGCCAGGTCTGGTTGACGCTTTCGTAGCGGCCTTCGCAGTCGATGCGGAAGTAGCCGGCCTGGGCATGCTCTATGATGTGGCGGAAACGTTCTTCACTTTCCTGGAGGCGCTCGGCGATGCGTTTGCGCTCGGAGATGTCGTGGCAGACGGAGACCATGAGGGTGTAGCGGCCCTCGGAGTCGGGGAGGATGTTGATGGTGACTTCGCAGAAGATGACCCGGCCGTCCTTGTGCATGAGCTCGATCTCGCGCGTGAGGGGCTGACGGCTGGCGGCGTCGCGCTCGAAGGTGGCGAGCCGCGGGCCGATGTGCTCGGTGAAAAAGGCGTAGGATTTCGGGGAGAGGAAATCCTGCATGGAGCCGTGGAGGGTCTCCTCGACGGTGCGGCCGAGGAGGTGGTTGACGGATGGGCTGACGTAGGTGAAGCGGCCTGCTCGGAAATCGTAGAGGGTGATGAGGTCTCCGATGTTTTCGGAGAGGAGGCGGTAGCGGCGTTCACTTTCGCGCAGGGCGACCTCGGTGCGGCGTTGCTCGGTGATGTTGTGCAACACGCAGTGGAGGGTGGTCTGTCCGGTGCGGGCATCGGGGGCGGCACGGCCCTGGATGGCGAGGGTGAGCGGGTGGCCGTCTTTATGCTGGAAAACGAGCTCGACGGACTGGACGAGCTCGGTGGTCGCGAGATGCTGGATGGCGGTGGTGGCCTGGCTCTGGAAGGCGGGGGAGACGAAGTGTGTGAGCGGGTGGCCGAGGACGTCGGATTTCTTGTAGCCGAAGAGTTGGAGCCAGGCGTCGTTGACGGCGGTGAGATGGAGTTCTGCGTCGAGGATCTGGTAGGCGATTGGGGCGTGCTCGTAGAGTTGCTTGAAACGTTCTTCGCTCAGGCGGAGTGCTTCGATGCGGGCCTCGCGGGCATGGCGGTGTTTTTGGTAGCGCTGGGTGGTGTAGATGAGGCCGGCGATGCCGAGCAGCCAGAAGGCGCCGAGCCCGGCGATGGCCAGCCGGGCGTCGTCGGCGCGGGGGCCGCTCCAGACCGGCGGGAGCGGGAGGGTGATGCTGAGCGCGTGTTGCACGGGCTCATCGTCGGCGCGCGGTGCGGCGGAGCTGCTGGGGATGGCGGCGAGCAGGCGCAAGCGCCGGACGTTGTTTTCGGTGACGATTTCGCTGATCTCTGGTTGCGCGGAGGAGAGGCGGTGAAGGGCGGTGAGTTCCCACTCATCCGCCCGAGGGTGGCCGGAGGAGGGATTGGCGTGGACGATGTGGCTGCGGGCGCGGCCGGCCTGGACGGGGTGGTCCTGGACGAGCTGGGCCATGTAGTCCGGGGTGACGAGGGTGAGGAGCTGGCCCGAGCGGGTGAGGATATCGCGCCGCGGGCTGCCGGCGAGCTGGGGATCGGCGGGCATCTCGGGCCCGGGCGCGACGTAGAGGCCTCGCGCTTCGGTGGCCCAGAGGTGGTAGGCCATGTCCGATTGGAGGATGGCGCTGGCTTCGCGCAGGGCGAGGTCGTCGCGTGCCTGCTTGAGGTTATAATGGGCGAGCGCGCAAAGCACCGCCATGGTCAGGGACCATCCGATGCCGAGCATCCATGGGGTGGGGCCTATGATTCGCTTGGGGAAGGGGGGATACATGCGCGCCAGGGCTGGACTCGTCAAACTCGGCTGAGCCAGAGCAGATGAGGTGCGGGACGAGCAAATAGCTGGCGGAAGCGCGGGCGGACTGCAATCCCGGATACGGCGGCCTTGTAATTATTTCCCCATGCCAACAGGCAGGTTATGTGGGGCGGTAGGGATGTCAGACGGTGGGGGGAGTCTGGGGCGGTCGGGCGAGCTGGAGGGCGTGGGCGAGGGTTTGGGGTTCGTACGGTTTGGCCACGCTGCCGACGAAGCCGTGGGCGCCGGGGTTTTGCATGACGGGGTCTTTGGCAAAGCCGCTGGAGATGATTGCGCGGACACGGGGCTCGAGTTTGCGCAACTCGGCGAGTGTCTCGATGCCCCCCATGCCGCGTTCGACGGTGAGATCGAGGATGACGACGTCGAAGGGCTCGGGGGTGGTTTGGGCGATTTGGAAGAGCAGGAGGCACTCTTTGCCATGAGTGGCGGTGCTGACGGCACAGCCGAGGCGGCGGAGGATGCGCTCACCGAGGCGGCGGATGCTCTCGTCGTCGTCCATGAGCAGGACGCGCATCCCGGCGATTCTGGCCGGTGTGAGCGGGGACTCTCCGGGCTGGGACGGTTGTTCGGTGGCGGCGGGGATCCACAGGTGGAAGCAGGTGCCTTGGCCGAGTTCGGAGTCCGCGGCGAGGTGGCCGCCGTGGCGCTGGACGATGGAGTAGGCGATGGCCAGTCCGAATCGTGTATCGCCGAAGGTGGTGGTGGTGTAGGGGTCGAAGAGTGCGGCGAGGCGCGTGGGGTCGATGCCTGCACTACGGTCGGCAAACTCGATGAGGACGTAGCGGCCGGGCTTGAGGGGGAGGTTGTGGCTGGGCGCGATGGTCTCGTTGGTGGCGGTGATGCGGATCTCGCCGCCTTGCGGCATGGTTTCGCGCGCGTAGGCGAGCAGGCCCTGAAAGGCGCGGGTGAGTTGCTGGCGGTCTGCGTTGATCGGCCAGAGATCGGCTGGCGGATTGAACCGGGTCTGGACGTTGGCCTGATGGACGGCGAGGTCGATGGCCTCGCGGAGGAGTGGGGGCAGGTGGAGGGGGACGCACCAGGGGGCGCCTCCTTGCGCGAAGGTGACGAGTTGCTGCGTGAGCTCGCTGGCCTGGCGGGCGCTTTTTTCGGCTTCGTCGAGGAAGGCTGCGATGGGGGCGGTCGAGGCTTTGTCGAGTCTGGCGAGGGAGAGGTTGCCCAGGATGCCGGTGAGGAGGTTGTTGAAGTCGTGCGCGATGCCGCCGGCGAGCTGGCCGAGGGAGCGGAGGCGCTGGCCGCGCTCGAGTTCGCTTTCCAAGGCGGCCTGTTTTTCGAGTTGCGTCTTGATCTGGGCGGTCTGGCGGCGCACGCGGTGGCGCAGGAGCTCTTCCCAGATGAGTCCGAGGACGATGAGCCCGGCGAGCAGACCGCAGGCGAGCAGGGCCCGGTTGAGCGTCCACAGACGGGGTGCGCGAGCGATGACGACGTCCTGGAGGTCGCGCAACTGGAGATGGAAATCGCGGGCTTGGCGGGCGTCGTCGAAATCGACGGTGTAGATGCCGGTCAACTCGATGCCGCTGCCCAGTCGTGGGTGTTTTCCCTGCGGGGTGTCCGGCTCGTGGCTGAGAAAGGCATCGAAGGTGGTCGAGCCATTTTGGACCGTGTAGCGGACGAGGCCGGGGCGGGTGAGGCGGTCCACCAGCTCGCCGCTGAGGCGGACGAGCCGCTGGTCGAGTGAGGCCTGCGGGGTGGCCGGGCTGGTGACCTCGTAGGGCTCGGGAACGGAGGCGTGTTTGACGACGCGGTAGACGGCGTTGCGCAGGAGGGTGCGCGCGCCCTCGTTGCCGAGGATGCCGACGGCTTCGACGACGTCGCCTGGCTGGAGTGCGGTGCGCTGGGGCGTGTAGATGCGCAGGCCGTGGTCGCCTTCTTGCACGATGATCATTTCGCCCGGGACGTGGCCGAGCACTGTGCCCACGACACGCACTCGGAGGAGCTCTTGAAGTGAGCGGAGCTGGGCGAGGCTTTTGATGGGGCGGAGCGGGAGGGCAAAGGGATCGGCGGGGGCGTCCTGCTCGATGCGGATATCGTGGGCAAAGGGGATGCGCAGTCGCACGCCGGTAATCTGATTATGGGCGTCGCGGATGGTTTCGCACACGCCTTGGGCGCGGAGCAACGAGCCGGGGTGCGCGACAAAGTTGACGGGAGCGCGGAGGTGGCCGATCACGAGGCCGGTCGGGGTCGTGAGGTGGAGCCAGCGCCACTGGCCCTCCTCTTTGACCTCGTCGAGGTAGCCGAGCATCTCGACCCACTGGCTGTCTTCGCTGCCGGTGACCGCGCGATCGAAATCGATCATCTTGGCGTGAGGGTGGCTCATCGCGCCGAGGTCGAGCATCTCGTGCGCGGCGACGGCATTGCCACCGCCGACCTGGCAGATGACGCCGTTAATACGCAGTGCCTTGTGCAGAGGGGGCGGGGTCTGAGTGCCGCGGGGGAGGGTCACGCGGATGCCGCCGCTCATGTCCTGCAGGTAGAAGAAATCGTATCCGGGGAACGACCAGGTGACGATGCCGGCGATGCTGACCGGGAGAAATTTGGCGGCTTCGTCGAGCGGGATGTGGCGGATCTCGTCGATGGATTTAAGGCTGGGCGAGGCCGGGGCTGCGGTGGGGTTGGTGTGTGGGCGGAGCAGGGCGGATTCGACCACCCAGCGCGTGCCAGTGGTCGCGATCTTGCCGACGGCTTCAACCGTGGTGCCTTGGGCGAAGCGTGTGCGCTGGAGCGTGTTTACGAGGATTTCGCCGCTGTCGTCGCGGAGGGTGACGGAGACACCGGTTTCGCGTTGCTGGATGGTGCCGGAAACGCGGACTTCAGTGCCGGCGCGCAGTGTGTGGATCTGGCTGATGGGCGTGGCGGGCAGGTCAAAGCGGGCTGCGGTCGCGATGTCGCCGAGCGGGGTGATGTCTTGGGGGCTCGTGATCCATAGTTCGATGAGGGCTTCGTTGCCGGTCGGATCGATGCGGGCGGTGTAAAGGGCCTTGAGCTTCACGAAGCGTCCGCGCCAGTCGTCAGGATTAACCGGGTCGCCCGGGGGCACCCAGGCGATGACGGAGCGGCCTTCGACGATGAGCCACAAGCGGAGGTGGGCGCTATCGATGGATTGCTGGTCGTCGACGTAGGCTTCCATCGAGATGACGCGGCGGTCGAAGGTGCGTATCTCGCCCAGCCGCCCGGTCGTGGCCATGGGCGTGATGGGTTGGTGCTCGTCGAGCACGGTGACTTGGATGCGGGCGGCGTCGAGTCCCTCGTCGGGGATGAAGGTGCCTTCGAGGCGGACGCGTTGGCCGGCCTTGAGCGCGGGGGCGCTGGTGGCCAGGGGGAGGAAAAATCCTTCGCCTTCAAACTCCATCCATAGGAGGTGCCAGTCGGGATCGGCGTAGTTGACGCGACCTTCGAGGCGGACGGGATGGGGGAGGTTGCGTTGGTTGGCCCCAATCGCCCAGATATCTCTGGCGTGTGCGATCACCGACACGCCTTCCGGGGGCTCGGGGAGTGGCGGCGCAGCGCGTGCCACGGTTGGGCCGAATGCCACGATGAGCGCCATGCACAGGCATGCCACGGCCGCGGCAAAGCAGCGGGGATGGAGTGCGCGGAACGGGTTCGTCATGGCAAGCTAAAGGGGTATTTGGGGCTAACAACGACTCGCTTCGCGTCTGCCCAAGACTAAAGGCAAAAATTAGTGTATATACCCTGTGTTACGGTTTTGCTGTTTAGTTTGTAACTTATTATAAAATTGGGTATTAACATCTCTTGCAATTGCCTTTCGGCAGCGCGTGCCACGCACCTTTCCAAGCCCGGATGGCGGGGCCGGGCGATTATCGGGCGCGGGCGGCGATGAGGATGCTCGGGCCGTTGGGGTTGGTGGGCTGGCCGTCTTTGCGCTCGTCCCACGTTTCGACGATCTCAAAGCCGAAATTCTGAAGTGCGCCGAGCAGGTCGGCCTTCGTCAGCCATGAGGTGTCGATATCGCCGCCGCCGCAAAAGCCCTTCCATTCGAGTGCCTCGGCGTAGCGTTTCCGATAGAGATGGTGGGCAAAGCCCGCCACTTCGTTGGGCAGTGGTTGGGGCTCGAAATAACGTCCGATGTCCTGGCGCGCCGCCATGAACTGCGCGTCGTAGTAGTGCGTCCAGATAAAGAGATGCCGGGCGCGGCCCGCGAGCAGCGACAAGAGCTCGACCGGATTTTTCTGATGGTAGACGACGCCGCTGGCCAGCGCCACGTCGAAGGTCTCGGTGGACGACTTCAGATAGGGGATGAAATCGCCGAGGCGAAACTCGACGCGGTCCAGTGCGAAGGTTTCCTTCATCACGAGGCATTTCAGGTAGGCACGTGCGGCGGCCTCGATGGCCACGACCTTTGCCGCGCCGGCGTGTTGCAACATGTAGGAGTGCCCCGCCTCCAGCGGCCCGAGCTCCAAGACGCGTTTCCCGGCATAGCCGCCTGGAATATGCTTTTCGAACCAGTGCACCCGGTAGTCTTCGCAGGCGCGGACGGGGCCGGTGCTCGCGACCAGTCCCGTGGCATCGGGCAGCCGCGTCGACCACTCGCCTTTAAAAAGGTCCAACGCGTTTTGCGCGGTGGGCGCCTGCAGGAAGAAGTTTGGGAAGTCGCTCATTGTTAAGAAATGGCGCCCCTCATGAGGGATTTGCAAGGCCACGTTTTCGCTCCGCCGTGGCCGGGTGCGGGGGCGGGCGGCGCCCCTGCAACTCAGGGGCGCGGCGATAACGTGAGTGGCGCACCTGCCGTGGATTGGCGATGAGCCTGCCCGCGGTGACTCCGACCGGACGACACCGCGGCCGACCGTGGCTGCGCGTGGGGCCGGGCGTTGGCCACGGCAATCAGCAATTCGGCAAACGCCAGCTGTGCGCGCACGGGCGTGAGCGTGGAGGGGCGACGTGGACGGTTCATGAGATGAGGGCCGTTATTCGGCACGGAGGGCGACGAGGGGATCCACGTGGGCGGCGCGTCGGGCGGGCAGATAAAGCGCGCAGATGACCACGAGGGTGAGAACGAGGGCGGTGGCGGCGAGCACGGCGAGGTTCATCGGGCCGACACCGTAGAGCAGCGACTGCATGGCCAGCCCGGTGGCCCACGTCCCGGCGAGCCCGAGTAACAGGCCGATAAGGAGCAGGATGGCGCCGAGCCCGAGGAACTGGGTGAGGATCTGTTGCGGGTGGGCGCCGAGCGCCATGCGTACGCCGATCTCGCGCTGGCGCTGGCCGACGGCATAGGCGAGCACGCCGTAGGTGCCGAGCGCGGCAAGCAGGAGCGCGACCGCGGAGAAGAGGGCGGCGAGCACGGCGGGCGAGCGGTGGGCAATCAGGCTTTCGTCGATGAGCGTCTGCAGTGGTTTTAGGTCGTCGATCGGCTGGCCCGGATCGATCTCGAGCACGGCCTTGCGCACGGCGGGGGCGAGCGTCTCCGGCGGCAGGGCGGTGCGGAGGATCACCGAAAAGTAGAAGGAGCCGTCGTGGGGGGAATAAATCGCGCCGTGGCCGGCGCTCTCGGTGAGCGAGGCCTGTTTGACCTCGCCGACGACGCCGACGATGGTGATGGCGTTTTCCTCAGTGACATTGATGTCTTTGGCGATGCGACGGCCCACGGCATCGCCGCCGGGCCAGTAGCGGTTGGCAAAGGCCTGGTCGACGACGCACACGCGGGCGGGGCGGTGGCTGTCGGCCTCCTCAAGGAATCGTCCGCGCAG
>ERZ795058.649-NODE-649-length-52262-cov-14.681039_pt1 | contig 52262 bp, 39 predicted proteins | sample MGYA00375142_ERZ795058 | MGnify/ENA primary metagenome ERZ795058 (study PRJEB30187, sample SAMN05720210) | activated sludge metagenome | isolation source: anaerobic digester from wastewater treatment plant | place: Japan | collected 2015-04-20 ... | reverse complement strand
CTTGATGCCAATCAACGCAGTTTATAGGATGCTTGCCACGATCAGATTGGCCCCAGTTACATGAACCTCCACTATTAGGAGCTGTGCAGGCACCTGCATCAACACAAGCTTTGTACTGCTCTACTGTAACCTGGGTCTTCGTCATTTCAAACGTTGGTACAGTTACGCGATGAACTGGCTCTTCGTCACCGTATGAATCACCATCATTAGACCCCATACTAAAACTACCACCAGAAATACGCACCCATTCAAGGTCACTCCCACCTCCAGCCGGAACCGGAGTTTCCCAACCTGAAGCGGGTTCATGCCAAGCTTCATCATCATGCCAAAATTCTCTATCTAATTGAGGTATTACAACTTGATACGCTACAACCCCTAACACTACTACTATCAACGTAACAAATATGTAAAGACCGGGATTTTTGGATGCCTTTGAACGCAAAGGAATGTCCTCACTGATGTCCACCGCCTCCCAGTGCGGCCTAACAGGGGACTCGTCTTGGGACGCCTCACTGGATGAACTCTTAGGCACAACCTTTGCTGGACTTTCCATCACCTGCTTGGGCGAAACCTTAGGCTCCTGCTTAGGTGGTTCTTGGTAATTCAGCTTGACCAAGGATGGCAACGAAAGGGCCTCGAAAAACTCATCAACGCTGCGATAACGATCCCCTACTTCGGGACTCATTGCCTTTGCAATTACACCATCCAAAGCCTTGGAAACCTTTCCACCAGTGGCTGCATGAGGCCCGACGAACGTAGGGTCTCTAAGACGACTAAGCGCATCATCTGGAAGACGAGCCGTCAGCATCTGGTAAAAAGTCACACCCACGGCATAAATGTCAGTCCAGGGACCTTGGTCACCCCTTAAGGAATACTGCTCAGATGGGGCGTATGGAGGGGTAAATACCTGAGTCAATCCACGGCTTTGAGCGCCCTGGGCATAACGGGCGGCGCCAAAGTCGATCAACTTGATGCCGCCATCATTGGTGATGAAAACGTTCTGCGGCTTGATATCACGATGAATCAGGCCAGCACTATGAATCTCTCGCAAGCCATCCAGCATCGCGGTCAAGATAACGATAGCTTCGTTCTCTGGCAAACTGCCGCCCTTTGATTTCAACAGGCCGCTTAAGGTCTGCCCCTCAAGGTAACGCATCACAAGGTAGGCTGTGCCATTAGCCTTAAAGAAACCATGAATACTGACAATCCGGGGATTATCCTTTTCAGAGATCCGGGCCAAAACACGGGCCTCTTCGACAAACTTCTGCAGCCCAAATTCAAAGCTATCTTGGTCATCAACCGTGCCTGGCAGGATGCTAACCCCATCGCTACTTCGCACAGCATCAGAACGAGGCATGTATTCCTTTATAGCCACGCGAAGGCCAAGGTTTTCATCAACCGCAAGGTAAGTAATCCCAAACCCACCAGCGCCAAGAACGCGCCCGATGCTATATTTTCCATCAAGCAAGGTACCGGCAGGAAGGCAAAAGACAGGATTTTCAACCGGACGCCCACGAGTCCCGGCGTCACAAGTGCATTCACGATGCTCAAGGCAGCAATGAAGGCAGTACTTGGAATCAGGCATAAATCTAGCACCTCAGATAAAGGTACAGCGAGCAATCAAAAGCTTGCACCGCCTAGGCTGATACACGGCAGCGATTGTGCACCAATGCTAATGGTGCTGTCAATTTGGCAAAAGTTGGCTTTACAAACCCTGTCTCGGTCCTTATAATACCGGCGTTTTTGTCCAGCGGGCCTATAGCTCAGTTGGCAGAGCCACCGGCTCATAACCGGTTGGTCCCTGGTTCGAGCCCAGGTGGGCCCACAGGACCCGGAAGGTGGCATGGAGCGGTTGAAACGACCCCCTCTAAATAAATGTCCCTGGGGCTGTCCTGACCTTTTGGGTCACTCAGCACCTACGCCGGGAACCGCAAAATGGCGCCTAGTATCAGGCGCCATTTTTGTATCAACCAACTGCAAATGTGAACAGACATTTCCTTCTACTTTTACTGGAGGTTGCCATTGAACGAGCCTAACGCCAAAGATGTAATTGATGCTCTCTGTGCTCTGCAAGAAGTGGACCAGAAGCGAATTGAGGCCGAAAAGGAAAAGCAGGAAATCATTGAGCGGGTAGAACAGCTCTCGGTCATGCTATCCCAGCTTGAAAGTGGACTTGCGGACAAACGGGAAAAGTTGAAAGAGGCCGAGCGTTGGTACAGGGATCGGGAAAAGGAACTCAAGGAGGACAACGATAAAATCCGCAGGGCGCAGACGCGGCTGGCAGGCTTGAGCAAGCCAAAAGAATATGCGGCTGTGCAAAGGGAAATCGAAGCTTTGCGCAGGTCTAACGCCCAAAAGGAAGAAGAGATTCAAAAGCTGCGTAAGGTGATGAGCGAGTTTCAAGATGCCGTCTTGGAAGAAGACGAACAGCTTGAAGTAATGCGTCAGGAATTAGCCAATGAAAAGGCTTCAACAGGCGCAAGGGTACAAAAGCTTGATGAAAAACTAAAGTCCTTGTCTGCAAATCATCAGGGACTAGAAAGCTCAATCCCAGCTCAAATCCTGCGGCGCTATCGAAGAATTCAAAGTGCGTGGCAGGGCGTTGCAATTGTGGAGGTGAGCTCGAAGGGTTCCTGCGGCGGTTGCCACCGGCAGATACCCCCCCAGCTGTACAACACCCTTCTTAGAAATGATTCGCTTGAATCTTGTCCATTTTGCAACCGTTTTCTGTACGTTGTTCCTAATGGTGACGAGCAAGACGAAGAGTAGCCGCACTTGCGCTGCAAGTGGTCATTAACGGGAGCAATCAGCCAGATTTTTTAGAATTGTTAAGGTCTGTCCGCCATCATCTGCGGTAACTATGTCAGGGCAACCATCGGCATCAACATCATTGACAACCATCTGGAATGAGCCCACCCCAACTGGGAAGTGGTAAGGCGCTGAAAACTGTCTGTTAGCCAAGTTTACATACACTGACACAGACGCAAGTCCTTTATTCAAAACGATTATATCCAGATATCCGTCACCATTCATGTCAGCCAACTCGACCGCAACAGGGCCAAATCCTAGATGGTTCAGACTAACCGGAGGTTCAAAGTCAAGCTTGCCAATATCAATTGACGCCGTCGAGGCATTATCAAAGCCATAAGAAATAACCACGTCATTTGCAAGAACCGTCACAACATCCGGCAAAATCTCGGCAGCATTCTCATCAAGGGGCTCACCAGGAGCAGGCTTTATCAGACGATTTGCCAGATAACCTACAGCAACAGCCTTAGGGCCATAACCAACCGCGAAGTGCTTTGAAGCAGTCAGATCAAATGAGGCACGCCTTTGGTTAACAAATACTGTGAAGTCCCCAGTTCCGCTGTTTACAGTAATTACATCGTAGTCTTTTGAGCCTATTCCACCAAAGTACTCTGCAAGTGACCTTCTAAGTAAGGCAGGTGCAACTTGCTGGACATTATGAACTGGGTCAATTACTGGTCCAACCCTAAACGACTCGGTAAATGTACCATTACCCTGCCCTATGTAAGACTGAAGCCTTTGATATCTTTTAGGAGGACCAGACCCAGCGTCTTCTTCCAACATCTCTTCTAAAACTACAAAATCAAGCACCGAATAAAACTGGTTTGTAGTTGTGCTGCCAGGTGTAATTCGGTCAAAGTCGGCCACGGCCATCAATTTGGGCCTGTCTCCCACAATTTGCCCAATATTTCGGGCGATTACCTTGGTGTGATTCGAGACGTCTCTTTCAAATAACAGAACCTCAGCGGTGGCCTCTCTATCGTTGTTAAAGGGAGAAGTGGCTGATGAAGTCACTATGAGATCGTCTGGCCCCCCATCATGGGTGACAGTTTTATCCACATTGGCCGCGATCAAATGCTCTGGGGTGCTAACACTGACAGGCAATTGAGGGGTGGTTGGCAACGTTGGGATACCAGAAACCCCATCTGCAGCGTAAACATTCACAAACGCATTATTTTCTTCATCGATCCCCAACACAGCAGCATCAAGCATCTTTTCTTTACCTGGAATCCCCCTAGTAAAGCTGCCAAGCGCCAGTGATTTAGGTGTAAATCCAAGCAACACCATAGGGGCCGCCGAGAAGGCACTGGTGTCAGGATCATATCTAAGCCAGTTCAAAGTGGTACCATCCATGCTCAGAGCAACCAGATCCCTATAGCCATCGCCATCCAGATCCGCTGCTGTAAAATCCGCGATTTCGCCAGCTGCGTATGAGTGGCTGGTCCGTAGACCTGAACTTGAACCTGTAAAGGTCTGAATCAGGTTCGCCCCTGCACAATAAAGCGCCAAGTCTAACTTACCATCACCATTGAAATCACCAGAGACGATAATCTTAGGCTCAATCCCTGAGTCAAACTCACTCAAAACTGTCATCCGCGCCGGGTCCCCAGGAGACATGTCCCTAGTTAAAAGAAGCAGCCTATCCGACGATGGGGCCGCTACAGCCACCAAATCTGACAACAAATCATCGTTAGCATCGAGCCTGATCCCCTGTGTCCCTGCAACTCCGGTGACTACCTCTGTATTGGCTAAAAGAGTGGAGTTCCGCCCACCAGATGGGATTCCTGTGGCTTCTATCGGATAAACGGTCACTATCCCTGATTCAGACCTTGTCAACATAATCGCAGGAAGCCCGTCTCCCGCATAATCACCCACGGCTATTCCAGTTGGCTTCAATGCGCCTGCATAGGTGACAACCGGGCTCCAACTGGACGAAGATGCTTTAGATAATGCTATCCCAAGCGTCATGCTTTCATCGTTTAAGGCCATGGCCAAGTCCTGGATACCGTCGCCGTTAAGATCAGCGCTTGTCAGTGCTGTAATCCCAATCTCCGAAGGGATTTCAACTGGCGGCATGAACTTGCCAGGATCGTCTTGGAGCATCACGTAAATCGTGGTGCCATCAGGACTTGGCCCCCACAACACGATGTCATCGAAGTCATCTCCATTCAGGTCTTTAACATAAATGCCTGAAACTGAACCTTTATGTAGCTCCGCCTTTTGCACAAAGCGCCTAGTAAAGGAGTCTCGCGTCAGGATGACAGCACCACTATCGCCAGCTACTATCACTCCCCAGGAATCATCGGTATCCGGCCCAAATCTAACACCTGCAACTCTGGCGGCTACAAACTTTCCGGGCAGCGGTCTAGTATCACCAGCCAAAAACTGAGGCTGCTGTACAAACTCCAAATTGATGGTTTCACTGGTCACATGGTCTGGCATCCCGTCTCTGGCTTCAATGGTCAAAACCTTAGGTCCACTCTCCCAATCATTGGTGGGGATGACGATTTCATCGGTATCAACGGTGGTTTGCCCAGGCTTTACACCAGCAGGAGGCCATTCATAACGAAAACTTCCAACCTGAGCCACTATTTGCGATACGCCAGTTCCTGCATCCTTTACCTCAAAACGAATTACCAGTTCCCCAATAAAGTTGCTACCAGAACTTGGCGTAGGCTCCAATATTTTGATTTTTGGGGGGTTATTGTCGACGATCATCGTTACATCAGCAGACGCCGAGCGACCGTCATCAGACTGCGCAGTTATGACCAGCTTTCTTTTGTTTCCGTCCGCAATCATTTCCCTGGTATCAAGCGTAACAGTCACCTCGCCAGGTCCGTCTACATTGGTTGTAAATGGGGCCCCCTTTCCTTTGGAAAAGGCATAAGTCAGCTTTGCAGGCAGGTCCTGAGGGTCATCAACTCGAACCGTCACGTCAATCTCACCGGAAACCACCCTGTTTGTCCCAGGTGCCGGGTTCAAAACAGTTAGTGACAGTTGGGTGTTATCTCCCTCATCCGGTTCTTCAGCATCCTCTTCATCGTAGGGTAACTCCTCGTCACCCCAAGGCGATTCACCAGATGGTTTGTCAGATCCACAACCAACTGCAAAAAGAAACACAACCGCAAATAGTGCGCCAGATACATTGCGCAAATTCATCATGCGACTCCATAGTCAGCCGATTTACATTGTCTGGTATGGCGGTTAGATCGTCAAGAATTCGAGCCGTCAATGATTTGGACAACGGCTGCATCAACTAAAACATCCCTTGAGCCTGGAGAGATTGCGTTTCTGGCGCCACTGCCAAACGCTACCAACACTTCATCACCAATTCCTGCATCTAAATTGTCGGTTGCAACGACCACCCTACCAGTTCCCACCTTTGCAACCTGCTCAGCGACCAGTAACAATTTCAGTCCTTCTAGGCGTGTCGCCCGCTTGGTAGCCCAAACTTCACCAATAACCTGACCTCGAATCACCTTTGGTCACCTCTCTATTGCACCAGTCTCTAGCTCCCCAGTCCCTACTACGGATCCTGCAAATGAGTCTGTTCTGACTCCTGATCGTTTGTTCTTTTTGGCGTTTGATCTCTTCGTTACAGTTTTATTACATGTCCGGGGGCATCCTTCCGGACCCAAAATCTCCCGTAGCCACCCCGACTGTCTCTTAGTGACATCGTCCGGGCGAAATATACGATTGCTAACGTGTAAGTTTATCCTTTTGGCCCGGACGGGCCGCTGCGCGGCCTTCATGTCAGCTAAGAGACGTCGGGTCCCGGCAACTCCCGATAGCGCCCTCCAGGATTGCCCCCGGACCATGTTGCAGGGTGCCCTCTCGACCACCTTTTAGCTCCAAATCCTGCAAATCAGCACGATAGTCTCCCTGTCCCCGCCCCTGTCCCTGACCCTGCCAGCCCCTCACCCAGCTCCACCGAGTCGACAATAGCAGCAACCGAGGCTTCCACGGGGTATCGCACATCACCAGCCGCCCATCTGGCCGGCAATCCCATGCAAACGACCACGTCCTGCCCAACTTGCGCACCAACAGGGTCAATCACAATCAGGTGGTCACAATCATGATCCGGCAAATACCAGGTGTGAGGACGGACCACAAGAAGCTTTTGTCCAACTAACCTGGGATTCTGCTTTGTGGCCCACACCTGGCCAACAACTCGCCCTAAAATCACATTACCCCCGACCTCAGCCTAACTCGGCCCTGTCTACAATCGCGATAACACAGTTTTTTGTTTCCACTTCAGGACCAACTACCAAGTCCCTGACTCGGCTTCCCACTGCAACCAACACCAGTTGGCCAATGTCTGCCCCTAAAGGATCCACGGCCATCATAGTAAAATCAGCCAGCAAATCGTCAACATTTTCGTCACTTACAATTCTGGGGCCTACTTTAGATTCAAAGTGTAAAGGCTGAACCTCAACGATTCGCCTCCCCTTAAGGCCAACCGATTGCTTGGCCCCCCAAACTGTACCTACAACTCGGCCAAGCTTCATGAATTCCTTCGCAAAATCAATTTATTAAGTGTCATAGACTCTTCATCCAAAATCTCTTTGGCAAAGTCGTGAATAAAGCGCTCTGCAATCGCCCCAAGAATAAAAACCTCAACTCGTAGTTCACCCGAGGTAATCCTTTTTGTACGTCCACCAGGCAAGGAAACAAACTCAAACTCACCACGGTTTTTCAATAATTTGGCAACACCTTCAGTGGTAGGTACGTTTCTGTAAAAGCCTTTGTACTTGGAGAAGTCAACTTCCGATTCCTCAACCCATTCCATCCACTTTGGGTCGACCTTTTTGGGACCTACAGCCTTGATTTTTGGCACTGGTAAATAGCGCACTCGGCGCTTAACCCCGTTATCAAGCTCTTGCCACTCTAAAGACTCACCCTCAATGATTGTTGTCAATTCCGGCTTAAGAAGCTCTAACACTCCATTTTCATACATGATACGCATCAAGGTATCACGGTCACAGTCGAATTCGTGTTCAAACTTGTACTTCATGCAATAACTCCCAACATCACTTCAGTCGCACCCCCTTGCGGGCGTTGCCGCAGCATGATACCTTGATCGCACCTTTCGATACAATAAGGCTAGTCGCCTAGTTTATTGAAATAACAAGGTCTGGGCCATTTCAGAGGAAAAATTGGCAGGTTGTTCCAAATGATTCGATTACAGAAATTTCTAGCAGATTCAGGCATTGCCTCCAGAAGGCAGGCAGAAAACCTTATCGAAGAAGGCCGCGTCATGGTAAATGGCAAGCTAGCCTTCCTTGGTCAGGCCGTTGATCCCAGCACAGACAAGGTCACATTTGACGGTGAAGTGGTACGTCCAGTAAAAAAACGCATCTACCTGATGATGAACAAGCCCAAGGAAACGATCTGCACCGCCAGTGATCCAAAAGGCAGGCCAACGGTCTATCGACTGCTACCACCGCTTGATGTGCGAGTCCACTCGGCTGGTCGTCTGGACTTCCAAACTGAAGGATTATTAATCTTTTCTAACGACGGTGATTTCACCAAGCGCTTGACTCACCCCTCTTCTGGCCTTGAGCGCGTTTATGAAGTCAAGATTCAAGGATTACTGCCTGAATGGGTACCAAACAGGTTGCTTAAAGGCGTAACTTTGGATGACGGACGGGCTAAAGTAGCCAGAATCTCACGTCTTCGTATGGCTCAAACCAACGAGTGGGTGGAGGTCGTTTTGACTGAAGGCCGATATCGCGAAGTTCGGCGTATTTTCGCCGCCGTTGGATGTAACGTCTTAAAGCTAAAGCGAGTCAGGTTTGGAACGGTTTCTCTTGGCAGGTTGCCAATTGGGGCCACTAGGCTGTTGACCGACGAAGAGGTGCAATCCCTTATGGAAGGACAAAACCTAGCACCCAAACGACCAGTAGCGCTAAAAAAACCGCAGCCCCCCAAAAAAGACAAGCCATCAAATAAAGGCAAGCCTGCAGAGGCTAGCGCTAAAACGTATAAAGAATCCCGAAGTGGAGGTTCCCGACCTTCTCCTTCTGGACGCAGGCCCCAGTCTGGCGGTCCACGTCGCGGCACCGGCGGTCGATAATAAAACCATAATCCAAGCGAATCGGAATCATCCCAGCCAACAGGTACCTAATGCCTAGTCCGGCAGAATGGCGAATACTCATTCGATTGAATTCCAGCCACTCATCAGCCAAAGCACCAAAGTCATAAAACAGACTGCCATACAGGTTTATCGAACGCAAAATGGGAAACCTAGCTTCAAGGCTTCCAGTAAACATCTGGTCTCCGCCATATGGCTTGATATAATTGATTTGGCCTGAATCACCCTCACGGGTCTCAATTTTTAAAGAGCCATCACTGTTGTATTGCCCAATGCCATCAATGGTAAACCCGCGCACCCCTCGACTGCCGCCCAGCGAAAAACGTTCCTGCAGCGGTAAACGGCTGGCTGCCCCAAAAGACTGGCTTCCACCTACTCTGGCAGACACCCCAAAAGTCACCAGTTTTCTAAAGGTTATGAAGCCCTTTGCATGCAGTTCATATTTCAAAAAGTTGCCTTCACGCAAGCTGTTAATGTAGGCCAAGGAGGCTTGCAAATAGCCACCATTTTGGGGATTTATTGGATGGTCCAAGCGATCATAGGTGAGGGTAGGCATTACCTTGCTTTCAAAACGCCAGCCATCATACTCTGTAGTTATCTCTGGGTTCCTGGTATTGATAACCCCTGTCTCAAAGGAAAGAGCCCCATATAATCTGGGAAATAACTCCTTTGAAAGGGCGACTTCTGCCCCAAATTGTGCCTGATCCAATCTGCTGGTCGCCCGGTCATAAATTGCAAAGGGGGTCACCCGCAACGCTAGCCCCTTTGCAAAGAACCTCGGGTCAATATAAGTTGGGGTAAAGGACGCATATCTATCCCAGGCAGTCATTGAAAGCCCATATTTTACAGGAACATACAGGCGTTTGGCCCTTCCAAGAAAGTTTAGATCCGTATATCTGACCTCCAAGGAAAACAAAATGTCCGGTAACGCCATGCCAAGGGCCTTTCCATAACCAGTAGTCGAAAGGTCAGTCAGTGACATGTAATTAGACAGAACCGAGGTTATATAGCCTGGAAGGTCACTGGCCCTTGTATCGTCTAACTTTTCAAAGCCAACAACAAAATCCACAAAACGGGACTTGTTTTCCCGAACTTCAACAAGCAAGGCAGTTTCAGCCTCACCATCTTGCTCACTTTCACGGCTAACTGGAGTCACCTTAACCGAATCAAAAACCCCCAAGTCGTTTAATGAGCGCACCGATCTAGCAATCTGCTCAGCGTCGTAAGGCTCACCAGGTTTTGGCATATCTTTATGAATAATGGCACTTTTAGTACGACGCTGACCGTGAACCAAAACCTGGCCTACCCTGACCAAAGCCCCTTCTGAAATGGTAAAGGCGACGTCAACTTGGTCAGGGACCTGTGGTCCACAGCTCTGCTCCTGCGACCCAGCACAATCAATCTCAATGCTTGTCTCAGGGTGGCCCTTGCTCTTGTACAGCCTTAGCACCCTTTCCCTGGCAGCCTTCATTCTGGTCGCAGAATAAGGGTCACCAGGATGCAGCTTTAGCGCCTTTTCAACCTCACTGACATCAAGTTGTGAGACACCATCGATGGTAATTTTTCCTATTCTCGACTGCTGCCCCTCATCAATGCTAATTTCCAGATAAACCCCTGATGTATCAAGAGGTTGCCTCACTTTGAAAGCACGACCATCAGAAAGGTAGGTAATTACCGTTTCATTATCCACAACTTCCAGGTGCCGCTGTCTTACTTCTACATCTTGCGAGCCACCAAAATTGATGTGATGGAAGCCCTCATCTCTGTACAGGGCCTCAATCCTTTCCAAGTCGTAAAACACTTGATCCGTTAATACCGCCCCAGCGTCACCAAAAAAGTCGTAAGGTTTGGTCGCCATAACCTCCAAAATTCTGGCAGTGGAAATGGCCTTGTTACCGCTGATTCTTATCTTTCTAATTTCGTTTCTCTCATTTTTAGTGATCAAAAACGTAATAATTCCATTCACATTGGAACCAAACTCTACATTGGGGCGCTCACCAATCGCTCGGCGACCTTGTCGCAGCCCTGAAATGTACCTACGCTCGAACTGCCCACGTCTTGAGCGATAGTCCAAAACGACATCTGCCAGCAAATATCCGCGATTTTCATACCACGCCCTGACCTCTTCCACTCCAAGTTCAGCCTCTGTGATATCAAAAGTTCCGGAATCAGCAAATGGCAACGCGTTTAGCAATGAATCATCAATTACAGGCTTAAATCCAATACGACCTGGCTCAGGTCTTTTACGATCAAAAAACCTGATGAGATAGCACGAGTCGTATGTAGCTTTAACTACAAGCCTTTTCCTTGTTTCCTCAAACTTGACCTCAACCTTTACACCAACAAACCCAATCTTTCGCAGCGCCCTTGTAAGATTTCTGTTTACCTCAGACTTTGCCTTTTCAGTAACTGACATTCCCGTGGTAGCACCAGACCAGTGCCTTAAGTCGCGCTCAGATATGGATGGGCATTGCTCTAGGTTTCCTTCGTTTTCTACCGTCCTAGTGGCCGTTAAATCAAAGGAAAATCGTTCAACTCTAACCCTTATTCCCTCCTCAATCCTAAAGGTCACATCAATAAAGCTGTTTTCGATCTCTTTCCATTCTGCGCTCACCTCTGTGCTGGCAAACCCGTCTTCCTGATAAGCCCTTTTAATGGTGTCAACAGCCTGCTCCAGTTGATTTTTCGAGGCCCGATCGCTTGGGTCCAAAGCATCGCCCCTAAACAACGGTAGGCGGTCCATAATCTCGCTATCGTAAAAATGCTTGTTACCCTTGAAGATTATCTTTCTAACTCGCAGTAGTGGCTTTAGGTGCAGATGTGCAACGCGGCCATCTTCACTTTCGACACACCAGAGCTCAGCTTGCTTAAATAAGCCTAGGCGCTTTATGCCATCTAACACATCTGTGATCAGCTGTTGTGAAACAAATTGTCCAGAAGCGAACCCCGTAAAATCTATAAGCGCTTCCTTAAACCGTTTATCTTGACAAAACGGTGCATCGCAGCCCTCAAGAACCACAGCATCTATTACAGAATTTTCACATGATTGGCCCTTGGGCGCGTCGTCATCCGGCGTAGCGGCAGCTAGTGAGCCAACGCCGGTTGATAAAGTCACAGGAGTGTCTTCATCCAGGGGCTGCACCAGGGCAAAGGCAGCAGGTTGGGTCAGCAGCAACCCTAAAGGGAGCACCAACGCCCAAAGTAATGACTTGCTGTGGCTAAAAGTCCCTTTAATCAATTGGAATTCGATACCTCAGCTTAGTTTCATAGGTCTGCCCGATTTCGTCTGGGTCCATAGATTGCTCTACCCCACGAACCTTACCCTGCAATGACAACCTGTCTGTCAACCTAACGTGAAATCCAGCGCTAAATCGGCTGGTTCCCTGCCCTTGAAGCACCTTGGTGTCAAACTTAAGCCTAGACCCCATGTGTGCCATAACGTCAACATTTACCCCACCAGTTGGGGTCACTCCAAAGTTAATCGCATCTACAAACGACCCAAGCAGTACGTTTGTCAAAAGGTTTGTAACATCCTCAGTTAACAGCCCAACATTAAACGAACCTTCCATTTGCAAACCACTGTCTGACTGAGTCGAGCCAGTTAACAGCAGATATTGTAGGTCCGTTTGTGTCAACGATTTAGAGTTAGAAGACAGCTCTATATCAACATCTGGATAACGACCGCTTACATTCAGCGTGATTAAAACTGCATCGTCACCACCCATGCCACCAAAATCGTCAGGGGTAAAACGGCTGGCAGCTACCAAAGTGTCTGTCGATGCGCCTGAGTACTCCACCCTTGTCCTAGCGGTTACATCTACTATCGGCTCCATAATCGGCCCCGAAAAGTCCAAAGTGCCTCTTGTCACTTCAAATTGGCGCCGAACGACATCATAAGTGACCTTGCCCCCAGGAACTATTTCTACTCGATTCCACAACTCAGGATTGCCAATGGTGCCTTTTAGCCTGAGGTCCATCCCAAGCTCCAAGTCGGTACTCCCAACGATTACTTTACTTCGCACCCCAAACTTGCTGCCGGTCACCCCGACATCAAGTCTCGCAGTATCAAGCCATGGGACCGCAGCAACCAGCGACCTTCCAGTTCTGGCAGCAACTCGCCTTCCAGTAAATCCAGAAAAGGCCTTCTTCATAACATCAAAATTCTTGTGGTACGCCCCGTCTATCACAGCAAGCTGCCCAGAAATCAGAACATCTGACATACCACTGTCGGCCATACCCGCAAATTTAACGTTTAAGTTTGGATTAGCAACGACGTAGAACTCGCCCGGTGAAGTCAATCTAATACCAGAGCCAGTCAAACCTATTTCGCCCTTGTTTGGTAGTAAACCCTTTAAGGAAACCTCTCCAAAAATCGAAAACGCCCCATCACCGAATGTGCCTCGAATCCAATTATCAGGGTCAATCTTAGCCCGTTGCCTCTTTCCAGCCGTCAGAATAATCCGCCCACCCGATTGGAAGGAGACGATGTCAGCCATCCTCCTTAGGCCGACATTAATGGTCCCAAAGCGCAGCACCCCATTTACCAAGGGAAACGAATCCAAGGACCCAGTAATCTCTATCGGCCCCCTACCTTCTAAGATGCTGGAACTACATCCTTGCGGCAGCCCTTCTAGGTACAGGCCTGCACCATCCAAATAAACGTATCCTTCAGCACTGGAAACCAAATCCTTGAAAGCCCGCAGACCATAGGCTCCAATCGCCCCCTTTGCCAGCAACTTCATCTTGCCATCTGGATTGGCGACAATGCCGCACAATTCAAAGGTTTTCTGGCCATCCCACAGTGAAACTCCCGACAGTACAATAGTCCCGTTCGTCAAAATATCTAAAACTAAACGACCTTGGTTGGTAAACATAACTTCGCGGTTAAAGAAACCCACCCGCAGCCCTTGCGGGGGCGATACCATTTGTAAAGTCAGGCGTTCAGGGGTAGCCAAGGGTACGGACAGCTCGATATGACCAGTCATAGTCCCCCAGACGTCACGTACCTTTACCGATGGCAGCAAATCTTGAGGTGTTAGCCGATTTATATCGATCAAAATGTACAGATTCGAAAACCGACCATTTTCCCAGCTTAAAACTGACGAAGGGTTGAAGCTCATTTTGGGCAAAAATGAAGTTGCCCTGATGTGCATGTCCTCGCTTGGCTCTCGATCAAATTCAAAGGCTAACCGCTCGCTTTTTATGCCTTTAAAGCGCACCCCGTTAACAGTGGCAGTCCCATTTATGGTGGGGTTATTTAACCGTCCAGATGCAGCAACATTCAGGTCAACCAGTCCTTCCAATCCTAAGCCTTCATCAGTGCCTGCAATTACAGGCAGCGATACAGCCGTAGTAACCAAGCGCACATCAAGTTTTTTGGATGCTGTAAAAAGCTCTCCAGACAATTCCAACGCACCACCACCCTTGACATCAACGGTAGCCCTAGGCACAGAAATCAGGTCCTTGTCCAACTTCACAACGGCCTTTAAAGCCTCAAACCCCCTGCCAAAAGCGTCTAATTCTGCAAAGGCGACATTGACCTCTCCAGCCATCTCCAACTTGTTTAAATCAATAGCAAATGTGTCTGCTTTGACCTGTCCAAAACCCTTGATAGGGACATCAGACCAAATAGCTCCAGGATTAAACCTTGATACAACGGCATTTTTCGCTGTCAGTAACAGCTTTTGCTTCAAGTCCCACGTTCCTGGGCTAAATATGTCTAACCGTACGCTATCCGATGAGAAATCAGCGAATGGAAGATTGGCCTCTACCTGCGAGGCTAACAATTGACCATTTGCATAGTTAACAAAAGTAGTTGCGGAATTGACACTTACCTGACCGACCTTTACCCGTTCACCTAAAACTTTCGCCTTAAGAGTGGGGTCTGAAATCAAGCCTGAGATTCCCATCTCAGCCAGCTCAACACGCCCGGCGGCTTTGACGCCAAAAGCACCTAATACACTCTCCAGTTCCTTTTTAACAAAACCGGACAGGCGCAGTTGTTCAGTGACAAAGTCCACGTCTCCGCGAAGACGCAACCAGTCAAGCCCGGAACGCAGGTCCAATTCGTTGATTCTGATGCGAGAATTGCCTGGAGCTCCTTTAAAATCCCATTTTGCATCAAGGCGTAAAGTAGCCTCGCGCCCATCAAGCACCGTTTTAGAAGGCAAGGGCCCCGAAAATCTACCAACAACTGCCAAAGCGCCATCAACCTGGTCTTCACCAAAATCAAGGGCTAGCTCAGCAGTGGCGTCAAATCCCAAGGTCGTTGGCACAGGTGCAGGCGGGGGAGGAATCGATAGATTCAAGAAGCTGGCAGCCAGCACAGTTGGCACATCTGTGGCGTCAAGCTTGGCAGAAAAGATCAGCCGATCATCTGTGTCATTTCCCTTTGGCAAAAAACGCCCATCCATTATCCGCAAGCGGCCTTGCACAACAGAAACCTGGGCATCAATAGCTGATATCTCGTAATAACCAGCTGGAGTTAGTCCACCAGTCCCGAATATTGAGGCGTTGCTAAAAACCTGCCCATCAATGCTGAACGTGGGAGAAGCAAGGTCGAGTGAGAATCGTGGGTCATGCTTATTCCCCTCTCCAACTACATGAAGCTGCAATTCCCCATAACCCCGGTCAAGAGTCACAGTTTGGGTAATTGGGCTACCTTCCGGCAAAAATATAGCCGCTTCACCTGCATACTCAAGTTCATTACCCCAGTTAAGCGCACCGTCGTTCAGTTCTACATCGATGCCATCGGCGAAAAGATTAAAGTGGCCTACCTCTATGCGATTCCCGTCGAGCAAGAAATCCTTGACTTTGATCTCGGCAATGTCCACAGACCGTGGAAGTAGGGCGAGGTCAGGTGCCACAGTTATTCTGGCTTGGCCAGGGCCAATATCCACAAAGTCGGATTCAACTTTGACTTTATTGTCGACCAAATAAAGCCTAGTAGCAGTTCGGATACTCCTGACGTTTAGATCCCACTGCGGAAATCTAAGATAACAGGCGCCACCATCTGCCTCAATATCATCAAAAGTCAGCTGAACCTGCAGTTTTTTGGGGGCATTTTCGTCCCTTTGAGGCCTGTCTTTTTTCACGAAAGCGTCCAGAAACTCGAAGTGCATTTGGTCGTCGAAAAAAATCCTGGCCTCGAAGTCATTCAGACGCACCTTAGAAAAATGCAGGTGCAAAAGATTGGAGGACCGGCCAACTAGCAGGTCTATCAAAGGCAGCAGCTCGATATTGACCCTAACTGATGACGCCTTAACAACTGACTCGCCATTAGGCCGATCAATGCGAACATCCAAGATGTCAACACGCCAAGGGATTGGGCTCATTTGAACCGTTCCAAACTGCAAAAACCCGGGTAATACCTGGCGCAATCCCTGAGAAAGGGCATCTGGAAATGGGGAACTGTTCAAGACAAAGAACAGGCAAGAGAATATAAAGGCCGCCAAAAGCGCAACCCGAGTTACCATCAGGTAAATCCCAACGGCCAGCAGTCGCAATACTTTAAGCAGCCTCATCCAAAACCCCGGACGCAATCTTAGGAAATGTAACACCGACCACCAAAAACCGCGAGATCACGCCCCAAAAATCCCCCTGTCCCTATCCCCGCCCCTGCCCCCGTCCAACCTCCTCCATTGGTGAAACACTTTCCCACACAGTTCGATAAACAATAGTCTGCTTTGTTGGGTAACAAATGCATGTCAGTGCACGCTCTGCAGTGTTGAATGGAATCGAAGGCATCGCCGTTGATGTTGAAGTCGACGTCCATCCAGGTGTTGGCCATTTTGACATCGTTGGTCTGCCTGAAACCACGGTCAGGGAAAGCAAAGTCCGCGTCCTATCTGCAATTAGAAACCTGGGTTTTAGGGCCTCATCCCGTTGGATAACAGTTAACTTGGCCCCTGCGGACGTACGAAAACACGGCTCCCTTTTCGATCTCCCTGTTGCTCTTGGCGTGTTAGCCTGCCTTAAGGCATTTCCAGCCAAGCAACTCAAGAATCGGCTAATAATTGGGGAGCTTTCGCTAAATGGACAGATCCGCGCTATTCCAGGGGTGCTCCCCATGGTGGCCGCCGCGAAAAGACAGGGCCTTTCAGAAGTCATAGTCCCCGAGGCAAACGCCAATGAAGCCGCAATTGTTGAAGGCGTCAAAGTCCTTCCTGCAAGTTCTTTAGAGCAGTTAATTGCGTTCTTCCAAAGTGGCAACCCAATACCTGCCTTGACGAACAAAGTCGCCTTCAAAACAAGACAAACCGGTCTGGATCTGGCCGATGTGCGTGGTCAAACCACAGTCAAGCGGGCAATCGAAATTGCAGCGGCAGGCCGCCACAACCTGCTAATGATTGGGCCGCCTGGCTCTGGCAAAACCATGCTCGCTAGGCGAATTGCCTCCATCTTGCCTGACCTGACCTACTCAGAAAGTTTGGAAACCACCACGATTCACAGCGTTGCTGGCCTCTTGGGCCGCCAAAGTGGGCTAATCAGCTCGCGCCCCTTTCGCACCCCCCACCACACAGCGTCAGCGGTCGCAATCATTGGGGGAGGCTCCCGCCCAAGGCCAGGAGAGGTCTCGCTTGCCAATAACGGCATCCTGTTTTTGGACGAACTACCTGAATGGCGACGCGAAGTCTTGGAAGTACTTCGCCAGCCTTTGGAGGACAAAATGGTAACAATAACCCGGGCTTCAGGCGCCGCCACCTACCCTGCGGATGTCTTGTTGATTGCCGCAATGAACCCTTGCCCTTGCGGCTACCTTGGCGATTCAAGACACCGCTGCACCTGCTCACCAGCAGAGATCAGCAGGTACAGGTCAAAAGTTTCCGGCCCGCTTATGGATAGAATCGATTTGCACGTCGAGGTTCCCTCTGTAACTTTTTCAGAATTGTCCCAGGATTTACCAACCGGCGAATCCTCCAAGGAAATACGCGCCAGAACCGTTGCTGCAGCCAATATCCAAGCACAGCGCTTTGCAACCGAATCGTACATTTTCAACGGCCAGATGTCTGGCAAGGCAGTTCGCACCTTTTGCAAGATCCCCCCAGATGCCACAGGCCTTTTAGAAGTGGCAATGGACAGGTTAGGACTGTCAGCTAGGGCCTTGGACAAGGTGTTAAAAATCGCTCGCACAATCGCGGATTTAGACGGCCAAACCGACATCTCAAGCGTTCATATTTCTGAGGCAATCTCATACCGCCTTTTGGACCGAATGTAACTTAGCGTGGCCGCAGTCGATTTTGGCTGCTTTTTTATGTGTGAGGTAATTCTTTTGGAGGCAAACATGGCTAAAAAACCAAAACTGGATATCGGGGGTGATTTGGAGTCATTGCTACTTGCAATGGACAAACAGTTTGGAAAAGGGGCGGTAATGCGTTTTGGTACCGGACCAATCGAGTCAATTCCCTCCTTTTCAACAGGCTCTTTGTCGCTTGACCTTGCCCTTGGCGTCGGAGGCATCCCCAGAGGCAGGATAATCGAGGTCTTTGGCCCCGAATCATCAGGCAAGACCACGTTAACCCTGGAGTTGATTGCCCAAGCACAAAAAGCAGGCGCTGTGGCAGCTTTTGTTGACGCTGAACACGCCTTGGATCTGAACTACGCCAAAAAACTGGGGGTATCAGTTGAAGATTTACTGGTCAGCCAACCTGATTGCGGCGAACAAGCCCTAGACATCGTCGAGGCGCTTGTCAGATCGCAAGCAGTCGACTTGGTGATAGTCGACTCCGTCGCCGCATTGACCCCAAGAGCCGAAATAGAAGGCGAAATGGGTGACACCCATGTTGGCCTACAAGCTCGACTAATGAGTCAGGCCCTGCGCAAGCTGGTGGGGGCTTGCTACCGTTTTGGCTGCACCGTAGTGTTTATCAATCAGCTACGCATGAAAATCGGCGTGATGTTTGGCAACCCGGAAACAACAACTGGAGGCAACGCGCTAAAATTCTATTCCAGCGTCAGAATCGACATTCGCAGGATAGGTTCCATCAAATCCACTAGTGACATTACTGGTAACCGAATAAGAGCTAAGGTGGTTAAAAACAAGGTGGCACCACCTTTCCTGGAAGCCGAATTCGACTTGATTTTCGGCGAAGGGATCAATAAAACCATGGAGTTAATCGACATTGGAGAACGCCACGGAGTCATCTCCAAGGCCGGCTCTTGGCTCTCCTACAATGGCGAACAACTGGGGCAAGGCCGAGATCAAACTGAAAAACGGTTAAGGGGAGATCAGGAGCTTTTTTCCAAAATTGCCGATGCTGTACGAAATGCTTTAGGAAATCTTGATGGGGCTAACAGTCAGTTACGTATCGAAACAAGCGAGGAATTTGAAGTAGCTTAGCGGTGTGCCCTGTTCCAGCTCACGCGCCGTCCATCAGTAGCCCGCCGGTGGGTTTTGGCTGCAGGAGCGTTGCGCTGTGGAGCCCTGTTGCTTTCGTAAGCAGGCCTATTTGGCGCCCTCTTATGGTAGTGCATCGCAGGCCTGTCATAGTGCCTAGCTGGAGCAGGCGCATAGTGCCTTCTACCATAGGCGGAGTTCCAACGAACCCGGTCCCAGCTGTAGTACCTGTTGTGCCATTTGTATGGCAATCTGCTTGTCCAAAATGGCACGTAGGCTGGAGCTACCACAAACCAGGGGCCGCTGTAGTTGGCCGCCTGATACCAAACTCCGTTAGCCATCGTCCACCAGACTCCGTGTGCAAAAAACACATCGGTGGCTCCGACTCTGTAGTAATACAGGTCTGTAAAACCGGGAACTACATAGACGGCAGAAGGTGGCGCAACAACTACTCGTCGTACTGGCCGGGCATCAAGGTCAGGAGAAAAGAGGCTCAGGGTTACAGCCGCTACGGCAGCTAAAATTAGTACGCCGTGTTTCATAGCACACCTCCTATTCAAATAGTCTTAAAAACGAAAGACCAGAACACTAGACGACGTGGCCTTGCAAAATATTCTTGTACGCTAGGTTTTGCTTGTGGTTAAGGACAGATCAAAGGTCGGACTTAAAGAGAACCTTGACGGGAACTGCTTAATTTCGTAGATTTCACGGAATTTTAGCCCCTAAGGAGGGTGCCTGGAAATGCCCACTGTTGATCCTACTAAACCAAACGTTCCACCTTTGATTGCTGAAGATTTTAACTCTATTCCTGAGTTTAATCGGCCAAATCGTGAATGGTTGGTCCGTTTTGGAGTGCTGCTTTTAGCTGCGTTGGTCTACATACCTCTGGCTGGTTCTTTTGGACTTTGGGACTGTTGGGAGACCCACTATGGGGAAGTGGCCAGATACATGCATGAAAGAAGCGATCTGTTGTCGCCTTGGTGGGGTTACAAGGACCAGATTGGCTCTGAACCAAAGACTGGGGAATGGTTTTTTTCCAAGCCAATCCTGGTGATGTATGGCGAGATGATCTTCATGAGGCTCATTGGATTTGGTGAATGGGCCATTCGACTGCCTTGGGCCATTTTGGGTACCTTGGGAGTCTTCATGACTTACATTGGAATTTCAAGGGTTTTCGGGCGCCGCTCAGGCCTTTTGGCGGCTGGCGTGCTGATGACGTCTCCCTTGTACTTTTTCTTGTCGCGTCAGGCGATTACCGACCTGCCTTACGTCGGCACTATGACCATTGGTCTGATGTTTTTCATTTTGGCCTATTTTGGGCCTAAGTATTCAGCTTCTAATCGAGGTTTTATTGGCTGGGCTCTTGGAAGTATTGGGTTTTTCCTGCTCTTGGCGGTTCCTCAGTTTATTATTATTGGGTTGGACCTTTCACCGGATAGAGATTTTGGGCGTTACAGCGCTTCGATGCGCTTTTGGCTGACAATCCAGAAAACTGGGTGGATTCATACCATCATGTACTTCTTGGCTACATTAGGGCTTTTAGCCTTGATTGGCGTGCCAATGTGGAAGGAATACAAGGCTGGCACCCTGTTTACTGATGAACGTAAAGACGCCTGGATGCGGCGATTTTTGCTGTGGACGGCGTTTGCGTTTTTTGGGCTTTCGACTTTGGGTAAGGGGCTGCTGGGATTCATGCTTCCTGGTGCCCTGCTTGGCCTTTATCTGCTTATCAGCGGCGAGTGGCGGGCGCTGAAACGCCTGGAGATTGGGCGTGGCGTGCTGGTGATGTGCCTTGTGATGCTTCCATGGTATCTGGGCATGTTTGCAAAGCATGGACAGGCTTTTTATAACCGGTTTTTGGTCCATGACCACTTCAATCGTATTGGGGCGGGCGTTCACGCGCTGGATTCTGGTACGTTTGAGCATATGCTGAAGTGGCTTTCGATTGGGATGTTTCCTTGGTTTGCCTTGGTTCCACTGCTGTTTTGGGGCCTAGCGCGACTAAGGCTTAAGGATGCGTCGGGGCCTTCAAGGACTAAGCTGTTTTTGTACATCTGGGGTTTCTTTGCATACTTGCTGTTTAGCCTTTCGGCTACGACTTTTCACCACTACATTTTCCCTGCGCTTCCGCCTACGGCGATGCTGATTGGGATTATGCTTAATGAGTTTTTGGATGACCGTACTTGGGTACCAAGGGTTTTGATTCTTGCTGGGATTGGCATTTTGATTGGTATTGGGCTGACAATCCGGTCGGATCCGCAGTCGTTTAGAAACATGTTCACTTATAAATATGACCGGGAATGGCCTGAAAATCCCCCTATTGACCCAGATGCCACAGTTGGGCCAAACACGGACAAGACTTGGGCAGAGTCCACTTATTATGCAAACACGCCCACGATTATTCATAAATTGCTGAAGGCCAAGCCGCTTCAGTATAAGACCTTTATTACTGTGATCATGGTATTGGCGACTATTGCCTTGATCTTGATGATATTTACCCCAAAAATCCGAAAGGTTGGAACATTGGGGCTTTGGGGGTCAGCCTTGCTTTTGGCCTACTGGTGCCTGAACTGGTACATGCCAATGCTGACTCCATCTTGGAGTGTTAAATACGTCTTTGAGGACTATTTCAGCCGCTGCGAGATAGTGCCGAATCCGCCTGAAATTGAAGAGGCCTACGAGCCGTTACTGTCCAAAATTGGGCTTGGATTCATCCCGGATGCCTTTGGTTCAAAGCCAAAGCGGGTTTGTCGTGAGGATATTGTCGCTTGGTTGATTACCTGGCGTGGTGAGACTTACTACACGTCAAGTGAAATCAAGCCTTTGATGAAACAAAGTCAGCTGGCGCCCTATCTGGAGACTTTGAATAAAGGCAACACTTTTTATGCTTTAACCCAGGCTAATCGAATAAATGGGCTGCGTACCGCACTAAATCGTGAGACCGAGACTTTAAAGAAAAAGGGAGTCCCAGGTTTGACTGACATCACTTCCTGGAAAGTAGAAGCGGTTCATCAGGAAAGCGCCTATTTTGCGCTTGCTAAGGCAACTCCAATTCGTGGGCCGGTTGAGGAAGAAGAAGTAGATAAACCTGCACCAGAATCAGAACCAGAAGAAGAACCTGTAGATATCCCACCACCTGGGATGTAGGCTCTAGGTTCAATGTCGTAGCTATTAGTTATTCAATTCCGAGCAGTTCAACTTCGAAGATTAGTGTGGCGTTTGGTGGAATCAAGCCGCCTGCACCACGAGGACCATAGCCCAGCTCTGGGGGAATGGTGAGTTTGCGTTTGCCACCAACCTTCATGGTGGATAGCCCCTCATCCCAACCAGGAATGACCTGACGCCGGCCAAGGGTGAACTTGAAGGGCTGATTTCGCTTGTGAGAGCTGTCAAATTGCTTACCGTCGGTTAGCCAGCCCGTGTAGTGAACCACAACGATTTGGCCTGCTTGAGGAACGGCGCCTTCGCCAACTATTAGGTCCTCATACATCAGTCCCGATTCTGTTTTTTGCATTTCAGCGCCTCCTTCCTTAGCCTCTGCAGCGGGCTCGGCTGGCTTTTCAGCTTCTGTTGCCGGCGCCGCTTCTTGTGCAGGAGCTTCCTTCTTAGCTTCCGTGGGCTCAACCTTGGATTTACAGCCAACAGCAACAAAAGCCACTAACAAAGCAATCGGTAAAACACGTACTAACATTAGGTGCCTCCATAAAGCCATCACTGTGAAGGGTCTATCAGGACCGCGATGTTGTCAAGGGGTTGGAAAACATGAATGGTCTTGTCTTGCAAGCTTAGGCATTAATTAGATGGAGTTTTTGCTAGGAAAGTGACCGCTTAAGATTGACGCGGTCAACGACGGCCAAGGCAAAGGCCTTAGCAGACATCGGGCCATCTGCAGTTACCAGCCAGCCATCAATAACGACCGGGTCGTCGCAAACAACCGCACCTAACCGCTGAAGTTCATTACGATAAGTGGAGTAACAAGTAGCCCTGCGATCTTTTAGTACGCCTGCTTTGCCCAAGATAACTGGAGCTATGCACAACGCTCCCAGGACAATTCCAAGGTCTGCAGCACTTTGAGCCAAGTTAAGCGCCGTTTGATTGGAAAAGTAAATGGAGGCCTTATCACCACCAACAAAAACCACAGCGTCAAACTGCGAAGCCTTGGCTTGTGATAAAGAAAGGTCGGCTTCTATCCAGGTTCCAAAGAGGCCCTTAATGCGTCCAGTTTGGGTTGAAGCAACCTGAACCAAAAAGCCAGCCTCAACAAATTGCGCATGCACGTCCAGGTATTCTTCATCTCGAAAATCCCTTGGAGCAACTACAATCAAGGCTGATGGAATTTGATTACCTTTTGAATTCATTCGAATTTGCCCCTGTAATGTTCCAGGAAGGCTCCAACCAGATATAAGGAACCAGTTACCAGTATACTACCATTGTCTTTGGCCAAATCCTTGGCAAGAGCAAGGGCTTTTTGCAAGTCAGGCTCAACCGCAATCAGGGTATGTAGACCTGTTAATGAGTTGGTCTCTGCCGCCACACAACTTGGGTCTGCTAGACCTGGAATCGTCGTTTCGATGATGGCATCAAAATGGGGGGCCAAGGCCTCTAGCACCTTGCCGTAGTTTTTGTCTGGCTTACTGCCATGAATCATGACTCTAGGAATCGGTAAAGCCATCATCTCAAGGGTTTGCGCCAGTTTCGTGGCTGCCCCTGGATTATGGCAGCCGTCCACTATGAGCAAAGGATTTTTGGCCAAAACCTCCATTCGTCCAGGCCAATGGGCAGACTTCAGGCCAGACCGGATGTGTTCGTCTTTGATGGTAAATCCTTGGCATCTTAGTTCATGAACTGTAGCCATGGCAACAGCTGCGTTTTCACCCTGAAATTTACCCTTAAGGCCCAGTTCCAGACCAGATATGGAAAAGGGGCCTTTAAAATCCAGTAATTGAGCATTTTCACCTGAAGTGTCAGCCCAGTTGAAATGAAAATCATGATTCAACCTGGAAACAAAAACACCGCGGCGTTTGAGAGCTGGCCCCAGCGTATTGATAAATAAGTCGTCATCTACGGCAGTTACAAGAGTGTGCCCTCGCCGACTAACTCCAATTTTCTCCAAGCCGATCTTTTCTACAGTGTTTCCTAAGTAGGCCTGGTGATCCACGGTAACGTTTGTAAGCACCGATACTATGGGCTCAATGATGTTAGTTGAGTCAAGTCGGCCTCCCATGCCAACTTCAACGACCGCCAAATCAAGTCCAACTTTAGAAAAAGCAAGAAAGCCAATGGCCGTCAGCGCCTCAAAAAAGGTGATTCTGATGGGGCGTTCGCCTGTTGTCATTGCAGCTTTGACTTCCATGGCGCACTGGTTAAACAGCTCATGGGAAATCATCTGGCCATCAATGACGATGCGTTCCCGCACATCTATCAAATGCGGGGAGGTAAACAAACCAACCTTCAGACCGGCGCATCTAAGCATTGCATGAATGAAGGCAGCTGTTGAACCTTTACCATTAGTGCCTGTTATTAAAACACTTTTAAAGGAATGTTGAGGCTCACCTAAACGCGCCATCAGGTGCTTGATCCTGGTAAGGCCCGGCTTGATACCAGTCTTTTGCAGGGAATCTAAAAAAGCGGCAGTCTCATTATTGCTGAGCATGGTGAAAACACCAAGAAATCGTTGATCAAATCGCTAATACTAAAGTCCTACTCCAAGAAGGTTTTCAACTTTTTGGACCTTGAAGGATGGCGTAGTTTTCTTAAAGCCTTGGCCTCAATTTGCCTGATTCGCTCACGGGTAACTCTGAATTCCTGACCAACCTCTTCCAGGGTGTGATCGCTCTTTTCCCCTATTCCAAACCTCATGCGCAGCACCTTTTCCTCGCGGGTTCCAAGGCTGCATAAAACCTTTCTCATCTGCTCTGTCAAGTTGGCCCTTACGACGCTATCGGCTGGGCTTGGGGTCTTTTTGTCTTCAATGAAGTCACCCAAGTGGTTGTCCTCTTCCTCGCCAATTGGAGAGTCAAGTGAGATTGGTTCTCGTGAAATCTTCATGACTTTGCGAACTTTTTCCACTGGGATGTCCATTCGCAAGCTGATTTCTTCAGGAGTTGGCTCGCGACCTAATTCCTGGGTCAAAGCCCTAGTTGTACGAACCAGCTTGTTGATCGTTTCAATCATGTGGACTGGGATGCGGATCGTTCTGGCCTGATCGGCGATAGCCCTTGTAATGGCTTGGCGAATCCACCAAGTTGCGTAGGTACTAAACTTGTAACCACGACGATATTCAAACTTTTCAACAGCCTTCATCAAGCCAATGTTGCCTTCTTGAATCAAATCCAGGAATTGCAGCCCTCTGTTGGTGTATTTCTTTGCAATGGAAACGACAAGCCTCAGATTTGCCTCAACTAACTCCGCCTTGGCCCGCTCTGCCCTACGCTCTGCCCGAACTATCGCTGTGTAGGTCTGTCTAAGCCCTTCCTCATCCAGATGAGCCAGTTGTTCCGCCCTACGGATTCGGCGCTGAGCAGATTTGACAATTCGATCATATTCCTCAAGCTGTTCAAGGGTAAACCGCCTGCCAGCACGATTTGTAACCAACTTAGTCTCACTGGCCTTAGCCTCACGTATCATCCTGCGCAGATCCGGTAGCTCACCCCCGACTTTCGCTTTGATTTCCTTAATCTCTTCGTTAGCATCCTCGATCGTTTTCATGATGCCTTTCAGCTTATCCACAATCTGCATGATGAGGCACTGATTTAGGCGCATATCGACGAGCAGGTTACGAAGTTCTAGTCTTTTTTCCTGAAGCTCGGCCTCTAGTTTCTTCCGCCTAGGAGTGGAAATATTTGGCTTCTCCAGCTGTAGTTGAATCTTGTTTATGTTGCGGTCAAGTACCTTGGCTAACTCCAGTTGGTCTAAAACTCGCCTCTTGGTGGCCGTTTCATCAGTACCATCCTCATCTTCATCCAAATCCTTTACGATTGCCTTAACGCTTGTCTTATCCCTAAGCAGCTGATCTTCCAAGTCTAAAATGACTTTAATGGCGGTTTCTGTCTGCATGATCAGGTCAAAAACAGCGTTTTCGCCATCCTCAATTCGCTTGGCAATTGCCACTTCTCCTTCCCTGGTGAGCAGCGGCACCTCGCCCATCCTACGAAGGTACATACGAACTGGGTCATTCGATTTTCCAAAGACCTCGCCAAAGCTATCTTCCTCGGGAGCGGCACGCCTTACTGGGGCCTCTCTTACCTGAGTCAGCCCGCTGGACATGTCACCATCACCAACCTCGACGTCTTTAATCTGGGCCAGAATATCCTCAAAATCTTCTTGGGACACCCCTTCTCTGCCTACACTCAAATCAGCTCCTCCTAAAAAAGAGTCCTTTCTTTTACTCGCCTCTTTTGGCCAAGACTTATCGGAAAAACTCATCAGCCACCTCACCTTCTTAGGGCTAAAAATGCCTCTAAAAACCTCAACTCGTTCGAGCTGAGATGATTAGTTTCTTAATCCGCGCTATCTCAAGAGCCAGCTCTAGTGTGTCCTCTTGCCGTCCTTCACGCTGAGCAAGACGTAATCGCTCCTGAAGGTGCTTTTGCTGGCTTTCCATCCGTTCTCGCCTCAATCGACCAATAACCTGATCAAACTCCAACTCCGGATCAGGATGAATCCCTTCAATCATGATTGATTTGTAAAGCCTAGTCCGAAGTGAGCCGTCGTCTTCCTGTCCATTGTTAACCAACCAGGCACCAAGGTCATGATTTCCACCCTCGTACGCAGCCTGCATTTGCTCAAAGAGCTCCTTAACCTCGGAGTCAACCAGCAGTTCTTTCAAAGGGTCTTCTTGCAAGAACCTTTCGATGAGCGTCCCTTCGCACAAGAAAAGCTCAAGCAACGTTCTTTCGGCCACAGGCGTCAATTTCTTTACATCACTTTGTTCAATTATTGTGTCGGGACTGCGTAAGATGTGCTGTACTTCCTTGACATCTATGACTAAAAGGCGGGCTAGCTCTTCCCTATATCGGCCATATCTGAATGGGTCTTTTTCAGAGCTGATGGCCTCTTTGAATTCTTCCACGACCTTACGCTTACCATGGGGAGTATTGCCGTGGGTCTTTAGCATTGACTCGACCAGGTATGTGATCATTGGGATTGCATTGTCCAAGACCGTCGGCAGGCTGTCGACTAAAGCGTTTCGTGCCACTGAATCTGGATCTTCACCAGCAGCTGTCTGGATGATCTCGGCTTCAATCCCAGCTTCAATCAGCAGGCTAATGCTGCGATGGGTGGCCTTTTGACCAGCCTCGTCCCCATCAAACCAAAGCACTACATTTTCGGTGAAGCGTCGAACAAGCCGAATTTGTTCAGGTGTCAGCGCCGTACCAAGAGGAGCGACAACGTTTTCCACCCCTTTCGCCCCAAGCGACAGCACATCAAAATTGCCTTCCACAATGATGATCTTTTGTGACTTTCTGATCGCTTGACGGGCCTGAAGCAACCCAAAAACAGCCGCCCCCTTGGTGTAAATTGGTGACTCGGGGCTATTTACAAACTTTGGACCGTCTTCATCCGGGGGGATTTGCCTGGCAGAAAAGGCGATTGCAGCGCCATCTAGGTTAAAAACTGGAAAAACCAGCCTGTTTCGAAAACGCTCGTAGTATCCACCGTGTTGCGAAGGCAGGATCAAACCAACTGCTTGAGCTATGTCGAAGCTAACTTTTCTGGCGGCAAGCTCATGCAAAAGGCCATGTCCATCGCCCCCATAGCCAAGGCCGTACTTTGAGGCCAATGCACTGTCTACGCCTCGGGTGGCCAGGTAGGACCTGGCATGATCACAAGCTTTTAGCGCCTTTTGGAAGTATTCGTTTGCCACGTGAACAGCGTGCAACATATCTGCACGCTCTTTGGCGGCGCGGCTCTGCTGGGGACTATATTCGGTACGTTCTGGCAGCTCGACGCCAGCCCTTTTAGCCAAACGCTCGACCGCTTCTCGTGGAGTCAATCCGGCAACTTGGGTCAAAAAGGTGATTGCGTTTCCGCCAGACTGACAACCAAAGCAGTAATAAAGCCCTTTGGATTCGTTAACGTTGAACGATGGAGTTTTTTCATTGTGAAACGGACACAGACCTTTCCAACTGTTGCCAGCCTTTTTTAGCTGCACATAGTCCGACACCACCTCAACTAGGCTGATTTTATCTAAAATTTCACGGACTACCAGGTTCGGCTGGGACAAGAGACCTCCAGTCGAAAAGATCAAAGCGTAGTAGCATATACGTTATTAGAAATAATTGCCAGAGTTTTGGCGATTGGCTGGAAATTTACTTTCAGGATGTCGATATCAATCGTCCTAACTTATTGTCCTTGATGTGGCGAATCGTTTTAGGATTTCTAGGGCTTGTTCTTTGGTGGTTACTTGGCCGTTTAGTTGGGCGTCTTCAACTGCGGCTAGGGCCGTGGCTACTTTTGGACCGGGAGGGATGCCTTGGTTTAACGCGTCTTGACCGGTGACTAGTCTTTCGAAAAAGAGGTCGCTTTTCGTCCAGGACGAGGCTAGGGTTCTAAAATAATCGACTGTATCAAGGCTTAAGCCTTGGGCCGTTTTGATTGCTGTTAATGCGTCTAGGGCTTGGCTTATTTGGCTTTGGCGTACTATTTTCTTGGCTGCTGCATCATCCTTTGGAAAAGCGGCGTCAATAGCTGTGCCTAGCTCCATGGTTGCCCGAATCTCGTCTATGACTTTGTTTGAATAGCGCAGCCTTTTTAGCACTTCAGCTGCTTGGTTTGGACCTAAAGGCCACAAAATCACTGCTAGGGCCACAATCCACCTGTTTTCATCGCCGCTTTTTGGCAGATTATCCAAGGCTTTGGCTAAAACATTTGCGGCTAGCTCAGGGGAAAGCTCTGGAAATATTTGGCTAAACAACCCTGTTTCGACCAATAGCCTGATGCCAAGACCCACGTTTGGAGCCAAGCACATCTTGCAAAGCTCCTCGGCAATCCTTTCGTTGGAGACTGTTGAGATTGACTGGGCGTGCTTTTTTATGGCCTCTAGTGTTGATTTTTCGATTTGAAACCCGGTTTTGGTGGCAAAACGGACGGCTCTTAATGGGCGCAGATGGTCTTCTGAAAACCTTTGATTTGGGTCTCCAATGGCTCTAATGACGCCTGCATTTAAGTCTTGTTGGCCACCCACATGGTCTATTATTTCACCGGTTTCTGGATCAAGTGCTAGTCCGTTTATGGAAAAATCACGTCTTTGGACATCTTCAAAAAGATTGGTAAACCGTACTGCGTCAGGTCGACGACCATCGCTGTAGCCAACATCTGTCCTAAAAGTTGCGACTTCGTATTCAAAACCTTTTAAGCGAACACGGATAACGCCAAATTGAACGCCAACTAGAACTGTTTTTTTAAATAGCTTGATTATCTGTTCTGGCAAGGCCGATGTGGCGATGTCGTAATCTGGCGGGATAGCGCCAAAAATCATGTCCCTTACTGCTCCGCCCACGATCCAGGCCTCGTGGCCTGCCCTGCGCAGAATGGACACAACTTCACGTGCGCCGTCAAAATTAGCGTCACCAACCGGTAATGAAATCATCATTCTCCAAAGATTAAAGGTCATCCCCGGCCAAAACCCTAAAGTGTTCGGGGGCAATTGAAACAGTTAATGGCCCGTCGTTGGAGTATAACTCGCCATCAAGGGTGAAGTCCCCCCAAACACTTAAACTGCTGGTATCTGGGCTTGCGATTATGCTGTGGTGGGGAATCTCCCACAAAAGCTGAGGCAAAAGGTGGACAACCTCTGAGGGCGACTTTGCCCTGATTACTTTCGCATGGAAGCCCACACCACCAGGCGGCATGGTCAGCGCCCAAACAAGCCCTTTGGCCAGTTTCATGTCGATTGTAGAGGCCACCACAGCCAAGACATCGTCGAATTTGACGCCATCCATCGTGGCTTCGCGAACATCTGGGTTCAGACGCCAGACGTTTTCCTCGTAAAATTTCGAATGAATCAGGCTGCTTAGCATTCCGGTTCCAAGCAAACGAGCAAGGCCAAAATACCCAGAACCCATCTGATCACACAAGGCAAGCACATTCATGATCGCCTGGGAGCCAAAAACCATTCCACGCATGGAAACCAGCCCTGGGCGCTCAACCTGCAGCAAACCAAGACGCCTAGTTGGAAGGGCAGCCATCGTGGCCCCATCAAAGCGCACCTGAAAACGCTTCACGGTCTGGACAGGGTCAGCCTTGGTTCTAAAGGCCCTAGCAGCCATGTTGTAGGTACCACCGTTTAAAAACATCAAAACTGGATAATGGGCCTTGCCTTTGACAACATCATCGCCAAATAGGCGAATCATGGCGTTAATCGCGCTGTGGATCGTCCCATCACCACCGTTTATGGCAAGTACAGAGACGCCCCTTTCCAAAATCAGGTAGTTCAGGGCCTCGTCAAGCTTAGAGGAATCGGCGGTAACTACGGCATCACCAGCAGAGGCAAGGTGGGCTCCAAGTCGTCCGTGGGTCAGCGGGAGGCGGTGGTTTCTATAAGCCGCAGGATTGGTCAAAACCCCAAGCCTGACTGGAGCACCGCCCCTTTCAGGAGCAACTATGTTTTTTGGGTGGAACATAAGGCCTATTTGGAAGAGGTGCTGTAAAAAGTTCCCTTTGGATCGTAAAGATAGCCACCTACGTCTAGTGAGGCATCCCAGTTGCAGGGTTTCGTCTTACTTCCAAGCGCATCAAACTTCATGTTGTTATCATGGTCATGCAGCTGGCATGGGTCGTCTAAAGGAGTCCCAATGAGGAACCTGGAGGTTGTATCGAGGCCTAAAAGCGTATTTCTGAGGTATGTTGCACCAGCAGTAGCCAAGGCATCACAAGCGCCAGAGATCAGGCCCTTGGTCAAAAACCCACCAAAATCGCCTGTCTTGTCAAGAACCGATTCGGCAAACACATCACAACAAGTACCTGAATTTATGCAAGCACGACCTGCCAACAGGGCATAAATCAAGTCCTCGTATGAATCGACTGCGGCAAGGCCATCCCGACCATCACCAAAGAGCTGTGGAAGCAAAATCTTTTCAATGGCGAAATTAATCAGCGCTCCGTACTTAAGGTTCAGAGGATGCTTTGAAATGGCCAATTTATAGCCTGGCTTAGCTGTGATGATTTGAGCCTCTATGTCAGCGTAAACAGCCTCAGTAACACCATCAATAGACGTCATGTTCAAGCCGATTTCGCCGCAGGTATCAGGGTCTGGGGAGTTTTCACAATCAAGTCCCAACGTCCACTTCAAAACCACTGTATGCCAGTTTTCATGGCAGACTCCCATTGGCAGCAAACCATTTTTGTCAGCGTCTTGGGAACATGTCATGGTCGATTTAAGCCTGAATTTCTTTAAAATTGTTCCGACGTCACCAGCACCTTTGAAGATGTTGGTACAAAGCTCAGGGTCATCACCTGGGCAATAGCGCTGTAGCAGTCCCATCAAAAGCGCGTCGATGATGCCTGTAACAACGCCCCCGATTGTTCCCCACTCACCAATCTTTGGATCCTGGGTGTCAGCAAAAATCCAGCCACAGAAATCACCACCTATAACCCCGCCAAAATCTGGATGGCACATAAGCAACAAAATCTGGCCAGTTGGGCTTTGGAAGAAGCCAATAATTACGTTAACAACCTTGGCCACTTGAGGGGGGAGACCGCTGACCAAGTCGAATGTGCTTGATAATTCATAGGATCCCTTGATGCTGGGCATTATGTCGGTACAGTCGATTTCAACATATCGGCTGCCACCGTACTCCACTGTCACATCGTCCTTGCATCCCATGGCACGGACTCGCTTGTCCATGTCACTGCCAATCCAGCACTCTGCAAGGATTGAATAGGTTTGCACCAGTTCTTGCTCAAGGCCTGGAAGCTTCTTCCAGCGAGCTTGGCCACTTAGCATTGGGAATTCACTGGAGCTGGTGGTTGCAGTTGGAGGGATGTTTTCACAGGCACCCCCACCCTTGAAAAGCTTGACTTTCGCAGTGTCAAGCATGGCATATTGGCCGGAATATTGCTTGATTTCAACGACGAGGGGGTCTGGATCCTTGTTGCGGACGGCAACGTTGAAGATTAGGCACGTTTCACCGTCATCCAAACATGCTTGAATTACACAAGAACCATTCCTGCCACCACCTTGTACCGGCACGTAAACTAGGCCATCCATAATCGAGTAATTGTAAGAAGAATCCAGGCGACAAGCCCCTTCATAAGACTCATCGATAACTTCGAAGACGACACCTACGTCCTCTTGACCAACTCCGCAGGCTGACACAACAGCTCTGACGTCACGCTTTGCATTCAAAGCGACCTTATAGTGATAGTCGTTTAAGGGGTCGTCCTGCTCATCGAGATAATTAAGCTCAAGAAGGCCATCACAAGGCTCAACATTTTGGTCCTGGCTTGCATCACGAACACCCTCACCTGAACCGTCATCTGGCATGGAGATGCTGTCGGGTTGGTATTGGTCTTGCTCGTAGTTGATGTCTATACCACCGGGCCCCTCAGAACCACCACACGCCACAAGGGCAAATATGGCTGGCGAAATTACTAACAATATTTTTTTCATTCCAAGGCCCCCTGAAAACGAATAGCAGTACCTCTTAAGTAGGCCGCCGATAGTAAGTTTACAAAAGGTGTTAAATGATCGCAATCTTAGATAACCTAATCATTACAAGTGACACCTTTTCATTTGTTCAACTCGCACACTGGAAACTAGGCCAACCAACCCTCGGATTAATTGAGGGGCAAGCTGATTAGCAGCCATGCTGTGGCAATGCACAGCATAAAACTATCGCTTATGTTGCATGCTTCGTTTCTTTAGTTTGGGCTGCGGGCTTTTGAGCGCCTTAAAGCTGGACGAGGATACCGACTACCCATAAAATCCTGGCTAAGTGGACGCAAAATGCCTCGGAGTCTTGAAAAATTCTGTGATTGTGCTAGAGAATCGCCCGACAGATTGACCTAAGGAGGCAATCATGTTTTCCAGGAAAATTTTGGTTGGCAAAATTCATCGCGCCACAGTTACCGAAGCCGATGTCGAATACGTTGGCTCGATCACCATAGACCTTGACCTGATGGAACCTGCGGGTTTTTTGCCATTGCAGGAGGTTGAGATCTGGGATGTTACCAACGGTGCCCGGTTTACGACTTACTGTCTGCCGGGTGAACGTGGGAGCGGAATGGTCCGAATTAACGGGGCTGCAGCCCATTTGGCGCAAGTCGGTGATAAGGTCATAATCGCCGCGTATGGAATGTTCGAAAGTGGTAGTATTGGAACTGGAAGCGTTCCGGTGGTAGTCCCTGATGAAAATAATAAGCTGGAAAAGATGTTGATGTACAAGGTCGACCCTAAGACCTTAGAATTTCGGATTGAAGGATTGGACTGACATCAAACAGGAGTGTACCAGTGGCACTATTCTCCAACAAAGAGCTGGCTGAGGTCCGCAGGCAACTGGAAGACGCTAGGTCTGAGATTGACCGCCTTGAAAAATCGTTGGCCAATGCCGCAAAGGACCGGGATAGGGCTTTGCAAAGGGCAAAGGACATTGAGGTTGAAAATGAGGCATTGAAGAAAGAGTTGGAAGCAGCAAAGGCAGCGTGTGACGCGGCTAAGGAATCCCAAAAAAAGGCGGATTCAGCTGGGCGCTGGTTTGAGGAACGATATCAGCAGGCTATTACCAAGATTGAGGGCGCTGAAAAGATGGCGTCTGAGGCTGAGGCCATTGTAAAGGCTGCAAATTCTGAGCGTGACATTGCAGTTTCCGAAAGGGAGAGGTTGGCGGCTGAAAACGAGCGATTGAAAGCAGAGCTTGGAGCTTTGAAGGTGCCAGTTCAAAAGGCTGAGGCGGCTTTGAAACCAGAGGGCGAGTATTCAGATGTGGAACTGGCGCACCTGCAAATGGAAAATCAGCAACTGCGCCGGGAAAACCAGGAATTATTGCAACGGGCGCGATTAGCCCTGCGAAAGGCTGAGCACAACCGCCGGGCTTATGTTATTACCCAAAGCCAACTGGATTTGGCTGAAGACCGACTTCACCTATTGACTAAAGGCGTCCCACGCCCGGTGCTCAGGGAATACGATGAGGACATTGAGAAAGCTGAGGAAGTCGTAGCCGAAGATGTGGAAGGCTTTGAAGAAGAGCCAATGTGAGCCGATTATCGTTAGCAATTCTGTTGGCGCTAAGTGCTATCGGATGCTCCGATGCTAATCTTGTAACCGGAATCTACCGTTCACAACAACCGGTAAACATTGAGGGTTCATCACAATGGCCAAGTGGCGGGCTGTACATGGAACTTGTCCTTGGGCACTACGGGCCTGATGTAACAGGCTTGGTGCGCTTTTTCACTGACAAGGATTGCCTGATTCCCATTTATGACGGCGCTCCTTGTCGCTTCATAGATGCGGGAGGTCGTTTCGAGACTGACCGTCATGTTTTGTTTTCCTTCGCCAGCCCGTTTTCAGGAAAAGCTAGTGAGCAGGTGATGGGGGCAAGTTTGGTGGCTGATGAGACTGGGGATGTTTTGGCAGGTAAAATCGGCCTATTAGAGCCTTCACAAGAAGAAATAGCTTTTAAACGAATAAAGTTGGAACAGGATCTGTCCGACAGCGACAAGCAGTGTGACGACAAAGTTGGCGAGCCTGGCAATGGGTAATATTAGATTTATAAGCCTAGTCGCCCTGATGGGACTTTTTTTGGCTTCGCAGGCAAGCGCTCAGACCGTAAGTCAGGAACAAGACTACCCTTTTACCAAGATCAGGATTTTTCTTGCTGATGGGGCTGATTTTAGGATTGACCCTGATGATATTTTTCGCGAGTTCAACGGGCATCCAGTAGGCGAACAAACAGCAGATATTAAACGAGTGGCTTGGTTGACTGATTTCGCTGACGAGGTTTTAGATGGCTATCACGAATTAGAGGTCCTAAGAAGCCATGACTTACTGTTGGATCGTGAGCCTGATAGTGGTGAGATTATTGTTAGAGGCCTGCTGCATCTTGGCATTGAGCGCTACAAAGACATCAGAATTCCAGCGGCTATAACTGCCCTTGAGCAAGGGGCTGAAGCTGCTATGGCGGAATTTTTGGACATTTTATCACCTGACCTAGTTTCAGATATCTATCTGTATCTTGGGTTATCTCGCCTTGAAAATGGTGAGGATGCTTTAGCCCACGTTGCATTTAAAAACATGTTTACTGTAACTCCTGGTAAACATTTTCAAAAAGGGTACTACCCCAAGGATGCAGAGGATGCCATAACCAAGGCAGCTATTGATGTCTCAAAAAGTCATCAAGGCGATGTGCTGTTAAGTTCAGCATTGCGTGCTGACCGGTTTATGAAGCGCCACAAGGTTAATGCTGTGTGTACGCTTTCCATTTCCAAGGCGTTGGGGTCCAAAAAAGAAGTTGAAATCAGGCTGTTTGAAAGACCAAAGCGGGGTAAAGGACTTGTAAGCCTTTCCGTTATGGACCGATTCGCCTTGGACGAAGGTACCCAGGAGCGAATCTCAAAAACTCTGACCGCTTGGGCATCTTGTGCTGATGTGCCATCTCGACGGCTTGAAAAGCGCAAGGCTCCCCGTTTTTTCATGGACACGTCTGCGGCATATGCTGTTTATCTTAAGACGCCTACTAGGCGTCATTTTCATAATGCTGGTCTAGGTATAGGACTGGCGTGGCATGCTGCGGAAGGGCTTGATATATTTGGGCGACTTAATATTTTTAACTCGTTTCCGGACCCATACAAGGATCTGATATCAGACTTTTGGAGCGTTCAGGCAATAGCTGGGGCAGGCTATTCTTTGATTGCCAATTGGGGACGAGTGTTTGTTCATTTTGGCTTGGAAATGAACTACTTAAGTGATTTTGCATCAACTACCGACCCGCAGTGTAAGTTTTGGCCAAACGACCCCTCAAGGTGTGACCGTACCAGGATTAAAAATCCAAGTGTATTGCTTGGTATTAACGGCACAGTAGGGTTCAACATAAAGATAAGTGGCCCTGTATCGTTGAATTTCCAAACCGGCGTAAGTGCTTACTATTACTCAAACAAGGGCGTTCCTGATATAAACTTCCCCTATCTTTTGGAACTCGGCCTCGGCTATGCTTTTTTTTAAACGCTCCCACAATCAATACGCTAAGTAGTCGTCCAGGGGGATGGGGCGGTCGGGGTTAGGCGTCCAGCGCCCGTCTAGGTACTCGGTTGCCCAAATCTCAAGGGTCAAAAGTGTAAATATCCTGTAGCCATGATGCTTTAACTCCAGCGGCTCTCGATTGTTGACCGATTGGTGGCGAAATTCACTAAACAAATTTGTGACGGCTTGGTCGTTAAACCAGCCACGCCTTTTCAGCCTAGCTTCTAGCAGTTCCAACACATGAGGACGCGGGAGCAGTATTAAGTGCCAAGGAACATCAAAGCTTTTGTTTCTGATGGCTTTTGGCTCTAAATATCTAGCTAAGGCCAGTTTGTGAAGGCGTCTGTTTTTAGACTTGGAGTTTGATAATCTGTGGATAAACGTGCCGCCATTTAGCCATTCCTGTGGCAGGCTCCCAACAAATTCCTGTACTTGGTCCATGACTGCGGGCAAAAAGAGCTCGGTGCCGAAATGCGCCAGAATCTTTGTGGTGTAAAAGGACATGTATGGGAAAAAGCCGTTGATTAGTTTGGCGGCGATGAGATCGTCGGCAAAGGATTTCGGGCGGATGGGCAGGAGGCAGGGGCTGGGGGCGGAGGCGGGGGCAGGGACGGGAGCAGGGACAGGGGCAGGGACAGGGACAGGGGCAGGGACTGGGGCCGAGGCAGGGACAGGGGCAGGGATAGGGACAGGGGCGGGGACAGGAATGGAGACAGGGGAATATGTAAGCAAATCGCGGACTAACAATTGTTCTAGGGCTTCGCTTGGAAAATGACGGTAGGTCATCAGCCGCGATAAAAAGTCTTCGTACGGCTCTGCTTGAGCGAAAAGGTTTGCCACATGCTCTAATTCCCAGGCGCGTTCCCAGTCGGTAGCGGTTTTTAGTTGCTTGGCTAACTTGTGAATCAGTTTGCGTCCAGTTAAGGGCAGATGTCTGACAAACCTGTGGAATTCAACCACTGGATAATATTCCCCCCAAAGGGTGTCTCCACCGTCACCTCCAAGCATTGCTGGAACTTCAGCTTTTTTGGCTAAAACGTATATTGGCAGTGATGAGCTGACTACCGGCTCTTCAACGGCCCTGACCATCCCGACTGTCCAGTCCAAATCCTGTGGCCCAAAGGGAACTGGATGAAAAATGCCACCAAACTTATTTGAGATTTCGCGGGCATAGGATTCTTCGTCAAATTTCCAACCTTTAAAGCTTACTGTGTAGGCGTGAATGGGCTTATTAAAGACTTTTGTGCCTTGTATAAAGGCAAAACTAGAGTCATGACCACCGCTTAGAAGACATCCAAGCTCTTGGGGTCTCTCTTTTTCCAAAAATGTTTCGATGCCGGCTCGATAAAGGCCTTCATACCTGTCAATCTGGGAATCGACATTCGAAAACGCAACCCTATTAAACGAGATTACAGAATAGTTACAGCAGGTTACAACCCCTTTATCCACAGTTACAATTACCGAAGGAAGCAGTTTCTTCACCCCATCTAAAATGGTGTGCTCGGTCATGAAAAAGCCGTTGGACAAGTATCCTGATACAGCTTTCCAATCGATTGTGGGAGGACAGCTGTCATTTTGCTTAACAAAGCTTTCAAGGCTGTTACTGATATGCAAAATGTCGTTGCTTTCCCAAATATAACCGTTACTTGCCTGGTATTTGTTGTTGGCTATCACTATAAAGTCACGAGCGATGTCATAAAGCAGGATTAGATGGTGTCCATCTATCAGTTTGACAAAGTCATCCCCGCAGTTGCGATACAGATGAGCCACAATCTGGGCTTCAGGCAGGCCAGTTGGAACTTTTGGACTGTTGACTTTGAAAATCTTGCCAAAAACAGCTGTGACGATGCCGTCTTGCTGATAGAAATCGTCAGCGCCAGTTAAGGCTAGGCGATCTTGGGCAAAATCAAAGGCCGGCATGTCGTTTTGATGCCATTTTTCTAATAGCTGATGACTGTTAAGGGAGACCCACACTTTCACTGGCTGAACCAATGCTATTGCCGCTTTGGAGTATAGCTTAGATTTGGGAGGCGGGGGCGGGGATAGGAGGCAGGGACAGGGGGGGCTAAAATCTGAGTATTGAATTTCGTTACATTGGCGCTAGTTTTGGTAAACTGCGCTGGCGTGCTTGTTGGAAAGATACTGACGTGGCCAAAGTATTATTAGCTGTACCTCCCATGGAAGCTTCAACTGTGACGCCGCCGTTAGGACTTGGCTATTTGGCGGCTGTTCTTAGACAGCATCATCACGATGTTTTAATCCTTCACGCTGATGCTAGGCTTATGGGCGTTCGCGAATTTTTGAAAGCCGTAGTTTCATATGCCCCTGATGTTTTAGGTATGACTGTGCCCACAATGGCTTGGCCTGTGGTCAGACAAATTGTTCAGGCGCTCAAAGCAGATCCTAAATTTCGTGGAAGTATCGTGCTTGGTGGTAGTCACCCGACGGCGCTACCTGAGCTCACTTTGCGTCAAAGTGGCGCCGATGCCATCGTTAGAGGCGAAGGGGAGCTTGTAATACCAAAATTGGTTGAGGCATTAACAAACAAGGCGCCCCTTGCAGGTATTAAGGGAGTATCTTGGTCTGAAAATGGCCAAGTTCACAACGGAGAACCGGAAAAGCTGATTAATGACCTTGATTCAATACCATGGCCAGCATGGGATTTGATGCCGCCTGCCAATTATCCTGATGCCCCACACCAGCTTTTTTCAAGAAGGTTTCCAGTCGCACCTGTGATTACCTCCAGGGGATGTCCTTTTGGCTGCTCCTTTTGTGCCTCCTCGGGAATGTGGGGCAGGACATGGCGAAGGCGTGATCCAAAGTTGGTGGTTGACGAAATAGAGCACCTTGTAAAACGATGGGGAGTGCGAGAAATCCACTTTGAGGACGATGAGTTTCTTGGCAATGAAGACCGAATTGTTGAGCTGTGTGACGAGCTGGTTGCAAGAAAGCTTGACCTTGTATGGGCCTTGCCAAATGGTGTGCGTACCAACGCGATCACGGATCGCGCGGCGGCCGCAATGGCAAAATCCGGCTGCTATGAAGTGGGCCTTGGAATTGACGCTCCTTGGCCTCACCAGCAAGAAAGAGTAGGCAAACCTCGCGCACCAGATGCCGCAAAAAGGGCGATTGAGATTGTCCAAAGGCACAACATGGAGGTACGAGGCTATTGGATTCTTGGCTTTGATGTGGATACCAAGCAAGACGTCTTGCGCACCATCGATTTAATGCTTGAACTACCTGCTGATTTTGCGGCCATTGGAGTTCCTGCACCGCTGCCAGGCTCGGCCGATTTTAAGGCCTTTTCCAAAGACCTTGATTTGGAAAACTTTGATTGGAACGAAATCAGCTATTTCAAGGCTATCGATTCACCTAGCCTTTCGAAGGATGAACGCCAGGCCCTTTTACGGCAAGCTGTACTGCGGTTTTATCTGCGCCCCCGCCAGATCGCCGGGCTTTTAAAAAGGCTGCGCCTGCGGCAGTTGCCATTTGTCGGCTTGGGAATGTGGCGCTATCTGACAGGGATGCTGAAGTTTTCTGATAGAGATTCTTGATGAAAATATGCACGCCGGTTTCATGGGGAGGCACCTTAGGGGCAAATGGTTATCATCACTTTGGTGAACCAGCGCGTGATGAAAAAAACACCCTCATATTTTCAGGCTTTATAAAGAATCGACATCAATTAACAAAAGATACCAGTCAGTCAGATGCAGAACTTGTTTTAGCTGGAATACATACTCAAGGCACTGATTTTATTAAACGTTTAGAGGGCAGCTTTGTCATAGCTTTGTGGGATGGGGCAACACTAAGCCTGTTTAGGGATGGATTTGGGATTAAACCTTTGTACTGGTCAAAGCTTGGAGGGCAGTTTAGTTTTTCAACACATATCAGGCCTCTACTGGAGGCTGGAGTACCTGCTGAATTAAACGAAGAGGCGTTACCTACATGGCTGTCTTTACGATACGTACCTGGACCTGAAACGCTGTTTAAGGGAGTTTTTTTGGTCCAGCCTGGGACCTGCCTGCAGGTAAAAAGTGATGGCCAGATTGAAACGAAGGTGTTTTATAGCTTGCCTGATGGAGTGGTTGACAAAGGCATTTCAAGAAAACTGGCAATATCTAACACGCTGGATATTTTGGCCAAAAGTGTTTCTAACGCCATTTCAGTCGGTTCTGGTCAAAATGGCGTTGGAATGTTGTTGTCATCAGGAATTGATTCCGCAGCCATCGCGGCGCTGGCCAAAGGGCACAAGATAACTGCTTTCACGTACGGCATGGCAGGGCAAATAAACGAGATTGATGAGGCAAAAGCGATAGCTGGTGAGTGCGGATTCGAGCACATTTCAGTTAAAGGCAGACCTGATGACTTCAAAGCCTTGAAAGATGCGATTTTTGCCTTGGAGGAGCCTCTAGGAGACGCCGTCATCGCTGCGACTTGGCGATTGATGACAGTCGCCGGGGCTCATAGTTCCGTGCTTTTAAGCGGGGAAGGCGCCGACGAGGTGATGGGAGGATATGTCCACCATCTTGTGTACGCAAAATTGGCCTGTTTTGGGCAAAAGCTTCCTCGCAAAGCAAGAAATCTGATGGCCGACGCAATGTCAGCCATTCCTGCCAAAGTTTGGGACCTAATGATTCCTTATCCCGGAAAACCTGGTAAGAAGGCTTTTGAACGAATTGGAGCCGCCATAAAAAGTCTGGAACATCCAGCACATAGCTGCGCCGCATTACAAAGCCTTTTTAGCCCAGACGAACAAAGGCGTTTACTGACTAAAGAGATGGCTGCTAAGACAAATTGGAGGGCTGACGCGGCTGCAAACGCCATAAGCGTACGCTGGGGTAAGGGGAGCGACATAATCAATCCTCTTTTAAGGGCGGATTTAGCGGGCTGGAACGTTGACTACAATATGCTGCGAATGTCTAAACTTGCGGCAGCTAACGGCATTGAGCCGGTTTTCCCATACCTGGACCATCGATTAGTTGAGCTTTCTCTAACGGTGCCAGGAGACTACAAAATCAAAGGGTGGCAGCGTAAGGTTTTACTTAGGAAGGCTTTGAACGGTGTGGTTTCCAACAAGATTCGCCAGAAGGAAAAGCACCCATTTACCCTGTCTGCTTGCCAGGTGTTTGATACCGGTTGGAAAAAGTTGGTATCCCAGACCTTAAGCGAAGAGTCAGTGCGACAAAGGGGTTGGTTTAATCCGTTGGAAGTCGCCAAAATCAGGGACGCGGCCCCTGGTAATCTACTTTATGACAAGCAAAGGGGCGCTTTGGTCATCCTGGAACTTTGGGCCAGAATGTACCTTGATAAAGCAACTGGGCAAGATTAGACAAGGCAAATTGCGCGTCGGCTGTTTTACAGCGAAACCAAATAAAATCCAGGTATTACACCTTTTTAAATCAATACCTTTTTGGTAAAGATTAGCTTTACCCCTTGACAAGTTTGTTTGAGGCCGTAATTGTTTGGCATGCTTGGTGGGTCGTGGCAAATGGGTGCCCTTCTCGCTGGGCCATCCCAAACCAAACGAGGGAGGCGCCTGTGAAAATACTGGTTACTGCAAAGCGGGTCACTGACCCAGACGCAAAAATTCGCGTCAAAGCTGATGGCACTGGCATTGAAACTGCTGGTCTGGAGTACAAACTTAACCCCTTTTGTGAGAACGCGATTGAAGAAGCAGTTCAACTGAGGGACAAGTTGGGTGGAGAGGTCATTGCCGTGACAATCGGAAACGATGACGCGGTTCAGTCACTGCGCTCTGCCCTTGCGATTGGAGCAGATCGCGGCATCCATGTGAAGCTAGCTGACGAGGAAATGGACTCAGACCTGGCGGCCAGGATTTTGGCCAAGGTGTTTCAAAATGAGTCCCCGGATCTCTTCCTGCTTGGCAAACAAGCTGTTGATGGTGACTCCAGCCAAGTTGGCCAGTTGGTGGCAGAATATTTGGACCTGCCCCAGGCTTGTTTCGCGTCTGCTATTGAAGCGGCCGCTGACAAATTGACTGTTACTCGTGAACTTGATGGCGGATTGGAGACCATCGAAGTGTCTTTACCAGCGGTAGTTACCGCTGACTTGCGATTAAATGAACCTAGACTTCCAACGCTGCCAAACGTGTTGAAGGCCAAGAGGAAACCTGTTGCGGAATTTACAGTCGGCGACCTTGGAATTGACCCGACTTTAAAGGTCGTAACTGTGGCCTATGAGGCTCCAGCTGCCAGGGCAGGTGGTATCAAGGTCAAGTCTGTCGAAGAATTGATGGACAAGTTGATTAATGAGGCCAAGGCGCTGTAAGGCGTGCAAGCTGCGTAAGCGGCAGCAAGGAGGAAATACATGAATAATATTCTGGTAATAGCTGAAGCGTTCCAGGGAAAACTCCGCAAGACAAGCTTACCCGCCGTGACTTTTGCAGCCCAGTTGGCTGGCAAGACAGGTGGGGAGTTTTCGATAGCATTGCTCGGTTCTGGCATCTCTGGACTGGCTGGTGAGCTAAGCAGCTTTGGTGCCAAGAGCGTGTACATAGTTGATGCCCCTGAGTTTACTAACTATTTGGCTGGTCCATGGGCTAAGGCCGTGGTGACATTGGCTGACAAGATTGGCGCGACTGCAATAGCTGGTGTTGCAGACACCTTTACTAGGGATCTGTTTCCAAGGGTGGCTGCCAGATTAAACGCTGGTATGGTCAGTGAGGTTACAGCCATTTTTGGTGAAGGCGCCGATGTGACATTCCAACGTCCAATGTGGGCTGGCAACGTTTTGGGCACCGTCAAGGTTCAAACCCCAAAGTCTGTGTTTAGCGTCAGAGGGACAGACTTTGAGCCACCGGCTGCTGGGGCGACTTCTCCAGTACAAAACGTTACTTTGGCCTACGAAGATGACGGCAAGGCCAAGTATGTTAAGTTTGAGCCAACCGTTTCCGCCCGTCCGGATCTTGGGGAAGCAAGCGTCGTCATTTCAGGTGGCCGTGGCTTAAAGGACAAGGCCGGGTTTGCGCTGCTGGATGAAATGGCAGACCTTTTGGGTGCCGCAATTGGCGCCACCCGCGCAGTTGTTGACGCTGGCATTTGTCCAAATGACCTGCAGGTAGGCCAAACTGGTCGTGTTGTAGCGCCTCAACTGTACTTCGCGGTTGGCTTGTCTGGCGCTATCCAGCACGTTGCAGGTATGAAGAGCTCAAAAGTCATCGTGGCTATTAACAAAGACGAAGAAGCACCTATTTTCGCAGTAGCTGACTATGGCTTGGTGGGTGATGTGTTCAAGGTGATCCCAGAGCTTACCGAAGCAATCCGCAAGCACAAGGGATAGTTTGAGAGTCGCTATTTCCTGTTGAACTTCACGTAGATTTTGTCATCGGCGGTCTTAAATCGCACAGGTGCGCCTGATTCATCGAGATAGACCTCTGCTGTTCCACAATCGCCTTCTATCTTCCACAGGTTCAAGGACATGGTTTCTTCCTCGCTGACTGGAAATTCCTGGGGGCCTGCAAAACTTACTTTTGCTTCTCCAAAGGCGCCTTTCGTGAAGCCAGCACAAGGAACAACGCGCTCTGCCGGCTCTGCACCAAGAATGGCCAATGCCAACGCTGGTGAGTCTAAATCCATCGGGGACACAGAAGTGACTTCTCCAAGCGTGGACACCTCTCCCCTACCGCCTTCAACCTTTTCCACTCGCATCTTCACTTCTTTTTCATACTGGAAAAGCATACGGTATTCTTCGTTGCTGCCTTTCCTGACCCAACGCTTGCATTTGCCTAGCACGCCATCAATGGTCAGTTCTGCGTAAAGTCGCTTTTCAGGTGTGCCGCGCTTTTTTCCGGTCAGAGCCTTTTTGCCAGCATAGAAGTTGCCGACAACAAAGACACCGCCTTCGTTGCGAACGACGGCCATGTCATATCGTCCAAGGTGTTTATCGCCCGTCTCTACTCGAAATTCAGTCAAGCCACCGCTTTGAGCAGATGCAGGAAGGCTAAGTGCCATAGTTGCGGCAACTGCTAAGGCGAACCAAATTCTCATTTTCCCTCCCAAAGTAAGAACGGCGACTATTTTAGCACATTGACGCAGGTGATGTGGCATGGGGGCTTTGTGCTGTGGGATTAAAGGGAGATTTTGGGGCCAAACATTGAAGTCAAAAGGTAATTTGGGGGCTCTATTGTGGGATTGAAACGTCCTTTACAACTCCCATGTGCTGCATGTTGGAGGCACCAGAGTCGCCTACTAGTGCTGGAGAGAAGTAGTTGTCTAACTGACTTTGGGTGAAATCTCGGCTGTCAAAGACCAAGCCGTTTTCAAAAATTAGGTCTGGCAACCCAGAGGCTCCAAACACGACTGGGACCTGATATTCCTTCAGATACGTGTCTAATAAAACGAAATCATACTGTTTTGAACGACTGGCATTTGTCCCGTATCTGCCATCGTAACCAACCGGATGGGGGTCAGACACATCAAAAACCTTCTCGCCCTGCCATTTTCCAAAACCGTTGTCGCTTACAGCGAAAGTACCGTTGAAATCTCCCCCAACGACGTACCAACAACAACCTGGATTGGCAGCACGATGTTCAGCCACTTTCTTGACCACAACTTGGGCGGCTGTTACTTGGTCTGAAGCTGGGCTCGTGTGGAGGTGGACGCTGATAGCAAACAAGTCCTTTGGGCCAGGGATATCAATTCTGGCCCAATCCAAGTCACGATTGCTGATGTTGGGATCATCCCAGTAACCGAACTCCACAATGGGCCAGCGGCTTATGACACCATTGGGGATCTGCCCATTACCCACAGAATAATCGCACTCAGCACCACAGACGTCGTTGGTCATTTTACGAAAATCTGACGCGCTGTTGTTTTCGTAGTTGAACTCCTGGACTAGGTAAATGTCACCAACGCAGCCGGCCATAAGTCGAATTCCGTGGCCTGGGGTATAGGACTGATATCTTCCACTGGTCAGATTGGCTGCAACAAACCGAATATGCAGCGGATCGCCTCCAGTTCCAGGGTCTTCCTGTGTTGTACCGTCATCTTTTATGTCCGCATCTTCAGTAATTTCATCTTCATACTCAATGGGATCAGGTGTGACATCAGGCTGGCCATCGTTATCTTGGATATCAAGGTCATTTGCGTCTGGGTCGGTGTCAGGGTCTATATCGTAAGCAGCATCATCCCGGTCGACAAAGCCGTCATCAAACGTCAGGTCAGCAAAACCGTCGTCCACAAAGCCGTCATCAGTGAATGCATCGACGGCGTCAGAAATACATCCATCCGGTGATACATGGTCGCCATCGTCATCCAGGACGTCTCGTCCAAAATCCGTTTGAGCATCTAGGGTTTCATCACCAGCAGCAACATCAAACAGCGGAATATCGAATCTTGTTTTGGGCTCGACAGTGGCACCACCACAGGCCAAAAACGGTAACAAAACAAAAAGGGATAACTTTCGCATTTAAAGACCCAACAAAGCCAACCCTGCATTATCAAAGTCCGGCTAGGCCATGTCAAGATTTACCCCCGAACCGCCGAATTGAACGCAAAACGGCCGTTAATTTATTGGGGTGGCTTTTTGGGGTTAAGCCGATAATTTAGACCTCAACTAAGATAGGACTGCCATTTGATTTAAATGAATGAGATAATGAAGGGTCCGTTTGGGGGCTTTTATTGCAATCAACAATGGAGGCGAAATGAGGCGACATCTGCTGTTTAACTGGCACGCAAACCATGAGGCCTTGAAGCAGGCATTAGAGCAGGATATCCAGGAACCACGCGACGTTAAGCCGACTGGAAAAGGTTGGACCTATGTTACTTTTGTAAGACCAGGCACTAGGGCATCTCAGGTATTGTTTGATGTGGACCAGCTTGACCAGTTGGCAAAGGATAACGGCTTTTATCTTCCCAAAGAAGTTTTGGCTAAGCATAACAAGGTGGTAGTTACAGCAAAATCTGAAGATATTGGGCCTTCTGGGCAACTGTTTGCGTTGGTCAGGTTTTTAGAGGCCTTTGCTAAGCGCAACAGCGATACAGATAAGGCCCCTGTTTCGGGGTTTTATGGCAAACTTGGAGGCTCGTTCAATAGGCGCCACAAGGGGCGAGTCTTGGTGATGTATGCTGAAAATGATGAATCGCTTCTTGAGGTCATGGCAAGCGCCGAGATTATAGCGCCCCAATGTAAGATTCCAGGCGTCGAGCTGACCGTTTCCATAACCAATGCCCTTTCAGCGCTGCCTAGGCTGCTTACTGGATTTGATGATCCGGAATACAGAAGCACCGGGGCCACAATGTTTAAAATCAAGGATGTAACGAAATTTCACACCGTTTTAGACGAAGCCCGTCAAGACCAGCCCAAATATATTTTTGAGGCAACCCCCAGGTAATTCCCAGGAAAACTAGGTCGTAGTGAGAGAAGCGTCTTTATGAAATCGCAAAACCTAACGAGGCCTGATTCATCGCCAATTGGGGTATTTGACTCTGGTTTCGGGGGTTTAACTGTCCAACGAGTACTGTTGAATGAACTGCCCGAATATGACTATCTGTATCTGGGTGATAGTGCTCGTACCCCATATGGTACTCGCAGTGCTGACGTGGTTTTGCAGTACACGGTTGAGGCGGTTGAATGGCTGTTTAGAGCTGGATGTCCCTTGGTGGTGTTGGCTTGTAACACGGCCACCTCCATGGCCTTGCGCACGATCCAGATGCAATTGCTTCCATCTGGGTGGCCTGATAGGCGGGTTTTAGGTGTCGTCAGACCTTCGGTGGAAGAACTGGCTGAACTTGAAATTGGGGCATTGCCAGGCATAACCCCACCTTCCAATGCAGCTGGCACTGTTGGAGTTCTGGGAACCCCTGGAACCATTCGCTCAAATATGTATCAAGAGGAGCTGTCATTGTTGGCGCCTAGTATCAGATTAGTCCAGCAGGCTTGTCCAATGTGGGTCCCCTTGGTGGAAAGTGGGGAACTTGAGGGGCCTGGAACCGACTTTTTTATCCATCGTTATCTTGACCCTTTGTTTGTGGGAACTGGTGCGCCAAAACCGACTAAACTGCTGCTTGGATGTACCCACTATCCCCTTTTGCTGCCCGGAATTAAAAGGGCTGTACCGTCTTACGTTTCGGTGTTAACCCAAGGTAGCATTGTTGCAAGGCGGCTTAAAGATTGGTTGGACAGGCACTCAAACATGGAAAAAAGGCTCAGCAAGTCCAGTGCCGTAAGATTTGTAACCACTGACAATGCCGATTGGTTTTCTCTAAATGGGTCCGCTTTTCTTGGAAAGAACTTCCAGGCAGAAAAAGTGCGACTAACTTGAGTACGTTTGATGGGCACGTTCAAATAGATCCTTGACCTGAAAAACTGCACCTGACAGAATGCGGACATGGTTTTGTCCATTATTGCCGCGTTGGCGGCCTTAACACTTGCGACCGCTTCGATAATTGCTTTAGGCAACTTCTTTGCGGGCAGGAAGTTGCTGAAAATGGGGCCGCAGTTTAGATCTGGCCTGGTCGTGGCACCTACCACCTATTCAGGGGCAAATCCTTTGGTTATTCGGGTGTTGGCTGCTGCTGCCGATGAAGGACCTATCGATGTTTGTTGGGCGGTAACACCAAATGACACCTATACAGCCGCAAGGGTTGAGAGTGTTCAAAAGCAGTTTCCAAGGGCCGACTTGAAAATCGTTAATGGGGAGCTGGATTTCATTTCAGTGCCGGCGACGGTCCTTGCCACACAAGGGTTAAGCTGCGCCAATGATGGGGTTGTCGGGGTCATCCACACGTTTGCTAGGCCGTCATCAAAGGATCCTGGAACCATTCTTGCGGCAGCTAATGGGCCTAGCCTTGTTGGCCCTGTGGCTATGTGCCCTGCGCCTTCAGCAAACATGGAGCCCGGTGAGGTATTGGCCGCTCGTGGACTTTGCGACCAGGCTCCCATCTTGTTTTCAATTCATGGAGCTGCTGGGTTGTGGCCTTTGTTTGTTTCAGCGCCACTTGAGCTTTGGCAAAAGGCAGCACAGCAGCCCTTGGCAATGAACAGGCCTAATGCTTTGGCGATGTTAGCGGCTTCAGTTGACAGGCGATATGCTCGTTTGCTGCCGACAGGAGTTGGAATTGCGCCAAACACGATTCGACCGTTAAGGCGCGCCCATTTTCAGTGGCTTATCCATTTTCAGCCATTACATTCTGCTGCAACTGCGGCCAGCCTGACAGCAATTCCAGGTTCGCTGTTGGCTTGGTTGCTGGCTGGCAGTCCACCTGCAACTTCACTGGCATTGGTGGCTTTGGGACTTGCGCTGGCAAGCAGGGCTTTAGTCAGCTTCACGTGGACAAGTAGCATTTTGGGAAGTAAGACTGCGTTTCAAACTTGGTTAATGTCCCCTTGGCGAGACTTTCGAACTTTAATCTCGTTTATTGCGGCCGCTGTAAACAAGCAACATGAAACAAGTGACAAGGATGAAACCCCTTTTAGAATCGAAAAAGGTGGAATCTTAGTACCTAAAACCATGAAAAAGTAGGCTTTTTCCGGACCTTACCTGTTCATTTGGTTTCCAGGACTGGCAGGATTACGGCCCCTGATTTTCTGTCAAGCTCCGGATTTTGTGGCCAATTGGCCTTTAACAGCTGGCCTGGAAAAAAGCCGCCCTTTTTTGTGACTATGAGGGTCAAGCCTTTGGCGCTGCAACCGTACTGACCTAGGCCGGCTGGTACGAAAAACTTCTGGGAAATGACCCGCACTCCATCAGGGGTAAAAACATCGCCTTTGGTCGCCAAAAAAAGAGATAAAGACAAATCCTCTTTTGGCATCTTTGCACGAGCGGTCAGGCTTACAAGCCATTTTGGAGCCCCCTTAACATCGAAGTTAAAGTGACACCACTGGCTGCGCGAATCGCCTGGCATAGGACATTCGTTGCTGTGAGTGCAGGGGGCTAAGGGAACAAACCCTTGTTCGATCAGCATTTCCCGCAGCTTGGATATGGCTCGACCTCCCCAACGAGTGCCAGGTTCTATCAGCAGCAACTGTCCCCCAAAACCGACCGCTTTGGCCAAAATATGGGCGCTTCTTTCCATTTTGGCAGCAGATCTGGCCGAGCTGTCAAATTCGTTAAAGGCATTTGCTGCAACCACCCAGTTAGCTGGAGCGGAGTTTTTTGCATCTAGGCTGCCCTTGACTAGGTTGAACTTCCAGGGGCAGCTCTGGCCTGCAAGTGCCTTAAACAGGTCCATGCCTACGCGCATGGATCGTGGTGCCAAGTCTACGCACGTAAATGTCAGTTCCCTGTCACGCAGATGGGGCAAGCCAATGTACATGGCCAATGGAACTGTCAGTGGTCCAGAGCCTAGGTCAAGCAGATGACTACCGCTGGGGACGTCGATTTGTAAGCCCTTGAAAAGCCTGGCCAATCGAAGCAGATTCCAGGGCAAGAAATAGTATAGATAGGCGGAAAAAAACCTTGGTTCGGCCATGTAGTCTGGCCTTCTCAAGGCTCTATCCCTGGTTAGGTAATCGGACAAATCCTTTACTGCATATGGCAGGTCCTGGCGAAATTTCGGCTTTAAGGGAAAGACGGTGGCAAGGGCACTGTCTAGCTTGTTAAGAGTTGCCACGCTGTCAGCTGGCAAAGGAGGAAAAAGGGTCTGTTCCATGGTTTCTCCCTGTGCTGAGTGTTTTGGGGACTCAGGCTGGTGGGCGTATTTTAGCCTAGTTAGTACGCATCAGTGCACTTACACCGAATTAGTGGGAGTAATCATCTGAATTGAGGCAGTTCGACTGTCTATTGCACCTGGAGGAAGATGAACTATCCCGAATTTTTGGTCAAACGGTTCTTGTATTACCCGATCATCCATGCCTTGCCATGGTTCAATGCAGATAAAGGGAGCGCCAGCATCTGACCAAATACCAAGGTGAGGAAAATCAGCAAACGACACGACCACCCCATACTGTTCATCATGGTCTAAAAGCGATACTTTGCGTTTGGATGGCTCTACGTTACTGAGATCAATCATGTAAGTACGATCCAAGCCACGCTCTGTAAAGGGAAAATCGACTGTCCCGTTAACCAAAAAGGAGCCGCCAGTCAACTTACAGTCGTCATCGTTTTCCAAAAACGTGATGGGCTGAGCCGGCAGTTTAAGCTTGCAGTCGGCCTTAGTCCCGGACTTAAAAGGCAAGGCAAAACCTGGATGCCAACCAACCTGAAACGGCATGATACGGTTACCGGTGTTTTGTACTGTGATTCGTGTAGAAAGCCCGTTGGAATCTAGGAAATATTCAACTGAATACACGAAATCCCACGAATACATGGCTTTCGTCGCATCGTCTGACTTAAGCTGATAAGACAGTTTGAATCCGCCATCAACTTCACCGACGTAGCCAAGCTCTAATTCTCGTTTTCTTACGAATCCATGCAGTCCAGGAAAAGAAACTTCATCGCCCTGAGTTGTTTTAGAGCGATGGTTATGAAGGCCGCCAACAATGGGAAAAAGCAAGGTGGCATGGCTCTTCCAGAACTTTTCGGGGTCGTCAGTTAATCCATCGCGCCAAATCAAGCCTATAGCGTGCTTTAAAGAGCGAAGGCCAATGACTTCAGCTCCTAAACGGCGGATGACTAGACGCCAGTTGGGAGTTTCAACGATATCAATGCCTTTTTTGCCATCGTAAGTGTAGCTAAACAACTTTTGACTCCTTGGTTTAGATTTGCAAAGGGCCGCCGATGTTAAACCACTGTGATTTCCACGCCTTTTTTGGCTAAAGCTTCTTTATTTTCCAGCAGTTTTTGGGCGGCTATCGTGTCGAGAATGTATATTAGGTTTCCGCCCTTTGCAGCGTACTGCTGGCCGTAGCTGATTGGAACATCAGGCGAGACAGGGCCTAAAAGGGAATCGGTTACAGGCTCAATTTTTCTGGCACCGTTTGCCATTAAAACGACGGTTTTAGCAGCATAAGCTGATTGAGCACCCATGGTGACTGCATAAAGAGGGCAATCTTCGATTATGGCAAAGTGCCCATCAGTAACGGCGTTTTGCCTGGTGTTTTCGTCAAGGCGCACCAAAAGCATCTTGCTGTTGGCGAATGGAATGCCAGATTCATGAAATGCCACGTGGCCACGGCCGCCTACGCCAAGAATCTGAAGGTCGATACCTTTGGCGGCGGCGATCCTTCTGGTGTACGCGTTTAAGACATCGTTTCGTACGAATTTTAAAGTCTCGTTTGTGGCATCTGTGTGGATCACTATGGAGCGCCCGGCGTCATCACCTTCCTCATGCCACTGTTTGCTGCACTTTTTTAAGGCGGCCGTAAGCTTGTTTTGGTCAACAAGGGGACCACCTGGCACCGAGGTCGAAGCAAAGGGCGTTTTTAGTTTTCCAAAGAATTCGCGAATCATAAAGTAGCCATAGGATTCAGGATGAAGGCATCGATCTTGGGCAGTTTCGCCTGGAAGCCCAATGTATTCGTCAAGGTTGAAGCTTTGAATCCTAGAAGAATCGAATTCACCACCATTGGCTGCAGCAACAAGGCGCTTATACAGGCCAGTTGGGGTATTTCCAGTTGCAAGGCCAAAAACGAAACGGTCCTTTCTAGCCAAAACCGTTTTAATCTGGTCCTTTACAAGATCAGAAGCAACATCGCTCATGTGTTCAAAATCGCGGGTAACAAAAACTTTAATTGACATGGCAACTCCAACAAAAGGCACAAAGCTTCTACCCGAAAGTTAAAAGAAGGTCCAGAGGGTGGTACCTTCGACCTGTTCCTGTCCCTGATCCTGCTGACCTGATCCTGCTAATTAGCATGTTTTGGTTCCTGATTGTTTGTTGGGCTGTGGCGTTTTATCTCTTCGTTACAGTTGTAAAACATGTCCGGGGGCATCCTTCCGGGCCCAAAAT
>ERZ795058.648-NODE-648-length-52294-cov-11.745956_pt1 | contig 52294 bp, 47 predicted proteins | sample MGYA00375142_ERZ795058 | MGnify/ENA primary metagenome ERZ795058 (study PRJEB30187, sample SAMN05720210) | activated sludge metagenome | isolation source: anaerobic digester from wastewater treatment plant | place: Japan | collected 2015-04-20 ... | reverse complement strand
TTTCTCCCAACCCCAGCGCATTTCGCAGGGATTAAGGGCTTCAAAGAAATTCAATAGTTATCAAGTGTTAAATTCAGGCAAAACAACGCCCATTCTCATCGATTAACAATTCACGTCTACTGTCAGCTTCGGTCGGGTTAAAAACCTGTTATTCATTGCTGTTTAGGGTGCTATGCAAGGGCTTGGAAGGGCGTCTTTTCCGGCTTGTGATAAACTTATGATTCAAACGCAAATTGTTAGTCTGGATTGAATAAGCGAGACACAGACATATCAAGTTTGATGAAACAGAACCGCGCGATCCACTCAAAAACATTTGAATGTTGATTTAAAGGGTAGATATGCAGCAAACAAAACAGGACGGAAAAGCCTTCTCACACATGGATCCACAACCCGCGATGATCAGCAAACACAGCTCGACATGATAATCAAGGAGAAATGATGAAAATTGCCATCACAGCAGATGTCCACCTGACCAGCTACGAAAAACACCCCGAGAGATTTAATGCACTTAAAAACATCCTCGACCAACTGGTTGATCAGAACATCGATAAACTGATCATCGCCGGCGATTTATTCGACGCATCGTGCGATAACCCGGGCGAGTTCGAAAAGCTGGTTGGTCAGGAAAAATACAACCACATGATCATTTACATCATCCCGGGCAACCATGATCCCGCCCTATCCTCGGGGTCATTCGCTTTGTCAAACATCAGGTATCTGACTGAACCTGAAAGCATTGCTTTCACGGAAGATGTTCTTTTTCTTTTTCTTCCATATAAACCCAAAACAAGCATAGGCGAAACACTGGTTGCCCATCAAGATTCGATATCGGGTAAAAATTGGGTGCTCGTCTCACACGGGGATTATCTTTCCAGCACAACCCTTCGTAATGATTACGAAGAAGGTGTTTATATGCCACTTTCAAGACGCGACATCGAGCTATACCAGCCTGTGAAGGTGTTTTTAGGGCATATCCATCTACCTTACACCATGGATAAGCTGTACTATCCGGGTTCCCCCTGTGGTTTGGACATCACTGAAACCGGCATACGGACCTTTCTGATCTACGATACCTTTTCCAACACCGTCGTCCGTCAGCCCGTTAAAACAGACGTGATCTACTTTCAGGAGCGATTAACCGTGCTGCCAGTGGAAAATGAGGTTGACTTTATCAGAAATAAGCTTTCCGCGCTAATCTCAGGTTGGAGAGTTGAAGAAAGGCACAAAAAGCTGCTGAAAGTGAGAATATTTGCCCACGGATACTCTGCTAATCGTGAAGTGGTTGGGAAAACGATCATCGATTACCTTCAACAGGAGAACATAAATTTGGTTGAGCCACCGGACCTCAGCAAGCTAAAAATATCCACCGATCTGACGCGGGCAGATATCATTTTAGCCGTTCAGGAGCGATTGGCTTCTTTGGAGTTGCCTGATGGGTTTGATGACCCGGTCCTTGATGATTACATTCTGTCGTCCATGAACCAGGTCTATGGAGGTTAGCCATGCGTATACGAATCGACAACCTTTCGGTTAATGGTCTCGGGCCCATTGCATCAATCAAATGGCAATTTAAAGATGTCAACCTGATTTATGGCAAAAACGAGCAGGGGAAAACTTTTCTTGTTGAATATCTCTTAAGTTCATTATTCAAAAATCATCCTAAAACCCGCCCCCTGACAGATTCTGGGCAGATCAATATTTCTGGACTGGTTGAGAACGCGATGAGATTTGATCCTAAATCCAGGAAAAAGATTGAGGATTATTTATACCCTGATGGCAAGCCTGTTGATCTCTCTCGCCTTTTGGTGGTTAAAGCTGGGGTAACAAAATTTTCTTCAGACAGTGAAAGAGGGGTCACAAAAACGATCCTGAAAGATTACCTGTCTGATCAGCGAGTATTGGATTTGATTTTAAGCCAAATACCAGCCAACATTCAAAAAAGTTCCTGGGAGAATGGGCAGCTTATTACTGGCCAACAATCCGGTGACTGCAAAACTTATAATAATTACATCATCGAGCTTCAAAAAATCGATGAACTTCTCGCCGAAGTTGATGAAAAATACACGTTGGGTGAAATCATGATAGAAAAACATCAGCTTGAGGAGGTTGATGGCTTGCTGCAAATTCAGGAACAGGCACGCAGATACAGCGCTTATCAGAAACACAGCAAAATCAGGGCGCTATCTGAAGAACTCAAACAGCTTCCGCAGATCGAATTGGATGCAATCAAAAAAATTAATAATCAAGTTCAATCATTGAAAAAGCAAATTCAACAAGGAAAAGATCAAATCAATGTCCTTGAACTTAAATGCACCCATTATCACTGGCTGGAGACCGCAATTACCGAATGTGAAAAGAGACCGGAAGCACTTTCTATCAAATCCGATTTATTTTTCATCATCATGGGGGTTGTCCTGATCATCACTACGGTTGGGCTTGCTTTTTTTCAAATACCCTGGGGGGCACTTGCGGCTGGCCTGCTGGCTGTGCTGTTTTTTATATTTATGAGCCGCCGTTACCGGCTGATGTTGCAGCAGCGCGATGATATCGCTGAAATAAACCGTATATTCGCCGGGTATCAGGAGAGATTTGGCCAAAAAGCACAGGCAATAACGGATTTAAAAAGCACACATGCAAAGCTACAGCCCGATTATTATGCCCTAGGTCAAATCAAATCACAATGTATCGTTAACCAGAGAGAATTCGATCATTTGAAAAAAGAGCTTGAGGTCAGACTCTCGGGCTATTGTGCCTATACCCCAGATCACGATGACCCGGATGAGCGGATTAATGCGCTGCAGAAAAAGCGGGATGGGCTAGAAGAAGCACACAAAAACGAGAACATCGCCCTGGCGGCTTTAGGGGTTGAGCCTGAAGATTATTTCAGTGGCCCCGTTGACACACAATATGACCGGGAGTTATTTAATAAACTTAACAACCAGAAAAATGAGCTTTTGAGTTCGATCGATGAAAATGAAGCCAGCCTTCAGGTTTTAAAACAACGCGTCTGTGATTTGACCTCTTCAGACATCAATTCAGATTGGGATAAAATAATTAATGACTTACGTGATCGCAGAGATGAAACCAGCCAGTCAAAGAAAGAAATTATGGCAAAAATCGGTTCAGGGGCGGTTATCACAAAAGTAATACAAGAAATTCAAGGCAGGGAAGATGAGGGCATTGCAAAAGCCCTGGCTGCTAACACCATCTGTGAGCCCATTAAGGCCTTAACCCAAACCTATCAAGGAATCGAGATGGACGGGGATGACATCATTGTGTTCAGCGAGAATGAAAGGTTTCCAGTACATCATTTAAGTACCGGAGCGCAGGAACAAATTTTACTGGCTTTGAGAATTGGCATCGCTGCTCACTATTTACAGGACAAAAAGATGTTCCTGATTCTTGATGATGCCTTCCAGCATTCGGACTGGCAGCGCCGAGAGTGGATGGTTGACCAGATGGCTTACCTGGCATCCATTGGCTGGCAGATCATCTATTTTGCCATGGATGATCACATCAAAGGACTCTTTGAAGAACGGATAAAACCAAGGTTCATGGATCGTTATGTAATGTTTGAATTGGTAAAATAAATATGATGATACAAATTCGTCAACGCAATCAAGGAGTATGGAATTGCCCGTTAATTTAATCCTTGCGCCTGCGGCGGCTGGCAAAACCCGGGCCTGTTTGCAGCATATCCAATCCCTCCGAGCAGCCGAGCCTTTAGCGCCCGTCTGGGTGCTCGTACCCGACGCACAAAACGCAGCCTATTTCCGCCAGCGTATGGGGCGCATCGGCGGTGGCATGGGCGTCAATGTGGGCACCTTCAGGGCGCTGTACACTGACCTGCTAGAACGGCAGGGGCGCTTCTCGCCGGTGATCACCGCTGCCCTGGAACGTCGCCTGGTTCAGCAAATTGTAGAGGCAGCCCATACTGCCGGTGAGCTGGATCACTACACTTCGATCAAAGCCAGGCCGGGGTTTATCAGCGTCCTGCGGGATGTTTTTTCCGAGCTGCGCAGCGCTTACATTTCCCCTGAACAGTTTTTAGATTACACCGGCACGTCTCCCCGTGCCAGGCAAGAATTGGCGATCCTGTATGCCCGTTTCATTGCTCAACTGGAGGATATCGGCTGGATCGATCGGGACGGACAGATTTGGGAGGCAATCACCGCCCTGGAAAGCGATCCGAAAACGGCAGCCCATATCCGCCTGCTGGTAGTCGACGGGTTCGGCGCCTTTTCCAGCGCCCGTCTTGAGTTTCTCAAACGGCTCTCAGTCCAGGTGGGCGAGATGCTGATCACCCTGCCCGGCGTGCAGGGCTCAACTCGCGCAGTCGACCGTCGAACCCGGGCGGTGATCCAAACCCTGCTAAACGAACTCTCACCCCGCGTGACCGAGCTGTCCAGCGCGCCTTTCCTGCCCCGTGAGAGCAAACATCTTAAGCAGCACATCCTGGAACCCGGTGAAACCCCCAAAATGGGTGCCTCCAGCCCATTCTTCCTGGAAACTCAGAACCAGGGCGAGGAAGCCCGCGAAGCGTTGCGCTGGGTCAAGCGCCTGCACACGCGCCATGGGGTTCCGCTCTCAGACTGTGCCCTGTTCGTCAGCCACCTGGACACCTACCGACCCCACTTGCGAGCCGCTGCTGACGAGTTCGGGGTCAAAATACGCTTCTCTCACCCGGACAGCCTTATGAAATCACCCGCGGTGCAATCGTTGCTTAATTTGCTGGAAACGCCCCCGGAGGACTTCACGACCCGGGCTGTGATCAACGCCCTGCACTCGCCCTATTTTGATTTTGGACTGGACAAGAAGGATATTGACCATTTAGAATTAGTCAGCCAGACGGCGCGCATCGTTGCCGGGCAGGGGCAATGGACGGAAGCCTGGGAGATGCTTGCAGCAACTCGCCGTGATGCCGAGGAATCTCTGGATGATGAACGCCAGGTAAGCAACCCGCTGCGCAGCGTCGACCTTACGGCATTGCGCCAGCGGTTTGTTCGCTTCTGGCAGGTTTTTGATGACATCGAAACGCCCCGCACCCAAACTGAATGGGTCGCCTGGCTGGAATCCACCCTGGCGCACCTGCAATTTTACAATCTGCTCTCCGGTGAGCACGACCTGGAAGCCTGGCAAACCCTGGGCGAAAGCATGGGGTCACTCATCCTGAGTGAACAGGTGCTCGGTGGGCACCCGGTTAATTACGAACACTTTTTGTCGGTCCTGGTGGGCGCAGTTCAGGGGGCACGCTTGGATGAACCCCGCGAAGCACATCAAAATGCTGTGTTTATCAGCGGAATCCAGCATGCCGTAGCCTCTCGTTTTAGGGCAGTAGCGCTGCTGGGCTTCTCCGAAGGGTTGTTCCCAGTCGTAGAGCACCCCGATCCCTTCCTGGATGAGGTCACCAGGGCTGACCTGGGTTTGGACCCGCGATTGGGGCGCGCGCAGGTCAATACCTTCTACCAGGCTTTTACCCGCGCCGACCATTACTTATTGTTCACCCGTCCGTACCTGGCCGAACACGGTGAGCGTTGGGAAGCCTCCCCTTACTGGCTCTCTGCAGTCAGTTTGTTCGAAAAAGAGGCTGTGCAGAAGATCAATCCGAACAGGGTTCGCCCTCAGGCAGAAGCTGCTTCTCCCCAGGAGCTGTTGTTTTGGGCGGTCCAGCAACAGGACCTGCATTACAAAGACGATGACGAGCTGGTTTCCGGCTGGAAGGAACTCGCCCTTGCCAGAACAATCCTCAATGCCCGGCGGATGAAAGTACCGCAAAGCCAATACGAGGGCGATCTCAGCGCTCTGGCAACAACCTTTAAAGCAACCTGTTCACCTGATCACACCTGGAGCTCCTCGCGTTTTGAGACCTACTCCACCTGCCCACATCAATTTTTTATTCGAAATCTGCTGAAGCTTGAACCGAAAAAACCGCCCGAGTTGGGTTTGGACGCAGCCCAGGTCGGCAGTATCCTGCACGAAATTTTAGAAAAGGTGTATCGGGCAGCAGAAGACACCACCGACCTTGACGCCCTGCTGGCCACCCTGGAAGGCCATGCCGCCAGCGTCTTTGCACAAGCTCCGCATAAAGAAGTCTTTCGCCCGTCGCCGTTGTGGGAGGTTGAAAAAGACCAGTTTGTCGCCATGCTGCGCAAGACGATTGAAGCTCTCCATACAGAAAGCCTGGGCTGGACACCGATCCGCTTTGAAGAGAAGTTTGGTATCAGCAATACACCCGCCCTGGTCCTCGACCTTGGAACTGAAGAAGTTCGCCTGTGCGGGTTGATCGACCGGGTGGACCGGAATGAGTTTGGGGGTCTCCGGATCATTGATTACAAAACAGGCGGATCAAACCTGTCCAGCAAAGACCTGATCAGCGGGCGACGCCTGCAAATGCCGATTTATGCCCTTGCAGCCCAGCAAGCCCTGCGTTTGGGCACGGTTGAAGAAGGTTTTTACTGGCAAATCAGAGCTGCAAAACCAGGTTACTTCAAGTTATCAAAATTTAAAAACGATGAGCTAGAAGGGCCACAAGGTGCCTACACGATCACCCTCGACCACATCAGGCGCATCCTGGGGAGTGTTCGTTCAGGCCAATTCCCACCCATCGCACCCGGCGATGGCTGCCCAAGCTATTGCCCGGCTGTCCAATGGTGCTGGCGCTACCAGCCTGGCTATTAGAGAAAGAGGAATGATGACCGATCCTCACATTAAAAAAACACTGGACACCCTCAACCCACAACAATACCTGGCTGCTATCGATCGCGGGCGGGATGTGGTCGCTACAGCCGGCGCGGGCAGCGGTAAAACAAAGACCCTGGTCGCCCGTTATACATCGCTTTTAGCTGAAGGAATTCCGCCTCGTCGGATTGCAGCGATAACCTTCAGCATCAAAGCAGCACGCGAGATGCGTTCCCGGGTGCGCGAGACTCTGTACGAGCTCCAACAAGACGCTACAACTGAAGAAGAACGTCAGGAATGGTTAGCGCTCTCTGCACAAATGGACGCTGCACGCATCAGCACCATCCACAGCCTGTGCACCGAGATCCTGCGCGCCCATCCCGCAGAGGCCGGCATCGATCCCAGCTTTGCGATCGTCGATGAAAGCCTGGCAGCTGCCTTACGCCTTCAAGCGGTAGAGGATACTCTCAAAGCACTGGTGGATGGGGAATCCTATGCACCCTTATTAACGAACATTCCCCTGTTTGATTTACGGACAATGCTGAAAGACCTGCTGAACCGCCGTTTGGAAGCCAGTGAAGCCTTTAATCAGCAGCCGGATTACCTCGCAATGATCACCGAAATACTGAACGAGGGCATGCACAACCCGATCATCAAAGACGCTATTTCCGCCCTGCGGGGGATGTCTCTGGATGAGTTAATCAGTAACGCAGGTGAAAAATTAGCGGGTATGGTTCAGAATTTGCTGCCCGTGTGGGATGAAGCAGAACGCGCCATGAACCGCAGCGACCTGTTTGGCTGTGCGGCAGCGCTTTTCCAGGCCCGGCGTTCATACATGAAATTGAACATGGGAAAAAAGGGTGATACAAAGGAGATCATCCGGGATTTACAGACCAACTTCGACCTGCTAATAAACCCAATTACAGGCGGAAAAGAGGCTGCCGATCAGGCTCCAGACCCAGAAATAGAAACTTTGTTTAGCGAATTACGGCTACTGCTGCGAGACGCCTATGTCACGTTGTGCCAGAACTACCAGAACCTGTTGCAAGCCCGCCAGGCCCTCGATTTCGACGATCTGGAGCAGGGCGCACTACAGCTTTTAGACAATCCTGCCATCCGTCAGCACTGGCAAAACGAGCTGGACGCCATCCTGGTGGATGAATTCCAGGATACCAACCGCCGCCAACAGGACATCATCGAAGCCCTGGCCGGTCCCTCGGGGCGCCTGTTTATCGTCGGCGATATGCGCCAGTCGATTTACCGCTTCCGTCAGGCGGATGTAACCGTGTTCAAACAGGTACAAGATCGTATTCGCGCGGCTGGCGGCCAGGTGATCGACCTGCCATTGACCTACCGAACACATCAGCCGCTGCTGCTGGCCATCGACGACCTGCTTTCCCCGGTGATCGGCACCCAGCCCGACCCGGCGCGGGATTATTATGTCCCCTATTCAACAATGGAAGCCCACCGCCAGGAACCGCCTGAATGCATCCAGCCCCCCCACATCGAGCTGGTAATCGGCACAGCCGAAAATACTGAAACTGCCCAACAAAAAGCCGCCCAGGCGCTGGCATTGCGGTTGCTGCAGCTTAAAGAAGAAGGACAGGTTCAAGCCTGGGATGAGGTCGCACTGCTATTTCGCGCCTCAACAGGTTACGCAGATTATGAAACGGCACTGGAAGAGGCGGGTATCCCCTTTGTGACTGTCGCAGGTCGGGGATTTTATGATCGCCCTGAAATTCGCGACCTGATCAACATCCTGCGAGCGCTGGCAGACCCGCTGGATGATCTTGCTTTTGCCGGTCTGCTGCGTTCTCCGGCTTTCGGATTGAGCGACAACGCGTTGTTCCTGTTGCGTCAATCCGGGCTGCCCTACTGGGAAGCTTTACAGGCGGATCTCTCTGTTTTGAATACCCAGGATTGTGAACGAGCCCACAAGACCCTTGAAATTGTTTCACAGCTCTTGCCCCTGGTCGACCGAATCCCCGTGGCAGAACTTCTCCCCAAAATCGTCAATGCAACCCAATATCGCGCCATCCTGGCTGCAGCGGATGTGAAGGATAATCTACATAGCGCCAGTACAACCGGGGGTCGCCTGTGGCGTAACCTGGATAAACTTCTGGCTGACGCCCTGGCCAGCGAAGAACTGCGTGTGCGCAATTACCTGGACATGATCGAAACCCTCAATGACGCGGGCGCCCGCGAAGGTGAGGCCTCTGCTGAAGCCCAGGGGGCCGTACAATTGATGACCATCCACAAAGCCAAAGGCCTGGAGTTCAAAGTGGTCATACTGGCAGCCGCCAGCCGGGAGACCCGATCGCCCGGCGAACTGGTGTACCTGTTCGAGGAACTGGGCGTGGCGTTCAAACTTGATCCTTCGCCCATGCTTTACAACCTGTCTAAGCTTATTGATAAAGATCAGAATGCAATGGAGCAATTGCGGTTATTGTACGTTGCCCTGACACGCGCTGAGGACAAATTGATCATCAGCGCTCATGCCACCCAAAACGAGGAGGGAAAGCTTAACTTTCGCGCGTGGGGAAAAATGCTTGTCGAAGGTCTCGGCTTGAAGAGCGAGGACTTACATCTTGCCGATGTTGAGCCCTTTGAATTCCGCACACCATCTAACCAACCCCTGCGGGTGTGGTGCTTAAGTGCTGCCCACCCGACGCCTGAAATCCTTCTCCCCGTTGAAGTCGGTGAAAAGTTGGAGGTCAGCAAACTCTATCCGTTGTATCATCCCATCCAGGTCAGTGATCTGGAACCAGCAAGCGATGAAGGTGAGGAGCAGATCGATCCATCAAGCTGGTGGAGGTTCAACCAGGATAGCGCGCATATCGGGAAAATTCTGGGGATCATGGTACATAAAGCGCTTGAACGCTGGCGCTTTCCGGGGGAGACAGGTTTTGAGCAGATGTTGGACACAGCAGCGTTGCGTGCCGGGCTCGTTCAGGAAGATCAACGATCCGAACTCATCCAACAGGCGATTGTCCTGCTCGAACGCCTGCGGGCACACCCTATCTGGGATCAAATCAACACCAGCACAAAGCGCCTGCATGAAGTTCCCTACACCCTGCAGGTGGGCAGCAAAACTGAGAATGGAATCATTGACCTGATTTACCAGGATGATGAGGGCTGGAAAATCGTTGAGTTTAAAACCGATACCATCCTGAAACCGGGTGACAAAGCAGAATTGCTGTCCGGGTACGCGCCCCAGGTACGGCGCTACCGGCGTGCCGTCAAACAACTATTGGGCATAGACGCCCAGGCAAGCCTGTGCTTTTTAGATGATCATGGCAGGGTGGTTCTGGAAAGTGTATGGTGAGGGTGGAAATTGAAAAACACTTTTATAGATCGACCAGGGCGATTCAATTTCTTGTAGCCGAAAGCAAGAGAAAAATGGACCGATCAAAGATCGCAGACCACCGCTCTTATCTTCATTTCTGGCGTTTCTTCCGGGTGTAACGATGATTCAAAACAAGATACACGGCTCTTCCACTAACATCTAACCTCTGTGTTTAACTCGCTCCAGGCACCAACAAGCCTGCCGCCTGCCTCGCAGGTATAATTAATAGAACCCGATCATGATGTGAACCTGGTGCGACAGGGCATTTCCCTGGGCGAGCAATTTGAAAGGACCCTATGGCGTTTTCAATCACAAAAGAATGGCTGATCAACCTCTCCGAAGACTTTGATAGCCGGGTGGAGGAGGGCAAACTCATCTATTGGAAGTCCGGGATTACGGTCATCGCGGTTCCCTTTAGACTACCTGAAGGAACTGACAAGCTATCCTTGCTCAAACAAATCCAGGAAAAAATGCCGGCTGATACTCTGGAAACCATGGTTTCCACCAAAGGCGAAATTGTCGGCTTAGGTTATACGCGTATCAATAACGAACAGAATGAAATCAAGCGTCTATCACTGTATACTTTCACTGCCAGTGATACCTCGTGTTTGCAAATCGCCTTTTATCTGGATAACCCGGATGGCCTGCCCTGGGCAAAATCAGTATGGGAACGTTTAATTTTCCACCCGGCTGAATAGGTCCGTTCGCTTTCTTCATCGCTTCCAGATTCATCAGTAATGATTTCAACTTTTTAATTGATTATATTAAGTTTTTCAGCGAAGATATTTTGTTATCTTTATTACATGTTTGATTTTATTTACTTTTTATGTTATAATCATTATCGTCAATACGATGATCAAATAGAAGCACAGGTGAACAGATGCAAAAAGAATTCCAACTGTTAAAACCCTTTTCCAAAGTCAGGTGTAAGGATGTAGGCACGCTGATCCTGACCCAGGGCGAGGTGCCCGCGCTGACCGTTGACGCAGATGAAGGTCTGTTCGAAAAGCTGATTGCCGAGGTGCACGGTGACAGCCTGGTACTGGGCTTTGATGAGAGCTGGATAAATCAGATCGAAATGTTATTCTCATCGATGTTTTTCAAAGACGATCGCAAGGTCACTTATTATCTCACCGTCCCCGATTTGCGCCAGGTGAGTATCAGCGGAAAAATCGACCTGAACTGTGATTCCTTCTCAAGCGATGATTTCAAACTCAACGTCTCAGGATTGGGCAAACTGAACTTCGGTCATTTAGAATGTAGAACTCTCGAGGTGACCATCAGCGGGCGCGGCGAATTCTATGCCGCCGGTCATGCCGACCATCAATCAATCCGCATCTCGGGCTCAGGAGAATATCAAGCCCCCCATCTCGCCAGCCAGTCTGCACGAATCGTGATTTCGGGGCAGGGCAATGCCACCTTGCGGGTGGATGACAGCCTTGAAATCATCATCTCGGGCATGGGCCAGGTCAATTACTACGGTCAGCCGAAACTGCGCCAGGTCATTAGCGGGATGGGCAAATCAAAAAGGTTGAATAATCTTTAAAAATTCGATAAAATAATAAGGGAGGAGTTATGCGCCAGGAAATTCAAATCGAAAAGAAAGCTTCAGAAGTTGTTCAACCCAAATCCGGCGAAGAAGCTCAGGAAGCCATCTGTACCCGGAAAGACCTTTCCGGCGCAGACCTGCGCGGCATGGCGCTGGGAAATATTACCGCTGTAGGTGCAATTTTGCGTAAAACCAATCTGGCCGGAGCAGATCTTTCGCATGGACTGCTGATTAATCCGAATTTCTATAAAGCCTCTCTACAGGATGCAGCTATCCATAACACGATTGTCCTGGGCGGCGACCTGGTGAAAGCCAACTTTTCCGGGACGGATCTCAGCGACTCAGCGATTGTCGGCGCGGATGCTACCGAAGCCAGCTTAGAAGGCGCCAACCTGCGCAACGCCGCGGTGGTGGGAACAAACTTCACCGACGCCAATTTCACCAGGGCAGACATGACCAACACGCGCCTGGTAGGATTGAATGTAACCGGTGCAAAATTCACCAACGCGAACCTGACCGGCGCACGAGCCCATAACGTCAACTGGGAAAAGGCTCTGGTTCCACCCCTGACGCTGCCTGCCCCGATGATTCAACTTCCCACCTGGGCCTGGTCGGTTTTGCTGGGTGGAATTCTTGGCGCTCTGGCCCTAATCATCTATGCCCTTATCCGACGGAAGCGCAAAGCAGTCTGATTTTTATTACATACCGCAAAAAAGCCCCGAAGCCCAGTGCTTCGGGGTTCTTTTTATCGGTCTGACCAATCGTTTCTCCGTATGATTTTTTGCAGCAGGTAGCGGGAGGTGTGCTGGACGGGAATCAAATCATTGGTTTGCTTCAACGCCATTCCCGCAATCCTTCAGCCCATGCCACTCATTGCAGTACTGTTCAAGCCTTGCCAGGCGGGTCAAATTAAGTTCGGTCAGACAGATTAATTCCTGCAATTGGCCCTCATCGCTGCTGCCAGACATTTCGCGCACCAAATGACATTCCGTATTGCGCGATTCCTCCCAGGCAATCTGGTTTTCTATCAATGCGAGCTGGTCCACTGCTTTGGGCTCCAACTGAACGAGTCTGCTCTCCATAGATTGGACCAGCGCGTCAGAAACCTGTGCTGCCTCAAGGTGGCACGAGATCGCATCTTGAATGGGCAGCTCTTCCGAACAATCCGGCATATCGATCAACGTATTTTTCTCAGTGCGGGGCGTCACCGTCAGGCCGGGTTCTTTTTCACCAGTTTGTGTTTGCAGAGAAATATAAAAAGCAATCACCAGCAGGATCCCTGCCAGGCTGAGAAGGGTGATGCTTTGCATATGGAGTCGAATTTTATTCATCAGATTTGAATGACCTGCCTTATTCGCAGGCGATCACGGACCATCATTCCCAAACGAGAGCATTATACTGCAGTACACCCATTAATACCGCAAGAAATATTTTTAAGAACTCTTCGTATTGGTTCAACGAAAACCCCTGACCACAGGGCGTTCTTTAGCAAGGTGGACATGCAGGTCCGTCTCAACGGCTGTATTTTTGACCATCTGCAACATTCTCAGGGTCTCCCCGATGGTCAGTTTTTCAGATAATTGGCTTGCAATTCTCGGCGTCAAAGACTGGTAGAATTAAAGCAGGAGAATAGATCATGAATCGAATAGAACGCATTCGCGCGGTCCTTGCTGGCCAGGTACCAGATCGTGTGCCAGCCAGCTTTTGGTTTCACTTTCCTGCTGAGCAAGCCCACGGGGAAGCTGCGGTTAAAGTTCATCTTGATTATTACCACCAGGTGAAACCGGACTTTCTAAAGATCATGAACGAGCACCCCTACCAGACAAAGGTGCAGATTAAAATACCAAGCGATTGGCGTAAACTTAAACCCGCGCCGTTATCAAGCGAGTTCTACCAGGCACAACTTGACGAGATCAAACAGATCACCGATGCGCTCAAAGGGGAATGTTTAACCACCACCACCATCTTCAACCCCTTTTCCTCCGGCGACCATGCCTCAGGTCGCCTGGTGACGCAACACCTCAAAGAAGACCCCCAATCCGTGAACATGGGCCTGGCTGTGATAGCAGAAAGCCTGGCTGAATTTGCTGTGGCGTGCCTGGGTGCCGGCGCTGACGGTATTTACTTCTCGGCTCAGGGCGGAGAAGCCGACCGCTTCAGTGAGCATGTGTTCCTTGAATTCATCAAACCCCACGATCTGACCGTGTTGAATGCAATCCGGTCAAAGGGCGAGCTGAATATCATCCATATCTGCCGCGACAACGTCCGCCTGCACCTGTACTGCAACTACCCGGGGCATGTTTTCAACTGGGCTGTGACCGCGCCAGTCAACCTTTCGCTGAAATCTGGCAAGCGTTTATTCACCCGTCCCATCCTGGGCGGTTTAGATAACAACGGTCTGATTGTTAAAGGAAAGCCAGAAGAGATTGAGCACGCTGTACACGAAATTATCCGCAGCGCGGGACCTGCCAACCTGATCATCGGCGCCGATTGTACCCTGCCAACTGACATCAACCGGGAAAACATCCGCCTGGCTATCGAGGCGACGGACACCTACCCCATGCCGGCACAGACTTCGAATTAATCCTTCGGTAAGTGCCAGAACCCATTAATCTCACGCAGTTTATGGTATGAAACTCATCCAACAAATCAACCAGGAGGGTTGAATATGAAAACATTGTTGTTGATGCGCCACGCAAAATCAAGCTGGAATCACCCCGAACTCACGGATTATGACCGCCCCCTAAAAAGGCGCGGTCGTAATGATGCACACATTATGAGCAGGGTCATCGACGAAAACGACCTTTATCCTGATTTAATTCTTTCATCCTCAGCTAAACGCGCTGCTGAAACCGCAGAAGCCCTCATTGAAGGCCTGGAATATGAAAACGAAATTATCTTCTCCGAGACGCTCTACATGGCTGAACTCCACGATTTCATTGAAGTTCTGAAAAACCTCGACAACGACATTGAGACCGTGATGATCATCGCCCACAACCCCGGGTTGGAAGATGTTTTACAAATTATTGGCGACGAATATCAGGCGATGCCCACGGCGGCCCTGGGTTACCTGGTTCTCGACCTGGAAAGCTGGGACGAGATTTCCTTTGAAACGACGGGAAAGCTGGCGGGTTTTTGGACGCCAAAAATGTTAAAAGACAAAGCTGAGCTCGATTAGCAAGATTGACCATTAAAACCAGCAGGCGCCGCGACCAATCGCGGCGCCTGCTCTAATATTAACCCGGTGTGCTTACACGATCCCGGAAACCAGGGCGAGTAGCAATCCCCCGGCGATCACGCTGCCCAGCTGTCCGGCTGTATTAGCACCCATGGCGTGCATCAGGATGAAGTTTTCAAAATCCTCATCCTGCGCAACTCTCGCCGCCAGGCGCCCTGCCATCGGGAAAGCGCTGATCCCGGATGCGCCAATCAGCGGGTTGATCTTACCACGGCTCATCACAGACATCAGCTTGCCAAACAGCAGCCCGGCAACCGTGTCGAGGATGAAGGCAATCAATCCCAGGCCTAGAATCATCAGTGTCTGCAGGTTTAAAAACGACTCGGCTTTCATGGTTGCGCCAATCGCCAACCCGAGGAACAGCGTAGCCACGTTGATGATCTCGTTTTGGGCGCTCTTACTCAGCCGGTCCACCACAAGGCTTTCCCGCAGCAGGTTGCCCAGCATCAACGACGCGATCAGCGGAGCTGCGTCCGGCGCCACCAGGCTGACCACAACGGTCACAAAGATCGGAAAGATCACCAGGGTCAAACGTGAGACCGGTCGCGGGGCGTACTCCATGCGAATCAGGCGCTCTTTACGTGTGGTGAGGGCTTTCATAATCGGCGGCTGGATGATCGGGATCAGGCTCATATACGAGTATGCCGCCACCGCAATCGGCGCCAGGAGTTCAGGCGCCAGCCTGGCGCTGACGAAAATCGCTGTTGGACCGTCAATCGCGCCGATCACCCCAATCGATGCAGCCTGGTTCAGCGGAAAACCCAGCAGCAGCGCTAACAACAGGGTACCATAAATCCCGAATTGCCCGGCAGCCCCTAAAAGCACCATCTTTGGCTGTGTCAACAGGGGGCTGAAATCGATCATCGCACCCACGCCGACAAAGATCAACAGCGGGAATAACTCCGTGGCTATCCCGGCATCGTAGATCACTTTCATGAAGCCCGCATCAGTAGACATGCCAATATTGGCCATAATGCAGCCAAAGCCAATCGGCAGCAGCAAGACCGGTTCGTATTCTTTGACCACCGCCAGGTAGATCAACACCACCCCCAAAAGAATCATTACAGCATTGCCCCAGGTAAAGGCGGTGAAGCCCTTGGTGATTTCACGGAACAGGAAGGAAAAGTCCAAATAGGCCATTGATTCACTCCCTTATTCTACAAAGGTGATCAGCACCTGACCGTGATTGACCTGTTCACCCACAGTGACTGCGACCGCCTCGATCACCGCCTCCCGGCTGGCGCGAATGGCGTTTTTCATCTTCATCGCCTCCAGGGTGCACAATTCCTGGCCACGTGTTACGGCATCACCGGGTTTGACCAGTACCGCCACAATCACGCCGGGCAGGGGTGAGGTCAACTCTCGCCCGCCATCTGCGATCACTTGCGGTGTGCTGACAACAGGGGTCACATCCGGCACCGAGACCAGCGGCATGGCAGCCTGACCGGTTTGGGTTGAGCCTGTATCCTCTGGCCATACCTCAAAACGTTCGCCCTGTACCCATGCAATCACCGGCCGGGCATGAATATCATCAATTTCAACCGTGTAATGCTGATTATCAATCTGCACTTCAATTTTCATTTAATCATCCTCTTTTTCGCTGTCCAACCAATTGTTGTGAGCGATGCACGCTTTGCCAGGGGCTCATCGTCCCGAGTTGAGCCTGTGCGTCCCGGGTTATCGGTTTGCTTAGGGCAATCGCCATCCCAACCGCCACCGCGGCTGCGGCGGCGCGGCGTTGTTTTTCAACAGCCGCTATTTCTGTCAACGGATCGGCTGTCCCGCCATCATCCACATCTTCTTCGACAGGTTCATCAGTCGATTTGGGGGTCGTCACCCGCACCAACAGCACCATCAACCCCCATAAAAAGATGATCACGGCAAACACCAGCCCCATACCAATGGCCGTGATCATCAAACCTTGCTGGATTACTTCATTCATCAGATGACCTTTCTAAACGGGCATATTGCCGTGTTTTCGGGGTGGGCGCTGCTCGGCCTTGTTCTGGATCGCCTGAAGAGCAGCAATAATCTTTTTGCGTGTCTCTGCAGGTTCAATCACCTCATCAATATACCCGGCATGGGCAGCGGCATAGGGCGTTAGGTAGCGCTGACGGTATTCTTCTTCCAGGCGCGCGCGCTCTGCCTCTGGGTCTTCGGCTTTAGCCAGGTCTTTCCCATACAAGATATTGGTGGCGCCTTCCGGCCCCATCACAGCGATTTCTGCGCTGGGCCAGGCAAAGTTGATGTCCGTGCCCAGGTATTTGCTGCTCATCACTACATAAGCCCCGCCATATGCCTTGCGCGTCACCACGCTGATTTTGGGCACCGTCGCCTCAGAATAGGCAAACAGCACCTTTGCACCATGGCGGATGATCCCGCGGTGCTCCTGCCCAACCCCCGGCAAGAATCCGGGTGAGTCCACAAAGGTCACCAGGGGGATATTGAATGCGTCACACAAGCGTACCGTTCGGCACAGCTTATCCGCCGCGTCGATGTCGATCACCCCGGCCATCACACTGGGTTCCTGCGCCAGTATCCCGACCGTCATCCCATCAAACCGCGCCAGGCCCACAATCGAATTGCGGGCAAACCCCGCCTGCAGTTCGAGGAACGAACCCTGATCCACCACCGATTCGATCACGGAGTGCATGCTGTAGGGTTCACCGGGATCCAGCGGCACCAGGCTGTTCAGCGTCTCTGCCAGGCGCTGCGGGTCATCTGTGCCGAGTTTCAGCGGCGCATTTTCAACATTGTTCGAGGGCAGATAGCCCAACACATAGCGCGCCAGTGCCAGGGCGGATTGCTCATCTTTGGTGATCAGATGCGCGGTCCCGCTCACGTTCAGGTGTACCTGCGCCCCACCCAGGGACTCAAAATCGGTCTCCTCACCGGTAACGGTTTTAATCACCTGCGGACCGGTCAGGAACATGAAGCTCTGCTTTTCAACCATGATGATCATATCGGTCAACGCCGGGGAATAAGCCGCTCCACCGGCGCAGGGTCCCAAAATCAGGCTGATTTGCGGTACCACCCCGGAGTACTGGGCATTTCGTTTGAAGATCTCAGCATAGCCGCCCAGGCTCCTCACGCCCTCCTGGATACGCGCGCCGCCCGAATCAATCAATCCGACGATCGGGCACCCATTAGCGGCAGCCAGGTCCATCACACGGCAGATCTTGCGGCTGTGCATCTCGCCCAGCGCACCGCCCATCACGGTGAAGTCCTGGGCATAAACGTAGATTGTTCTGCCCTCCACCGTACCATAGCCGGTGACCACCCCGTCACCAAAAACAGCCTCGTCCTCGGGTGTGTTTTGCTGAACAACAAAAGATTCTAATTCGGTGAAACTGCCCTGGTCCAGCAGCAAATCCAGGCGCTCCCTGGCAGTCAGTTTGCCTTTGGCGTGCTGGCGGTCAATTTTATCCAGCCCGCCGCCGCCCATTGCTCTGGTACGCATCTCGCGCAACACCTCTATTCGTGGATCAACTTGTGCCATAATCCTCCTAATTGATGATGGTTTCGAGTCAAATCTATTGTAACATTAATGGGGAGGGGTGAAAGGGGAAAGCGGAATGGAAATTGGGGGATAAAGAATCAGGGAATAGTGAATTGAGAATGGTGAATGGTGATCCCACTCGCTTCGCTCGGGGACGATGATAGTGAATTGTGAGCAGGAATGAAAAATGGGAGAACAGGAATCAGGAATCAGTGCACTGCTGTACTGCGGATTTTTTCAGGACGCCTAATTCCCAATCACCTAATTCCTAATCACCTAATTCCTAATCACCTGATTCCTAATCACCTGATTCTTACTCCACATACGCCCAAAACACCTGGTGCCCAAAGGCAATGAAGGCGATCCGGTCCACGCCGATGGTAAAAGCTGTTGCCGCGGGTGAAACCACTTCATAATTTCCGATATCAGAGCGCATACGTTGATACAACCTGAAGCGCAGTGAAAACCGGAAAATATCCGCGTTTTCTGCATCCAGGATATCCACTGTCGGGTCGGGCGGAGCTGTGTACAGCACAGCAGCAAACCGGGAATCAGGCATGGTCACTGGCTGATCTTCCTTCCCGGTCCGCCCGTCTATATACTCTACCGGGTTCTCACAGTGGACCGGATCATCGGACAGCCCCGTCGCCAAACAATGTGATAGCATCCCATCGCTCCGCAGCAGGTAAAGCTCCGCGCCATTGACGGCTATATCCACCATCTGTCTTAACGGTGGTATTTCGCCAACCTTTGCTCTCCCGAAGAACACGGTCGGTTCATCCAAAAATTGCCCGTTAGTCGAGCGGTAAACCCGCACCGCCTCAGCAGTGGGGTCAAGGACGTACAGAAAGTTGCCTTCATAGGCAATACGTGTTACCGCACCGATGGCCTCAACGCCGCGCGGCAGGGTTTGCACCACCGGCTCCTGTCCCGGACTGCAGTAAATCACATTGCCCTTCGCATCCGCCGCCAGAACATGGGCGAGGTAGGGATTGTTAATCGGCAGCGCGGTGGCATCCACCAGCAGATCCGCCGTCCCGCCGCTGTAATTACCGGCATCGCACAGGAAGTCGGAATCGATCTGGTATCCCTGGCTGCCCCGGGTGGCGTGGATCAGCCGCCCCGCAGTGGCGTCGAGCATGTATAAATCCATGCCGTAAGAGATGATGCGAGTGATATTAATGCCTTCGGACAGCGTGCCAAGAATTGCCGGGTGATAGCTGAGCCGTAAGGCTCCATCAAACACGTCCAGGGCATGCTGGGTGTTTGTTCTCAGTTCTTTGGTTTCATCCGTCGATCGGAACGATTCCGCCTGGTCCAAAAACTGGATCGCAAGTGCCAACGCTTCGCGTGCCTGTACGGGGTCGCTAACTGCCTGCGCACTAGCAATCGCCGTTTCTGCTTGCGCAAGGTAATACTGATGTTGCTGTACCCGCCCGCGTGAGAGGTAAACGCCAACCGCAATCCCCACCACCAGCAAGGGCACGGCAATGACAATAATCAACGAAGTGCGCAAGGACAACGCTGGCACTCCCGCTTCTTCGGCTGACCCACCTCTTGCGAAGATTTTTTTGAAAGCAGTGCCCAGTTTTTCCCGGACGCCACCCCACCATCTGAAAAACTTCGCCAGGCCCTTTAAACCCTCTTCGCGCATCTCGTCGACCTGGTCGGCAAAGGCTTTGCGGTCCTTGCGAGCTTTGGCAGCTTCTGGCGGGCGGGCTCTCTCTGGGGGCTGGTCCTGATCGCTGATTTCATGCGGGACGCCAGGCTCAACCAGCGCCGGAAGCGGTTCCTTTTCTACGCCATCGGTGATGATGCGCGATTCCTCGTCTTGATCTGTGAGCTCATCCTCCGGCGCCGATACGAGTTCCTCTTCCACGGGCTGCTCCAGCGCTGTTTCATCTTCAGGTGGGAGTACCGGCTGCGTATCATCAATGACGGTTTCCTCGGGGCTTTCATCGACCAGGGGCAATGCGTCAATAGCAACTCTTTCCTGGTCGGAGAGGGAAACCTCAGCTCGCTCAGGGGCAGCCGGCACGGAAACAACCGGGCTGATCGTTGTGATCTGGCCTTCGCCGGGTAAGATCTGGACCAAATCCAGGCGCAAATCGGGGGAAGACTGGTTCATTAAACGCCGGTGTAATTGCTCCAGGTTCGGAAAACCATCCTTACATAATTGTTCCTGTGTCCACGTGGGCGCAGGCGAATCCGACATAAACAGGTAGCCCCCGGAACCCAGGTCTGCCTGGTAGTAACGGATGGTGGGTGTGCGGCTCAAACCCAGGCCGCGATCCAATCGGCTGGCATCGTGGAAGTGCCCCAGTCCAGCCTGGGTCAGGGCATAAGCATGGGTCAACCCGGATTGGGCGATATACACCGCACGCCGATGAACGGCGGCCAGGGTGATCGCACCGGTGACCGCAGCCCCGGCCCCAGCTGCCTTGAGGTTCTTTTCCATCATGGTCAGGTTGAGGGTCTCGATAAACGAGCGCAGCGCCGATGTCACCGAACCGCCGGTCTTGAAAAACGGCTCCACAAATTTTTCCAGCCACGAATCCTGCAGCTCTGCCACAGCCTGTGCATCGCCGTTGATGATTAATGAAAGAATCAGCATGTCCTCTTCCCGGCTGCGCGCCGCTCTGCGCGGCGGACTGGCGGCGATAAAACCACGCTGCCGCGGGATCGTCTGCCCTTTTTCCTGGTGAATGGGGATTAATTTGAGATCATACATGTGCACCTAACCCGTTCATTCTAAAGCTTGCCTCCATTATACACGCTTGTGCTAAGGTATAATCAGGGCCATGAAATTTCAACGTTATCACAACTTTTCTGAGCTTGAGCCTTTAAAAGATTCATGGAATCAGCTTTTAGGACACAGTGCAAGTGATGTACCATTCCTCACCTTCGAATATCAGCAGGCATGGTGGCAGACACGCGGCGGCGGGGAGTGGCCCGAGGACAGCCCATTGGCGGTCATCGCTGCCACACAGGGCGATCGCCTGGTGGGAATTGCGCCCCTGTTTTTCGCTGAGAATCTCACCGGTCAGCCCGCGCTGATGTTCGTTGGCGCCGTTGAAGTTTCTGATTTCCTGGATTTTATCGTCAATCCGCAGGACCTGCACCCTTTTCTGAGCGGTCTGCTGGACTTTCTTTCAGTTGATGACGACCTGCCCCACTGGGAATTTTTGGACCTGTACAACCTGTTAGAAACCTCCCCTACACTGGCGGCATTGGAATCCGAAGCCAAAAAGCGTGGTTGGGAACACCAACAGACTCATCTTCAGCCAGCACCTTACATCCCCCTCCCCGGGGATTATGAAACCTACCTGGCGGGACTCGATAAAAAACAGCGCCACGAGATCCGCAGAAAAAATCGCAATGTGGAAAACAGCCTGGCAGAAGTGGGTTTTTATATCGTCGAAGATCGGGACCAGTTGGAGGGAGAGACCCAGGTTTTCATTGAAATGATGGCCCAGGACCCCAGTAAACGCGGTTTTTTGACCGAGCCAATGGTGCAGCACCTGCACAACACCGCCCGGGCCGCCTTTGAGCACGGCTGGCTTCAGCTCTCATTTTTCACCCTGGACGGGAAGAAAGCAGCCGGCCACCTCTCTTTTTTGTTCAACAATCGCCTTTGGGGCTACAATTCCAGCTGGGAATGGACGTTTCGCGATTATTCTCCCGGCTGGGTGCACCTGGCACACCTGGTGCATTGGTCGATAAAAAATGGACTCACCGAGGTCGACTTTATGCGCGGCGATGAGGATTATAAATATAAATTCGGCGGCGTCGACCGGCACATTTACCGCGCCACCCTTGAGCGAGGCTGTTAGCTCATAGCTGATAGCTGGTAGCTGGTAGCTGATACTTATCACCTAATCCCTAATCCCTTATTCCTAATCACCTGATTCCTAATCGCCTGATCCCTAATCACCTAATTCCTAATCACCTGATTCCTACCCACCATTTCTAATAAAACGCTAACGCTCACATGACCTTCCGTTTCTTGACGCTCTAAACCCTGCATGGTAAGATTAAACCTGTGCTAAATTAGCACTCTCATGATGAGAGTGCTAAAATTTTACGGAGCAAACCATGCGGCTGACCGATCGCCAGAAATTGATCCTGACCCTCGTGATTCACGAACATATCCAGACCGCACAGCCGGTCGGATCTAAAACGCTGGTTCTAAAATACAACCTGGCGATGAGTTCGGCTACGATCCGCAACGAGATGAGTGTCCTGACGGAATACAACCTCCTGCGGCAGCCGCATACCTCTGCCGGTCGTGTGCCCACTGAAGAAGGCTACCGCTTTTTTGTCGGCAACCTGACCCAAAAAAGCACTCTCCCCACCGCCACACGCCGCACCATTTCCCACCAGTTCTACCAGTCCCGTCAGGACGTTGAACAATGGCTGAAATTAGCTGCTTCGGTGCTGGCCAATCAATCCCAGGCTGCCTCACTGGTGACCGCACCCCACGCTGACAAGACCATCTTCAAACACCTGGAACTGGTTGCTGCACGCGGCCGGCAGGTGTTGATGGTGCTGGTCCTGATGGGGGGCGAGATCCGTCAGCAGTTCATTACATTGGCCGAAGCCGTTTCACAAGAGCGCCTGTCAGAGGTTGCCAACCGCATCTCACACCAGTGTACCCGCTGTGATATCGACGACATCTCCCGCTTACGACCCCAATTTGACGCCCTCGGACAGGATATCATCGATATCCTCGTGGCTGAAATGACCCTGATTGAAGAATCGGTCACCGGCGAAATTTACCTGGACGGGATGACCTACGTCCTCTCGGAACCCGAGTTCCCCGAATCTGATGAAGCCCGCCAGGCGCTGCATATCCTGGAGGAAAGCTCGCTTTTAGAAAACCTGCTTGCCAGCACAATGATGAACACCGATGTTGGTGGTATCCAGGTTCTGATCGGCGGTGAGGGCACCTGGGATGAGCTGCGCCAGTGTTCGGTGATCCTGGCCCGCTATGGCGACCCCCAATCTCTGACCGGCTCGATCGGCGTGCTGGGTCCGATCCGCATGCCCTACGACCGCACCATCTCTACCGTTCAATTCGTCGCCAATGTGCTCAGCGATCTCGTGTCTGAGTCTCTGGTGGTGTAAACCCTGTTATGACAAGGAATCATCCATACCCTGATCTACTGGAGCAACCTATGACTGAAGAAAAAAAAGAGAAAAACAAAAAACAAACACAAAAAGATGAAAACAAAGAGCACAACCCCGCCGATGAGGGTCAGCCTATGATTGCCTTGACCTTTGACGAATATTCCGATCTGGAAAAGGAAATTGAATCCCTACAGGTACAGGTTGATGAGCAGCTCGACAGTTATCTGCGCACCTGCGCTGATTTTGACAATTACAAAAAACGCGTGCAACGCGATACGGCACGCACTTACCAGGACGCCCTGGCCAGTACGGTCAAATCCTTTTTGGTCATCGCTGACGACCTGGAGCGCGCCCTCAAAGATAAACCAGCTGAAAAAGGCGCTGCTGCCTGGGTTGAAGGGATCGAATTGATCTATCAAAAGATCCTCACCCAGTTGAAGAACCAGGGTGTCGAGCGTATGGACGTTAACCCCGGAGACGAATTTGACCCCAACATCCACGAAGCGATCACCCTTGAAGAACACCCGGGATACACCGAAGGGCAGATCATTGACATCATCCAGCCCGGGTACCGCATTTCCGACCGCATCATCCGCCCGGCGATGGTGCGTGTCGCCCAGTAATAGAAAATTTTAGGAGGCATAATCACATGGGAAAAATCATTGGTATCGACCTTGGGACCACAAACTCCGCCGCCGCAGTGATGATCGCCGGCGAACCGGTTGTGATCCCATCCGCAGAAGGCGAACGACTGGTCCCTTCCGTCGTCGCCGTCAATAAGAATGGTGAGCGCCTGGTCGGCCGCGTCGCCCGCAACCAGGCCATCACCAACCCGGAGAACACCATCTTCTCCATCAAACGCTTTATGGGTCGCAAATACGACGACCCCGAAGTTCAACAGGCTTTAAAACTGGTCCCTTACCAGGTGACCAAAGCACCAAACGGCGACATGCGCGTGGTGCTGGGAGGCAAGGAGTACTCCCCGCCCGAAATCAGCGCCATGATCCTGTCCAAGATCAAGCGCGACGCCGAGGCCTACCTGGGTGAGCCCGTCACGCAGGCAGTGATCACTGTGCCAGCCTATTTCAACGATGCCCAGCGCAACGCCACCAAAGACGCGGGAAAGATCGCCGGTCTGGAAGTATTGCGCATCATCAATGAGCCCACGGCATCCTCCCTGGCTTACGGTTTGGATAAGAAGAAGAACGAGGTCATCGCTGTTTACGACCTGGGCGGCGGCACCTTCGATATTTCCATTTTGGATGTCGGCGAAGGTGTCTTCCAGGTACGCTCCACCAGCGGCAACACCTTCCTGGGCGGCGACGATTTTGATCAACGCCTGATCGATTTCATTGCTGACGAATTCAAAAAAGAACATGGCATTGACCTGCGCAACGACCGGCAGGCTTTACAGCGTCTAAAAGAAGCAGCCGAGAAAGCCAAAATTGAGCTTTCTTCCACCATGCAATCTGAAATCAACCTGCCCTACGTTACCGCTGATGCTGCCGGACCGAAGCACCTGGTGATGACCATCAGCCGCTCCAAGCTGGAACAACTCACCGATGACCTGGTCTCCCACAGCCTTACCCCGGTTAAAAATGCCCTCAACGATGCCAACCTGGCAAAAAACGAAGTGGATGAGATCGTCCTGGTGGGCGGAATGACCCGCATGCCCAAAATTCAAAGCGAAGTGGAAAAACTGTTTGGCAAGGAACCCCACAAAGGCGTCAACCCCGACGAGGTGGTGGCAGTTGGCGCCGCAATTCAGGCTGGCGTTCTGGGCGGAGAAGTCAAGGATATCCTCCTGCTCGATGTGACCCCGCTGACCCTCTCGGTAGAGACTCTGGGCGGTGTGGCCACGCCCCTGATCAAGCGCAACACCACCATTCCCACCCGCGAAGGCCAGGTATTCTCCACGGCCAGCGACAGCCAGACCCAGGTGGAAATTCACGTCCTCCAGGGTGAACGCCCCATGGCAGCCAACAACAAATCCCTCGGCAAATTCATTCTCGACGGCATCCCCCCTGCCCCGCGCGGCATTCCTCAAATCGAAGTTACCTTCGACATCAACGCCAATGGCATCCTTGAAGTGACCGCACAGGATAAAGCCACCGGGCGCAGCCAGAACATCACCATCACAGCCTCTTCCGGCCTTAACGATGATGAAGTTGAACAAATGCGCCGCGATGCTGAACTGCATGCCGACGAAGACCGAAAACGGCGCGAACTGATCGAAGCCCGAAACCAGGCCGACAACATGGTCTACTCGGCTGAAAAGACCCTCACTGACCTGGGTGACAAGGCGCCCGCCGACCTGAAAACACAGGTCGAAGATGCCGCAGCCAAAGTCCGTGAGGTCAAGGACGGCGAAGATATCGAAGCCATCAAAGGCGCCACCAACGAGCTTTCCCAGGTCATGCAAAAGCTGGGCGAGGCAGCTTATGCCCAGGCAGGACAAACCCCGCCGCCCGACCCTGAAACAGAGGGCGAGCCCCCATCTGACGACCAGGACGATGGTGACGTCGTTGAAGGCGAGTTCAAACAAGTCTAACCCGATGATCCACGCAGTGCCCGGTGTTAATCCCGGGCACTGTGACGCGAGTCAATTTGACATGACCCTGTCAAATGAGTAAACTTATGCGGCTGAATTGCAGAAGGTCCTTTGGATAAAAAACTGCGAGATTAGATTAAAAAAATGCCTAAGCGTGATTATTACGAAGTGCTTGGCGTCCCACGAGGAGCCAACGATGATGAACTGAAGTCTGCCTTCAGGAATTTAGCGCGCCAGTACCATCCGGATGTCAGCAGTGACCCTGATGCGGAAGAGAAATTTAAAGAGATTAACGAAGCCTACGCCGTCCTTTCAGACAGCGATAAACGCCCAGCCTACGATCGCTATGGGCACGCTGGCGTCAACACCCAGGGCATGCCCGATTTCTCCAATATCGACCTTTCAGACATCCTCGAGGGGTTGTTCGGTTTTGGTGGGTTCGGCGGGTTTGGCGGTATGGGCGGCAGACGCGTTCGCAATGCCCCCCGCCGCGGTGCAGATCTCTCCAGCCGGGTTAAGCTGACCTTCGAAGAAGCAGCCTTTGGTGTCGAAAAAGAAATCCAAATCACCCGCGATGAACAGTGCCAGACCTGTACTGGTTCGGGCGCCAAACCGGGCACCTCGCCGGTCACCTGCCCGCAATGCAATGGTCAGGGCGAAACGCGCCAGGTCCATCAAACTTTGCTGGGGTCGATGGTGCAGGTGGTCACCTGTTCACGCTGCAACGGTACTGGTGAGGTCATCGAAACTCCCTGCGTTACCTGTCATGGGCGCGGCCTGGAACGCAAGACCGTCAACAAGCTGGTCAACATCCCCCCGGGCGTCTCAGATGGTGTTCAAATTCGCCTGGCTGGCGAGGGTCAGCCCGGCACCCACGGCGGACCCCACGGCAATTTCTACCTGGAAATCGAGGTTGAAAAGCATGCCTTCTTCCGCCGCGCGGGGGATGATATCCTGCTCGATCTGGATATCAACATCGCCCAGGCTGTTTTGGGCGATGAAATTCGCATCCCAACCCTGAACGGCGATGTGGAACTGCGGATTCCACCGGGCACCCAGCCCGGAAAAATCTTCCGCTTGCGCGGTCGGGGCATCCCCCACCTGCGCGGCTCCGGCACCGGCGACCAGTTGGTGACGGTTTCAGTGCAGATCCCCGCCCGATTGAGCGCAGAGCAACGCGAGCTGTTTGAACAATTGGCCAAAACCATGGACCCGGATATCAAAATCCAGGAGCAAAGTTTCTTCGATAAGTTGCGCGAGGTGTTTGGTGGCTGATGCCGATACTCCGGTCCACTGGATCGAAATCAAGCTGGTAACCGATGGTGAAATCGCGGAAGCCCTAGCCGAAGTGCTGGGGCGTTTTGTTGCCAACGGCGTGGTGGTGGAAGCTGAAACATGTTTCAACCCAAAAACCCAGGAGAATGAGCCAACAGGGAATATTGCTGTATATGGCTACCTGCCCGACGATAACACCATGGAAGAAAAACGACAGGCGCTCGAAGAAGCCCTGCGGTACCTGGGGATGATCGCGCCAATGCCCCCGATTCAGTACACACCCATCCACGATGAGAACTGGATGTCAGCCTGGAAAGCCCATTATCAGCCCATCCAGGTAGGAAAAAACCTGTTGATCTTGCCCGCCTGGAGGCAGCCTGATGAGGGCGAAATTCGGCTGGTGGTACGCATCAACCCGGCTATGGCTTTTGGCACCGGGGCACATCCCTCCACCCAGCTGTGTTTGCGCCTGATGGAAGTGCACCTGGCACCCGGAGAGCCGGTCATCGACCTGGGCTGCGGTTCGGGCATCCTCTCGATCGCCGCCCTGCTGATGGGCGCATCGCATGCATTGGCGGTGGACATTGATGAAGAAGCACTGGTATCTACCCGGGAAAACGCCGAGCTGAACCGAATAGACGCTGCCCGACTGGAGGTCAGTCTGGGTTCCGTGAATGAAATTCTCAGCGGGAATTTCTCGCGGCAGGAAGCGCCGCTGGTGCTGGTCAATATCCTCGCGCCGGTCATCATCCGCCTGCTCGGGCAGGGGCTGGGCGCGCTGGTCAGCCCGGATGGGGCGCTGCTGCTCTCGGGCATCCTCGCCGAGCAAGAGCCTGATGTGCTTGATGCGGCGACAAAAGCTGGCTTTTCGCTGATCGAGCGAATGATCGATGCCGATTGGGTGGGCTTAATGATGCGAAAATCAACCGGTTAGCCGGGATCAATCTATGCCGATGGTCTGCCTCTTTTTAACCTCAAACAGGGTCGACCATCTCTACCAGCCCGAATAAGCTGCACTTTCGCGAAGGACCACCCTGGCAGCACATGGTATCATTGATACCTGAAGGATAATTCTGTTACACCATGCCTATGAATCAACCCGCCTACCAACCTGCTTTTGAGAATATTCGCTGTTTACTGATTGACTTGGATGACACCCTCTACCCCTTCGAAACCGGCGCCTGGACCCTGGTCGGCGAGCAGATTGATCGGTTCCTGGTAGAAGTGATGGGCTTTCCGCAGCAGGAGGTCAGGGCACTGAGGGCGCGCCTGTTCAACCAGTACGGCACCACCCTGCGGGGATTGCAGGTGGAAAATGAAGTCGATATGGATTTCTACCTGGATTATGTGCACGATGTCCCCATCGCTGACCTGCTTTCACCGGATTCTGAGCTTGGCCGGGTCTTGCACACCCTGCCTCAGCGCAAGGTGATCTTCACCAATGCCAACACAAACCATGCTGTACGTGTCCTGCAGGCATTGGACGTGCAAGAGCATTTTGAACGCATCATCGATATTTACGATATTTACCCCCACTGCAAACCGGAAGTCGAAGCCTTCCACAAAGCGCTGGAAATCGTTGCAGAGCAACCTCAGCATTGTTTGATGGTCGACGATAACCCCAAAAACCTGGCGGCTGCCTGCTCCCTCGGCATAAAAACCGTCAGCGTTGGCATGCACCGGCATGACGGCAGCCCCCACATCCACGATATCAAAGCCCTGGCGCGGTTGTTAGCTCATAGCTGATAGCGGGTAGCGGGTAGTTGATAGCGGGTAGCTGATAGCTGGTAGCTGGTAGTTGGTAGCTGGTACCTGATCACCTAATTCCTAATCCCTGATTCCTAATCACCTAATCCCTGATTCCTAATCACCTAATCCCCAAATTCTGCGTCCCCACTCACTATTCACCATCCACTATCCCCCGTTCACTATCCCCCATTCACTCATTCTTCAACGCCTGTACCGGCACCAGACTGGCAGCCCGAACAGCCGGGTAGACGCCTGAAATCAAGCCGATTAGCGTTGAAAATAGAAGCGCAAACAAAATCAACCAGGGCGGTGTGGCGACTAAGATCCCTGTAGAGCTGCTGCTCATCATCCCGGAATCTTGCCCGGCCATATAGACGCTGCCGAAAATATTGATCAATTCTCCCAGCAACAAGCCCAACAACACGCCCCCAATCCCGCCAATAAACCCAATACTCGCCGATTCGCCCAAAAAGATGCTGAGCACGTCCTGGTTGGTCGCGCCAATCGCCTTCATCAACCCGATTTCGCGGGTGCGTTCCAGGATCGCCATGGTCATGGTATTGGCAATGCCGATTGCTGCCACCAGCAGGGCAATCCCGCCCACACCGCCAAAGATAACCTGCAGCACAACAAAAAAGTTGTTGACGCCCTCGATATATTCCTGCGGGGTATAAGCCATGAACCCCATATCATTGATTTGGCTGGCGATGTTCAACACATTTTGGCGGTCATCAGCCACGACAATGGCCGTGTCAAAGCCATCTTTTTTCGGGTCAAATCGCCGCCCATTAACCCAAGCGTTGATATCCAGTACATCGTTCAGGGACATATACACCGAATAATCGGATTCGCTACGGGTTGCACGGATAATACCGGCGACTTTTAATTTCAAAGCTTTCTTGGTTTCGATATAATTCCCCGAATCGTCTTCGCTCCATTTCGTCAGCTCGAGGGTTACCACCTGGTCTTGTAGGTCAGGCAGAAGGAGCGGTTCGACCACGGTGTTACTCGCAGGGTCGTAAAAGCTTTTCAGCACTTCTTCACCCATGATCACCGTTCCCCGGGACAGTTCAAAGGTACCTGAAGCCATCTCCATCCCGAGGATTGAAAGGTCATCGATGCCAATACCAATCAAATTCACCCAGGATTCCAGCTTGCTGGTTTTCATTATGGTCATCGCGTAAACTCCTACACGTGGAATCACTGCCATGACAGAGGGAATCGCGCCAATGTCCTCAATAACAGCCTGGTTGATCGGTGGCGGTTCAGTGTACTCGCCCGTCCCTGTCACTTCCTGGCTCATTTGAGACCCCCAATCCGGGTAAACTCTAATCTGCGACATTTCAGCAATATTGCCGAACTGTGCACTGGCGCTTTGCTTCAAACCCTGCGCCAGGGAGACCAACACCACAACCGCCGCCGTACCGATCACCACGCCGATCGCCGTCAGCATGACGCGCCCTTTTCGCCGGTTGAGGTTGAGCAAAATCAAACTTATGAGTTCACGCAGTTTCATTGCGAGTTTCCATCAAGGCAGGTCGCTGGGCATCATTGCATCTTCAAAAAACACGGGATCGGTCTTGACTCCGCTATCCAGCCCGATCAGACCTTTGAGCACACGGAGTAATTTTTGCCAGAAGGTTTCCTCTATCGCTGGGGGTTCCCAATCTTCAAAGCCATCATGCGGTGAGAAGGAATCATCGTCTGGATAAAAATCACCCACATCCATCTCCACCACATCAATCAGGAGCGTGGTTTCGAAGGTGCGCGCCTGGTTAAAATCATCCGTAAAATGGACGCTGACCAGGATTTCCATCGGCCCGACCTGGAAGGGTGTGATCATGGTGTCCAGGGTGAAGTAGAAGCCCGGTTCAATCACACCAACCAGTGCCGTGTTGTTCTCAAGCAGAGCGTCGTTGGCAGAAACCAGCATATTCCCCAAAATAACGGATTGCTTGCTAAGATTAACCACCTGCAAGGGCAGGATATTGGGCTGATTGGCAAAAAACGCTCCTGGATCCATAGAGAAGTCAACCTGCAAAGAAGGCAGGCGATAAACCAGCAGGGTGATCACCTGGTTGTCGACGACTTTTTGCTCATCCTCAGTCTGGTAAACGAAGGAGTAATTAATAGAGTGCGCACCGGGGGTCGTATTAACGTTGACGATGATGCGCTGGGTTGTTTTGATGGTTTCCCCGGGAGGGATATCCCCGATAAACGTAATGTTGGAGGAATCAAGCGGTGCAAAACGGGTAAAATCTCCGGTGCTGCCAGAGATGCCTGGCTGGGGTGTGCCTTCCATATTCGTCTCCACGGTGCCGCCGCCCATAACCATTGAGACGGATTTAGCAGGAGTATTTCCCAGGTTCATCAGGTTGAGGGTCAGCTCAAAAATCGTGCCGGGTTGCAGGATGGCTTCATCGGTAGAAAAAGATTGAATCACCAACTGCGGATGCAACATCGTCGCTGGGGTAGGGGTTGGCGTGGGGGTTGGAGCAACATAAGGTGGGATCCTGAGGTCAATCGCCAGGGTAAAACTATCGCTGTAGAGATTGCCATCGTAATCGGAATAGTTGATGTTCACGGTTGTGTTGGCAATACTCGCGCCCCACAAATCCTGGTTGACCGTAAAGGTTTGTGTGATATTTTTCTTTTCGCCCGTGATCAACTGGTAGATCGTTTGGAAGCCGCCGGTATCACGCGGGATCAGGTCACCGGGAATAAACTCAATCATCAGGTTGGTGGAGGCTAATTGCCCTCGGTTCAGAAAGGCAATCGTCATGGAGAAAGTTTCGCCGCGTGCAGGGGTGATATCGGTCGAGTACGAATCAATTGCAATCACCGGGCGCTCAGATGCTGACTGTGCGTTTACAGGCATCTTCACCTGGGATAATAAAACGATCACGAGGAAAAACAGTAACAGGGATTTCTTTTTCATGTTGTGTTCCTTAACGAGATTGTGTAATCTCCTGGGCAGCCTGGTTATAGACCGAGGCTTCTACAATTTTACCGTCCAGCAAATAGATAATGTGAGAAGCAAACTGCGTCATACGCGGGTCGTGGGTAACCACCAGAACCGTCCGCCCGGATTGATTGAGCGAGGCCAAAATTTCCATGATGCTGAACCCGATCGTCGTGTCGAGATTTCCGGTGGGTTCATCAGCCAGGATGAGTGAGGGGTTGTTGACCAGGGCTCGGGCGATGGCGACACGTTGCTGCTCGCCCCCAGAGAGCTCAGCAGGTTTGTGGGTGGCACGGTCTGCAATCCCGACCTGCTCTAAATAAAACATAGCCGCTTCATTGCGTTTTTTACGGGGAGTGTTCATAAAACGCATGGGAAAACTGACATTTTCCACAGCATTGAAGGATTGAATCAGGTTGAAGGATTGAAAAACAAAACCCACAGTCTGGCGTCTGAAAACAGCCAGGTCGTTTTCATCAAGCTGCGACAGCCGACTCCCATCCAGGTAGATTTCGCCGCTGGTAGGCCTGTCCAGTCCGCCAAGCAGGTGCAGCAACGTACTTTTCCCCGAGCCGGAAGGCCCCATCACCACCGACAGGGATTTTTCAGGCAAGTTCAGGTCAACGCCGTTGAGTGCCTTAACGGTACCCAGGCCCATTCGGTAGTGCTTGGTGAGGCTGGTGGTATTAATATAATCCATCATGACACAGCATTAAAAATAGATGAACGACCTCACAGCACCCAGTCCACCCAGTTGAGTGCGAACAATGCCGGGGATTAGCGCCAGTACGATAAAAATCAAAATGGCGATCAGCGCAGTCGATATTGCCTTACTTGTTTTGAGGTCGCTGATAATTGGGCTCCCCACAAGGAGCAATACGAGGAACCAGATGCCGTACAGGTCCACCAGCTCCAGAATCAATCGAAGGTAAACCTGCCAACCGCCAGCCTGCTGACTGATTAACCCGGAAAGCCCGGGATTATTAATCATTTGCCGGGTAGAAAGCAGCGCGACGATTTGCACCAGGCTGCGCAGTCCAAAGGGAACCGCTGCCCAGGCTACAAAATTGAAGTAGACTTCGCGGCTTTGCCGGGAGCCCTTAAGCGTCATCAGCAAGTGCAAAACGCTGCTGAGCAGGAACCAGCCCAACCATAGCCCAGCCAGGCTGCCAATCATTGGAAAGATAACCGTAAACAGGGGTCCTTGCATGGCGATCTGTCCTTCTGCAAATTGGTTTTGTTGTTCAGATGTCCAGTACAAAAAATCGTCTGGGGGCTGTTGAAGGTTCATGAGGGTGTGCTGCAACCTGGCAGGGCCGCCTGCCAGCGCAGCAAGGATAATCAAGGCTGTCAGCAACAGCATCGGAATTAGCCAGGCATTCACCTCGATATTGGCTAAGTCATTAAAAACACGCCGTGGAGCATAAAAAATCTCTAATAAAAAACGCCAATGTCTTTTTGGTGATTCAGTTTGTAAGTGCGGGGGGTTGCTCTCATCTTCCATTTTTTTGATCTCCGTGTGAGTCAGATAGACATCATTATAGACGGAATTTGTACTGCTTATGTTCCACTTTATTATAGTTGATCGGAAAGAGGAGTAGGGAATACGGAGGGCCAAAGACAGTAGACGGGTCGTAGGATGGGTTGGCGAAACATGGCTGGTAAAAATACCCCAGTCCTCCCCTTGATCACGCGCATTAACCCACACCTCAGCTTGAACACAGGCTTAATCTCATCAGAAAAATTCACATACATCACGCATTCCTACCAATTGTTAACATTTATGTGGTAATCTTCAAGGAATAATTTAATAGAACATCAATCCATGGTGAGCCGATGGATTTGAAGGAGATTTGCATGAAATCGAAAAGCCTCCGCACCTGTTTATTGATTGTCCTCGCACTGATTTTTTTGGTGTTTAGCTTTGGACTGGGTTTTGGCGCTGGTTATATCACCCCCCGGCTGCTGGGGAGCACGGTTCCCGTTACGGGACCGGTGTCCTGCCCGCCCTGCCCTGAGACGGTCATCACAGCAGGCGAAGATGGTGAATCCATCGTCGTCACGCCAGTTGAGTGCCCAAAATGCCCTGAAATCCCCTATGTAGATGCTGAGGGCGATACTCCCGAGGAATTACAAGGATTATTTAGCCCCTTCTGGGAGACCTGGGATATTGTCCACGAGCTGTATGTTGATCAACCCGTAGACCAATTGGCGCTGATGCGCGGCGCCATCATCGGCATGCTGGATGCCCTGGGAGACAAGCATACCTCTTATATGACGCCCGAAGAGTTTAAACAGGCCAATGAAAACCTGGAAGGTGAGTATGAAGGAATTGGTGCCTGGGTCGATACCTCCGGAGACTATATCGAGATCATCAGCCCCATGCGCGGTTCTCCAGCTGCTGAAGCCGGCTTGCAGCCCAAAGACCTCGTCATCGCGATTGACGGCGAGGATATGACCGGCATCCCAGGCGACCTGGCGCTCAGGCGCATTCTTGGTCCTGCCGGAACCCGTGTGACCCTCACCATCCGCCGCGGCGACGAGACCTTCGATGTCGTCATTACGCGGTCGAACATCATCGTCCCCACTGTGGAACATGAAATGCTGAAAGACAACATCGCCTACATTGAATTATCTAACTACGGCGATAAAACCACCCAACAACTGCGAGATGCCTTAAAAAGCCTGCTGGCACAGGATCCGGAAGGTTTGATCCTCGACTTGCGCGGCAATGGCGGCGGTTACCTCAACACCGCCATCCAGGTGGTTTCAGAATTCATCGCTGACGGTGTGGTCATGTTCGAACAATATGGCGATGGCGAAACCTTCACATACCAGGCAATATCGGGCGGGTTAGCCACTGAAATTCCGCTTGTGGTGCTGGTTGATGGGGGCACTGCTTCCGCCGCGGAGATCACCGCCGGTGCCATCCAGGACTATAACCGGGGTCCGCTGGTGGGCGACATAACGTATGGCAAAGGTTCTGTTCAAAGCTGGATTGCACTGGAAGGCGATGCGGGCGGTGTGCGCGTCACGATTGCCCGCTGGCTGACACCTAACGGGCGCCAGATCAGCGAAGTCGGCTTGGAACCCGAATATATCGTCGAATTAACCGCCGAAGATTACGAGGCCGGGCTCGATCCGCAATTGGATAAAGCCATCGAGGTCCTGAAAGAATTGATAAAATAAGTGAATAAAGTAAGGTAAACAATAATGTATTCGATGTTTAACATCAACTACCTGGTTTATATGCTCCCGGCGCTCCTGCTGGGGTTGATAGCCCAGGTTTATGTCCAAAGCAGGTACAACAAGTGGAGCAAGGTGCAAAACCGGTCTGGCATGTCCGGTGCTCAGGTCGCGCAACACCTGTTAGAACGACAGGGTATGCACAATCTGCAACTCAAAGGTATCGCCGGTCAGCTAACCGATCATTACGACCCGCGCAATAAAACCCTGGCTCTCTCGCAGGGCGTCGCCCAAACCTCGAGTGTGGCAGCGATGGCGATTGCCGCCCACGAACTGGGTCATGCCCAGCAGGATAAAGATAACTATCTGCCCATGCGTCTGCGCTCAGCCCTGGTACCAATGGTGAATATCGGCACCAACCTGGGTTGGATTTTGATCATGCTCGGGCTGATCATCCAGATCAGCGGGTTGGCCTGGTTGGGAGTGATTGCCTTCTCCGCAGGCGTGATCTTTTCTGTAGCGACACTGCCCGTGGAACTGAACGCTTCTCGACGGGCACGCGTCATGCTCAAATCCAGCGGCCTGATCATGACTCAGGAAGAGGACCAGGGCGTGAAACAGGTGCTGAATGCCGCGGCACTGACTTATGTGGCTGCCATCGTCACCTCCCTGATGCAATTGCTGTACTTCGTCTCCTTGGTCGGCGGCAGAAGTCAGCGACGGTAAGGATGGGGAGCCAGGAGCCGGGTTTTGTGATTGGAAATTAGGAATTAGGATTTAGGGATCAGATGTGCCGTCCTGAAATATGTTTACAGGTATAGAATAAAACAGAAAGGGATTTCAGGATGAAGAACACATGTAAATGGACTCAATATGCAAAATAGTCGTTTACTTCAGTTAATACCCATTTTTTTAATGGGCACACTCATCCTTACGGGTTGCCACCTTCCACAAACACCCGTGGAAACCGCACCGGCTGCCTCCGAAACCCTGACCGCTACACAGCCTGACCCCACACACACCGCTGAAGTCCTGCCGCCCACCCTTACTGCGACGGTCACAGCATCCCCTTCACCAACGCCACCCCCGCCCACAGCAACGTCCACCCCTGTTTTGGTGTATCACGAGCCCGGCGAGGTCGTAGCGCCGATTCTGCTTTACCATCATATTGACGGGGATGGTTACGATAACCGCTACCAGGTAGCGGTTCCCGATTTTCGCGCCCAAATGCAATGGCTTTTCGATCAAGGCTATACCGCCATCACGATCTCCACCCTGGTTGACGTGCTGCTGGAGGGCGGTGAACTGCCAGAAAAACCAATCGTGCTCACCTTCGATGATGGTCATTTAAGTGTGTATGAGAAAGCCTTTCCCATCATGGAAGAGTACGGTTTTCCGGGCGTGTTTTACATCGTCGCCAACCGCATCAATGGCTCTCCGAATTTTGTCGATGTGGAACAAATCAAAACCATGCTGGATGCCGGCTGGGAGGTCGGAAGCCACGGCTACTCTCACCTGGATGTCACCCAGAATCATTACACCGCTGAATACGAAATTGCCCAATCAAAGTACGATCTGCAAGCTGCCCTGGAGGCACCGGTCAATACTTTTGCCTATCCCTACGGGTTGATCGATCCATATACCGCCACAATTGTCAGCAATGCTACTTACAAGGCGGGCATGGGTCTGGGAGGTTCAATTACCCACACCTGGGGGAATTTGTTTTATCTTCATCGGATCGAAATCCACGGCAGCGATTCACTGGAGGAATTCGCGGCCAGGTTCGCCCATGACCCATAACCCTGAAACCAGTCGTCAAACGGGCGAATAATTCAATCAAATGGATTGAAAACGACATCCCCTAACGAATTTCATTCCTGGGGTCGATGTTTTTATAGCAGTTAAACTGGATCGCTCAGGGTTTAAAAATCGCGAATTCAGAAAACCCAACCATGATTTCCCTTTGGTCCCAGGTACCGACGAAGAGCCCGGCCTGTCCAGGTCGATAAATATCGCTATCCACATCAACCAGCAGGATGTTGTTGACCGCCAGGGCAAATCCATCATTTCCGCAATAAGCAGACAAGGTGTTAATCCCGCTGGCGGGAACAGAACTCGAAAGTGTCCAATCTACAACCGAGACCGACTTATCATTCACCAGCGCCCAGATTGTGAAATAACCATCTTCGCTGATTTCAAGGACGGTAAAGTTCTCTTCATCCACATAGCCGCAGATGAAGCCAAAATCACCGTCTCCTGCAGCCAACAAAACCTCGGCATCAACCACCATGATGATATTTGAATACGAATCTGGTAGGATTGAATAAATATAGGTGCTTTCATCAATCACTTTGATCACCAACTGCCGGTCCACAATATCCGCCCAGCCCTCGTTATAATCTTCAAGCAGCCACTTGTTGCGATTATCTTCGAATGTGTCGTGCAGCAACATATCACCTTCATAAGAGTATTCATCGACATACTCTTCTGACAGGGGTTCCTCAATAATTGCCACCTGGCCTGCCAGGGCAGCATCGATTAAGGGTTGCGCCAGGTTGATTGGACGCAGCGCGTTAATGAATCCGCCGGTGGGAACACAGTTATCAAATTCATCAATGACGCCGTCCCGGTTCGTATCCGCCAGGGCGCGGCAATCCACGACCTCCCCCTCCAAATCGCCCGAACCGACCTGGGTGGGCACACCGATGATCTCGCCCTGGGGGGTAGCTGCCAGGCCACCGCTGTTGCCGCCAGCAATTGTTGCCGAGGTTTTGATGTAAGCGCGGTTGCCATAGGGAGCTTCCGCTGTGAAACCGCTTACCTCTCCACGCGTCAGCGTGATTGTCTCACCGCCAATGCCCGGATAACCAATGATAACGAGGGGATCACCCAGTTTAAGCGTTTCAGCCCGTCCAATTTTCACCGGTTCGATCCCCAGTGCGCTGAAATTTGGTGGGTTTCCATTCAGGTCCGACCTGATTTTAATTACCGCCAGGTCCAGGTTATAGTCCGCTTGCAGCACATCCGCATAGAACATTTCTGTAGGCGGTTGATCCTGTTCTTCGGTGATCGAGACCACCAGGTCAACCACAGTGTAAAACCGATCCGAAAGCACCACATGCGCGTTGGTCAGGATCAGCCCATCCTCAGAAATAATCGTGCCAGACCCCGTCCAGCCATCAATCACATCACCATAGAAATCGACAAGAGCGGTAATCTGCACAACCGCCTGAAATGGGATCACATCACCCATCACCACTGACGCCGTTGCGGTCGGTTCTAAAACCACGTCGCTTTGACCGGCAGCGATGACCACACTGATAGGGGCAGTAATCGAATCTAAACTTGTTTTCACACTCACCTGGTCTTTAATTTCACCAGGACTGACCGCCTGAAAATGAAAGATCACCTTTTCACGACCATTGGGAGCAATCATCATATCGTATGCGAATTTATTCTGCAGTCCAGAGCCCGCAGGATCGACGCTGAGCATGTTTGCTCTTTCGGTCATTGAATTTGGCAGAAGGATTTCGGTAACCGTCACATTTCGATTGCCGGTGTTAGAAAGCGCGACTTCAACGGTGAAAGTCTCTCCGATGCTAACCGGACCCGCCGGTGCAGCAACTTCGACGGTCAACCCACCTTCTGTTTGTCCGCTAAACATGGACTCCAGACATCCCAAACCCGCGATCATAACAAAAGCTAGCAAGCCCAGGATAAGCCATTTATTCAGGGCGCGTCTTTGAGTCCAACCGGGTTGTACTTTTCCAGGAATGTGATTTTCAGTTTTGTAATCAGCCATCATCATCCTCGCTCTTTGATAGAAAACCAGTAATAAACACCTTATTATAAGCCCTGTCAAACAGTTAATAAACAACCTGTTTTTCCTGCCAATCGATCACACGGCATTGATTGATTTATCTGGCTCTGTTTTTTTTCAGCTCAGCTTGCATGACGCGGCAACGGTCATGCCATAGGCGCTCATAATCCCCGGCGTCCACCAGCCTACTCGCCAAATCAGCGATGGAGTAAATCTCCTCGGCATGGCACCAGCTCACACAAATGCGGTAAGCATCCCAATCCAGTTCGTCCGGATCGGGATAAGCCGGTATGGCATCAAATCCCGCCAGAAAAACTGCAAAAGCTCGGGTATGGCCATCGGTCATCACCAACAGACCGTCCAAATCCTTGAAGGGTACTGCATCAATGCTTTGCAGGCAAAGCGGATTAAGCCCGGCCTGAACCCGTGTAAGTTTTTCCCGGCTGATATACAGCTGTGAGGGCTGTAAATCGCACAACTTGACCAGGCGCGTCTCTGGCTGGTGAGCCATCGGGTCAACACCCTTTCCAGTGCAATTGATAAGTGCCAGCACAAATAGAAATCTGCTCGTATTGAACGGAAAATCCAGCCTGGTTGAGTATGACTGTCAGGGGCTCGGCGCACCAGTAATATTCATCCTCATCCCATGAATCAAAATACTTTTCCCGCGCAAAACGGTAATCAGCCTGATTCTGAAAGGAAATATCACCGATAATTATTTCCCCGCCTGCTTCCAGGCTATTTTTTGCCAGCTTGATCAAAATTTCTATTTTCAGGGGGTCAGGAAACTCATGCAGGGTATAGGCTGACAGGATGTGTTCAAAGCGCTGTTCAATTTTCGCCAGCCAATCCTCACCAGCCAGATCAGCCTGGACAAGGTGTGCAGCGGGTAGCGCCAGGCGAGCTTTTTCCAACATCGCTGCAGAGAAATCCAGGCCCCAGATTTGGTCACCAGGAATGGGCAACTGTCGGGCTAAATTACCCGTACCAATTCCCACATCGAGGACCCGGTGACCCGGTTGGATTTCTGCGCCTGTGAGCATGCTCTGCAAAACAGCATCATAACCGAAAAACGGGAATGTTTCCTCACCCCCCAGGTCTTCGTCATAGGTGCTCGCCCAACGATCAAACAGGTTTTGGCGCTTGTTTGTTTGTGACAATTTATTGACCTCTGCAATCGGTAAGTTCTTTAAGTCATTTTATCATTTTTCTTATACAACCGTCAAACGCAACCCGGGCTGAAACCATGGATGAATACCTCGATTCGGACCGTCATTTTGCGTTTTTTTACGAATAATGCGTTGGATCACCAGATGTCTCACACACCATCCGTGCATGGACCAGTTAATCGTCCTGGGCTGAAAATAATTCGTCCTTATGATAGTCCTTATGATAGAATTAACCAGAAACCGGGGTCAGCTCGGGTTCCAATGAATGGTTTCATTGTAAGGAGATCTTTATGAAACAAAAAAGCATGATCTTTGGCGGCATTCTGCTGGTCCTATTAGGCGCCTTTCTGCTCAGCCGTGAAATCTGGCCGGAATTATTTCAATTCTGGGATTGGCCGTTTTTTATCATCGGGCTGGGCGGTGTTTTCATCCTCTGGGCAATTGTCAACAAAACTGGCGGGCTGGCTGTTCCCGGGACAATCCTGGCAGGCATCGGTGGCATCCTTTACTACCAGAGCCTGACCAATGATTGGGCTTCTTGGTCTTATATCTGGGGGTTGATCCCGGGCTTTGTCGGTATCGGGGTGATCCTCAGCGGGATCATCGATGGCAATTATAAAGAGGCCTTTACCGGAGGACTCACCCTGCTGTTGATCAGCGGTGTGTTATTTTTTGCATTTGGAGAATTCTTCGGGCTGTACGCTGAGATAACCCGGTACTGGCCGGTATTGTTGGTCCTTCTGGGAGTGATTGCCCTGGTGCGCGCCGTCTTCTCCAAAAAGAAACCGCGTGCCTGAACCCACTGCCAGCTTACTGGCAATTTTCGAAAAATGATGTGCACATCAACATTCACAGGGCTGGATGTTCATTACCTCCAGCCCTGTTGTGATGCAGTCAAAATTGAGATTTACTAATCCACCCGTTCCCAGGCTTCCTTCACCTTCTGATAAGTAACTTCCAGGGGTTCTGGAACCACCCGTGTCCCACCCAGGGTTGAAATAAAACTCGTGTCGCCCCCCCAGCGCGGGACGATGTGCATATGCAGGTGATCTGCGATGCCCGCTCCGGCCGCACTGCCCAGGTTCATCCCCACATTAAATCCTTCCGGCTTATACACGTCACTCAGCACCCGCACCGCTTTTGCGACCTGTTCCATCAGCTCACAGCGCGTCTCTGAGGTGAGATCCTCCAATTTGCTAATATGCATAAAAGGTACGCTCATCACATGTCCGCTGGTATACGGGTAGCGGTTCAAAATCATAAAAAGATTTTCACCTCGATGAAAGACCAGGTTTTCCGGCCCATCCTCTCTTTCAGCTGCCAGGCAAAAGGCACAACCCTGCTCAGCAGTGTCCTTTTGAAAGTATTTCATCCGCCACGGTGTCCAGATATGGTTCATTGAGTCTCATCCTTTCGCTGCGCTTATAATTGTATCCGAATTAAACCGGGTGAGGATCATTCCGCTCTGGGGGTCTTTTCCTGCCAAAAAGTGGGTTAGCAAGCGAAGAAGGAGAACATCATAGACAGATGTTGTAAAAAAGATAAACTCATCCCCTCAGATCAAGAATTGACAAGGATTTACAGAACAAGATTTTCCCATTTTCTAATTCTTTGCGCCTTGATCTGCTTGCGAATTAATCTCAACCCCCTCGCCAGAGGTATGATTATTGGATATACTTAACCCAATTTTAAAGTGATATTGATACCATGGAACAATACAGCCTTTTTCAACCACAAAATATCCTCAGCGTCAGTCAGCTAACCGGGTACCTGCGCCAGTTAATTGAGGGCGATGACCTGATGCAAGATCTGTGGGTTGAAGGTGAGATTTCCAATTTTTCCCGGCCCTCTTCAGGTCACCTGTACTTCACCCTTAAAGACAGCCAGTCCGCCATCCGCTGCGTGATGTGGCGTAACTCGGCAGCACGCTTAACCTTTGAACCCCGCGAAGGACTGGCCGTCGAAGCCCACGGTGGAATGGGCGTCTACGAGACCTCCGGTCAGGTGCAGCTCTACGTCGACACCTTGCGCCCTGCCGGTGAAGGTTTGCTCTTCCAGGAGTTTCTGCGCCTGAAAGCCAAATTGGAGGCTGAAGGCCTGTTTGACCCGTCCACAAAACAGGCCATCCCAACCCTGCCCAAAGTGATTGGCATCGTCACCTCGCTAACGGGCGCTGCCCTGCAGGACATGCTCAACACGCTGCGCCGCAGGTATCCGGTCGTTGAAGTGGTCATCGCGCCCGCGTCGATGCAGGGGGTGGCAGCTCCGGGTGAGATCGTGGCAGCCCTGAAGCTGCTTAACCGCCAGGTCAAACCGGATGTAATCCTCGTCGGGCGCGGCGGCGGTTCGATTGAAGACCTGTGGGCTTTCAACGATCAGGCTGTTGCACGCGCCGTGGCTGCTTCTGAAGCACCGGTCATCTCAGGCGTCGGGCATGAAACTGACTTCACCCTGACCGATTTCGCCGCAGACCTGCGCGCTCCCACACCCACCGCCGCGGCCGAAGTCGCCACCCCGGATCGCGTTGATTTGCTGGGTGCCCTTACAGAACTAGCTAACCGCCATACCTCTTACCTGAATTCACGCCTTTCCAGCCTGCGCTGGTCGCTCGGACAAGCGCACAATACCCTGGCGCGCCTCTCTCCCAGCTATGCGGTCAATACCTATCGCCAGCGCCTGGACGAAATCAGCCTGCGTCTGGAACGCGCCGCCCGGGTTGACCTGGAAAGAAAGACCTTACATCTCGCTCACCTGGAGCAATCTCTGCGCAGCTTGAACCCCCACGCGGTGCTCAACCGCGGCTATGCCATCGTCACCCGATCCAGCGACGGCGCCCTGGTCAAACGGTTTGACCATGTGAACCCGCAGGATGACATCCGCATCCAGGTCAGCCAGGGGACGATGGATGCCCGTATTTTACAAACCCACCAGGAGAATAAACATGACCGATAACCCGTCTGAAGATATCCAGGCAATGGATTTTGAAACCGCCTTTAATGCCCTGCAGGAAAATGTGAGCAAACTTGAAGGAGAAGACCTGCCCCTCGAACAAGCCCTGGCTTTGTTTGAGCGCGGCCAGGCGCTGGCCAAACGTTGCGCCGCTTTGTTGGAAGAAGCCGAGCTTAAAGTCCGCACCTTGACTGTGGATTCTGAAGAAGAAACAGAAGCATAACACCATGCCACTATCCGGTCTGCTTCACAACCCGGTCTTAATCGCCACACTGGTAACTTCATTTGTGGCCCAGGTTCTCAAACTGCCTCTCAGCTACCTGCAAACCCGGGAATGGAATTTTTCTCTGCTGTTCAGCACCGGCGGAATGCCCAGCTCGCACTCTGCCGTGGTTACTGCCGCGGCTGCGGGTGTGGGCTATTATACCGGTTTCAATACGCCTCTGTTTGGCTTGGCTTTTGCCACCGCCGTTGTGGTGATCTACGATGCCACCAATATCCGCCGCCAGGCCGGCTTCCACGCCCAGCAGATCAATCGCATTATTAAAGAAATGTTCGGTGGTGAAAAAGCACCGGTGGAGGAGTTCAAAGAATTGCGCGAAGTGTTGGGACACTCACCCGCCGAAGCCCTGGGCGGCGTGATCCTGGGGATACTGGTCAACCTGGTATTCTGGAAGCTCTGGCCTTGATTTTATCTTTCAGTCATTGGTGAGTGGGAAAAGGGGGATTAGGGATTAGATATTCGCAATCAGTGGATTAGGGTCAGGAAAAGCGAATCGCAACGAAGCCCCTGGAGCTCATCCACGAAGCGAAGCAGAGGTGGAAAGAAGTGTAGCAAAAGGGGTTGAGATACAGCGAGTGAGAAGCAGCCCTATACCAAAAAAAGCCCCGTTGGTTTTCTGAAGCGGGCTGGTTAGCTCTGACCTGCTGGAGTCCGCGTTCAACATTGGCAAATTTGTAGTAGAATTCTCTTTTTAAATCAACTATAACCCTTAATCAACGACTGGCGCAGCCCTATCAAGCTATGAAAAATCAATCAACCCTCGTCATTACCGGTCTTATTCTTACCACTTTCCTGTTTTTGCTTTCAGCTTGCAACGCACCTGATGATCTAATAATCGCAAAAACTACCTCGGCAATCGATTCGCCCTATCCTGACCCCGCCAGCCCAACGCTGTCTCCATCGCTAACAGCAACACCAGCACCAACCCTGACAGGCACACCCTCACCCACCGCTGAAAAGTCATCGACTGCGACTTCGACCACAACCCCAACCGCCACACCGACAAAATACTCAGGCTTCGAGCATGCACGGGTGTACAAAGCTTATGCAAATTCTGATGGAACTTTGTTTTATTTCATCGCGCCTGGCGTGAAATCACCTTATTTTGGAACCGTCGATGGTCATGATCTGACCTGCGAACCCGATCCCAGCCAGGTTAACCTGCTGGTGTGCAGCACAGATGCGAACTTATTTGGCACCAGCCTCAAAGCGTTTGAGTTTTTCGCAGATGAAGCGCATACCTACCGCGTTTACGCGGGGTCCTTTACTACTGATCTTGACATTATTCCACTCACACCAACCCCCGTGGGGTTTATCTGGCCAAGAGCAGATTTTTTTCCTGCTGACATCACCTGGGGCTACAATCCCCCCAGCTGCCCCGTCAGGGGGATTAATTTAACTTGCGAAATCGAATACCGCCGCTACGAAGACAATTCCTGCCTGGTTGGGATGAGCTGTTATGACTCGTGTGGCTTCTATTATTCGGTTGATACGATCAAGAGCAAATCCGGAGAATGGGAATCCTCCGGTCCCTGCTGGTAAGCAGTTGTCGGCATACTGATTTTCTGTTTTCTTATGCGTTCTTGCGATCTCGGGGTTTTGAGTGATCGCATGTTTCCACCAGAGATTGCTTCACTTCGTTCGCAATGACAACGCGTGTGTTTTTCATCACGGGCTAGCAAGTGAGAAGCAATCTCACAAATAAGAATAGACCCGCGGGGTTTTCACGCATGGTCTGCGGAGATTAATCATAAACCCCGCGGGTCTTTGTTTGAGAGACAACAGGGGTTGAACAAGAGAATGTGCAGAAGAGGAGCGAGAATCTCCGTCTGGAACGAGGACACGGGGGAAAGCGACATCTTAATCGTTCACGAATGTGATATCTTCTCCATTGGCGATCAGGATTTCCAGGTGATCAGCCTGAAGCCCAATCCTTCGCTAAAAAATATGCCGGGATCAAGCAACGGCTACATCCTGATCCGTCAACTGCCCTGAAAAGTTAGCCCCTTATTCAATTCGCGCCACCCTTTGTCGGCGCCAATAAATTGACCCGATTTCAAGCGCTAACCCAGGCGTTCCTCCAAAAACTGCTTCAAGACAACGGCGTTATTATGCTCCAGGTCATGGGTGCTGTACAACAAAGTCACATCGCCCTGCCTGGCCGCCTGCAAGATCGGCTCCCACCCTGCCGGGTTGGTCTTCAATTCAGCCCGGTAGCGTTCCTGAAACTGCTCCCACTTATCCGGGTCGTGCCCGAACCACTTGCGCAGCTCATTGCTGGGCGCAACCTCTTTCAGCCAGGCATCCATCTTCACAGCTTCTTTCTTCATGCCGCGCGGCCATAAGCGCTCAATCAGGAAGCGCACGCCATCGCCTGGGTCGACACTTTCATAAACTCGTTTTAATTTGATCATCGCTCTTCCTTTAAGATCGCACGTAAGGATTTGTCATCAATGCCCTTCATCAGCAGATGGAAGTACACCAGACCGCCGTAGCCCCTCCAGGGTTCTAAAACGTGATGGACGCCATCGTGATCCAGCTTCTCGGGCAGCCCCAGCCAACGCTGCAAGTGATTGCGTCCGCCGACATCATCGCCAGGGAAGATGTGCGTCCGCCCAAGCCCCCGCAAGAGGTAATACTCCGCTGTCCACCGCCCGACGCCCTTTAATTCGCATAAACGCTCCACGGCGCTCCGGTCATCCAACAGATTGATTGCTTCCAGGTCAAGTTCTCCGCTGACAATCAATTGCGCAATGCCGGTGATGTAACGGGCTTTCTGGTAGCTGAACTTCATCCTGCGCAAATCTTCGATATCGGCGTCCGACAGGTCCTGCGGGCGCGGGAAGGCATAGAAGGTCCCCTCTTCGGTGCGAAATTCAAGCCCATAAGTTTTTACCATTTCGTTCAAAATACGAATGCCCATGGTCAGCGTGAGCTGCTGGCAGGCAATGGCATTGACCAGAGTCTCAAAATAGGTTGGGTAGCGCGTCGGCTTAAAACCTCGAAATCGATCTGCGAGCGGCTTTAAATCATCGTCCTGGTCAGCCAGGCGGTAAAAATCATCCAGGTGCAAATTAATCCCCAGCACCCGCTCCACAGTTGTGGCGATCTGGCGTTCTATCTCGCCGTTCGCCTTGTGGCTGTGAATGGAAACATGGAGTTGCGGCGCGTCCACCCCGCCCGACATCCTCACCCCGATTTCAAACGGCGCTCCTGCATTGTCGATCAGCACACGCCGGTAGGTCTCGCCATCCCAGCGGTCGACGATATTATCCGGTCGCCGGCGCAGCGCCCAAACGGTGTGATCCAGTCTGAAGGGCGGAACGGGATTTAAAATTAATTGACGTTCTTCCATAAGTCAGCGGTCAACCTCCTTTTAAATTCATCGCTCATCGGGCGCATACCTCAACATCTTTATTTTTCCAGGGTATTCTTTTTTGCCACGGGATGGTTTGGCTGGTAAGACCCAGCCAGCGTGTGAAAACTGATCGCCAGTCGGTTCCAAGAATTGATAGCGATGACTGCTAAGGTTAAATCGACCAGTTCTTTCTCTGAGAAATGCTCCCTGACCTGGTTATAGACCGCGTCGGGCACATGATTCTGGTTGATTAATGTAACGTGTTCTGCCCAATCAAGCGCAGCTCGTTCCCGCGGTGTGTAAAACGGTGCTTCCCGCCAGGCACTCAGTCCATACAAGCGTTGCTCGCTTTCGCCCTGGCTGCGGGCGTCCTTTGTATGCATGTCAATACAGAAGGCGCAGCCATTGATCTGCGATGCTCGCAATTTGACCAGTTCCACCAACTCGGGTTCAAGTCCGGACTGTTTGATGTAAGCTTCCAGTTTGCCTAAGATTTCAACGCCTTCGGGGGAGGTTTTGGGATAACTCAGCCGTGGTTTCATTTGATTTCACCATTTCCTTTCGAACGAAATTGATTATGAATCCCGTTCAAAAATTTTCTTTTATTTTCTTTCTTACTCAAGCTTAATTTTGGTATATTAGACAGAATTTGTCAAATTAAGCAAGGAATAACCCATTCTCGAAGCTACAGCAATTTGGGATTGGGACCATTCACAATGCTTTATTCACTGCGCATCATAATCCACCCGTTTATCCCCCCAGGGGGCTTTCACAATCAGGCTCCATTCAGTAAACTGACTCAAGTAAAAAAAGCCACAAATCAATAATGATGGTTCATTCATTCGATATTGGCTGACAACAAGGTTCCGATGCAGGCTGTTTCACCCGGTCTGCTGCCAGGTTTTATCTTATGGTTATTATTGAAGCCACCGATCTGGTGCACTCATACGAATTTGAAGGAAGCCAAAATCGCTCCATCGACGGCGTTACCCTCCATATTGAACAGGGAGAGTGGCTCGTTATTCTGGGCAGAAACGGGAGCGGCAAAACCACCTTCGCCAAGCATATCAACGCCCTGTTGCCCGTCCAGGGCGGAGAACTGAACGTTGCCAGGCTGGATGCGCGCGATCCAGCCAACATCTGGGAAATCCGCAGGCACTGCGGCATGGTGTTCCAGGATCCCAACAACCAGTTTGTTTCATCCGTGATAGAGGAAGATATCGCCTTCGGGCTGGAAAATTACGACACGCCCGCAGGTGAAATCCCCGCGCGGGTCGAACGTGCGCTGGCGATTGTGGGCATGGACGGCTTCGAAAAGAAGTCCCCGCACATGCTTTCCGGCGGTCAGAAACAGCGCATCGCGATCGCTGGCGTTCTGGCCATCGACCCGCAGATCATCCTGTTCGACGAGGCGACCAGCATGCTCGACCCGGAAGGTCGGCAGGAGGTTCTCTCCACCATCCACAAACTGCATGCAGAAGAAGGCAAGACGATCGTGATGATCACTCACCTTGTGGAGGAAGCAACGCTGGCGGATCGCGTAGCTGTTTTCAGTCAGGGGAAACTGCTCGGCGTCAGCAGCCCAAGGGAAGTCCTCAGTAACCTGGATTTATTGCATAACGCCGGTTTGACCCCGCCCCTGCCGATCAGAGCCTATTATGACCTGCAAAAAGAGGGCGTGACACTGCCATGCTGCCCGCTGACCCATCAAGAACTGGTTGAAGCTCTATGCCCATCGAAATAAAGCACGCCTCCTACACTTATTTCCCGGGCACAATCTTCGAGTCGCTGGCTCTACAGGATTTCAGCCTGCAGATTGATGATGGCGACTATGTCGGGATCATGGGCAAAACCGGGTGCGGTAAATCCACGCTGATCCAACTGATCGCAGGGTTAATGCCGCCTTTGGAAGGGCAAATCATCATCGACGGCAAGGACATCAACGCCCGCGATTACCCGCGAGAGGAACTGCGGCGAAAGGTGGGCATTGTCTTTCAATACCCCGAGGTGCAGTTATTTGAAACCAGCGTTGAAAAGGACGTAGCTTTTGGATTGAGGCATTCGGGATTATCAAAAACTACAATTGCCGAAAATGTCCGCTGGGCGATTGAAACCGTCGGCCTTGACTTTGAGGCGATCCGCGCCGAATCGCCGTTCAGCCTTTCCGGCGGTGAGAAACGGCGGGTTGCCATTGCAGGGGTTCTGGCGGCAAAACCAAAAATCCTGATCCTGGATGAACCGATCGTTGGCCTTGATCCCCGCGGCAGAGCAGCTTTTCTCGAGCTAACCACGCATCTGAACGCAGCCGGCGTGACGATCATCATGGTCTCGCACAACGCTGATGCCATCGCAGAGAACGCCCAGCGCGTGATCGTACTCGAAGACGGTCGCTTGCTCATCAACGCCCCCGCAAAGCACGCCTTCAGGGACGTTGCATTACTCCAGGAAAAAGGCATCGGCATCAGCCCAGCCAGGGAAATGGCGCACCTATTATCGGCCTGCGGTCATCCCATCCCACAAGACACCATCCGCTACCAGGAATTGCTGCCTTTCTTAATCAACATTGGCAAGGGAGCCAGCCGATGAACCGTCTTCCAACCGGTATGTACCTGCCTGGCGATTCACCGATTCACAGGTTAGACCCACGCGTCAAACTGCTGGGGCTGTTCATCTCAGTTACCGCTATCATCCTCGTCAGGCCGTTGATCGGTTACGGGGTCATACTGGCTTTTCTGGCCTTCACTGTGGCGCTATCCGGCCTTTCGATCAAGATTGCTCTCAATTCGGTTCAAAGACTATCATGGTTCTTTCTGGTCATTTTCATGATGAACACCTTTTTCTACAGCCCGGAAAATGCCTGGTTCTCCTGGTGGATCTTCACACCCTCTTCCGCTGGTTTGATGCAGGGCGTCGACGTTGTGCTGCGCGTTGTTTTTGCGCTGGTTGCCAGCAATGTCATCACCAGCTCCACAGCGCCGATGGAGATCACCAACGCGCTCGAAGCCCTCATCTCCCCATTCAAACTGGTTGGCATCCCTGCCGAGCAAATTGCCATGATCCTGTCGATTGCGATCCAGTTTATTCCAACCTTCTCTGAAGAGACGGAGATGATCCGCAAAGCGCAGACAGCCAGGGGTGCAAGGTTTGACAGCAAAAAATTGACTGAAAAAGCCGCTGCTGTGCTGCCCCTGGTCGTTCCGATCTTTTTATCTGCGTTCAAGCGTGCCGACGAGCTTTCCATCGCGATGGAAGCCAGGGGCTACCGCTCTGCATCCGGCCGTACCAGGAAAAAATTCGCTCCCCTGAAGGTGGATGATTATTTCGCTCTGTTGATTGTGATTGCGATCTGTATTTTACAAATTTTAATCAGGTAGATTGTGAGGTTGTCTGAACACCACAACTTGTATTAATTTTAGAACAGGTTCAACTTGGTTTACCATTGAATTAAAAGGAGAAAAATATCATGAAAGAAATGTCCGTTGTTAAAAAATCCATTATCACCGCGGTTTGCCTGGCGCTGTGCGTGGTCCTTCCACAGGCGTTTCATGCCATCCCCAATGCCGGTTCGGTGTATCTGCCGATGCACATCCCGGTCCTCCTGTGCGGACTGATTTGTGGCTGGCCCTTTGGATTGCTGTGCGGACTGGCTGGGCCTGCCCTGTCTACGCTGTTCACCGGTATGCCCCCGGTTGCGGTTTTGCCTGTTATGATCATAGAGCTGGCTGTTTACGGGTTGGTGAGCGGCTTGATAATGTCCTTGATCCGCACCAGGAAAACCTACGTCGATTTGTACATCAGCTTGATCATCGCCATGGTGACCGGGCGGATTGTCGCTGGCCTGGCGAGGGCTTTCATCTTTGCGCGCGGAGCCACCACCATGGCTACCTGGGCTGCCAGCTATTTTGTCACCAGCCTGCCGGGGATTATCATCCAGCTTGTGCTGATCCCAACGATTGTCTTTGCACTGATGAACGCCAGGTTGATCCCCAGACGCTATCCAAAATCAGCGTGAAAGCAGTACTGCGCTTTAACTTCCCGCAGGTGCTGAGGGTGGCATCCACATGAACCAGCAGGAGATCATCAAATTTTTTGATCGCTGCGCACCGGTTTGGGATGCAAAAATGATCCGTGACGACGCGGTGATTGATGCTATCCTCGATAACGCCGGTGTGGAAGCTGGCGATTGTGTTCTGGATGTCGCCTGCGGTACGGGCGTACTGATCCCGGATTACCTGCTGCGCGGCGTGTCTCTGGTCACTGCAGTGGATATTTCACCGGAGATGATCGCACACGCTCGCCGGAAGTTTTCTCAGCCCAATGTTCACCTGATCTGCGCCGATGTTGAAACACTCACGTTTGAGTCAGCCTTTGACCGCATCATCGTGTATAACGCTTTTCCGCATTTTTTCCGCCCCGCCAGATTGATCGAAAAGCTGGCGGGCGACCTCAAACCCGGCGGGGTGTTGACAGTAGCCCACGGGATGAGCCGCTCCAGCATTGACCGGCATCACCAGAGCACCGCCAGCAGCGTATCCATTGGATTGATGCATGAAGATCAGCTTGAAACTTTGCTTGGGCAGTATCTGACCGTGAAGGTGAAGATCTCAAACGAGAGGATGTACCAGGTTGCCGGGATTAAAGACAAATTTTAATAAGCGCTGCGCCAGCGGTGGAAAAATAGCATTTTTTATTTAATAAACCGATCAATAGCGGTGTTCAGGTCGCTGATCGCCTTCTCATTCCCCTCTTTGGCTGCCTGGACAATGCAGTGGCTGATGTGATTCTTCAACACAAGGTTTCCTGTGTTATTGATCGCCGCTTTCACCGCAGCAAGCTGGATCAGGATCTGGCTGCAATCGGCATCGTTTTCTACCATGCGCTTGATCGCCTCAATATGACCCACAGCCTTCGAAAGGCGATTGATCACCGCTTTTTTTTCAGCCTGGCTGTGGACATAGACATGCTGCGCATGATCATGATCATGATCATGGTGTGGGCTTGTTCCTCGATTATCAGAGTGATTGTTCATCTGCATTCACCGTGTTTGGCTTAATTATTTTTCCGCTTACCAGACCTTATTTTACCCCGATCGAATGATATCCCAAAGTCTGAGCGGTACCTGCCCTGGGCGGACGTGGAAGTCCGCCCCTACGATGGGGTTATCTATTTCGGGTGCATCGCCAAAAACCGAGATCGCTTCGCAAGCTCGCGATGACAAACAAACGCGTTGTCATTGCGATCGTAGCGCAGCAGAGAGAAGCAATCTCTGGTGGAAACATGAGATCGCGCCGTAAGCTCGCAATGACAAACTTCGTGTTCTTTGCGTCCTTTGTGGTTCAAAACAGGGTTAACCGCCGGATTAATTGATCATCCCCAGAGGTATTGATTTGCCGGTCACCCGTAGGGGCAACCCTTCGCGCAGCACTCCCTGTGCCCTGCAAGGGTATCGAGCCGTGGTTGCCCTGGGCGGACGTGGAAGTCCGCCCCTACGATGGGGTTATCTATTTCGGGTGCATCGCCAAAAACCGAGATCGCTTCGCAAGCTCGCGATG
>ERZ795058.645-NODE-645-length-52344-cov-9.437817_pt1 | contig 52344 bp, 42 predicted proteins | sample MGYA00375142_ERZ795058 | MGnify/ENA primary metagenome ERZ795058 (study PRJEB30187, sample SAMN05720210) | activated sludge metagenome | isolation source: anaerobic digester from wastewater treatment plant | place: Japan | collected 2015-04-20 ... | reverse complement strand
TGCGGTTCTTGATGACCGGGTAGGAAACCCCGAGGGCGCGGGCGATCTGGCGGTAACCGGCACAGGAATTGAGACGGTCGTCGAGGTCTCGAAGGTTGATGGGAAGATGGGTCCAGTAGTTGATGGAGAAAGTCTGGGTTGATGAGGTCGTACCGCAGTGTTTGCACCTAAAGCGCCGGGTTTTCCCCCGGGCAAGGGATGAGAAGAATCCATAATGATAGTACCAGGGGCTCGTCCGGGCGAGCTTCCGGTTGTGGTAGGGGCAGTCGGGATTTGGACAGAACTCTGGCCGACGGACTGGGCGTCCAGCGGACAATCGTCCGGCGTGTTGCGACATATATACCTCCCCGCAGAGAGGTATATAGAGTAAATCAGGGTAGAATGGCCAGGATTTCTGGCATTTTAGGCAAGATTATTTCAACAATTTTGATAGCAGTCCCAAAGTAAAACCAATTCCAAATGCGGTAAGAGCAAGAAGAATGATGAGCTTTTCCCTTTCCTGCTGCGCCCGTTCTACCCGGTAGCGGGAGAATGAGAGCTCGAGTATGGGCTCCCCGTCCGTTGTCCTGCCGGAACCAGTAACAAACGCGATGGGACTACCGTCTGTCGTGTTTGGGAAATACGTATACAGTTCTTTCAGTTCGTTGAGTCTTTCTTCAAAACGTGGGGTCTCCGCGATCCATGATTCTCTTGGTTCGCTGCGGCCAAAATTGTGTCGGGACGGGGATGGGATCTGGTAGGGGTCAAAATGGCTTTCTTCCAGATACGACCAGGGAATGGATATGGATGCGTCCGGAGTGAAGTAGTCGCTGGTAATTGGAACTCCCGTCTGGTTTTGCAGTGCCCGTGTTACTTCGTTCGTGATAAGTTCGTTGATGGTGTCCGTTTCTTCCCGGAGGAAGGCAGTCCAGGAATGAAGGAGCGAGTCAGTGCTTCCGGTAAACCCGGCTGCTTCATAGGCCGAGGCCGCTTCGAGAAATGACGTGAAGTGTATAGAGTCGGAAAAGATCTCCGCGAAGTCTGCGGGGGATTCGTTCGAGGTGAACTGGTCAATGTACAGCGAGATATACCAAAGACGGGTTTCCGGGTAGTTCGTTCCGATAAAGATGCTGGTGGCGAGCGGTGTGCGGATGAGGCGGGAAAGCTGCGCAGCACGTTTCCGGGCTTCCGAAAAGTCCGGCGATTCAGCTGCCTTTCTCTCTGTGACCCGGTAGGCATAGTCCGTGCCCGGTCGGGACGGGTCTTGCAGGATTGCGAAGTTTTCAAGATTCAGAATAGAACCCGCAGGAATACCGCCGGGTTTTTCGACTTCTTCCGCGAGGCGGGAAAGTGAATCGAATGTCCGCACCGTCTGTCCATGTTTACGCCAATTGAGGTAATCATTCGCGATGGTACCAGAGGCGTTCACGTCAGTATATATGAGCACGGCGATCGTCGTTACAATGAGCGGGATAAGAAAACGCATCCAGTTCCGTGACCAGTGGTTTTTTTCGAGCGACCACAGTGTTTCACCGTAGGGAGTATGTATTGTTGCGGTGCAGAACACGTCGTGTTTTTTCGGATGAATCCATCCTTCCAGTACTACCGGTTTCCCGTCTTCAATATGTGCATATCCTTTTGGCAGGACCTGGAGCAAAAAGCGGTCGACCATTATTCTGCTCCCGCGGAAAACAGCGGTTCCCGAAAGCCTGACCAAGCTTGTTTTTTTTGCCGCGAGGGCGCCGCCGGGAACGAGTATCCAGAGAAAGGCCGCCGCGGTTACGGCGGTTCCGGCGTACAGCAGGATGATGGGGCTTTCACGGTTCCAGGTCAGGAGCAGGATGATACCGATGAGCAAGATGACCGACGCGGCCAAACGTATTGGAGGGTGATACATCAGGTATTCACGGGCGGTTGGCGGTTTATGGCGATCGACGAGTTTTGACGTGCCCGCGGCCGCCGCTGCGAATTGTCCTTTTTCAAGCGCATCCCGCGCGGCGGCTTCTTGTTGTACGGTCCACCTACTGTTGATTGATACGGGAACGGCCATTCCGTTTGAAAGAAGGATCAGTTCGGCGGTGTTTTCTTCATTTTCATTGAGACTGCTTTCCATACACTGCATGAAGTAAAACGGGAGCGGGCCGATGGCGTGCTGCATGCGCGATTCCGCGCCGTATCTGCCGCTGATTGTGGTGTAGCCGTAGCCTCCGCTCACGGTAATAACGCGCGCATCTGCCGGGAAGCGCTTTGCAAAACGAGGATAGATCTTTTTGCAGGCGGCAGCTTCCTTCGCGGAGAGCGGCCGGGAAACCAGATCCATGCTGGCAATGTTCTTCGCCACTTTCCGCAGACGGTATCTGTTAGATAGAAGAGAAAGAACCATGGCTGCCAGATATACCAGCATGAGAGCGACAAAGGCAAGGTTCAGGAACAGTATAACAATACGCATGGAGCAAATAGTACCGGCAACCGGGGAGAGGGGCAAGGGTAGCGGGCAGGGAGGGTCAAGTAATCAAGTCCTTTGGGCAAAAATTTTTCAACAATTTTGATAGCAGTCTTCAAGCCTTTACAGAAAAAAGAAAATTTGGTAGTACTGGTTTATCACATCATACAAAGGAGCAGACGAAGGGATGATAGACTGATCGGGGAGAAACAACAGATAACGAAGCGGCGCTTTCTCACCTGATCAAATACATGCCGCTCATACAAATCCATGCCAAGGAGCACGTATGAGCATAGTAACCCTGTCTGTTTCCGGGCTGAGCTATCACTACGAACAATCACCAGAACCTCTTTTTACCGCTCTCGACTTTTCACTGAATGCCGGATGGACCGGGATAATCGGTGGGAATGGCGCTGGCAAGACGACGCTGCTCCGCCTGATATGCGGCGGTCTTGACCTGCAGGGCGGGGGTATTACCGGCGTGCGGGACCGCATCTATTGCCCGCAGGAAACGGAATTGCCGGGGGACTCGCTCGACGAATTTTTCCAGTCCCTCTATGAGGGCAACAACACCGCGGGGCGTCTTTTCAGTGTGTTCGCTCTTGGTCATGACTGGCCGTACCGTTGGGAGACGTTGAGCCACGGCGAGCGGAAGCGGGCTCAGCTCGCGGCCGCTCTCATGCGGGAACCTGACCTTCTCGCGCTCGATGAACCGACCAATCATCTTGATGCTGACGCCAGGAATCTGTTGCAGGAAGGATTACAAGGGTTTGACGGTGTGGGTCTCGTGGTCAGTCATGATCGCGATTTTCTGGGAGCGCTCTGCTCCGGGTTTCTCTTTGTGGGTGATGGAATCGCCCGGTACCGGCCGGGAACGCTCGAGGAAGTTTTTGAACAGGAATCCCGGGAAAAAGCTGCCGCTCAGCGCCGGTATGAAAACCTCAAACAGCGATATGAGCAATTGAAGGGCGAGACCCAGGCCCGTCGTGAAACCTCCGCCCAAAAGAAGAAAGGTTTGTCCGGGAGGACGCTTTCTCCGAAGGATCATGACGGCCGCGCCAGGCTTAACGGGATCCGTCTGACCGGGAAGGATACGATCGGAGACGCGCTTGCGAAGAAGATGCAGAGTCGGGCGGAGCGAACCCGCACAGAACTCGAAGCTGCTGCAAAAGAAAAACCTCGGTTCAGAAAATCGGGGATTACCATTGACGGCGCGGTGAGTTCGCGCGACTATCTGGCGCGCCTGCCTGCGGGGACGCTCCCGCTTGGCGCGGGCAGGTCGGTGCGGTATCCCGATTTGGTGATCGCTCCCGGCGACCGCGTTGCTCTTCTCGGAGTGAACGGGAGCGGGAAAAGCACGCTGATCAGAAAGTTGTTTGCGAATGGCGGCATCCGTACCGGTGAAACGCTCCATATTGCCCAGGAGTACGGTGAGTTGGAACGACTGGCGCTTGCCGGGCGGTTCGGTTTACTCAACTGTGGTGACCTCGGCGAACTTCTTTCCCACTTTTACCGGTTGAATGGAAAGGCCGACCAGGTGCACTCCCCGGAACTCCTGAGTCCGGGTGAATTCCGCAAGCTGGCACTCGCAGAGGGACTGTTCCGGTCCTGTACCCTCATCATTCTTGATGAACCCACGAATCATCTCGATCTTCCCTCGCGTATGGCCATTGAGGAGGCCCTCGGGGAATATCCCGGCGCGCTTCTGGTGGTGAGTCATGACCGCGCGTTCCGCGAGAAGCTCTGCAGCGTGTGCTGGGAGATCACGGGGGATGAGCTCACCCTTCACCCGTCACATCATGGAGCCACTTGCCGCTTCTCAGGCGGAGCATCCCGGGGACGACCTTGATCATTTCCTCGCTCATGACGAGCAGGTAGATGAGCCAGACCGGCGCGGCAAATATGAAGGCTGCGAGAGCGGCCGCGGGTAAAGCGAAAAACCACATGAAAAACAGGTCATAGAGTACGGTGAAGCGTGTGTCGCCGCCCGCGCGGCCTACGCCGATTATCATGGAGATGTTAAACGCGCGGAACGGATAGGCGAGCGCAAGGAATATGAACATGCTGTTGAGGTATGCGAGCGCCTGGGGCGAGATATTGAAAAATGACGGTACCAGCGGACGTAAGAGAAAGAGTACCGCGATGACTGCGGGCGCGGTGAGCGGTGCGAAGCGGACAATGCGACTCGCGTAATTCCGTGCCGTGTCGTGATCGCCCTCGCCAATTTTTTTACCGATCATTACCGACGCACCGTTCGCGAGCCCGATGTAAAAGACCCAGGTGAGATTACTGATGGTGTTTGTAATATTGAACGCTGCGATGGAGTCGGTATTGGTTCGGGCGAAGATAACGCTCTGGAGTGTTATGCCGAGTCCCCAGAGAAGTTCGTTGACTATTACCGGAACGGCAATGAGCGAAAACCGCGCGGCGAAAGTAGTGGTAAAGGAAAAGAACTCTTTGAGCGTTCCTGCCGGCGGGTATTTTTTTGCGTAGGAGACGGTAAGGACAATACAGAGTTCAACGAACCGCGAGGTGAGTGTCGCGAGCGCGGCGCCGGTTACGCCGAGCGCCGGGATCGGTCCCGCGCCGAAGATGAACAGGTAGTTCAGTACCACGTTCAGGCTGAGTGAAATGAGGGTGGAATACAGGGAAAGGCGGATGCGTTCGACTGACCGGAGAATGATGACGAACACGAATGAAATGCCGAAGGGAATGAAGCTCAACGAGACGGTGCGGAGATACTGCGCGCCGGAAGCGATAACCGCCGGGTCGATGGAATACAGCCGGATAACCCATCGCGGAAAGATGAAGCAGACAAGGGTGAACAGTAATCCGATTGATACAACGAGGGCGAGGCAAAAACCGGTTGCCCGCTTTATTCCTGCGAGATCTTTTTTGCCCCAGAACTGCGCGGTAAAAACGGCACCTCCTGACGTAATGCCGAAGAAGATCATGTTTAATAGAAAGTAAATCTGGTTTCCAAGTCCGACCGCCGCAATCTCGACGGTTCCCAGCCGGCCGATCATCACGGTATCCACCATGTTGACGAGTGAATTGATAAAACTTTGCGCCATGATTGGCAGGGCCAGCGTAAACAGGCCGACATAAAATCCGCGTTTCGCGCTTACCATCCAAGTATTTCCTTCCGGTGTTCTTTTCCGATAATCGCCAGATTTTCCGCAAGCGATTTTCCCGGATCACTCCGGCTTCGAAGATCGATTGAAAAGCGGTTCATGGAAAAATGTTGAAAAAGGTAGACGGGCGGCGAGTAGAGCTTCCCGGCGGGGTGCCCAACTGTCGCGGGGTGCTGCGCTGTCGCGTTGGTGCTGGTTGCCCTGCCGGGGTGCGCAACTGTCGCGGGGTGCTGCGCTGCCGCCGCGAGTTCTTTCGCGTATACCGAGAACAAGCCTTTCTCGCGGAGTTCTCCGTAGCCTACGAGCCAGAGCGGACAGCCGAGTGCCTGCTGAAGTGCGGCGGTTTCCCGGGCCATCCAGCGCTGGGTTTCGTCAAAGAGTGCGGCGAATTCCGCCGGGCCTTCCCGGAGGAGTCGGGCAAGCTGCTTGGTCTTTGCCGTATGTACGGGCGACTTGTTCAAAATGATGACGTGCTTGCGGAAATCGATGCCGAGGTCGGGGTTCTTGCGAAAGAATCCTTCGCCGAGTTTTCCTGCCTGACCCACGAGGTAGCGCCTGTTTTTGGCGAGCTGTTCATTTTTCCCCGGGTTGTCGCCCACCAGGATGAGACGGATATCGTCCGTTTGCCGGAGGGTGTCGAGTACGGTATTGTACACAATGGGCGTCTCTACCGGATAGTCGGGAGTGCCGTCCGCCGCCGCCGCTTCTGTTTGCAGTGCGGCAAGCCAGCCGTCATTTCCGCCGGCCGCTTCAAGCCATCGATCGCAGTGCGTGCGGAATTCTGTTCTGAATCGGGAGAACGCCCCCCATTGAGTACTCGTCATAAAAGAAATATAGCAGTTTCCTTGCTTCTGGGGAACGTTGCAGGATTGTATAAATATGCAAAATTATTGTATTATTACAGAAAAGCCGCAAGTGTCATGATCAAAGGGGATGCATAATGCACGAAATACTGGAAAAGAAACAATTTTCCGAAGAAGTTTTTTATCTTCGCGTACAAGCGCCGGAAATTGCCCGGAACCGCAAGGCCGGACAATTTGTTCTGGTGCAGATTGATATTGATTACGGGGAACGCATTCCCCTGACTGTCGCAGACGCCAACGCCGAAGAAGGCTGGATCGCACTCGTCTTCCAGACGGTCGGGGCGACGACGCACAAGCTCGCGATCAAAAACGTGGGCGACTCGATCGAGGCGATTCTCGGTCCGCTCGGTAAACCGACCCATATTGAAAAGAAAGGTACGGTGGTCTGTGTAGGCGGCGGTATCGGTGTCGCGCCGCTCTATCCGATAGTGAAGGCGCACAAAGCTGCCGGCAACAAGGTTATTACCATCATAGGCGCCCGCACCAAGGACCTCGTCATTTTTGAAGAGGAAATGCGTGCCGCGTCCGACGAACTCATTGTCGTAACCGACGACGGATCGTACGGCCGGAAAGGGCTGGTTACCGAACCGCTCAAGGAACTCTGTGAGAGTGCCGAGCCGCCCAAAGAAGCGGTTGCCATCGGCCCGCCCATAATGATGAAGTTCTGTGCCGCGACTACAAAGCCCTACGGCGTTCATACCGTTGTTTCACTCAACACCATCATGATCGACGGAACCGGCATGTGCGGCGGCTGCCGCGTTACTGTCGGCGGGAAGACCAAATTCGTCTGTGTAGACGGTCCCGAATTTGATGGTCACGAAGTTGATTTTGACAACATGATGATGCGCATGAAGGCATACAAGGAACGGGAAGACGCCGATCATCACAAATGCCACATGGAAATGGAAGCCAACCGTGTTGGCGATCCGGACAAGAAGGGAGGGGCCTGATGAGCCACAAGACACAGGAAGAACTTGCCCGCGAAGCAGAAAAGATATGGAATGATATTAAAGGGAAGACGTTGTCTCCCAAAGACCGGATGGAAATTCCGGTGCAGGAAATGCCCGCGCGCGATCCCGTGAAACGGGCGCGTGAGATGGGCGAAGTTGCCCTGGGGTATACCGAGGAACAGGCGCGGGTTGAAGCGGCCCGCTGTCTCGGCTGTAAGAACCGCCCCTGCGTGGCGGCCTGTCCGGTCGGTGTCCCTATTCCGGAATTTATCGCCTGCATTCAGGACGGCGACTATGCGAAAGCGGTAGCCACCATCAAGATGACCAACCTGCTTCCCGCCATTTGCGGCCGGGTATGCCCGCAGGAAAAACAGTGTCAGAGCACCTGTACTATCGGAAAATCACTCAAGACGGTGGACAAGGCCGTCGCGATCGGCCGGCTTGAACGCTTTGTAGCTGACTGGGAACGGGAAAACGGTCTCATCAAACCGCCGGCGGTAGCAGCCGCTACGGGCAAGAAGGTCGCGGTTATCGGATCCGGTCCCGCGGGACTCACCGTTGCCGCAGACGTACGGCGCGAAGGCCATGACGTAACCATATTTGAAGCCTTTCACAAGACCGGAGGTGTCATGGTGTATGGCATCCCCGAATTCCGCCTTCCCAAAGCGATTGTCGCCAAAGAAGTCGAGACGCTCAAGGCCATGGGTGTTACGTTCCGGACAAACTTCCTCGTGGGCCGCACCGAAACCATTTACGACCTTCTCGACCGGGAAGGCTTCGATGCCGCCTTCATCGGCACCGGCGCCGGGCTTCCCAAGTTCATGAATATCGAAGGTGAAAATCTTATCGGCGTATTCAGCGCGAACGAGTACTTGACCCGGGCCAACCTCATGAAGGCATTTGATACCGAGCATGCGGACACGCCCCTGTACCCCGCGAAGACCGTGGCTGTTGTCGGCGGCGGAAACGTCGCCATGGATGCGTGCCGCATGGCCCTGCGCCTGGGCGCGGACAAGGTGTACTGCATTTACCGCCGCACTCGCACCGAAATGCCTGCGCGTGTGGAAGAAGTCATGCATGCCGAGGAAGAAGGCGTCGAGTTCTGCTTCCTGCAGAACCCCACCCGGATTCTCGGAGACGATACCGGCCGCGTGCGCGCCGTTGAGGTTCTCGACTACGAACTCGGTGAACCCGATGCCTCCGGACGGCGCCGTCCGGTTGCCAAAGCCGGAACCGAGCACGAGATCCCGGTTGACGCCATGATCATCGCGCTCGGCAACGAGTCGAACCCCCTCATGGCCCAGACCACCGAAGGGCTCAGCGTTACCGACCGGGGAAACGTTGTGGTAGACGACAAGCAGCGGACCAGCCTCAAAAAGGTCTGGGCCGGCGGCGATATCGTGCTCGGGGCCGCGACCGTCATTCTCGCCATGGGCGAGGGGCGCAAGGCTGCCGCGAGCATCAACGCGTATCTCTCCGGTAACGAGCCGGACGTGGAAGACTGATGGCCGTACGCGAGTTTTCGCTTTCGACCTCCCGGGAGGATTTTGTGAACATCACCCGGCAGGTCGCCGAAGCGGTCCGCGACAGCGGCGTTATGGACGGTGTGTGTACGGTATTCTGCCCGCACACCACCGCGGCGATTACCATCAATGAAAACGCCGACCCCGACGTGGTGCGTGATCTGCTCTTTGCCCTCGCGAAGACCTATCCCGATCGGCCGGAGTTCCGGCATGCTGAAGGAAATTCCGTCGCGCACCTCAAGTCGAGCACGATCGGCGCGAGCGAACAGATTATCGTGTCGGGCGGGCGGCTCCTGCTGGGAACCTGGCAAGGGATTTACTTCTGCGAGTTCGACGGACCGCGTTCCAGGCGGTTTTACGTACAGGTAACATGAAAAAGGCAGCCGAGCGGCTGCCTTTTTTTCAACAATTTTCGTAGCAGTTACTTCTTTATCGCCTTGAGGACGGTGTCTTTGTCGAGTTCCTTCGTACAGAAGAACCAGTCGTAACACTTGAGATCCTTCGCTTCCATGCGCTCTTTCGCGACACCGCAGGAGCCGGCAGTCGGGACAATGACGTCGTCTCCGGGGCGCCAGTCGGCCGGGGTTGCGACGGAGAACTCGTCCGCAGTCTTCAGGGCCTGAACCACGCGGAGCAGTTCGTCAAAATTTCGTCCCATGCTCAGGGGATAGTAAATCATGGTTCGGATTATGCCCTCGGGGTCAATGACGAATACCGCCCGAACCGCCTTGGTGTTGCTCTCTCCGGGCTGGATCATGCCGTAGAGTTTCGCCACTTCCATGGTGATGTCTTCGATGAGCGGAAATTTTACCTCCACGTCTTTCATTCCCTTGTATTCAATCTTGTCCTTGATGGTGCGGAGCCAGGCGATGTGGCTGTACAAGCCGTCCACGGAAAGTCCGACGAGTTTGCAGTTGAGTTCGGCGAACTGTTTTTCCATACTGGCAAAGGTCATGAATTCAGAAGTACATACCGGGGTGAAGTCTGCGGGGTGGCTGAAAAGGATGACCCATGACCCCTTGTACTGTTCGGGGAAATTGATTTCTCCCTGGGTGGTTACCGCCTTGAATGACGGGGCCTTTTCTCCGATACGGGGCAGGGTGGCAACGAGTTGTGCTGTGTTTTCCATAATAAACTCCTTGTAAAAAATATGATTCGTTTCCTCTGAAACGATAGTAGTGCTTGGCTGTATACTTGCAAGTTTCGTGCCAAGGTATGAAAAATGCAAATATTTCTGACATATAACGAGTCAAGTTTTTGTATGGTAAAGAGATAAAACGTTGGTTGGCATATTTTATAGTGGTGCCACCGTGCATGGCTTCGTGGTAGGCGGGATTCTACTTGCACGGCACCGATATTTCGGTTATACTGACACCGATATGTCGTTGTACACCGAATATTCGTTGTCGCAGTCGGCAACCATGAGCATTGTTCTTGAGGCCCTTCACGAGCTTGTAGACTATGAGCTTGCGGTAGTACTCGATTTTGACGGAGAGGATACCCTGTCCGTTCATACCGCGACCGGTCCGCTCTCCGGCCCCGCGTTTAAAGAGTTTTCCCTTTCTCTTACCAAACGGCCGGATATCCGCCGTCTTCTGGAAGCGGAAAAACCGCATCTGTTCGCGGAAGACGAGTCCCATGTTGACACCTACGATAAAATCCTCGACTTGCCCGACGCGCATTCGTGCATGGTTTCCCCGCTCATTACCGGCGGGGAGGTTATCGGTCTTCTGACTCTTGATCACCGGAGCTGCGGAATCTTTTCACGCGAAATTCTCAATTTTATCGGGGTTATTTCCCGGCTTATTGCCATTGCCCTGCAGCAGGCCCGGCGGGAAGCCGATTTGCAGGATGTTACCGTACGTCTCGCCGGGGAGCGGAACAGGCTGCTTTCTTCCAAAGCGGATGCGTACCGTTCGTTCGCCGGGGAATCGCCGGCATGGAAAGCGATAGTGGACATGCTGACCCTGGTGTCCGCGACCTCGTCTCCCGTGCTCATTTTGGGCGAAACGGGTACGGGCAAGGAAGAAGCCGCCCGGCTCATTCACCGCCTTTCACCGAGAAGCGACGGTCCCTTTGTCGCGGTAAACTGTTCTGCCCTTCCGGCAACGCTTGCGGAAAGTGAATTGTTCGGGCACGAGAAGGGCGCGTTTACGGGCGCACAGGCGCTCCGGAAAGGACGCTTCGAACTCGCGAACGGCGGAACCCTCTTCCTTGACGAAGCCGGTGACCTGCCGCAGGAAATACAGCCAAAATTGCTTCGTGTTTTGCAGGAAGGACTTTTCGAGCGGGTTGGCGGTGAGCGGTCGGTTCATGTTGATGTCCGGATTGTCGCGGCGACAAACGCCGATCTTTCAAAGGCTGTCGCGGACGGCCGGTTCCGGGAGGATCTCTTTTACCGGCTTTCGGTCTTCCCGGTGTCGCTACCGCCGCTTCGTGAACGCGGAAACGACGTGCTCCTGCTCGCCGAGTTTTTCGCTCGTCGCCTCCGGGAAGAGCCGGGCTGGGAAAACCTGTCGTTTTCCGCCGATGCGCTCGACATGCTTCTGTGCCGCGAGTGGCCGGGAAATGTCCGTGAGCTGAAAAACGCGGTTGAGCGTGCGGCAATCCTCGCCCGCGGCGGCGAGATGACCGCGGATCACTTCGCGGACTCGGCAATGCGGTGTGTGTGCGTTCCGGCCGCGGGGAGCACAACTGCCGCGGGGCTATCAGCTGCCACGGGGAGCACAACCCCGGCGGGGTTACCAACCTCGACCATTGTTTCGCTCGCCGAGGCCGAGCGTGAGCATATCCGCGCGGCGCTTGCTGCTTCGGGCGGGAAGATTTACGGAGAAGACGGGGCTGCGCGTCTTCTCGGACTTAAACCGACAACGCTGCAGAGCCGCATGAAAAAACTTCGGATTACACCGGAACGCGTTTGAGGCTGTCCGCCCGGGAATAGTCCAGTTCGAGGCCGGCGGCCAGAGCAAGACCCGCCATGCAGCCGGCGCAGGCGCCGGTTTGTTCGGTTACACATCGTTTCCCGGGATAAATCTCATATTTCTTTTTTACGTCCGCAGGCGAAAAGTTCGGCATGACCACATTCGCTCCGGCCCGGAGCGCGTCCACCCGGTAATCCTGGTCCAGGCTGCCGAGTGCGGTGGTCGCCGGGAGCCATGCGTTACGGCTCGTAAGACGGATGAGCGCGACCGTCCGCAGGGTGAGCTTGAGATCCCCGGTTGTCGCATGTGCGAGCGGTGTCTCCGGATGCGGAATGAAGGGACCGATGCCGATCATGTCGTATTCGCGCTGGGCCAGAAAACGGATGTCCCGCGCGATTATATCGAGAGTTTGTCCGGGAGGGCCCACCATGAAACCGCTTCCGGTCTGGTAGCCGAGTTCCTGCAGGGTTTCGAGACAGGCAATCCGGGTTTCTACCGTCCTCCCGTCATGGAGGGAGGCGTAGAGCGCGGGATCGGTGGTTTCAATCCGGAGAAGATACCGGTCGGCTCCAGCGTCTTTCCAGAGGGCGTAGTCAGCCCGGGGTCGTTCGCCTACCGAAAGGGTGATTGCCATGTCATGTTCGCCCTTGATGCGCGAAATAACATCCGCGAGTGTTTCCGCCGGCATGCCGTCTTCTCCCGACTGGAGCACAATGGTGTGTATCCCCGCATCCCAAACGAGCCGGGCGCTTTCCACCATTTCATCGGGAGTAAGACGGTAGCGTTCGGCTTTACCGTTTGCCCGGTTGAGGCCGCAGTAATGGCAGGTATTCCCGCAATAACTGGAAAACTCCACGAGGCCGCGGAGCACCATGCGCGCGCCGCAGTAGCGGTCGCGTACGTCGGCCGCCGCGGCGAAAAGAAGAGCGTCTTCTTTGGGGCTTTCATTGTTTAGCAAGAAGATAAGGTCTTCCTGTGCGGCGTGGGGGTTTTCGCGTACCCGTTCGAGACAGTCGGTAAAGCCGGGGCGTGTCATTCAGGCGCTCCTTTTGCGGTGCGTCGGTCTTTTACCGCGTGGTAGGCTGCAAGCGCTTCCGGGAAGGGTGAAAGGGTGCGTTCGGCAACGCCCTGCAACACGGAAATGGCGATGCCGTAGTTGGTTACCGGGATACCCGCCACGCGGGCCTGTTCGATCCGCCAGAGTGTTTCCCTGCGGGTAAGCGTACAGGCGCCGCAATGGATGATGAGCGCGAATTGTGAAAGATCGGTTGGATACTCTTTCCCGGCGGTGTGTACGCACGCGATATCGAGTCCGGTAAACTCGCGGAGCCATTTGGGAATCTTGATTCGTCCGATATCATCCAGAAGCGGATGGTGGGTACAGGCTTCGGAGATGAGAACCCGGTCTCCGTCCTTGAGCCGGTGTATGGCCGCGCCTCCCTCCGCCATGAGGGTGATGTTTCCCTTGTAGCGGGAAAACAGGATGGAGAACGTGGTGCAGGCAATATCGTCCGGGGTGTCGACGACCATTTTCCGGGCAACCTGCGAATCGCAAACCACGAGGTCCGGTTTTTCGGCAAGCTTTGTGAGGAACACGGGATACCCGTTTTCCTTGACGACGGTCGACGCGGCGTTGAAATCTAGCGTGTCGCGGATCGCCTGTACCTGCGGGAGAATGATCCGGCCCTTGGGGGCCTGAGTGTCAATCGGGACAATGAGGACAACATGGGGAGTGTCCTTGTCGGCAGGCAACAGGTCGCCGAGAATGGCGGGCGGCTCCAGGAAATCGTCGGGACACAGGGTAAGTACCAGCCGTTTGAACTCCTGGATTATCGCCTCGCGTTCGGCGGGATTCTGCTCCGCCGTTGCGCAGGAAATGCGCATGATGCGGTCCGCGGGGAGCGTTTCCGGCAATTCTTCGGAGTTTTCGGGGGGCGTCATGTCGCTCTTGTTGATGACGAGAATGAGCGGCGTGTTCTGCTTTTCCGCTTCCGCGGCGAGAGCCGCCTCATAGTCGGTCCAGACTCCGGGTTCAAGCACGAGGACGGCTATGTCGCTCGAGGTGAGAGCTTCCTTTGTCCGGCCAATTCTGAGTTCGCCAAGGCCGGAATCGTCATTGATGCCGGCGGTATCGAGAAAGGTAACCGGTCCTACGGGAAGAAGCTCCATACTCTTGCGGACCACATCCGTTGTGGTACCGGCGACCGGCGAGACAATGGAAATGCTCTGTCCGGTAATGAGGTTTACGAAGCTCGATTTTCCCGTATTCGTCCGTCCGAATATACCGATATGCAGACGAAGGGCCTTGGGCGTTTCATTCATGAAAAACTCCTAGAAATAAATATCGCGTTCTCCGGCAAGGATCCGCTCGCGTCCTTTTTCGAGATGCTTCAATTGCGCCTCGGAGAAGTCCGCGGGAACGCGCTCGCGAACTTCTTTTATTTCCTGTTCGATGATGGCATCGCCAATTCTCTTTGTCTCCGGTGTAGCGAAATCTTCGAGCCATTCCTGGAACGTGAGGATGGCGTTCAGTTTGCAGAAGCACCCTTCCTGTCCGGACGCGAGGGCATCCATTATTTTCTTTCCGGTTCGGCCGCAACGGTAGCCGGCGGTACAGAACGAAACAATGTGACCCATTTCCGCGAGTTCCCGGATAATTGCGTCGAGGCTCCGGGTGTCCCCCAGGATGAACTGCTGGCGTTCGCCTTTCTGATCGTCTCCGCCACCTGCTTCCGCGTCTGCGGGGAAAGCGTCCGCGTAGGCTCCGATTCCGACGCGGCTGTCCGCGTCGCGTTGGGTACACATCTTGATGACCGAACGGAGCATCTCCGGGCTTTCCCGATTGGTTACGATGAGTCCTGCATAGGGAATGGCGAGGCGGAGTACCGCGATGAGGAACTTGAACTCATCGTCGCTTACCCGGTGTTTGACCCAGGAGAAGTCGGTGTCGGATGCGGGCTCGAGCCGGGGAACGGACACGGTATGGGGTCCGAGGCCGTAGCGTTTTTCAAGGTCCCGTGCGTGGGCGACCATGCCCATCACTTCGAACTTCCAGTCGTACAGGCCGAAGAGCGCGCCGACGGCAACGTCGTCGATACCGGCGTCCATGGCGCGGTGCAGGGCATAGAGGCGCCAGGGATAATTTCCCTTGAGGGTTCCTTCCGGATGTACCTCGCGATAGGTTTTGTGGTGGTAGGTTTCCTGGAATACCTGGAAGGTACCGATTCCCGCTTCGTGAAGCTTCTTGAGGTCATCGATGGGAAGGGGCGCTGCGTTTACATTGACCCGGCGAATTTCCCCCACGCCGTTTCGCACCCGTTCCTTGATCGAATAAATGCGCTTCATGCTTTCCGCGATGTAGTCGGCGTCGGTTTCCGGATGTTCGCCGTAGACAACGACCAGACGCTTGTGCCCGATCTTCGTTGCGAGCACCCGGGCTTCGGCTTCGATTTCGTCCATGGTGAGCACACGGCGTTCTATTGAGTCATTGTCGCAGCGGAAACCGCAGTATTTGCAGCGGTTAACGCATTTGCTGCCGCAGTACAGCGGGGCAAAGGTGACCACGCGGTTGTCGTATACCTGGTGTTTGATCTCACGCGCCGCCGTGAAAATTTCCTCTTTGAGGTCGGGGTCCGTCACATTGAGGAGCGCAGCGACATCGGCGGAATCCATGAGATTCACGTCGTACGCTTTTTTGATTATGGCGCGGATCCGCTCCGGTGAGGCGGCGCGGTTTTTCTCGATTTCCGCTTCGATTGCGTCGTCGTCGATAAAGTCCTTGCCGTCCACGAGGTAGCGGTCAATTTCGTCCTGTTTTATCAGGTTGTCTTTCCATTCTTTGACGGATTGTACTCCGCCGCTTGTTGCGTCTTTCATTGTCAGCTCCTTTGCCTACAGTTTTGCCAGTGTTGATTTGACGGTAACGCCCTCGATCATGCCGATCTTGCCGGTCAGGGCTCCGATTCGATCAGTGGTGGCGTCTACCATGAGTGTGATGAGGTTGAGGTTTCGTTCGTGATACGGCAGGCCCATTCGTCCGATTATCATGTCGGCAAAGGGGGCGAGCGTTTCATTGACGAGATTGGCTGTTTCGCTTCTGTCGCGGATGATGATCGCGATAACGCCAACGGCTCTTTCTTCCATAAAGACCCTCCAATGTATTCTGCGGAGGGGCCGCGGGCGTATCTTTGCAGGCTCAGCACGGCCGGAATACGGCGGTGTGCGGGGTAAAGATTCTGGCTCCCGGCCCTTGGCTTCAGAATCGGCTTTACCTCATCCTGACCGCAGGTGGTATATGGAAAACATACTATATAGTTAAAAAAATATCAATAAGATGAAATTAAATGTTGAATTGTGAAATGCACAAAAGAGGGGTATACTTTCCCTATGGCAGACGAAACCATTATTACCACGAGTAAAATCGGGAAACGGCTGGATTCCATCGTCAAGAAGGAACAGGTGTCTTTTCTCATGTTTGACAAAGCCCATATTCCGTTGGTAAGTAAAATTACCATCGGACGCGATACGAGCAACGATGTTGTTATCGACAACAAGCTCGCGAGCCGGCACCACGCGATCATCCAGAAAATCAAGGATGACTACTTCCTCAAGGATATGGGCAGTACCAATGGAACCTTTCTCAACGGAGAAAAAGTTCCCGCGGACAAGTATGTCAAACTTGGGCATAACGACACCATTACCATCGGCAAGACGAATCTGGTAATTTCCTGACCGGGCAGTCTCATGGGCATACCGGTTAAACACCTCGAAACCATCTGCTTCCGAGAAGAACTCCCCGAAAAGAAGCGATTTGATGCCCTCGTTGAAGCGGCCCGAACCGCCATGGAGGCCACTGATCCGCTTGTCCGCCCCCGCGACCGGAAGGGTTTCGCCGGCGGGTTTGTGCGTTTATCCGGCCCGGTACCAACGATAATCGTTCCCGATCTCCATGCGCGCCGGGAATTCCTCCTCAACGTAGTACGGTACCGCTATTCTGGAGAAACAACAGTTCTTGAAGGCCTTGCAACCGGTGCGGTGCGGGTTGTTTGCGTGGGAGACGCATTTCATTCGGAACAGCGCTGCCGGTTCCGGTGGCTGGCCGCGTATGAGGAATACCGCGCGGGAATTCTGGACGGCCCGTCGCTCACGGCGGAAGTTGCGGACAGCATGGGCCTCATGGAAATGATCATGGAATGTATTTTCGCGTTTCCGGAAAATTTCTTTTTTCTCAAGGGAAATCACGAAAACATTCTGAATACCGACAAAAACGGCAATCATCCGTTCAGGAAATACGCGGAAGAGGGAGAAATGTTTTACCGGTTTTTTTTGAGCCGGTTCGGAAAAGCGTTTACAACCCGGTATGCGCGGTTCGAAAACACCTTCCCCCTTTGCGTGGTCGGGGACCGCTATATGGTTTCCCATGCCGAACCGGGGCGTTTTTACGATGAACCTTCCATAATAAACGCGCGGCTTGACCCACGGTTGATCAGGGATTTTACCTGGACCGGAAACGGGGACTCGGAAGAAGGGACTGTTGAACAAATGCTTGCGGTATTTTTGCCCGATGTTCCGGACGCGCTCTATTTCGGCGGGCACCGGCCGGTTGCACACTCATACGCGCTTCGGGCTTCGGGGCGCTATGTGCAGATTCACGATCCGTATTCCGGTCAGGTCGCGTTCGTTCCGCCGGACCGGCCTTTTGATTTTACTATTGATATGAGGAGTGTAGAGCCATGACCGCGTTACCGGACAAGATCGGGAAGTACAAAATTGTTTCGCTGGTAGCCCGCGGCGGCATGGGTGCCGTGTACAAAGCGTTGCATCCAACCCTGAAACGACATGTCATCATAAAAAAACTGACGATTCGGGGCAATGCCGCGATTACCGAGCGGTTCAAACGTGAAGCGCAGATTCTCCTGGATTTGAACAATCCCCACATCGTGCATTTCTATGATTACTTCAAGGAAGGTTCGGCTCATTACATCGTCCTTGAATTTGTGGACGGGCTTTCCCTGGACAAGCTTCTCAAGCGGAAAACACGGTTTTCAGGTGAAATGGCCCTGCTCATTTTTTACGACGCCTGTCTGGCGCTCAAGTATGCCCATGATCACGGTATCGTTCACCGGGACATAAAACCGGGGAACATTCTCATTTCCCGTCGGGGAGAGATAAAACTTGCCGACTTCGGTATCGCCTCGGGCGGTGAAGACGAGGAATCGTCGGACCTGACCTCGAGCGGGGTAACGCTCGGAACGCCTTCGTACATGCCGCCGGAGCAGTTTTCCGACAGCAGTACGGTAGACAAGCGGGCGGATATTTACGCGATGGGCGTAATGCTCTACGAAATGGTAACCGGCGTAAAACCGTTCCCCGGTGCTTTTTCGCCCGAAACCCTGGCGTCAATTCAGCGGGGAAAATATCCCTCTCCCGGACGGTTGGCGCCCGGGCTTCCTCCGGTTGTATGCCGCCTTTTACGGAAAATGATCCGTCCCGATCCCGACAAACGATTCCAGGACATGGCGCCGGTAATCCGTATTCTCAAGCGCTTTTTGTCCCGCTACAATACCCACCAGATCCGCACGGTCATGGTCAAAAACATGCTGACCGATCAGGTTGCGGAACCGCAATTTCTTCCGAGAAACCGGCTGCTGCTCAAGATTTCTTCCGCGATTCTCGCCGCGGTCCTTTTTGCGGGTGTGGTGTTTTTTGCCTGGAGGGAGGGTTTGATTCACCGGTTCTTGTTGAGAACCTGGTATACGCCGGTAACGGTGACCATGGACTTGCCCAACACGGTACCGGCTTCGGCCGATCAGGTGTTCCGGGTGTTTTTCTTCCTGAATGACGCTGATTCGATCCCCGAAGTTCCCGGTACCCAACGCACGCTCGACTTTGTGGATGAACGTCCGCTTTTAACCCGTATCGTTGATGGTGAAGTATCCACCCCTGGCGGAAAACTGGTCCGCCCCCTGGCCGCGCGTCCGGTTTGGCTCAAGAGCGGAGCGTACCGCGTAAAGATAACCATGGGGCCGCGTATCTGGTGGCGGTCACTTGTCGTGGATAAGGATGATGAAACCGTTCATATCGACTTTGGCCGGGTTGTTCAGCGAAGCATCCGGCTCAGCACCCTTGCTCTTGACGCGCGGTCGGGTAAAAGACTTTCCGATGCGGTGTTCAGCGTGTTGTACAAGCGGGACTGGGTACCGATAGAGTCTCTTGACCGTGAGGTGCTTACCAGCGGAACAGTCTGGAAAATCCGCGCCTGGGCGGAGGGCTATGTACCGGAAATATTCTCGCTGAAAATAGAGTGGTTCCAGGACGAGCTGGATATCAGCGCGACGCTGGTGCCCGCGGAAAAGTGAGGACGCCATGGCAACAAAAAAAGCACCGGTAAAGAAAACTGCCCGCGATGTTTTGGCCGCCGAACTCCGGTCCATGATGAAGAATCTCGACGAGGAAGGGCTCGCCTTTCTGGTGGAACAGGCCCGGGTGCATCTGCATAACATGAACGTGATTCGCCTTGAAGAGGAACTGGCCGCGGCCTCCCGGAGCGATAAAAAGGGTGCCGCGAAAAAATCGGCAAGCCGGCTTCCTGCGGCCGATTTCCGGATTGACCGTTCACCGAGCGGGGCGACCTACCACATCATCAGCGGCGGCAAGTGGAAGATGTTTACGGATGAAGAAATGCTTGCGATGGTAAAAATAGCCCAGTCAAAAGATACCCTGCTTGAAGTTTCGCACCGGCTCTGGGACTGGCTTGCCCGTGAGCGTCCAGACGCGTTTGAGGATCTTGATCTTGAAGATCACCATGACTCGCGTACCAAGGAACTCGTAAAACTGCTCAGGAAGAAATTCGCCGTCAGGAAAAACTGAGCGGTGGCAGGATATCTGTTCCATCGAGTGATTTTATTACAATACCGCTATCGGTAATGAGCGCGTAGCCGCCGCCGAGTTCCGATTTGGGAAGCGGAAGAGAGCCCGGGTTAACCACAAATATGCCGTTTTCCTCTTTCAGAACCGGGACATGCGTGTGTCCTGATATGAACACATCTCCGGCGGAAAGGGGCGGGTGGTCTTTTTCGGTATGGATGTGTCCGTGCGTTACCAGGCAGCGTCGTCCGGCCGTGAAAAAAACAAGGTAGTCGCCGAGGCAGGGAAATGAAAGGAGCATCTGGTCAATTTCGCTGTCGCAGTTTCCGCGGACGCCGAGTACCCGGTCCGCATACCGGTTGATATGTTCAGCGAGCGATTGCGGATCATATCCGTCCGGTATGGGATTCCGGGGACCGTGGTTGAGGTAGTCGCCGCAGAGGACAAGATAATCGGCTTTTTCCCGTTCAAAAGCTTCTGCAGCCCGGGCAAATGCCGGCGCTGAACCGTGCAAGTCTGAAATGATAAAAAACTTCATGGATCCTCCTTCCGGATACTACCAGGTGAGTCCTGTTTTCTCGTCGACTCCGAGGCGGATATTCATGCACTGAACCGCCGCGCCCGAAGCGCCCTTGCCAAGATTGTCCAGGCGCGAAGCGAGAACCGCCTGTGTGTCGTTGCCGAACACAAAAAGGTCAAGGCGGTTGGTTTCGTTGCAGCCCATGGGGTGAAGATAATTGTCTTCAAGGGAATTTTCTCCCGCGAAGGGCATGACCCGTACGAATGTTTCTCTCCGATAGTGGTCTTCAAGAAACGCGTGGAGTTCCTGCGCTGTTTTCCTGATCCCGACAAGCTGCAGGGGGACGGTAACGAGCATGCCTTTGTATATGTTCGCGAGAACCGGGGTAAAAACCGGCGGAGCGGCGAGCCCCGCGCGCATGGTTACTTCCGGAAGATGCTTGTGGGTAAGCCCGGTTGCGTACAGCCGGGGCGCGTTCACCGTGTCGCGGCCGACAATTTCCTGTTCATAATAGGCAATGAGTTTTTTCCCGCCGCCGCTGTAGCCGGTGAGCGACTGGAAGCTGAACGGATAGTCTGCCGGAATCATACCTCCCGCGATGAGCGGGGTAACCGCGACTACGAAGCCGGTCGCGTGGCAACCGGGCACGGAAATGCGCCGGCTGTTCTGTATACGTTCCCGCTGGTTCTTCGCGAGTTCGGGTATTCCGTAAACCCAGTCGGGATTGGTACGGTGCGCGGTGCTCGCGTCGATAACGCAGGTGGTATCGTTTTCAACAAGCGACACTGTTTCCCGCGCCGCGTCGTCCGGGAGGCAGAGAAAAACTATATCCGCCTCGTTCGCGAGACGTTTTCGTTCAGCGGGATCTTTCCGCTTGTCCGGATCTATGCGCAGCAGTTCCAGATCGGGCCGCTTTTCAAGCCGCTGGTAAATTTCGAGTCCTGTGGTGCCTTCCTGACCGTCGACAAAAATCTTGTGCTTCATGGAAAGAAGAATACCGGATTGACGGACGATGCGCAATATTGAAAACAGAGCGTATCAGAACTCCCAATCGAAGGTTAATCCGTTTTCCAGTTGTAATGAATGGGAATAAAAAGGCTCATCGGTATACCCGAAAAAATACTTTGCTTTCAGCGAGTACAGGGGGGTGAATTGCTTTTTCAGGGATACATCCGGTATGAAGTATACTACTTCAGACTCGTGATAGTATCCGCCACGGAGACGGGCTGAAGCGATTGTTGTATCCGTTTCATGGAAGAGTTCGATGTAGCCATCCTGACCGAGTTCGCCATCCTCATTGGTTGAAAGACCGTACACCATTTCCGCATATACACCCGGCATGAATATCCAGACGAGTCCGGGTTGAACGAGCGTACGTAATTCATACTGTGTTTTGGTTACGCGTACCTTCGCGAGCGGTATGATCGTATCCGACCAGTAGTACAGCAGCGTGTTGTCTGTTTCAAAAACATAGTTGTCGTTGCTGTATCCAACGTAACTCACATCCAGGATATTCCTGAAGTTGAACGATTGCGCCGAAAGAACGGCGGACCATGATGCATCCTGGACAATGGCAATACGGAGCCGGCAAAAACCGCAGGGTCCTGCCGCTGGAGAATGACCCTTGCCAGCTGTTCTCTGAAACAAGCCAGGGCTCATTCTGTATGCCGTAGTAGCGTACCAGCACGGAAGTTCTCCAGTGCATGGCAACCGGCGCCGTTACACCACTTCGGTACAATTCGGTAATTGACCCGCAAATGTCCGGGTCCTGATGATGGGCAATTATCAGTGAAATCTTCTCAAGCGGGATCAGGGATGCGACCGCGTCGCGTACATACGAAAAGTCGACGATTGATCCGGGATCTATCAGAACAGCTTCATCTCCGTCTATGACGAGATACGGATTGCAGTCAATTGAGTCATCGTCAAAACGTTTTCCAACCCAGTATATTCCGGAGGCAATTTCGACCGGCTGCGGATTATTCACAGTTTCTTTGATCTTCATGCTGAAAGTATAGTCTCTGCTCCCTCGTTTGGTAAAATGGGAGTCCGGACGGTCTTCCGTCCGGCTTTTTTTTCTTGCGTTTCTCTGTTTATTCCTGTACGATGGTGTAAAGTAAATACGTACATGAGCAGTAAAAAAGAGCAACACTTCAACTACATATCTCTTCCCCGTGGCGGATATCTCGCCGATACCGAAGCCGGGTATATACAATTTGGCGCGCCACCGGAGACAATCAAGGACACTATGACCATGGAGAAGGGTGTTCCCCGTGTCTATGTTGTCATGGAGAAGATGTTTGACTGGGCCAAGGGCATCAGTCTCGCCGAGATAGAATTTCCGCTGTACTATAATTATTTTATCAAGAAAACGAAAACCCATGTGTTGTGCCGGAAAAACCAGGTCAAGCGACTCAAAGCCGTATTGCAGGAAGCGCTTTTTGGACCGAAAAATCTGGATCTTTCCATAGATTACGATTCAGACTGCAGTGCATGCAAGGTTCCCGATATCCGCAAGGAAATGAATTACTTCCGCGCAGGCATGAAGTTATCCGATGTCGTGGGAATTCATGTATTCGAGGATAAAAAGTGTTCCATCGACGAAGCGACCATTACCTATGATGATTCGGGTACTTTCAAGATCTTCCACGGCACAAAACTGGTTTCCGCCGTTCCCGGGTCTTTTGCCTACAAACCGTCCTATTCAATAGGCGAACGGCTCCCCGAGCCGTACAACCCGCCGCTTTTCAGTGTCACCTGTCTCGGTCCCAGTCACGGCTTTGATCCTACCCAGAACACGTCCGGATACATCATCTGGCTTAATCATCACGGTATCATGATTGACCCCCCGGTGAACTCGACCGAATGGCTTCGCGACTCGAACGTCAATCCGAAGCTGATCGACGGGATTATCCTTACCCATTGTCATGCAGACCACGACGCGGGTACGTTTCAGAAAATTCTGGAAGAGGGCAAGATAACCATTTTTTCCACCGAAACGGTCATGATGAGTTTCTTGCGCAAGTATGCGGCGCTTTCTGATATGCCGGTTTCAAATCTCATGAAACTTTTTATTTTCCATCCGTTGCGTATCGGGAAGTCCGAGTTTATTCACGGCGGCAAATTTCAGATGTTTTATTCTCTGCATTCCATCCCGACGTTCGGATTCAAGATGGATTTTCAGGATCAAACGTTCGTATATTCATCTGATCACAACAATGACCCGGCAGTTCACAAGAAGCTTCTCGATGAACGGGTCATTACGCCGGAGCGGTACAAGGAATTCAGGGACTTTCCCTGGGACTCAAAGGTTATTTATCATGAGTCGGGCGTACCCCCGCTCCATACTCCGATTGCCTATCTGAATTCCCTTCCTAAAGAGATTCAGAAAAAAACCGTGGTATACCATATTGCGGCCAAAGACTTTCCCAAAGAAACATCCCTGACACTGGCAACCTTTGGAATCGAGAAGACGTTGGTATTTCCCACAACCACTCCGTATTATGACAAGGCGTATCAGGTTCTGAACGTCCTGAATCATCTGGACTTTTTCCGGGACATGGAGATAACCAAGGCCCAGTCCTTCCTGACGATTGTTCAGGAGGAGCATTTCAAAAAGGGCGAGTGCATAATTCGCAAGGGGACGGCGGGAGACAAGTTTTACGTGATTCTTTCCGGGAACGTTTCCGTTGCCGGCGAAGGTCTCGAGACCAGAAAAATTTATGGTACGTATGAGTATTTTGGCGAAGTTGCCATAATTACCGGACAGGAGCGGCAAGCCGATGTTGTGGCCGAAACCGACGTTATTGCCTATTCGGTGGGTCGCGACGAATTTCTCGACTTTATCGAGGGAACTGAGTTCCAGCAGACATTGGTGCGCCTCGCGAAGGTTCGCAGCAGTGATTCCTGGAATTTGCTTTCCGCGAGTTCCCTGTTTCGCTATTGTTCGTCGTACCAGAAAACCTGGCTGGAATCCATTCTTATCCCGGTTCAAAAAACGGGCAAGGGCGTCCTGGTTCGCGAAGGTGAACGGCTGGAATGCATTTACATTGTCCGCAAGGGTGTTGTATATCGCAGCAGGGGCGGTGAGAGTACCGGAACGCTCCGTCGCGGAGATTACGTAGGCAACCTGACGAGAATGTACCGCCGCGCAGAAGCGCTGTGCACCTATACCCACAACGGACCGGTGTCCCTGTACGCGATTAACCGGAGCGATTTTCTGAAATTCGCAGAAAAAAACCCCGGGCTGCTCATGAAATATTTCTATATTGAATAGCGGTTATGCCCGCCGGTCAACCATTTCGGATGTTGCGTAAAACCGGATATCCGGATTGTTTTGTTCCATCCGCTCAAGGCTCCATTGGGAGTCGGTAATGAATACATAATTACCCCGGATATCCACCAGAATCCTCCGTGTGTTTTCATCCACGAATTTTTTGATCGCTTTGGGGTTGTCGCTCGTTATCCAGCGTGCCAGCGTGAGCGAGATGGGTTCATAGGAGCAGGACGCGTTGTATTCGTTTTCGAGCCGGCTTTTCAACACCTCTATCTGGAGCTGTCCGACTACTCCGAGAATACGTACATTCGGATAATGAATCCGGGAAAAAACCTGGATAACTCCCTCTTCCGCGAGCTGGTTGAGTCCCTTGTGAAACTGCTTTTCCCTGAGCGGATCAGCGTTCCGGATTGATTGGAAAAGATGCGGAGCGAAGCTGGGAATGCCCTTGAAGTTAACCGTTTCGCCTTCGGTCAGTGTGTCGCCGATTTTAAATGTTCCGGTGTCATGGATCCCGATGATGTCTCCGGGCCATGCCTCATCGATAATCTCCCTGTCCTGACTCATGAACGCGGTGGGATTCGCCGTACGGAAGGTTTTTCCCGACCGTACATGGTGATACAAGGTGTTCCGGACAAATTTCCCGGAAACCACCCGAAGGAAGGCAATCCGGTCGCGGTGCTTCGGGTTCATGTTCGCATGGATCTTGAATACAAACCCCGAAAAAGCCTGCTCTTCCGGTTTTATGAGCCGTTCTTCCGCTTCTTTCGGAGTAGGCGGCGGTGCGAGGGATACAAGCGAATCGAGCAGTTCCTGAACACCGAAGTTGTTCAACGCGGAACCGAAGAACACGGGAGTTACCTTCCCGGCCATGTATTCATCACGGTCAAAGGGGGGGTATATACCGGTTATCATGGCTACATCTTCACGGAGCTGACGTGCCCGGGAATCCCCGACGCGTTCATCAAGCCGCGGGTCATCCAGAGAATCTATCCGGAATGTATCGGTTGGCAGTTGATCTTCTCCCGGGCGGAACAGCAGGAGTTTCTTTTCCACGAGGTTGTACACCCCTTTGAACAGTTTCCCCTGACCGATCGTCCAGGTAACCGGGCGCACCTCGACGGCAAGTTCGCGCTCGATCTCGTCGAGCAGTTCCATGGGGTCCTTACCCTCCCGGTCAAGTTTGTTGACAAAGGTGGTAATTGGCGTGGCGCGCATGCGGCAGACGACGCAGAGCTGTCGGGTCCGTTCTTCGACACCCTTGACCGAATCAACCACCATGAGGGCGGAGTCTACTGCCGAAAGGCCCCGGTAGGTGTCTTCGGAAAAGTCTGCGTGTCCCGGTGTATCCAGGAGGTTTATCTTTCGTCCGCCGTACTCAAAACCCATTACGGAGGTGCTGATTGAAATGCCGCGGTCCTGTTCCATTTTCATGAAATCGGAAACCGCGGTACGGCTCGTTTTTCCGCTTTTTACGGCGCCCGCTATGTGAATGGCTCCACCGAAGAGAAGAAGTTTTTCCGTTATGGTTGTTTTTCCCGCGTCCGGATGCGAGATGATCGCAAAGGTCATCCGCTTGTTCGTTTCAGTATCGTGTGTATTCATGAGGTAGTACCAACGTACCTGCAGGACTGTTCTCCGTCAAGCGTCAGAGGCTGTTTTGTTTGACCGTTTGTTCTTTCTACCATATATTGTACGCACGAAACTGTATCGTCTGATAACACAAGAAAACGGAGAGTCTCATGATAAAACGATTCGCATATATTACTGTCGCGGTGCTTTTTTTCTTTACCGCCTGCGAAACCGCCGCGCCCGTGCTTACCACCGGGCGGGAGCTGGTAACCGATGAAAGAATTTCAACAGGGACGCTTGAAAACGGTGTTTCCTGGATGGTCATGGAAAATAACGAACCGCAGAACCGCATTCAGCTGCGTCTGGTTGTGCGTGCCGGATCGGTTCTTGAAGACGATGATCAGCGCGGCATTGCCCATCTGGTTGAGCACATGGCATTCAAGGGAACGAAGAGTTTCGCGAAGGAAGATCTCGTGGACTATTTTGAAACCATCGGTATGGCTTTCGGTCCCGAGGTGAACGCGTACACATCCTTCGACGAGACTGTGTACAAGCTTGAAATTCCCGCGGATGATCCCGCGATTCTGGCCCGTTCCATGGCGATTCTCCGTGAATGGGCCGACTTGCTTGTTTTCGATCCAGCCGAGCTTGAAAAAGAACGGTCCATAGTCATAGAGGAGTGGCGGCAGGGGCTCGGTGCGAATCAGCGGGTTCGCGACCGTCAGATTCCCCTGTTGTTCCGGGGCATGGCCTACGCGGACCGCCTGCCCATCGGCGACCCCGAGATTGTACGCACCGTGAGCCGGGAGCGGATCATGCAATTCTACCGCGACTGGTACCGGCCGGAGCTCATGACGGTCATTGCCGTTGGAGACGCAAGCGCAGAGATTTTGCGGGACCATATTGCCGAAACGTTTTCCGCCATTCCCGCATCTGTCAGCCCCCGAGGGAAACCCGAAACCGGCTCGCCGGTTCATACCGGCCGCGACGTGCTTCTTGTCCGCGATCCGGAGATTACCTATACGACCGCGCAAATTCTTCAACACCACGACATGCAGCCGCTGAAAACCGTCAACGATTACCGCCGCCGTTTGATCGAAGCGATGGCATTTTCAGTGCTCAACAGCCGTCTTTCGGAGAAAGCGCTTGCCTCTGATCCCGTCTTCCTCGCTGCCGAAGCGGGCTCCTGGCAGCTTATTCCCGACATGCGGTTTTCCTGGATATGGACGGCCCCCTCACCGGAGAAATTTTCCGTCGCTTTTGAGGAAGTTATGACGGAACTCGAGCGTATGAAGCGGCACGGTATAACGGAAAGTGAGCTTGAACGGCAGAAAACGACCATGCTGGAACAGATGCGGAAAGCCTGGCTGGATCGCGACAAGGTTTCCTCGACCGCGCATACAGAATCTCTTGTGCATTCCGTTCTGTACAATGAACCGTATCTTTCACTTGATGCGCGCAATGAGCTGTATCAGACACTGGTTCCCGGAATTTCTTCCGGTGAGGTGCAACAGGTGTTGCAGGATCTGTATCCTGGCCGGGGTACGCTTCTATTCGTCACCGCTCCGGAAAACGCTGCTGACATTCCCGATGAAGCCGCGCTCGCCGCGCTCTGGGAAAAGGCCGGAACGGGAAAGGAACTTGCCGCGTATGAAGAAGCGGACCTTGGTCGTCCCCTGTATCCGCCCGAGCTCCTTGCGGAACGCGGTCATATTGTCGGAAGAAAAGAATTGTCAGGAGACGGAATAGTACAACTGGATCTTTCCAACGGTGCAACGGTTATCATTCATCCTACCGACTTTCGGGAAAATGAAGTCCTGTTTACCGCGTACAGCCGCGGCGGCACATCACTTGTTTCGGACGGAGATTTCCCTTCCGCTTCGGCGGCTGTTGATTATGTGGAATATTCCGGACTCAACGGATTTGATCCGGTTTCACTGCAAAAAAAGTTATCCTCCAATTCGGTTTCGGTTACCCCCTGGATTGAGGAAAGCTATGAAGGTTTGAGCGGAAACTCCTCCGCGGAGGATCTGGAAATTCTCTTTCAGCTTACCGCCCTCTATTTTGTCCGTCCGGAATTTACAGAAACCGGTTGGTCAGCCCTCATGGCACAACTACGTACCCTCGCGGCGAACCGGAGGAGCAAGCCGGATGAACAATTCAACGACATGATCCGCGACATTCTGTATGGAGACACGAAACGATTTCATAATCTGGATATGGAACGGGTCGCAGCCATGGATCCTTCGGTCGCGGAGCGGATATACCGTGAACGGTTCGCCGGCGCTGATGATTTCGTGTTTGTATTTACGGGAAGTGTCAGTGAAGAACAGGTTGTCTCCTTTGCCGAACAGTATCTCGCCATTCTTCCCGCAGTGGGCAAGAAGGAGGACGCGTCAGTAATCCGTCCGCCGTTTCCGGAGGGTAGTACCCGGAGAACGCTTCAGTCCGGACTGGAGCCAAAAAGTACCGTGTTTGTCGGATTCGGCGGAGATGCAGTTATTCGCGACTATGACTTTGAACTGTTCAGCCAGTTCCGCTTGCTGCTGGATCTCCGGCTCAGGGAAGCTATCCGCGAGGCCCTCGGAGGGTCGTACGGTGTATGGGTCGGCGGGATTCTCTCCGGATACCCGGACGGACGGTTTGCCCTCCAATTCCAGTTTGGTTGCGAGCCGGGACGGGAGGAGGAACTGACCCTGGCGGTTTTGGCAGAACTTTCCGCTCTCCGTGAAAAACCTGTCGCGGAAACGGACCTGGTAAAGCTTCAGGAGCAATACCGCCGCTCCCGGGAATCCGGATTACAGAACAACGGATTCTGGCATTCACGGCTGGTGCAGGTGCTCATGCGCGAGGAGCCGATCAGTGTGATTACGGATACAGACTCGATGCTTACCCGGATTACCGCGGAGACACTGCGTGAGCAGGCCCGTCGGTATATCAATCCGGATAATCATATCAGCGGCTGGCTGCTGCCTGCCGATCAGACCTTGCGGGAAGAGGGGCAACCTGCCGGGGAGCCGGTTCCTGCCGCACCGTGACCGCTCGGTCCGTTGCGGAGAATTTCCCCTTCGGTGGACAGGACGATGGTCTGAGTCGGAATAAACTTTCCGCTCGCGCGGATTGCCTCTGCCGCAGCATAGTCCAGTCCGCCGCAGCAGGGAACTTCCATGCGGACCACGGTAAGGCTTCTGATATCGTTGTTTGCAAGTATCGCGGCGAGTTTCTCCGAATAGTCGACGGCATCCAGTTTGGGACACCCGATGACCGTAACGCGGTTTCGCATGAAGTCTCCGTGGAAACTGCCCCGCGCGAAGGCCGCGCAGTCGGCGGCGAGAAGCAGATCCGCGCCGTTAAAAAAGGATGCGCTCACCGGTGCCAGTTTGAGCTGAACCGGCCACTGCCGCAGTTCCGATTTGCCCGCGGTTTCAGATGCCGGTACGGACGGCGCCGGTGCGGCGGTTGTTTTTGACGCCTTGTTTCGTTCTACCGCCGCTTCGTCGTACGCTGCGGCCTCGCGCTCTTCAAAACTGATGGCCCCCGTCGGGCATGCCGGCAGGCAGTCTCCGAGTCCGTCGCAGTAGTCGTCGCGCAAAAGGCGGGCTTTACCCTCAACAAGTCCTATGGCCCCCTCATGGCAGGCCGAAACACATAATCCGCAGCCGTTACAGCGGGATTCGTCTATGGTGATAATTTTCCGTTTCATGCTGATAGTATACGAATTGCATGGTAGGATAGAATGTTGCAAAAGCAACAAATACTGTATTTGGAGTGTCCTGAATGACCATCCCGGGAAATGTCCGGCTTTTTACAAATATCGCGCCGCAGGATCTTGAAAAACTGCTTTCCTGTCTTTCCATTCGCCGGAGAAGTTTTTCACGGGGCGAGACGGTCCTGCATGAAGGCGATCCGCTCGACGCGATTGGCCTTGTGCTGTTTGGACGCATACAAATTCTGCGAAACGAGTATGACGGGTCGCGGAGTATCGTCTCCACATTCGGTACGGGATCGATTTTCGCCGAAACCTTTGTGTGTGCCGGAGAAACGGTGTGTCCGGTAACGGTTTCCGCTTCTGAAGACAGCGAAATTCTCTTTATTCCCTACGAAAAAATGCTCCGGTCTTGCGGAAATGCCTGCGGATTTCATACCCAACTTATTGAAAACATGATGCGTCTTCTTGCCGAAAAGAATTTACACTTGAATGCAAAGCTGCAAATCTCGTCAAAACGGACGATACGGGACCGTGTTGTGCAATACTTGTATACCCTTTCCCGGGAAACCGGTACTACATCGGTTACCACTCCGTTCAGCAGAAATGATCTGGCCGATTATCTCTATGTGGACCGTAGTGCACTATCACGGGAACTGGGAAAAATGGAAACTGACGGGCTGCTACGGATAGATGGGCGGAGTTTTCAAATACTTTGGAGATAATAGATTTGACAAATCGTAGGACTGACCGTATCATTCATCCACATGCTCGACCGAAAGTTCAGAAATAAAGGTTTATTTAATTTTCGTTACAAAGATACTCAATGGTTCAAGACCATCCGATCAGAGACACGGCTCTACAAGTTTCAGGTTATTGTATTTGTTCTCGCGGCTTCCCTGATTATTCCGGTCGCGCTCGGTTTTTCGCATATCTCGTCTCCGTATCAATTGCCGGCACTGGTCTATACCGGTGTTTTTGTAGTGTTTGCAGCTGAGCTCGCCTTTTTCGTCAAAATGAAAAAGATTCGGGCCATGACATTGCTTCTGCTTGGTGAACTCATTGTCGGGCTTGTCTGTTCCCTGTTCCTGCAGGGCGGGTATGCGCTGGCCCTCCTTCTCCTGTCTGTTTGTCCGCTTCTCGCAACACAACTGCGTGGATCCCGACGGGGGAGTTATTATTTTTCCATTACGCTCGCGGTCTTTCTCCTTGCCTATGTACTACAGGTGTTGCAGGTGTTGCAGGTGTTGCCAAGCCCCGTTCCTGTTTTTTCACCGCTCGAGATACTCTTTTTGCTGGTAACTACGGTAACCATCTTCATTCTGTCATACTACGCGGAACGCCGCCAGGAAACACTTGTTGCCCGGTTCGTGGATCTTCTGGTCTTTGATGAGTCCACCGGACTTCCAAACAAAGATGTTCTGTATCAGAGTATCGACCCGGGCAAGCGGTATATTCTTGCAATCATCAAGATCGAAAATTTCAGCGATCTTGTTGCCCTGTTCGGGTATGAATTTTCCAATATCATTTCCCAATTCGCCTCGCAAAAATTGATAAAATACGAACATCGGTATTCCTATATAACCTATCAACTCAAATACAATGAATACGGGCTCCTGATTGAAGCCGATACTGAAACAACAACGAACGATGCAGCTGATTTGCTCGGCAGGATACTCAAGTCTCTTGAGCTCGAATCCCTTCCCTGGGAACGCGACCGCATCAAGCTGGTCTACCGGGTAGGCGGCGCTGTTATTACACCAGAAGACAGCAGAAGTCCGCTGTCAAAGGCGGATGTAGCCCTGAAAAAAGCCGAGCGCGGCCATTCGGCAATAAGCATTTACGATAATGACAACGATGAGCGTGAAAGTGCGTACAAATACGTTATCCGTTTTACGGAATTGATAAACAATCGGGAAAACCAGACATTCAAAGCTGTTTTCCAACCGGTTTTTTCTTCGGACGGGAAGGGAATCGTATGGTACGAAGCGTTGCTCCGCATCAAGCAGCAGGATGGCGAATATGTATCGATATATCCCTATCTCGGCGTCGCCAAATCGACCGGGTTTTATCAACATCTGACCGACTTTATCCTGCGGAAAACCGCGGAGGCCATTTCCACGTACGATGTGGATGTATCCGTGAATATTTCCATTACCGACATTCTTCGCCCCGAATTCATCACACTCGTTGATCAGGTGTATGAGATCATCAAATACCGGAAGGGACGGATCATTTTTGAAATCCTGGAAAGTGACGAGATGGTCGAAGTGGACAAATGCCTGTGGTTCATCGATTATATCAGCCGGTACGGATTCAGGATCGCAATTGACGATTTCGGTACGGGGTACTCGAATTACTGCAATTTGATCAATCTTCCGGTTGATATCGTGAAGATCGACGGGTCGCTCATCCAGAAAATTAATTCTGATGAATCTGCCCGCATGCTTGTAGAAGGCATCGTGCATTTTTGCAAAAAATCGAATAAAAAAACGGTCGCCGAGTTTGTTGAAGATATTCACATCTTTGAATCGCTCAAGAGAATGAACATAGATTTCCTCCAGGGGTATTATCTTTCCCTTCCGGGAGACATATGCAATTGTCCGTGTCTGCCTGAAGCGGTTGTTCTGGAAGACTGACTATGTATGGAATATAAAAAAAATTGATTTCAGTACTTGCATTTATAACCTAACAGTGTTATGCTAACATTGTTAGGAGGCTGACGAACATGAAAGCATCCAATCCGGATCTTGAGAAGAGTATCCGGGAAAAAGCTCTGGATCTTCTGATGGTCAAGGAACCGGAGGAAATAGGCATGCGCGAAATAGCGCGGGCCTGCGGCGTTACTCCGCCAACAATTTACTACTACTTCAAGGACAAGGACTGTCTTTTTGTCCGGGTCAAGCAGGATTGCATCGCTTCGATGGATGCGCGGATGCTTGACGCGATCAGCCGTGGTACCGGTCCGCTGGAATCCCTCAAGCTGGGTCTGGAAGCGTTTCGGGACTGGGCGTTTGACAATCCCCGGATCGCCGTTCTCATCATGGGCAGATTCAAACCCGATACCAGCGATATTGATGAAGCCCTGCGGCAAAACTACCGGTCCATGACCATGGCGGTATCGCTTCTGGAGGATGCCGCGAAAGCAGGACTTGTGTCCTGCTCTGATCCGGTACTTGCCGTATCTCTTTGTGTATATTCCCTCTGGGGAGTCATTGAATCCTTTTTTTCAAAGCGGACATTTCCGCAATTCTGGGACCGCGGACGCGAGCTGACCGATGCTTCCATCCGTATGTGTCTGAACTATATTGCTTGCAAGGGAGAATCCAGATGAATGAAAAAAACTGATGGGTATGCTGGCTGTAGTCTTGGCCCTGATGATGCCAGTCGCGGCGGAAACTGTAATGTCTGTGTCCGTGGAGCCCGGAGAATACTGGCACTCAAAGATGCGTGTTCTGTTCTTTACGGTTAAAAACCCGCCTCAGGTTGCAGTTTGGGTTGAGACGCCGGAGGGTGAATTCATTGATACAATCATGATTACCGGCAGGACTGCGAAGCAGGAATGGCGCAGCGCACCGGACGAAGGGCGCCCCGAATCCCTTCCCGTATGGACTCATGCTTCAGCGCAACACGTCGGTGATCTGGACGCCGCGAGTTCCGCCACGCCCGAAGAACGGATAGACAGCGGTCGGTGTCTATCATCCCTGGTGCACGGTGCGCGGTATCGGATCCGGGCGGAAGTGAATCACAGTTATGATTATAATGATTACTGGGAGAAAAAAGCGGAAAAAGGTTCGGACCGGTATTCGGGTGTTAACGGACAGCCGTCTGTGGTGTACGAAGGCGAGCTGGTATACACGGCCGGTGAACAGGTAGTACTGGTTCCCGTTGGTCAGGGATCTGTGGATGGTTCAAACGGAACGATAACGGGAACCCTGGATGGTCTTACAACAGCCCTATCCATTGTGGATGCTGTCCGGGTTTCTGTTGAAGCGGAGTAACCAATGAAAAGAATTGTATTGTTTGTACTGATATTTATTACCGTAGTATGCGTTGCGGCGGAGGACGGTGTTAAGACATCACAGTTGATTACCGTTAACGCAACAACACGTTTGGAGCTGCAGGTCAAGTTTACCCAGACGTTCATATTCCCGGTTTTTGCGGGAACGCATGCCCTTACCGGGAACAATAATCTCCGGCTGGATCTTTCCGCCGATATAACGCCGGTTTCAGTGAACGGGACCGCGGAATTCGTGCTTACTCCCGTCGCGTTTCTCCAGCTCGTTGCCGGCGGGGCGATCGGTTCGGGCTGGAACATTCCTCTTGCGGACGGCTTGCGGATAAACGAGCCCGGCAGGAACCCCGACGGCACTCTTGACGGTTCAAACGAGCTTACCGGAGATGCTTTTGACGGATTTGTCTGGACCGTGAAGGGCGGCGGAGTGTTTCAGTTTGATTTGGCCGCCGTCAAACCCGGTGACTGGAATCACGTGGTTTTCAGAACATACCACGGTCTTCGGTACCGGGCGCTTACAACCGCAGGAGCGGATGATTCCTGGGTATATGAGAATGATACCGGGGAAGAACGGAACGGTTGGTGGTACTACGGGAACTATTTCCTGGGATATCAAATGCCGCTTCCGGTCAGCCTTGTCGGGATACTGGTCGAAGAGGAACTGTTTTTATATACAACCGACGGACAACGCTATTGGGGAGACGATATTTCCCGGTGGATTTTCGGATTGCTTGTAACGTATGACGTGAGTCCCGCGATATCGGTATCGGCGCTTCTTCAGGCACGCACCAAAAAGAACTATGAAGGTGATACCGGAGACTATGATTTTTATCAGCTCAGGAATATTGACCGGGATGATCCCCGAAGTCTGGAATTCTACCGGTTTGGTCTCAGCCTGGATATAGCATTATAAGAATCAAAACCCGGATAGAAACCATTCGTGGATTCTCGCGTCATCCACGGAAAGTTCCGGGTGAAAGGTCAGGCCCAGGATGTTTTTCCAGGCAACCATGACTGGCTCGGAGGCCTCGTTCCTGCCTGAAACCGAGGCAAGAATCCGGACTTCCGGTCCGATCGAGAGTATTCTCGGCGCCCGGATAAACACCGCTTCAAACGGAGCGGTGTTTTTTTTGAATCCGGCTTCCGGATTCAAATCCAGTTTTTCAATGAAAGACTCGGTCTGTCTGCCCCAGCCGTTCCGGGCGACCGTAACCGGCAACACGCCGAGCGGGGCAACCCGGTTGTCGCCGCAGTTTTCCGAAAGAAGAATGAGACCGGCGCAGGTTCCCATAACCGGCCGGGTCAGGGCAAAGCTCCGGAGATCGCTGTGCAGGTCGTTCGGCGTTCCGTCCGCGTTGGTGAGGAATTTGGTAAAAACGGTGGATTCACCGCCGGGGATTATCAGGCTGTCGCAGCCGGCGAGATCCTGCCGGGTGCGTACTTCTCGCGCTTCAGCGCCAAGTTTGCGCAGCACATCGATGTGCCGCGCGTACCCGCCCTGCAACGCGAGAACTCCGGTAATGCGGGATGTTACCATCCGCGTCCCGCAAGACGGTCTTCGTCGCGCATCGTGGCAATATCAAGACCGTCCATGGCCGGACCGAGTCCGGTTGAAACTTCGAGGAGTTTCGCGGGATCACGGTAATGGGTTACGGCCTGAACGATGGCTTTTGCTCGTTTTACGGGGTCTTCGGATTTGAATATTCCCGAACCGACAAAGACTGTTTCTGCACCGAGGTGCATCATGAGCGCGGCATCTGCCGGTGTCGCGACGCCGCCTGCGGCGAAGTTCGGAACCGGCAGCTTGCCGAGTTTTCTTGTTTCAAGCACGAGATCGTATGGAGCTTGCAACTCTTTCGCTGCGGTCATCAATTCCGCTTCGTCCATGTTTTGTATGCGGCGGATATCTGCCATGAGCTGGCGCATGTGGCGCACTGCTTCAACTACGTTTCCTGTACCGGCTTCGCCCTTGGTACGCATCATGGCCGCGCCTTCGCCGATGCGGCGGAGGGCTTCGCCAAGATTCCGGCATCCGCAAACAAAGGGCACCTTGAACTGGTGCTTGTTGATATGATAGGCCTCGTCCGCCGGGGTGAGCACTTCGCTTTCGTCGATAAAGTCGATGGAAAGCGCTTCAAGAATCTGAGCTTCCACAAAATGACCGATACGACATTTTGCCATGACCGGAATGGAAACGCTTTCTTGAATTTTCTTGATCATTTCCGGATCGGACATGCGGGATACTCCGCCATCCCTGCGGATATCCGAGGGGATCCGTTCGAGGGCCATAACGGCCGCTGCTCCGGCGTCTTCAGCGATCTTTGCCTGGTCGGCATTGGTGACATCCATTATCACGCCGCCCTTGAGCATTTCCGCCAATCCGATTTTTACCTTGAATGCGTCATTGGTATTCATGAGGTTCTCCTTTTATTCTAAAAATCGCCCAGGCCGGTCAATCCGTTTTCGGACGGCGGTCGGGAAAGATAGTGTTTAACAGTTTTCGCCAGACGCTCGATACCGGTTTCAATAATTTCGGGCGCGAGAGATCCGTAGCACAACCGGAACGACGACACGAAACGGTTGTTGATGTCCTGCAGCGGACCCGGCAGGAACGCGACACCGTTGTCAATGCCGCGGAGAAACAGTGCCACGCTGGAGTACGGCGCGGGCAGGGTAACCCAGAGCTGAAATCCTCCCTGCGGGCGGGTCCAGGTAACGCCGTCCGGCATATGCCGGGCAAGTGCCGAAAGCGTCCGGTCCCGCCGTTCGCGGTAGAGGGCCGAGACCTTATGCCTGTGGGATTCGTATTCGGTATCGAGGAATTCCCGTGCGATTCCCTGGATGAGCGGCGGACATCCGAGGTCCATCGTCTTTTTGATTCTGGTCAGGGTCCTGATACGTTCTTCCGAGCTGATAATCCAACCGACCCGTAAACCGGCAATGAACGATTTGGAGAGTGAACCCATTACTGCTACCCGTTCGGGGCCCGGTTCGTCCAGAAAAGAATGCGGAACGCCGTCTTCTTCAAAATGAAGATCGTGAAAAACCTCGTCGGAGAGAATGAGTGCGTGGTTTTGGCGTGCCCAGTCCGTGACCGCCTTGCGACGTTCGGAACTGCAGTCGGTACCCATGGGATTGTGAAGAATGGGACAGAGGTAGAACACGGCGTCCTGATCATCGCCGGAGGCGAAGCGGTCCGGAAGCGGCCCGTCCTGGTCACGGGTAACGGTTTCAATTGGTACATTGAACGCGCTAAATGCGTTGGTACCGCCCGTATAGCATGGTGTTTCGCAGAGCACCCGGTTGCCGTTTTCGGCGGTTTGCTGTGCTATGAGTGCGGTTGCCTGCTGAGAGCCGTTCGTTACCAGAATCTGTTCGGGTGAAATTACAAGTCCACGCCGTGAATATTGACGCGCGATCGCATTTCGCAGCGAAAGAATTCCTTTGGGATCACCATAATCCCAGTATCCTTCCTCTCCATGGGCGAGCGCCTGTTTTGTCATGCGTGCGAGAATATCCTGTTCAACACTGTCCAGATTGCCTACGCCCCGGGTAAACGCGATTACCGAAGGCTTTTGTGCAAGAGACAGCATCTCCAGGAGACTGGCCTGCACGTTTTGCGCGAGACGGCGGGCTGCCTTGCCGGATGATTCTTGACGGAACGGGGTTGCGGACGGCTTCCCGGCGGAGCGGTCGGGATTTTCACCGACAAACGTACCCCGTCCAACATGGGTATAAATGAGATTCTCGTCAACAAGATCGGAAAGCGCCCGGCGTATTGTGGCCGGTGTTACCCCCCGCTCAGCCGCGAGCGCGGTAACCGCAGGTAGCCGGTCGCCGGGTGCCAGGGCGCCTGATGCGATTGATTCGCGGAGATCTTCACGAATTTGAATGTACAACGGTGTTGTACCTGACTTGTCGATAATCATGGTAGAGTAATACTGTATTAATACAGTGTTGCTTTTTGGTCAAGAGGAACGCGTTTTTCCGGTTGATTTGCCCGCCAAACTCATTTATAGTCACCACATGGCTGAACTACAGGGACCAAAGTGTCACTTTTGCGACGTATGCGACGGGCATGGCTGTGTTGGCGAACTTCCGGGAATGGGCGGGGTATACGGCAACGCCAATTTTATCGAGAATTGTGCGGCCTGGAAGGAATTTCCGCAGGATGGCGGGCCGGTTGTTGCGCCGGCTCTGCGCCTCGCGCCCATTACCGGGGCCCTTCAAAATGTCGGGTATCCGGATGAACGCAGGTTCTACCATGATCTCATTTCAGCTGCCCGCTCGGCAGACCTGGCTCTGTCAATCGGCGATGGATATCCGGATGAAAAACTCCGGTACGGTATTGAGGCGCTTGAAACCGCAGGTGAAAAGGGCGCGGTCTTTATCAAGCCGTATGAGAATAGCAAAATTCTCGAGCGGGTAGAATGGGCCCGTTCGGTAAGCGAAATAGTTGGTGTTGATATTGATTCCTACGCGATCGTAACCATGCGGAACCTCGTCAATCTGCAGCAAAAGTCGGCTTCCCAGCTTGCGGAAGTACGACGTGCCGCGGGCGTTCCCTTCGCTATCAAGGGCGTTTTCCGCAAAGAAGATATTGAACTTGTACGGGAAGTACAGCCTGATATCGTGGTTGTTTCCAATCATGGCGGACGTGTGGAAACCGACCGGGGATCCACTGCGGCCTTTTTGGCGCATTACGGCAAGGAACTTGCCGGTCTGTGCGGTGAACTTTGGGTAGACGGTGGAATACGTAATTGCCGCGATGTACTGGCTGCCGGCCGTCTTGGCGCCAAAACGGTCATGATAGCCCGGCCGGTTATCACCGCCCTGTTGGCAGGCGGTGTTTCCGGGGTGCGGTCACGATTGGCCGGATTTTTTCAACAAAATTGGTAGCAGTCACCTACTGAACCGAAACACCGCCAAAGGTAGCCGTTCCGCGGATGATAATCGTATGCGCCGCGGGATCCTGCGATGAAACGAACTTGGATTCCATGCCGCCCAGGACTGGAACGACATGTGAAACCAGTTTGACGTTTTTCGGCAGGAAGATGTCGATTCCGCCGAAAAGGGCTGAAACCAGAATGACGGCATCTCCATTCAGCGTTACATTCCGCAAGTCCGCGGTAACGGCGCCGAAGGTTGCGGTGTAGGACGCACCGGTGAACACCTCATTTCCATAGTTTACATCCTGACCGGCGAAAAATGCGGTGTACTGATGTCGTGTCGCGTCGCCGGTACCCTGTTCTTTTCCGTCTGTTCCGGTTCCACAGGATTTACAGGTAATCGATTTTCCGAACAAAAGCTGGACACCCACGGCAATAAGAACGATCGGGAATATGAGCCGCCAGCTTATGTATACCGGAAATATTTCCTGCGCGTTCATGAGCAGGATTACACCTACGGCAAGCATGATCATGTTGCCCGCGTTCACACCGCTTTGCGCCATGGAAAACAGGGCGGGCGCGATGATGAAGATTGTCCACCAGCCGGCAAGGCTGATGTCAAAATCAAAAAATCCGAGCAGAACGCCGCCGATTATGATTCCGGCACCGAGGAACAGCAGACCGACAACGATCGTCGCAAAATCCCGTTTCATGTTGTATCTCCCCATTACAGAATAAATCGTCCGACCTGTGTGGATACGGATTTGAATATTTCACTGTTGTACTTCTTGAGCTCGGCTACTTCTTCGAAGGTCGCGTTCATGGCAAGCGTGTCTCCCATGATCGCATCCATTTCCCGGCGTACGCGCTCCGAGCATTCTTTCAGATCGGTAATCGCCTGGTTAAGCCGGGATGAGTCATCCGCAAGCTCCCGCGCCGCGGTATTAACGAGCTCTGTGGTCTGTTTCATTTCGGAAAGTGTCTGCGCCACCTGATCCGACCCGATGCGCTGTTCTTCCATGGCGGAGCTTGTTTCCTTTTCCATGTCGGTAACGGTGGTGATGAGACCAAGAACATTGTCAAAGCCCGACGAGGCGTCGCGGGAAGCAGCGACCGCGTTTTCTATGGCGGTCCGGACTTCTTTGAGTTGACTGTTTACAATGGATGACTGTTTCGAGCTTTTTTCGGCGAGCGAGCGTATCTCGTCGGCAACAACCGCGAATCCGGAACCGGCGCTTCCGGCATGGGCCGCTTCAATTGCCGCGTTCATAGCGAGGAGATTGGTTTGTGCGGCGATTGACGAGATAACCTTGTTTGCGTCCATGAGCATGGTGGACGACTCCACAACATGCTCGATGAGCGTGTTTGACTCCTCAATTTTGCCCTTACCCAGATTGGCCGCGGCAAGCAGGTCCTGACAGGCCGAATTGATTCGTTGAACATTTCCGGTGACCGACTGGATGTTGGCGATCATTTGTTCAATACCGGCGCTCGAGTTGTTTACGCTACCAGTCTGCTGGCTAACTGCGGCATGAAGATCGGCAATCCGCGCGGTTATCTTCTGGACTGCTGTCGTGGAATCTCCCGTTGTGGCGGTTTGGTCCTCGATTACCGTTTCCGCGTTCTTTACCGCGCTGTTTATTTCCCGTATTTTCTCGTCTGCCTCGAACATGGATGCCGTAAGGCCGGAATCGTTTTCCTTGAGGGTTGAACATCCCTGGCTTATTTCCGTAATCATGGTTTGCAGGGTTTCGATATACAGATTGAGGCTTTCCGTGATGCGACCGGTTTCGTCGAAATTGAGAATGGCGACTTTCCGGTTGAGATCCGCGGAATCGCTCGAGGCGAGGCGGAGTATCTGTTCGTCCAGGATGGTGAACTGGATGGTGTCCTGCTTTTTGGAAAGCCAGCCAATGTAGAAAACCAGGACTTCAAAGAGTATGCCGACAAGTAAAAAAGCGGTAAGGAGTGACGAAGGTCCCTGAAGATCGGGAGCACGGATAAAGAAGAACCATGAAACGAAGGCAAGATGCGTTATCAGGATTAACCCGGTTGCCATGGGAATGATGATCTCCTTTTTTTCAATGAACCGGTCTCGTTCGTGTTTATTCAAACTGGTGATATTGAGGAGTTGTTTGGGTTCCTTGAGGTATGAATCGATGATGAACGCGTTAATGAGAGAGCCGGCGAAAGATTCGGTGAGTTTGATGGCCAATACCCAGGAAAAGGGCAGTCCGGAGGGCATTGCTTTGCCGTTCAAGAAGTAGAAGAGAATAATCGCAAAAATCCACAACACACTGTTATAGATGATCAGCGACCAGGGAAGACGAACGGCAATGAGACGGGCCCGACGCGAATTTTTTGGTTCACGGCGGTCCTCGGCCGTTTCAAGCTCTCGCCAGAGGGGTTTCAGGTACGCCCGTATCAAAAATCCGGTTCCGGTGCAGATTACGAGAACAAACACAAGAAGTTTGGGATTCAGCGCCAAAAGGACGCGTCCGCCAAAATCCACATTCCTGCTCGGGTTATACATCTGTGAAAAGAACTCGCTTACCAGCAGGGTGCCGATCTGTACAATGAAAAAAGACGCAACCGCGCGGCGGTTAATCTTCCGGGCTAATGGTGATAGTTTCATGACTCTTCCTTTGTTTCCGGATACTCTGAGTATACACTCCCATTGCGGATTTCTCCACAATTATACCTAGCACATGAGCCTTTCTCTTAGCATAAATTTGACAAGTATTCCCATCTCCGGTATTTTTCTTCAATTTCCGCGCTTATCCGGGTAAGATCAGATGAAATTTCGGCAAGGACTCGGTGGTCCGATTCGCCGCTTGAAAGACGTGCCTCCAGCGCGTCTTTTTCCGCTTCCATCGTCAGTATTTCCTCTTCGATGAAATCAAACTCCTTTTGTTCCTTGAAACTGCGCTTTTTGGGCTTCTCTGAACGGGATTTCACGGGTACCGGTTTGGCCGTGTCTGCCGGTTCAACGGGTTTCCGGTTATCGGACAAGAACGCAAGGTATTCCGAACAGCTTCCGGCAAAACCGGATATGGATCCATCGGATCCAAGGACGAACAGGGACTCAACCGTCCTGTCCATGAAGTAGCGGTCATGGGACACAACGACGAGGCAGCCGGCGAAATTGGAAAGAAAATCCTCCAGGACGCTCATGGTGTAAATGTCAAAATCGTTTGTTGGTTCGTCCAGAACGAGAAAGTTGGGATTTTCCATGAGCAGACGAACGAGATAGACCCGTTTGCGCTCTCCGCCCGAGAGAGTGGCGAGCGGAACATACTGCGCCGGTCCGATTATCCCGAACCGTTCCAGAAGGCGGGACGCCGAAAGAATAGTGCCGTCGGCCATGGTGATGACGCTTGCCTTTTCGCTGATGTATTCAAGGACCGTTCCCCCGGTATCGCTCAACGCCGGGTTTTGCATGAAATAGCCGAAGACGGTATTCTCTCCCCGGGCTACCCTGCCGGAGGAACAGGGGATTGTTTCGGTCAGAAGGTTCAACAAGGTCGTCTTTCCGGTTCCGTTATTGCCGAATATTCCGATGCGTTCTCCCTTGCGGAAGCGGTAGGTAAATCCTGAAATAACCGGTTCGGGGTTTCCGTCGTAGACCTTGGTTATGTTTTCCGCTTCAAGAATTTTTCCCCCGAGCCGGCGTCCGGTCACCGCGAAACTGAACGCGTCTTCCTCGGGTAGTTTTTCGCGGTTGATCATGCGGTGAACCGCGTCCACACGGGCGCGGGCCTTGGTACCGCGGGCCTGGGGTCCGCGCAGGAGCCATTCCCGTTCTTTTCGGAGTACGGACTCTATCCGTGCCTCGGTGTTCGCGACGATTTCTTCAGCCAGAGCCTTCTTTTCCAGATATACCGAGAAATTGCCTTCGTAACGGGTGAGTGCGGCGTTTGATAGTTCATAGATTCCGGTACACACTGAATCGAGGAAGTAGCGGTCGTGAGTAACCATGAAGACCGCGCGGTCGGTGGACACAAGATAGTCTTCCAGCCATTTGATGGTAACGAGATCAAGATGGTTTGTGGGCTCGTCGAGGAGCAGGATGCGGGTATTTTCAACCAGTACCTGGGCAAGGGCGACTTTCTTGACCATTCCGCCGGAAAGGGAGGCCATGGGGAGGTCCAGGTCCGTGATCCCCAAGGTTGTGAGAACCGAGCGAATCCGCTGTTCGTACAGCCACAGGTCCCGGAGGTCCATTTCGCGGGTTGCCGCGTCCAGCCGGTCGTGGGCTCCGGCGGACGCTTTACCCGTCGCGATCTCGTGACAAGCCTGTTCATAGTCGTTAATAATCCGGAGGGATTCACCGCCGGATTTGAAGATATGTTTCTGAATGGTGTCTTCAGGGGAAAAAACCGGTGTTTGCGGCAAAAAGGAGATGCCGGCGTTTTTGTTCACCGTGACCGTGCCGCCATCAACGGGGAGCGCGCCCGCGATACAGGAAAGGAGGGTGCTTTTTCCGCACCCGTTGCGGCCGATCAGGGCGATCTTGTCGCCCTCGTCGAGTCCAAAGCTGATATCCGAAAAAAGCGGTGCCGTGCGACCGTGCCGGGTAAGCCGGCTTGCAGAAAGAAGGTTCATGCCGGGAGTATAGCAGGTCTTGCCCCGGTTGCGGAACATGGCTACACTTGTATCCATGAAGCTGCTTGACGAGGCATCCGCCGCAGAAATTTTCCCCCTGCTTTCCCGAACAATCACCAATCCGGACACCGAACTGAAGAGCGTGAACACCTATACCCTGCTCGTCGCGGTTGTCCTTTCAGCGCAAATGACGGACAAGGGTGTTAACCGGGCAACCGAAGCGCTCTTTCGTGTAGCGGATACGCCGGAAAAGATGCTCACTTTGGGAGAAGAAGGGCTTCGGGAACATATCAAGTCGGTAAACCTGTATCCGACCAAGGCCCGCCACATCATCGCCCTGAGCCGCCGCCTGGCGGACGAATTCGGCGGGGAGGTTCCCGATTCCCGTGAAGCTCTCGAGAGTCTTCCGGGTGTGGGCAGGAAAACGGCGAGCGTCATCCTGAATGTAGCTTTTTCCCGGCCGACCCTGCCGGTGGACACCCATCTGCTCCGTCTCGCGTTCCGCCTGGGTCTGAGCGACAAGAAGACGCCCCGCGGTGTTGAAGACGATGTACTGCGCCTTATTCCGGATAAGTACGCGAAGGACGCGCATCACCTGTTGCTCCTTCATGGCCGGTATGTATGTACCGCGCGGAAGCCGCAGTGCGAGTCCTGTGTTCTTGCCGGCCTGTGTCCCAAAAACGGTGTGGAGTGAGGGTTAGAGTGGTTCAGGGTTTCTTTTCAAGAATGTAGAGAAATTCGGTTACCCGCAGATCCCGGTTCCGGAGATTCCGGCTTCCGCGAAAAGTATTGTAACTGACGGATCGGGTCGTAACATTGCCGTGTGCGGAAAGGATGCGCTCCATGGTATCCCGGGAAATGAAGCCTTCGGAATTGAACGAGACCAGAACATGACGGGCCCGGATGGTCGCCACCAGGTCCTCGAGCGCATCGGCCGCCGCTTTTTTCCGGTTATACTGTGAACGTTGCCAGGCCGACGGTATCCCCGATACCCGGGACATCCGTTCCGGTTCAGTGTACTTCACGAGAAGGTTCAACATGAAATAGTTTGATCCGTAGGGATGCTGATTATACGGCGGGTCGAGATAGGCAATATCAACCGTCGGAGCCGTGCGGCAAATTTCGTTTGCGTCACCGCGGAGAATGATCGATTCAACAGGAAACGTGCTGGTTACCGGGCGGGGCAGGGTGATGTCCCCGCGGATGCGGGAAAGGGCGTCGCCCTTTTTACCGCCGAACGTGCCGATCCCGGTATCCCTGTTCTTGTAAAAACCCTTGAAAACGCCCGCGGTATTTGCGTGAACCGACGCTTCAGAAAGAAGGGGCGCGAGCAAAAGCGGCTGCCATGCGGGATCAACGCGCGCGATGGCTTGCCGGGCTGTGTCGAGAAACCGGGCGTTGCGGTTGGTATAAAACACGCGCTCCCCCGGTTGTATCGCTCCGTCATCGCGCGGAGCGTAGTGATTCGCGATAATTCCAGACTCAAGCGGATCAGTATCCAGCCGGTCACTGATGTCCCGGTGGGCCTCGATGAAACGCGGATCATCAACTGCCTCCGCGGGACCGAGATAACAGCGGTTGATAACCTCAGCGTACGGTTCAAGATCATTCGCGACGATGAGTCCTGCGTATTTCCGGGCAAAACGGGATACGATCCCCGATCCGGAAAATACGTCGAAAAATCGAACAGTTTCCCGGTCGGTACCCTGGAGAATTTCGTCGAAGGCCTGGCCGATAAGCGGCAACAGCGCTCGCTTGTTCCCCAGGCAGGTTATGAGTTGATCGGAAAGAAATCGGGGGTCTTCGTCGATATCCTGATGCATACCGATATGACTATAGCCGAAAAATGGCGGGAATAACAGTGGCGAATTGGCTTGACGCTTTTTGTTAGCCTGAGTAAACTTAAAGCACACCAGGGAGGTGCATATGGCAACAATAATCAGCGGAATTGTCCTGTTCCTGCTTGTAGCGGGAACGATAGTCTATATGATCAAAGGCGGAAAAAAGGATTCGGATGGCTGCTCGGGCTCCTGCCGCGGCTGTTCGGGGTGTCATTGATTTACTGCTATCAAAATTGTTGAAACTTTTTCAACAATTTTAATAGCAGTACCTCACGCATGCGCCTCGCCGCGTAAATGCTCCCCGGTCATGTTCTTTACCCACCGTTCCGTGCGGAGTTGCCAGGCGGCAATCCCCACCTTCACGAAATCAGTAATCTTTACGAGTGCGTACAGCGCTATCGGCCCCAGGTTGGTCAGGACGGCGAGTATGAAAATTGCCGGCAGAAACAGGAATATGTTGACGCTGACGTCCACCCAGACGCCCATGACGGCGTCGCCCCCCGCGCGTGCGGTCGCGAATTGCGCGTTGAGATACGACCACAGGGGCATGTAGACGGCGATTACCCACAACATGTTCCGGGTAATGAGCTGGGCCCCCGGTGAAAGATTGCCGAATACAATCGGTATGAGGAGAACGGAGAAAGATTCAATCATGGCGACAACCGTTCCGGCAACAATGGCTCCCGAGCGAAGCCATCGGGCTTCATGCCGGGCCTGGTCAAGTTCGTTCTTTCCGAGTGTTCCGCCGACAATAACGCCGATGGACGTATGAAGGCCCTGGAATACGAGGAAGAAAATATTGGCGATTGCCCATCCCGCCGCCATGCCCGAGATTATTTCCGCGCCGCCGCGTCCGTTGAATACGGCGGTCATGGTTGTTTCTGTGAGTACCCAGGACATTTCGGACAGTGCGATGAATCCGGATTTTTGCAGGATGATGACGAATACCCGCATGTTTACCCGGTACAGTTCCCGCAACCGTACATAAAACGGCGGTTTTGTCCGGTTGATATAGATGATGAAGACGATCATCTCGTAGGCGCGAGCGATAACCGTGGCAAGCGCGGCTCCGCGTACTTCAAGTCGCGGGGCACCCAGGTTTCCATAGATGAACACCCAGTTCAAAAACGTGTTCACGAGCGCGGCTGAAACGGAAATGTAGAGCGGGGCGTGTACTTTCCCGATCTCGCGAAGGGACGATCCGATCACGATGGAGAGGGTCATCGGAACGAAGGTGAAGAGGATGATGGATATGTAGGCGCGTCCCTGTTCAAGAACGGCTTCCCGTTGGCTGTTGGTGTTTACGAGCAGGGTAAGTATCTGACGGGGAAGGAATATCGCGAGTCCGGTAACTATCGCCGTCAGGAAAAGTCCCGCGTGGAATTTGAAGAGAAAGGCCTGTTTCATGCCTTCACGGTCGTTTGCGCCGTTGAACTGGCTCATGAAAATGGCGCCGGCGGACGAAAGGGTCATGAGTGCGATCATGAAGACAAACAGTACCTGATTGGAGACATTGACACCGCTCATCTTCACGTCTCCAAGACCGGAGACCATGAAGTTGTCAACAAGAGAAACAAGATTCTGTACGAGTGCCTGGAGCATCACGGGAACGGCAATGGCGAGCGCCTTGCGGTAAAAACCGGGAGAGCCCCAATACGTCTTCAAAGTCATAGGGCGAACTATAGCGGATTACAGACCCTTGTGCCAGCGAATTTCCGCGATTTTCAGCTAACGGAAATACTCTTCCCTGCTTTTCAGTTCAAGTCCGCGGCTCTTGTACCATTCCAGCGAATCGGTAAATTGTTTTGCCAGTTTGATGTTGGTAATGAGCGGTATTCCGTAATCTATGGCAAGCCGGCGGACACTGTAATCGTTTTTCAGTTCGGTTTCCCGGTTGTTCTTCGGGATGTTGATAACGAGATCTATTTCACCGTTGCGGAGCGCGTCGGCGATGTTCGGAGTCTTGTTTTCAAGCGGCCACGCCAGTGCTTCGGCGGGAATGCCGTTGTTCTGCAGGAACCGGGCGGTGCCTCCTGATGCCGCGAGGGTATAGCCCATGGCACGGAGCTTGCGCGCGCTTTCAACAAAGTCAACCTTGTTCTCGAGTGGTCCGGTCGAAAGAAGAATTTTCTTCTCGGGAATGGTGAGCCCGGTCGAGAGAAGCGCCTTGAGGAACGCGTCCCGGACGCCGCGTCCAAGACAGCCAACATCTCCGGTACTGGTCATTTCAACGCCAGCCACGGGGTCGGTTCCCTTGAGGCGTGCGTAACTGAATTGGGCAGCCCGAACGCCAACGTACTCAATGTCCATGGTGCTGCCGTCCAGTTTTTCCGGTTCAAGCGCGAGTTGCGCCCTGACCGCGATATCCACGAAGTTGGTCCGGAATACGCGCGAGCAAAAGGGCATGGTCCTCCCCGCGCGGATGGAGCAGTCTATAACCTGAAGATTCGTGCTCTTCGCGAGAAATCGTATGGAAAACGGTCCGGTTATCATGAGTTCTCGCGCAATGGTTCCGGCGGTTTTTTTCACCGCTCGCGCGGTTGTCAGATAGATTCGTTGCGCCGGCAGCACAACGGTCGCGTCTCCGGAGTGGATCCCTGCGTTTTCTATATGTTCTCCGATTGCGTACACCAGAATTTCTCCCCCATCCGCAACGGCGTCTATTTCTATTTCCTTGGAATTCTCGACATACGGGGAAAGGGTAACGGCATGATCTTCGGTGAGGTGGTAAATTCCGTTGAGTGTTTTTTTGAGACTTGCCGCATCCCAGGCAATCGCCGCGCTGACTCCGCGCCCCCGGGCTTTCGGTTCAATGAATACCGGGTACCCCAACCGGAGCGTTGCTGCCGAGGCGGTTTCAAAATCCGGGGCTTCAACCCAGTCGGGATGTTTTATGTCGAGTCCGTCCAGAAGCGTAACGAACTTGTTCCGGTCGTTTACACGCTCCACGTTTTCCGCCGCGGTTCCAAAGACCGTAATTCCTTTGCGGGAAAGGGGCAGGGCAAGGGCCGAGGTGAGCGATCCGCCATACGAAAGCATGATCCCTTCCGGTTTTTCCGTTTCCATGATGTCCAGAATCCGCTCCTGGCTGATTTCTTCTACATACACGCGATCGGCAGTTTCGGGATCGGACGACAGGGACTCCGGATTACAATTGACGAGGATGGCGATCTTTCCGTTTTTCTTGAGCGATTTCGCGGCGCTTACGGTACACCAGTCATACTCAACGCTTGAACCGATGTGATAGGGTCCGGAACCGGGAAGAAGGATACCCTTTTCAAGCGGGACGATGTCATCGGTCGCGCCGTTATACGTCATGTACACAACGTTGCTGGTGTTTTTCCCCATGCCCGCCCTGCTGTCAAGCTGTTTTACCACCGGGCGTACCAGCAACTCTTTCCGGAGTGCGCGGACCTGCTCTTCACGCAGGCTGGAACACAGTCCTATCTGGCGATCGGAGTATCCCGCCTGTTTGGCCTTGCGCATGAGGTCTGCAGGAACGGGACCGTCAAGGGACCGGAGGTTTGTCTCTATATCCAGAATTTCCTTCAGTGTAGTGAGGTAGAGCCGGTCGATTCTTGTGTATTTGTAAATACGATCCACTGACCAGTCGTCGGCAAGTGCGGAATATACGGCAAAGAGGCGCAAGTGATCCGGATTTCTGAGCGCTTCCTTGATGTCCTTGAAGGTGAAGGGATGTCCGGCAAGACCGGGTATGTCATTCCCCGTCATTCTGAGCGCTTTTTGCAGTGCTTCGCAGAATGTTTTTCCTACTGCCATGGCCTGTCCAACCGATTTCATGACCGAACCGAGCTGGCGGTCCTCCGGTGCGAATTTCCAGGGATCCCAGCGGGGAACTTTTACCATGAGGTAGTCAAAAACCGGTTCACAGCATACATGTCCGCATCCCGCGGGAAGATGCTCGATTTCCGAAAGGGAAAAGCCGAGCGCGACATACGCGGCAATATGGCCGAGCTGATATCCGCTTGCCCGGGACGCGAGGGCGGTGCTTCTCGAAAAGGACGTATTCGCTTCAATAATGCGGAAGGCGGCTGACTCCGGGTCCTTTGCGAAACGGAGGTTTGCCTCGCCGATTACGTTCAACGCGCGAACCGCGGCGAAGGCGGCGCGGCGAAGCTCCTGCAGTTCGCTGTCGGTGAGCGTTTGTGCCGGGATCACAATCGGCGAGTCTCCGGTATGAATGCCTACCGGGTCAAGGTTTTCCATGGAACAGACAACAATACAGTTGTCCATTGCGTCCCGGAGTACCTCCAGTTCGATTTCTTTCCATCCGCCGAGCCATTCTTCAATGGTAACCCGGTCAGACATCTCCGTCCGGTCGGAAAAAAACGAGAGGAGTTCACTGTCATTTCTGCATACTGCCGGGGCATTGTCGTTAAGTGTTGCGTCGGTGCGGACCATGACGGGATAGCCGGTTTTGGCGGTAACGGCCAGGGCGCCTTCCGGTGTAGTTACCGTAACCGATTCGGGTACGGGAATTCGGGATTCCTGCATTGTCCTGATAAAGGTTTCCCTGCACAGGGTGGTCTTCATTGTCTCAATCGGCGTACCGAGAATTTGTATGTTGTATTTTTCAAGTATTCCGGTTCGCTCAAGTTCAAGTGCGCAGTAGTAAGCAGTTTTTCCTCCCAGACAGATGACCAGGGAGTCCGGTTTTTCTTTCTCGATTACCCCGGTAACAAATTCCGGCGTAACGGGAAGAAAATAGGTAGCGTCTGCGATTCCTTCCGAGGTCTGTACCGCCGTCATGTTCGGATTCACGAGTATGGTTTTGATCTTGCGTGCCGAGAACGCCCGGATTGCCTGATAGCCGGCATAGTCAAATTCTCCCGCCTGGCCTATTTTTTGTCCGCCTGATCCGAGAAAGAGTACGGTCATTGGTGTTGAAATCCGGTATTTATTCATTCGCTCAGCCCTCCGTTGCGTACCAGGGATACAAAAGATTCATGGAGGAAGGCGGTATCATCCGGGCCGGGATTTCCTTCGGGATTGAAGAATACACCACTAATGAGTCCCTTTTTCGCCGCGAACCCTTCAAGACTGTTGTCGGCATTATTCAAGAAGGTTGGATACCAGCCGGCGGGAAGCGAGTCATCCCTGATGCCGTATCCATGGTTCTGCGCGGTAATATAACATCGGCCGTTTTCCAGATTGATGCAGGGAACACTCGTGCTTCGGTGTCCGCACGCCATCCTGTACGGGGTGGCTCCGGCTGCGAGCGCCAGAATTACCGCACCCTGACCGGTTGCGAAAACCGGTGTGTCGCGCGCAAGCGCCTTGCGCAGTACGGCACAGGTTTTTTCACAGGTGGTGGGATCCCCCGGACCGCCCGCGATAAAAATGCCGTCATAATTTCCCGCGGAATAGTCATAACTGTACGGTACCCTGAGGACGGTGATGTCCGGGGCAAGGAGCGCACGGATGACCGAGTTGCGGGTTCCGCAGTCCACGAGTATTATTTTTCGTTTTCCCGTTCCATAGGAGACCGGGCTTTTAACTGACACATGACTGCTCTGGTTATGACCCTGGGCCGCGGCAAATGAAACATCTCGATTCTCGCCAACCAGAATTTTTGCCCGCAGAGTTCCGCGCATCATGACCCGCTGAACAAGCGCGCGGGTGTCCACACCGTATATGCCCGGAATTTGTTGCGTTTTGAGCCAACGGGGAAAGGTTTTTTTGGCCTGGTAATGAAAGACTTCCGTCGGAACCTGTGACGTTATCAACCCGGCGGCCTGGCAAGCGGGAGATTCTTGAAAACGTTCAAGATTGAATTCGTCCATTTCGTTCGGAGGGGCTCCGGTTGCACCGGTCAGTGGCTGGGGAAGGAGAACAATGGTCCCCCGTACTGCGGGATCGGTGAGAAGCCTGACCGGATCGGGCTGGCCGGTAAAAACCGTCAATTCTCCCGCGGCAGATTTCTCGTGTCCAAAAGCGTAGCCTTCAAATTCGGTCCCGTCTTCAAGCAGAATTCGCGCGTTCTTTTTTCGTTGCGGCACACCTGTACTCCTGTGATTTGTTTCCCGGTATGTACGTAATGATAGTGTTCGATGTGCTGTTTTTCAAGAAAAGTGACTAAAAGGTTTTGATGAAAACACGGGAACGCCGTTTTGGATCCCATTTTTCCTGCCGTTCACGGGGCAACTGGCCGGTTTCCGCTGATTTGAAGCCGAATTTCTCAAACCAGTCGCCGGTTTGCGTAGTAAGGACAAAAACTGACGAAAATCCGGCGCTTTTCCCCCGTTGCAGGAGAAGATCCATAAGCCGGGGACCGATTCCCATGTGCGCATAGGCTTCATCCACTGCAAGGCCGGCAATTTCTCCCACGTTCTCGGGATAAGAATGGAGAGCCGCACAAGCCCGGATGCCCCCGTCAATCTCGAAAACAACAAATTCATGGGCTTTTTGCTCCAGTTCTTCGCTGGTCCTTGGAAGCAGTATGCCTTTTTCCACAAAGGGATTCATGAGGGAAAGGACCGCGGGAATGTCTTCGCGGGTCATGGCGCGGAACGTTCCGTAGTTGTTTACATAGATCATGGTTCCGGATCCGAGATCCGAGAATATTTCCGCCGGGATTACGCCGTCAATGTCCGCGTCGAGAATATGCGCTCTCGTTACCCCGCCCAGACAGGCTGTGCGAGCCTGGAGCAACAGGTCCGTGAGTTTATCAACCGGAAGGGTCGGGCTTCCGCTATCACGGTTCAGTTCGAGAAATTCGTCGATGCTTTCCACGGAGAGTGCCGCAAGCCGTCCCTCCGGGGAGAGCGACGCGGACTCGGGAATGGTGAAGTCGTCTATCGATATGGTATTTCCTGAACCGAGGAAGAAAAGCTTCCCGGCTTTGAGTGCGGTGGCTGTCGCAACAGCGAGCTCTGTGGACGATATGTTGTAGGGTTTTCCGGTACTCGTCCAACCGATACAGGGGATGATGGGAATAAAACCGTCTTCGAGAGCCGTGAGAAGGGAGTCGAGCTGGATTTTGTCAACAAAGCCGGCACTTCCGAAATCGGTTCCGTCAAGCACGCCGCGGCCGCGGGCGCGTACCCAGTTCCCGATTACGGCCGTCAACCCCTCGGCGGAAAGGCGGGTCATGATCCGGTTGGACACATCGAACGCTGCCATCTTGATGAAATTCATCCCCTCGTCCGAGGTGATGCGGATGGTGTTCTCAATTTTCCAGGCGATACCGTATGAGTCCAGAACCCTGCTTATGTGTTCAT
>ERZ795058.641-NODE-641-length-52716-cov-17.211219_pt1 | contig 52716 bp, 46 predicted proteins | sample MGYA00375142_ERZ795058 | MGnify/ENA primary metagenome ERZ795058 (study PRJEB30187, sample SAMN05720210) | activated sludge metagenome | isolation source: anaerobic digester from wastewater treatment plant | place: Japan | collected 2015-04-20 ... | reverse complement strand
ACAATCCATTATAACAAGGTCTTTCTCTGATCTTGTACCAATTGAATGTAAATACCTGACAATTTCTCCTTTACCAACGCCTGTTTCACCTTCAAACAATAACGGACAATCTTGATTTGCATATAGTTCAACAATTTCCAAAACCTTACGCATTATTTTCCCTTTTCCCATAATAGATTCGATTTCTTTACGGGCATTAAGTTTTCGGATTTTATCTGCATTTGTTGTTTTTTCCATTGAAAGTATGTTTTTTTCTATTGAATACGCATTATTGTTTTTATACGTAACGTTTGGAAATTAAAAAAATTGTCAATTCGAGTAATTTTTGTCGGTTTTTTAAATGCCTTTTGTGTAACAAATTCGAGATTGTCTAACTTACTGTAAGTTGCTCTCAAAGTTTTTTTTAAAATGTGAATAAGTTTTGGGCTCATTTTTCAATCTTTAGCATAATTTTTTTCACTTTTTTTAATACTACCCGTTATCTTCATATTATTTTATTTTTTACCGCAGAGTTCCCAAAGAATGCGCTAAGGTCGCAGAGTTTTTTTACGTCCTTTGCGGTTAAAAAAAAAGGAATTGTCACATTTTATGTATATCCTTTATTTTATCCATTTATTGGCTACTGTGCTGTCGGGTTTGGGCGAAAATTGACGGAAATAATAAGTGTCGTTTTTTGTACGTCTTTCATCATTAGATGGGTCATAAAATGAGGTAATACGAAAAGTAGTATCGTTTAATATAACTCCTTCCATTATACCCGTCCATTTTGTGAAATACTCCTGAGGATAATAAAGCTCAAATTTAATAGTTTGATTATCAATAACAAATAATCCCCAATTTAAACGTTCATAATTTGAATTTATATCACGTTCCATAAATTGTTTAATTTCTTCATCCGCTTCTTCTAATGATAAAGCAGCTCCTCCCATATCTAATAAAACACCATTTCTATAAAAACAATATGCAGCTATGCAGTTATTACCTCCACAATCATAATATCTATAATAATATCCATCTATTCGTAATTCATTTCCTGTATAAGGAGTTTTTTTTAAGATAAAATCTTTATATATAACCGGTTTTTCACAAGATAAGCAAGAAACAAGAAGTAAAAAATAAAAGACAATTTTTTTCATGACTTGTAATTTTTTTGCAAAGGTAGTATTTTTTATTATAGAATTTATTTTTATTTCACTTTTTTTTAACTTTACGACGTTATTTGCGGTTTCGTTATCTTCATAATTTTTTACCGCAGAGTTCCCAAAGAATGCGCTAAGGTCGCAGAGTTTCTTTGCGTTCTTTGCGTAGAATCTTTGCGTTCTTTGCGGTTAAAAAGAATAAGGTGAGACACTACCACATCGTATAGTACCCCTCTGTTTTATGTAATTTATTTTAATTGATATTTAACCCACTCTGAAGGCAAAGTACCATTCTCTTTATCAAATTCTTTATATATGGCTTCAAAATCTGTATATAACTTAACACTGTCTATATTAATCTTTTTTAAATAAGCTAAATATTCCTCCTCTGTTCTGAATTCAACAACAGTATCATTAGGAACATTTACAATTCGCCAAATTTTATAACTATCAGATCCTAATCTCCATGCATTTACAACTATATTGGCACTATCCATTATACCTACTGAAATAACTGGCCATTCACTAAGTCTTTTTAATGGCATTTTTTCACTTTGAAAAATCCATTTCCCTTTTCCATCTGAACTAATAGAATATGGTTCTATTAACGGAATTCGATCATCCCGATCTATTTTTGAATAACTGTAAAAATCATTCTTATTATTCATATTATTATAATTACAAGACATTAATAAAACTGCTAGTATTATAATTGTTTTTCCGTTTCCCATAATACTAAAGTGCCCCCTATAGTAGGACAGTTTTTCTTTGTTAATATTTTTATTTTTTTAGTGTTGCAAAAATATACTTTTATTTGTTTCTTTTTAGTTAAGTAAAGAAAAAAACGTTTTTTTATCATAAAGTGAAATTTTTTGAACAAAATTCTTTGCGTCCTTTGTGGTTAATCTTTGCGTCCTTTGCGGTAAAAAAAAGGTACTGTTCCAAAAAGTGTGTTGTGTTTTTGTAAAGGAAATTTTTATAAAAAGTTTATACTTACAAATTATCTTCCGCATACCATTCGGCATAAGAGTTTTGTGTTTCTGAAAGTCGAATGCTGTGCAGTGTTACATATTTTGGCAGCTGCTTGGTTAAGCGCTGTGCAAAATCAACCAACAATTGTTCGCTGGTGGGCTGAAAATCGACGATTAATATTTTTTGGTAATTGGCTTTTAGCTGTTTGATTAGTTCGGGATTGCTTTTGTCGTTTAAAATAAGTGCATGGTCATATTGCTGAATAATGTGTTCTTCAACGATTTCTTTTAAATCGGAAAAATCCATTACCATTCCTTTTTTAGAAGGGTCGGGATGTTGGTCAATGTTTCCACTTACTCTTATTTCAAGCTGATAGGAGTGTCCATGTATGTTTTTACACAATCCATTGTAGTCAATAAGTGCGTGAGCCATTTCAAAATGAAAGATTTTTGTAATTCTAATTTTTGTCATTGATGTAAGTGTTAATAGTAGAAAAATTATTTATTTTTTGAATTGCTGCGTATTACTTTACAGCCGATTGCTTTTATGTTTCCTAAATCGTAATATTGTGTAAGTTGTTGTACTGTAAAAGTATAAGTTCCTTTTTCGTCAAAATGTTTTTTGCTGAATATAACTGCTTCAATGTAGCGTGAATCGTCTTTAACATTGCCTAAATAACCGTGTTCGTTTTGTATTAAAAACACGTGTCTATTAATATTTTTTTGCCCGTTTGGATATATTAATACTGTATTGATAGGTAGTGTATTGTGTTGGTATCCTTCTTTGAATTGAACGCTTACAATAAAATCATAATCTTTTTTTATGTTTTTTATTTCCGGCGTAAATTCCAATATACTAAAACGATTCCATTGTGCATCGGCAAAGTAAATAGTTTGCTCATAAATTACTTTTTTATTGTCGCAGGCAATAAAACTTAACGTTATCACTAAAAATAGAATGATGTGTTTTTTCATAATCAACTTTATTTTTTTCTAAAATAAATATCTACCGGACTTCCACGGAAGTTCCAAATGGCTCGTATCTTGTTTTCAATAAAACGTTTATAATCTTCGCGTACGTATTGCGGTAAATTACAGAAAAATACAAATTGCGGATAAGCCGTAGGAAGTTGAGTAATATATTTAATTCTTATCACTTTATCTTTCTGCATAGGTGGCGGATTGTCTTTAACGATTTCTAATAAAGTATTATTTACTTCCGAAGTAGTTATTTTTCGTTTCATATTTTGATATACCTCAATGGCAGTTTCTATAACATTATAAATACGTTGTTTTTTGATAACGGAAGTAAAAATAATGGGAACATCGTTAGCGGGAGCTATTTTATTAAGTATGGCTTTTTCAAATTCTTTGACCGTATTGTTCGATTTTTCTATTAAATCCCATTTGTTGACAACAATTACAATTCCTTTTTTATTGCGTTGAGCTAAACTTAATATATTGAGGTCTTGCGATTCAAATCCTTGAGTAGCATCACACATAACTATACAAACATCGCTGTTTTCGATAGTGCGTACGGTTCGCATTACGGAATAAAACTCTATGTCTTCGTCTACATTTTTCTTTTTACGCAATCCTGCCGTATCTATTAAATTAAAATCAAAACCGAAAGCTTTGTATCGCGAAAAGATAGAATCTCTTGTTGTGCCTGAAAGATGGGATACAATATGACGTTCTTTTCCAAGAAAAACATTGATAATAGATGATTTACCTACATTGGGACGTCCTACTACCGCAATTTTCGGTAAATTATCCGTTTCTTCACTTTCTTCTTTTTGATTAAAATGCTGCACCACACTATCTAATAACTCACCGGTTCCACTTCCGGAAGCAGCCGAAACAGCAAAAAGATGTTCCATTCCTAAAGCGTAAAATTCCATTTGGTCGTTATAATTAATAGGGGAGTCAATCTTATTAACGACTAAGTAGATAGGCTTTACGCTTGTACGAAGAATACGTGCAATATCTTCATCCATAGGATTAATACCTTCACGTCCGTCCACTAAAAATAAAATAACATCAGCTTCGTCAATGGCTAAAAGGACTTGTTTTTTTATTTCATTTTCGTAAATATCTTTCGAGTTATCGACATAACCGCCTGTATCAATAACTGAAAATGTAAATCCGTTCCATTCCGATTTTCCGTAATTACGATCACGTGTAACGCCGGCAGTAGCATCAACAATAGCTTGCCGTGAACGCGTCAGTCTATTGAAGAGTGTCGATTTTCCGGTATTAGGTCTTCCTACTAAGGCAACTACATTCGTCATGATTTTTTACGTTTTAAGATTACAAAAATACACGAAATTTTCGTATAAAATAAAAATATCTGAAAATCTTTTACTCTTTAAAGAGTATTAATCGAATTAATATTCTATAATTTTACATATTAAATATAGTTAATATAAAAAAAATATATATTTTTGTAGATTCATTATTTTGAAAAAATTTTTAGTCATGAATACATCTTTTGAGTTCGAAAAAGAAAAGTTTGTAGGAGAGGGATTTACATACGACGACGTATTACTTCTTCCTGCATATAGTGAAATATTGCCTCGTGAAGTTGATTTATCTACTTCATTTACAAAAGAGATAACCTTAAATATTCCCATAGTATCGGCAGCTATGGATACCGTTACGGAATCAAAGTTAGCCATTGCTATTGCTCAAGAAGGCGGAATAGGCGTTATCCATAAAAACATGTCGATAGAGGAACAAACCTTTGAAGTAAATAAGGTAAAACGTGCGGAAAACGGTATGATAATCGAACCGATTACTATAGGAGCTAAAGCTACCGTAAAAGATGCTCTTGCTCTTATGAAAGAGTATCATATCGGAGGAATTCCTGTGGTGGATAAGGAAAAACGTTTAAAAGGAATCGTTACCAACCGTGACCTTCGTTTTGAAAAAGATTTGGATTTGCCGATTGAAAAAATAATGACTAAAAAGGTAATTACCATTACTGAATTTACTGATTTTGAGAAAGCTGCCGACATTTTACAGCAGTATAAAATTGAAAAATTGCCGGTAGTAGACAATAAAAACAGAGTGATAGGCTTGATTACTTACAAAGACATTATTAAAATCAAAGCTCGTCCCAATGCTTGTAAAGATAGCAGAGGTCGTTTGCGTGTGGCAGCTGCGGTGGGTACGGCAGCCGACACGATGGAAAGAGTAGATGAACTGAAAAAAGTAGGTGTAGATGCCATAGTTGTCGACACGGCACACGGTCATTCGAAAGGAGTAATACAAATAGCTAAACTAATCAAGCAAAAATATCCTGATTTACAAATGGTAGTAGGAAATATTGCTACACCTGAGGCAGCCATTGCTTTGGCTAAAATAGGTGTCGATGCAGTCAAAGTAGGCATAGGTCCGGGTTCTATATGCACCACACGTATTATTGCCGGAGTCGGCGTACCTCAATTAGCGGCTATTTATGCTGTCGCTAAAGCTTTAAAAGGTACGGAAATTCCTATCATTGCCGATGGTGGTATTCGCTATACGGGCGATATTATCAAAGCATTAGCGGCAGGAGCTTCAACCATTATGGCAGGTTCTTTATTTGCCGGAGTAGAAGAGTCGCCGGGAGAAACGATTATATATGAAGGAAGAAAATACAAAACCTATAGAGGAATGGGTTCTTTAGAAGCGATGCAAAAAGGCTCTAAAGACAGATATTTTCAAGATTTTGAAAGCGATATTGCAAAATTGGTTCCTGAAGGTATCGTAGGAAGAGTGCCTTTTAAAGGGATGTTATCGGAAGTAATACATCAAATGATAGGAGGTTTGCGTGCAGGAATGGGTTATACGGGTTCTTCTAACATCGAAGCCTTGAAAAAAGCACGTTTTATTAAAGTAACATCGGCAGGCATACAAGAAAATCACCCTCATGACGTTACTATAACGCAAGAAGCTCCTAACTATACGAGATAATAATAAAATTAAATATAAGAAAATGAGAAGAATAGCAAGTGTCATAAGTTTAATTTTTGTATTGTCATTTTATCATGTGATAGCACAAGACAATGCAATAGTGTTGAAAATAGGAAAGGAAAATGTAAGTTTATCCGAATTTAAAAACACGTATATTAAAAATAATGATTTAAGTAAATCAACGGAAAAAGATTTACTCGAATACATTGATTTGTATATTAATTTCCGATTACGTTATGCCGAAGCATTGGAACTGCGTTTGGATACCATAGAAAAACTGCAAAAAGAATTGGAAGGTTATCGCACGCAAGCCGCTAAGGGTTATTTAACCGATAAAGAAGTTGATGACAAGCTACTTGACGAGGCAATGCAGCGTATGCAGTGGGATTTAAGGGTAAGTCATATTATGAAAAAATTATCGTTGGAAGCTAAACCGGAAGATACGCTTAAAGCATATAAAGAAATCATGCAATTACGTAAGCGTATTTTAGATGGAGAACCCTTTAATGCCGTAGCCGAAAAAGAATCGGACGACCCATCGGCAAGAGATTTTAAAACTTCGGAAGGTGTTGTCAGACAAAGAGGAAATAAAGGCGACTTAGGCTATTTTAGTGTGTTTAATATGATTTATTCTTTTGAATCGGGAGCGTATAATTTAAAAGTAGGTGAAATATCTATGCCTATTAGAACGGAATTCGGCTATCATATTCTTTACTTACAAGATAAAAAGCCCGCTCTTGGAAGATGTGCGATTTCACAAATTTTAATATCTTATCCCGCTAATGCAAGCAAGGAGGATTCGATTGAAACTAAAAATAAAGCACAAGAAGCTTATAAGGCAGTGAAAGAAGGAATGGATTTTACCAAAGCAGTAGAAATGTATTGTACTGATAAAGGAATTGTTTCGCGTAAAGGAGAATTACCTCTTTTTGCGGTAAATGATTATATCGGAGATTTTATTCAACACATGTATAATCTGAAATTGAATGAAGTTAGTGAGCCGTTTGAAACAATATACGGATTTCATATTGTAAAATTAACCAAAAGAATTCCTATCGAGATAAATGCTGAGACGAGAGCTATTGTTAGAAATAGAATTATGAAAGACACTCGATCAAATAAAAGCAAAGAAGCTTTTGCTAATAAATTGAAAAAAGAATACGGTTTTAAAGAATACAAAGAAAAAAATAAATTTTCTGCATTAGAGGCATTTTACAAGATTGATTCTTCGATTTTTGAAGGTAAATGGGAAGCAAAATCGGTAGCACAATGGGAAAAACCTTTATTTAAAATAGCCGATAAGATATATACACAAAAAGATTTTGCGCAATACCTTGAACAAAATCAATATGAAATCAATATAGAACTTAGCGAAATAATAACCTATTTCTACAAAGATTTTGTTCAACAAACGGTTATTGATTACGAAGATTCACAACTTGAAACAAAACATCCTGAGTTTGCCAATTTGATGAAAGAATACAAAGAAGGAGTTTTATTGTATGAATTAAACGAGCAAAAAGTGTGGAGAAAAGCAGAACAAGATACGATAGGCTTAAAGGAGTTTTATGCCACTATTCAGAACAATTATTTATACGATGTACGCTTGAATGCCAATGTGTATACGGCAAAAGATCAATCAAGTTGTAATAAATTTTTAAAATTGTTGAAAAAAGGAACTCTTCCTCAGCAAGCAATGCAAAAATTAAACAAAAAGCAGGAATTGATAACCCTTGAAAAAGTATTGTTAGAAAGAGCGGAAAATAAAAAATTCGATGAAATTTTTAGTTGGGATAACTGGAAAGAAGATATAAATAAAGCAAAAAACGGAGAAAATGTTAAACCGCAAGCCGATGAGCTAAAGCAATTTTTAGATAAATATCCACTCAATGCAAGTTTGCAAATAGTTTTACCCGTCGAATTCTTAGCACCATCACCAAAACCTTTAGAAGAGGTAAAAGGAATGATAGTTTCGCAATATCAAAACTATTTGGAAGAAGAATGGATAAAAGATTTGCGTACAAACAATAAAATATGGGTAGACAAAGAAGCCATTTTATCGTTGATAAAAAATAAATAATGAAATATTCACTTCTTATTTTCACTTGTTTTTTGTTGTGCGTAGCGTGCAAGCATTCGGAAGAAAAAGTCATAGCTTTTGTGTATGATAAGGAGCTGTCATATAGCGATTTGGAGGAAATGATTCCCAACTTTGAAACACAATCCGATAGCGTAATTATACCGGCTTATTATATAGACACATGGATTCAAAAACAAGTATTATTGCATGAAGCTGAAAAAACATTGACACGTAAAGAGAAAAATTTTGATAAACAATTGCAAGCATATTATGAGTCTCTTTTAATTTTTGCTTACGAAAATAAAAAAGTAGAATCGTTATTAAATAAAGAAGTGTCGGATGAAGAAATACGGCATTACTACGAGAAGCATAAATTGGATTTCGAAATGCGAAAAAACATTGTAAAAGTGCATTATATAAAGTTACCGTTAGATTTCAAGCAGTTGGAATTAGTACGTCATTTGTTATTTGCTGAAAATCTTTCATCGCAAGATGAAAAAAGGCTTAAAAACATAGCACTTAATCATGCCGAAAATATGTATTTTGAAAACGATTGGCTTTTATTTGATGATATTTTAAAAGAAATGCCCATCAATACTTATAATCAAGAGCAATACTTACATCACAATAGAAATATAGAATTAAGCGATTCGAATAGTGTGTATTTAGTTAAAATTATTGACTTTAAAATTAACGAAGCCTATTCGCCTTTGAGTGTGGAAAAAGAAAATATAAAAAACATTATTCTCAATCAACGAAGACAAGCATTGTTGAAAAAAATAAGATTGGACGCATTAAAAAAAGCTCAAAAAGAGCGTGCTATAGTAGTTGCCGTAGAGAGTGAATCAGAAAAAAAATAAATATGAAATTAAAAATAGGAATTGTTTTATGCTTTTTTATACAAATAACGGCTGTTGCTCAAACAGATAAAAATGTTATTGATGAAATCATAGGAACTGTCGGCAATCGTATTATTTTAAAGTCGGACTTAGAATATGCTTTACAAGGATATAAATATCAAATGGGCTTGTTTACTCTTGAAAATGAAGATGAATTACGTTGTGCTATTTTAGAACAGCTGATTTTTCAAAAATTATTGGTCAATCAAGCTGAGTTGGACAGTATTGTCGTAACGGATGCGCAAATCAACGAACGAATAGACTATAATATGCGTATGCAAATAGCACAAATGGGAGGAAACATTAAAAAATTGGAAGAAGCCTACGGAAAAACACTTTCCGAAATAAAAATTGATTCACGTGATTTGGTAAAAGATGAATTTCTTATCGATCAAATGCAATATAAATTGACACAAAATATCAACATTACTTATCAGGAAGTTAAAGAGTATTTTGAAAGCATACCTTACGACAGTTTGCCCGTAATTCCTTTAGAATATGAATTGTCGCAAATAGTTAAAACACCTATCATTAGTGAAATAGAAAAAATAGAAGTTAAAAATAGACTTGAAGAAATACGTTCTCGTGTTTTGAGAGGCGAGAGCTTCAAAACATTTGCTCGATTGTATTCCGAAGACCCCGCTAGCGCTGCTAAAGGAGGCGAAATAGGTTTTGTGAGCAGAGGTGAACTTTTTAGTGAATTTGAATTAGCCGCTTTTACTTTAAGACCCGGCGAAATTTCCCCTGTCGTAGAAACACAAGCAGGATTTCATATTATACAAATGATTGAACGTAGGGGAGATCAAATCAATGTGGCACATATTTTAATAAAACCCAAACCTTCTGCAGAAGAAATGATGCAGTCGAAAAATTATTTGGATAGTATATATAAAATATTGAAAGACACTAAAATGCCTTTCGATTCGGCAGCAATGCGTTATTCCGATGACCCCAGTAAAATTAATGGTGGCGTAATTGTAAATCCTTATAATTTATCGTATACTTTTACGGAAGATCAGTTGGATAAATCTATTTTATATGCTATCAACAATTTAATAGCGGGAGAGTTTTCACAAGTAGTGCCTATGATTACCGATGATGGAAATCAAGCATATAGAATTATATATGTAAAAGCAAAACACGCAGCACATAAAGCAAATTTAATCGATGACTATGAAAAAATTAAGAATGTTGCTTTAGAGCAAAAAAAGCAAAAAGCACTACTGAAATGGGCGATAAATAAAGTAAAAATAACACATATAAAAGTAAAAGAGCAATACCAAGATTGCGACTTTTTTGAAAAATTTGGAATTATAACAAAATGATAACATTCAACTCAGATGTAGAAGCTGTAAAAGCATTTACGGAAAAATATGCACACTTAAGACAAGAAGTCGGTAAGGTAATTATAGGACAAGATGAGGTGTTGAAAAACATTCTTATTACTATTTTTAGTCGCGGACATGTTTTATTGATTGGAGTGCCGGGATTGGCAAAAACTTTAATGATTACTACTATATCAAAGGCTTTAGGATTATCCTATAATCGAATTCAATTTACACCCGATTTAATGCCAAGCGATATTATGGGAACGGAAATATTAGACGAAAATAAAAATTTCCGCTTTATTAAAGGTCCTGTTTTTTCTAATGTCGTATTAGCCGATGAAATAAATCGTACTCCGCCCAAGACCCAATCGGCTCTTTTAGAAGCTATGCAAGAACGCAGTGTGTCTATAGCAGGAGTTACACATCAATTGCCGGAACCGTTTTTTGTGTTAGCTACCCAAAATCCCATAGAGCAAGAAGGAACTTATCCGCTTCCTGAGGCACAGTTAGACCGTTTTATGTTTAATATTTATTTAGACTATCCAAGTTTCGATGAAGAAGTCGATATAGTGAAATCGACGATTGGAGGCGATATGTATGAATTGCAACCGGTCATTACGATAGAAGAAATACGTTATTATCAAAAATTATTACAAAAAATACCCGTTGCCGATAATGTGTTTAGGTATGCAGTTAATTTATCGACCATTACGCGTCCCGAAACAGCAGCGGCTCACGAATGGGCAAATAAGTATTTGGCATGGGGAGCAGGTCCTCGTTCTTCGCAAAATCTTATCATTGCAGCCAAATGCCATGCCATTTTAAATGGAAAAATATCGCCCGATATAGAAGATGTTAAGGCGATAGCTCATTTGGTAATGCGTCATCGTTTGGTGAAAAACTATAGAGCCGAAGCCGAAAGCATTTCGGTAGATACTATTATTGATGAATTTTTAAAAGTAAAAATTTAATAATTACACTGTTAAGAGGTTACCATTTTACTTCTTTATCTGCACTTTCCGCACAAGCACCTCGCTTGCCGTGTTGATTTTTACCACATAAATCCCATTGGGCAAATCACTTACATCTACTGTTGTTGAAAAAGCGTTTACGGTAAGATACCTTATTTTTTTACCCATGACATCATAAAGAGCTACTTCTTTTATTAATTCTTGACCGTTATCAAGCAATAATTCGGATAAAGCAGGATTAGGATATAGTTTCACTTCGGATTTTTCTACTGCATGTATATTTGTTGAATTATACTTATAGTATTTTGAAACATAAATATTCCAATTGTCCAATGAATCCCTATTAAAAACTTTTGAAGCTATAAGTTTGTTATTCTCATCGTAATAATAGTTTTCCTTTCTTCCATAATTATAAAATTCTAAACAAGTAGAAAAATAGGGAATGATTGAATTTTCAGATACGTTGCCGTTTTCGTTAAAAGTTTCCGATAAATACCAAAACTTATCCGAACAAGAATCTAATGATTTTGTACATTCTATGCCATTACATCTTAAATCGCTATCATACGACAAATCTAAAGTACAAGAAACGCTTTTTGACTTTTGAATACATCTTTGTACTACATTATTTGATGAATAGGTAAAATATATTTTTTTACTTAAATGATATTCAGAAGATAAAGTATCGAACATTTCCATACTTATCGAATCGGAATGATAATAACTATATGCAAAATATCCATCTAATTGGTTAAATGCATCATTTAGCAAGGGTGTTGCTTCTCGATTTTTTATATTGTAAAAATAATAGCGATAATAATTAACTAATTTTCCATTGCTTTTAATTTGGTATACATATTCCAAATCATTATTGATGACAGTAAAAATTTCTTTGAATACGGTATCTTTATTTTTGTCAAGCATAAAAATACATTGTATTTCATTGTTGTCATCATATTCATAATACGTTATATAATTTCCTGCTTTAATAAAATAATGTCCTGAACACCAATAAAGGGATTTATTTAAATTTTCTATATACAATATCTTACCATCAGTATCATAATGATAAATGTTTTTATAAAAGAAAGTTGAATCTGTTGAACCCCTAAAAAAGTAATATTCATAGGTTGTGTCCGGTTGGCTTTGAGAAAACGAAACATTGATTAATGTTCCAAATAAAATAAATAAAACAAATTTTTTCATGATATTAACTATTTAAATTGTTTAAAAAAAAAAGCAGTAAAGCAAAAATGTTATCTTTTTCTCTCTTCTTTATTCCTGCTCTCCAAACCATTTCATGGCACGGACAGAGCGCTTAACATAGATAGGGGTAATGGCTACATTCGGTTTATTTTTATAAATATAAGTTTCCCATGCGAAAACGTTATCGTTTCCAAAATCTTCTATTATGGCTTCGGTAGATGTCCAATAATACCCTTTGTCACTTCCGGGTTGCCATATAGTAATTACAGTAGCTCCTATGTTTTGTAAAGTGGAATTTAATGTATCTATATTGTTTAATAATGCTATCATTTCGCATTTAGCAGGAAAATACCAGCCTTCGCCCTTATCGGTACACCATTTAGCGGCTTCAATACGTTCTTTATACCCATACGTTGAGGTGTCGGAACGCAAAGCCATGTGAATAGCTGTATTTATTCTTCCGTCTAAACTGTCAAGGGCATGGGTTGTATGATAGGCAGTACCGTACATCAATCCTGAATCGGATTCGTTCAACGATACTATTTTACCTTTACTTCCGTAGGCTTTATCGTTATCGGTAAAAACGGTATCGGCTATCCAACAAACAACGCCTTCCGCTGTTCCTTTTTCGTTATAATACACATCACCCACTGCATAACCAATGGCAAACAGAAAAGTATAGTCCGCATCTTCTCCCCCTTGCGATACACTTAGTTGATGAGTTTTTTTCGTACTGTCATAGGTTGTATACCCAATAAATTTCATGTTATCGCCTGTTTGAAATTCTTTGTCCGTATGGGCTTTTTGTATGGGTTTTTCATCGGTTTGAGGTAGGTAGTTCGTATGGCTTATCCGAAAAGCATTTCCGCTTTCGCTTGCCAATACGGTAATGCTTTGCTTCCCAACTGAGGTTTGCAAACTCAATATATATGCTTGTGCAGCGCCTACCTTTAGGTTAAAGCTATGTTGCCCTGCCGCTAAAAATGCCGAATATGCCGCACATTGTTTACCGCTCATATCATACAAAACCAATGATATGTTGTCCGATGCTTGCAATCGGATGCTTACTTCCGTACTAAACTTAAAAGGATTGGGAATATTTTGCAACAATGCATTTCCTTGTGTTTGTACTTCTACAATTCCCGTGCTATTGGTCATTTGCAAAGTCGTATCCGGATAATAGAGCATTTCCTCCCAGCCCCGTGTTAGATTCATTACTTTAACACTGTCTAATACTTGATAATCTCCGCCTTGCATTTTGGAAGTAAAACGTAAATTCACATAATTTTGAGCCTCCAAACTCATAACTACGCTTAAGATAATTGATAAAAAAGTGAAATGTTTCATGATGTTTTTGTTTAAATTTATATACGCTATCTATGTGAAAAAAATACAGACAAAAAAATACAAAGGAATTAAAAAATTCATTACAGAATTCAATATGTAAAATGTGTGTAGCATTTTTTTATAAAAATTGGGTTGTTTTTCACCTACAAAATTACACTTTTTTTAATATACAACTCTATTATAATGAAAAATAAAAATAAGACAATCAATACTTTAGAAAAAATATTGCAAAGGGGCTTAAAAAAGAGCATTTTTTTAGAAGAAAAAGAGATAAAAATTACAATTTTTAATGTAATGGTTTAACCGCAAAAAATGGAAGAAAACTCTGCGAACTTGGCGTGTTCTTTGGGAACTCTGCGGTAAAAAAACAACAAAAAGTGTCAATTTCTTTCAGAATATGGCACTCAAGTCGAAGCACTAACATTTACCTTATATAAATTCATTTTTTACCATTTTTCATCATTCGCTCTAAGCCAATTTTGAATTTCGTAATCGCCTAATTGAGCAGCTTTTTTAAAAAACTCAAGGTATTTTTCCTTATTGTTTATTTTAAAATAAGAGTTTCCCATATTTCTATAGGCAGTTTTATGGTTGGGGTCAATAGCTACGGTCTTTTCATAATATTGAATAGCTTTTTCGTATTCACCCAAAACATAATAAGTATTTCCAATATTCATATAGGATTCCGTACTATCGGGAAACATTTTTAAGTGTTTTTCAAAATAAGGAAGAGCTTCACTGTATCTTAATGCTTTGCAATAAGAATTACCAATCCTATTGTAAACGTCATTGTAATTGGTATCTAATTTATATGCTTTTAAAAAATACTCGACGGCACGCTCATAATTGCCTATTTTATCGGAACTTAAAGCGATGTTGTAATAAATCAAAGCGGTTTGTTTATCGTCAGCACCTTGACTTTTCACTAAAAACGGAGTGAAAACAAATAAAAAACTTAAGACTAAATATTTCATATTTTTTTGTTTAATAGTTATTTGCCGAATCAACTAAAAATTTATTAAATAACGCAATTAGAATATTTTTTAGTGTATTAACAAATTGAATAATAAAAAGCGATTTTTATGTTGTTTTCAAAAGTTTGTATGTGAGTTGTTTAATAGTTGTTTTCTTTTTTTATTGAGATTATTTGCTGAAAACACTTTTTTTCATTAAAAAAAATTTTATTTTTGCGGTATGTTATACGATAAAAAATTAATCAAATATTTATAAATTTAATTACGATGAATAAAATAGATCCTGTGTTAAAACTACATGAATTAAAGCAGTTTGGAGAGTTTGGAGGTGTTAATCCGTCTATAACGGATAGTGCTACTTACACTTTTATGGGAGCACAAACAATGACCGACACATTTGAAGGAAAAGCGGAAGGTTGTTTTTTGTATTCTCGCCATTGGAATCCCAGTAATAAATATTTATCCGATGCTTTGGCAGCGATGGAAGGAACGGAAGCCGGTTGGGTTACCGCTTCCGGAATGGGTGCAATTACTTGTGCTTTATTGCATGAGGTCAGTGCCGGCGATCATATAGTGTCAAGCGTTACTACCTATGGCGGGACTTTTGCCTTTTTGAAAAATTATATTAAAAAATTCAATGTTGAGGTTACTTTTGTCAATATTTCCGATTTAGATGAAGTAGCTAAAGCAATGAGACCTAACACAAAAGTTTTATATACGGAAAGTTTATCCAATCCATTGCTTCAATTTGCCAATCTTCCCGAATTGAAAAAAATTGCACAAAAAAGCGGAGCTAAACTCATTGTTGACAATACATTTACACCCATGATTATTTCACCTTATCAACACGGTGCCGATGTGGTTGTGTATAGTTTAACTAAATTTGTGAATGGTAAAAATGATTGTGTAGCGGGAGCTATTTGCGGTACGGCAGACTATATTAATTCTTTGATTAACGTTAACGACGGAACTGCCATGTTGTTAGGTCCTGTTTTAGATCCTTTACGTTCGTCAAGCATTTTGAAAAATCTTTATACGCTGCATATCCGAATGCAACAACACAGTAAAAACGCCTTGTATCTTTCTCAGCAATTACAAGAAAAAGGATATAAAGTAAAATACACAGGCTTGCCAAACCATCCTGATTATAAATTATTTACATCTATGATGAATAAAGGTTTCGGTTATGGTGGAATTTTGACGATAGATGTCAAATCGGCAAAAGTAGCATCGGCGATAATGGAAGAAATGCAAGATAGAGGAGTCGGTTATCTTGCCGTTAGTTTGGGTTATTTCAGAACCTTGTTTAGTAATTCGGGAAAAAGTACTTCCTCTGAAATTCCGGAAGATATTCAAAAAGAAATGGGAATGAGCGAAGGATTAATCCGTTTTTCTATGGGTTTGGATAATGACATCGAACGTACGACTGCTATTATAATGGAAATATTAAAAAAACACTTATAATGAAAAAAATTAGTTGCATCGCTTTAGTAAGTATTTTTGTTTTTGTAGCGCAAGCACAAGATTTTAATACCTATTTTAAAAATCAGTCATTACGTATTAATTATATTCATTCGGGAACGAAAGATGTTGATAACATCGAAATTGCGTTTTTCCAAAAAAACAATGTCTGGGCAGGCTCTATGACCCATTTAATAGACCCTAATGATTACGGTTGCCACAAGATAGAAGTTTACGATTCGGCAAGTAATTTATTGTTGTATTCACGTACTTATTCTTGCTTGTTTGGAGAATATCGTACTACCGAAGTAGGAAAAACGAAAAGTAAAGATTTTAAAGAAACGGTTTTATGTCCGTTTCCCAAAAAGACGGTACGCATCGAATTTTATACCCGTAAACAACAATTAGCTTTCGAAAAGAAAAAGAGCATTTTTGTAAATCCCGAAATAATAGTGATAGCCCCCAATAATTATTCGTTTCAAACGATTGATTTGGCTATAGGAGGCGACATCCATCGTGCTTATGATTTAGTGATTGTTCCTGAGGGATATAGCATTGAAGATAGTGCGAAATTAATCAAAGATATGAAGATGTGTAAAGATGCTATCTTAGGTTGTTCGCCTTTTAAAGAGCATGCTTCACAAATCAATATTCGTACGATTTTATCCTATTCGGAAGAATCGGGAATTAGCCAAGAAGAAAAAGGAAAATATGTAAACACAATTTTAGAAAGCGGATTTTATTCATTGGATTTGGAGCGCTATTTAATGGTAGACCATGTGTGGAAATTACACGACGTATGCTCGAATGTGCCTTATGATAATATCTTAATTATGTGTAATACAAAAAAATACGGCGGTGGAGGTATCTATAATTGGTATGCCACTGTTTCGGACAATAAACACATTAATTATGTTTGTGTTCACGAATTAGGACATTCGATAGCCGGATTAGCCGATGAATATTATTCCTCGGAAGTAACGGTACAAGATTTTTATCCCAAAGGAACGGAGCCGAAAGAACCCAATATTACCAGCCTTATTGATTTTAAAAGCAAATGGCAAGATATGTTGGAAGTTGGAACGCCTATTCCTACACCTATAACAGATGAAAATAAAGACAAATTAGGAGTGTATGAAGGTGCCGGTTATTGTGCTAAAGGTTTATACAGACCGTATATCAGTTGCACGATGAAAGATATAGTGTACGATAGGTTTTGTCCGGTTTGTAAAAAAGCGATTAGCGAAATGTTGGAATTGTATTCAAAATAAACAAGCCTCATTTATATTATTTATTTTTAGGAAACGAAGATGCCCACTTAATTTTAATACACAAGTAAAAGATTATGAAGCATATAAGTTTCATACGACGGGAAACAAAAAAATTATAAACGTATGAAAATTCTAATCGAATAAGGAAAAGAAAAGCAGAAGAGAAGAGATGTATAAAATTATTAAAAAGAGATTATTAGTAGAAGACACGTATTTAATGGAGCTTAAAGCACCTCGTTTAGCTAAATCAACTTTACCGGGACAGTTTTTAATTGTTAAAGCCAAAAAGACATCGGAGCGAATTCCTTTATCTATTGTTGATAGTGATAGCCATAAAGGAACGGTTACCATTGTATTTAAAGCCATTGGGAAATCTACTTATGAAATGGCAACCTACAATGAAGGAGATGCTTTTGCCGATGTGGTAGGACCTTTAGGAATGCCATCTGAAATCAATAAATTGACTGATAGAGAATTAAAATCGAAAAAATATCTTTTTATCGGGGGAGGTGTTGGGGTAGCACCTTTGTATTCGCAAGTGAAGTATTTGTTTGAAAAAGGGGCAAAAGCAGATGTAATAATAGGAGCAAAAACCAAATCCTTATTAATTTTTGAAGAGGAAATGGCAGCTCTTGCCGACACATATATTACTACCGACGACGGTTCCACAGCCAACAAAGGCTTGGTAACCGATATGTTGAAAAAATTAATAGAAAGCGGTAAAGAATACGATGAAATAGTTGCTATCGGACCACTTATTATGATGAAATTTGTTGTGCAAATTGCGAAAGAACATCGGATAAAGTGTACGGTTAGTTTAAATTCGATAATGGTTGACGGCACCGGAATGTGTGGAGCTTGCCGCGTAACGGTGGGTGGAGAAATGCGTTTTACTTGTGTTGACGGACCGGAATTTGATGGTTGGGAAGTAGATTTTGACGAAGCCCTTAAACGTCAAGCAATGTACAGTAGCATAGAAGGTAAAAAACAAATAGAAAACGAAGAAAAAGCCGAAGGACATGTCTGTCACATTGGAGGAGTAACGGACGAAAGTCGTGATAATAAAAAACGTGTTCCTGTCAGTGAATTAAGTCCCGATGAACGTATCACACATTTTGATGAAGTATGTTTAGGCTATACAGCCGAAGAAGCAATCATAGAGGCACAGCGTTGTATTCAATGTAAAGAGCCCAAATGCGTAGAAGCATGTCTTGTTCATATTAATATACCGGGATTTATACAAAAAATAGCCGAAGGTAATTTTGAAGAATCGGCAAGAATCATTAACCGAGATTCAACTTTGCCGGCAGTATGCGGAAGAGTATGTCCGCAAGAAACTTTGTGTGAAGGTGCTTGTGTTATGGGGAAAAAATACGAGCCTATCGCTATCGGTAAATTAGAACGTTTTGTGGGAGATTACTCAAGAGAAAATAATATTCAATTTGAGCAACCGACTACTAAAAACAATCATAAAGTGGCTATTATCGGTAGCGGTCCTGCAGGTATAAGCTGTGCAAAAGAATTGCTTTTAAAAGGATACGATGTTACTGTTTTTGAGGCTTTACACGAATACGGTGGCGTTTTAGTTTACGGCATTCCTTCGTTTCGATTGCCCAATACGGTAGTAAAGCATGAAATAGAAAATGTAGCCAAAATGGGAGCTATATTCGAAAAAAACGTAGTCGTAGGCAGAACGGTAACAGTCAATGCTTTAATGAAAGAAGAAAATTTTAAAGCGGTTTTTATCGCTTCCGGAGCCGGCTTGCCTAATTTTATGAACATAGAAGGAGAAAATTTAAACGGTGTTGTTTCGGCTAATGAATTTTTAACACGTAATAATTTGCTGTTTTCGTATAAAAGGAATTATAACACACCCAATTACGTCGGTAAAAATGTAATAGTAATAGGCGGGGGCAATGTAGCTATGGATGCTGCACGTACGGCTCGCCGATTAAGAGCCGAAGTGCAAATTGCTTATCGTCGCTCGGAAGAGGAAATGCCTGCACGCTTGGAAGAAATACATCATACAAAAGAAGAAGGAGTTACATTTAAATTTCTGTGTAATCCGTTAAGAATAATAGGCGATGAAAAGGGATGGGTGCAAAGTATTGAGTGCATACGTATGCAACTGACCGAACCCGATGCTTCGGGAAGAAGAAAACCCGTTGAAATAGTAGGTTCTGAATTTAATATCCCAACCGATATGGTTATTATGGCAATAGGTAATTCGCCTAATCCTATTGTAGCTCAGACAACTACAGGAGTAGAAGTAGATAAAAGAAATAGAATTATTGTTGATGAAAACGGACAAACCACTCGTGAAGGAGTTTTTGCCGGTGGCGATGCCGTCGACGGAGCAGCTACGGTTATCTTTGCTATGGGAACAGGAAAAAAAGCAGCTATAGCCATAGATAATTATATACGAAATTTGAAATAAATAAAAGTATATTTTTGTAAAAAAATTAAAACGTATGACGACGGAAGAGAACATAACAGCTGTTGAAATATTTACGGGAAATGTGTGGCAAGCAGGTATACTTAGAGGTCTGTTAGAAGATGCCGGTATTAAGGTTTATTTACGAGATGAAATCAACGGAACTATTTTTCCTTTTCTTACCTCGTTTGATGGGGCAGGAGTGGTAAAAGTAGTTGTTGCGAGTACCGATTACGAAATAGCAAAAGAAATTGCAGATGAGTATAAGGAAAATTTAGACAAATAAACCGTGGTTTAATTTTGAAAGGAAAAGATTTTTACCTATTTATTTTTCTTTTTTTCCGATAAATTAAAAAATAAATTGAAAATAATTGAATTTTTAATTGTTTTTTATGTATTTTTGCACCGTAAATCTAAACCTAAAAATACAATGAGTATGTTACCTTTTCGGTTATTTATTCTAGCTAAACTTGCCAAGTTTGCTTTTGGGTTGTATTTTTTTTATCTTTTAGTAAGATTTATACCTTTATTAAAACATGTAGTTTTGCTTACTGAGCAAGTGTATGTGTGTAAAAATATGATAATCTCCCATTTCCCTTATTTTTTGCAACAAAACAATGCTCGTTGGGTATGGGAGGTCGTGAATTTTATTGAGGGTGTTCCCTCAAATGAATATATAACCTCCGGTCCGACTTACTTTTGGTAAGTGTCTTAAAAACGAATGTGTTAGCGTTAGCGTAATAAATATAGCATACAGATGCTCACGAAATAATGAAAACGCAAAAGTCACACATACCGAAATTATCTAAAAACTAAAAAAATTACAACAAATGAACAATTATTCTTTCAAACGCAAATAAAATTCACGGAATATAAATAAATAAAAATAAAAAAAATGAAAAGAAAAATATATTTAATGGTTTTGTTAACTTTGTCAGTTATAATAATAAATAATGGATGTACTAAAGAGAAAGAATATGACAATTGTAATTTAAAAAATGAACTTATAGAATTAAATAAAAAAATATATTCTAAAATGGATCAAAATCCTGAACAAAAATCGTGGGAAAGTATAAAAAATAAAATATCAAATGCAGCAAATCAAATAGGTAAAGCTTGTGCTGTAGCAGGAGCCGATCTTGTTTCTGCTGGAGCTGGTGCTATGGCTGTAAAAGAAATTGCGATAGCTGCTGGTGTGGCAACAGGAGGGTCAGGAGCAGCTGTTGTAGTAAGCGTAGGTGCTGCTATAGCAGGTGTAGGAGGTTCTTATGCAACTGGTAAAGAGGTGTATAAATCCACACCCCCTTCATCGGGAAATTCTTCTATAAGTGGTGCATTTGTTTATGATGAAAGTGGACCTATTCATAATGAGTTATTATTTGAAAAATATAACGATGAAAATATTGATATGGTACAATGGTATTATAATAGAAGATCAATTCCAACAACAATTGATACTGTTTTTTATCTAAGTGAATGGAATCAATTTACTAATTTTGTTACAAATAGTGCATTGATTTATGCAACTAGTGAATGTGATATTGATGCTTTAATTATCTCATATCAAAATTCAGGTTATATAACTAATAATATGGTCGATGTTTATAATTCATTTTTTGAAATATTTATAACAATTGATGATTTTACATCTCTTAATATTTTAGTAAATGATTATGTTAATTACGTTCAAAATTCCACTTTTTTAAATGAAGATGAAAAGAATGCATTACTAATTTCATTTTCTGTAGCTGAATATAGTCCATATTTTTGGATGCAATTTTCTGAGTAATATTTATTTATGGATAGTTTAGTTATTAACAAAAAAACAGATTTTTATAGACTTATTATTTTAATAGGGCTCATTTTTATACTATTTGTTATTATTTTTACTTTTTTCAAACAAAGGTATTTTGGGTTTTTACCAGTAATAGTTTTTCTTAATATTTTAATAATTATTAAAACAATACTTTATTTAAGATGGCAAAAAAGCTATTGTGTTAAAATCGGTCATGATGGGATTTATTTGAATCATTTATTATTATTCAATAATGTTTACATTCCTTTTAAAGATATAGTATCTTGTGATTCTTCTAATCAAGAAATTGTTATAAGTGAAAATTCGACAATATCAAAATTGAAACTTTTATGTATAAAAACAAAAAAGGGTTATAGAATTAATTTTCTCACTTTAAATTACAATGAAAGAAAAAAAATAATTGATGCCATTTTGTTTTTTTTAAGTGAAAACAAAAATCAATAAATAATTTCTTAAAATTGTTAATTTTGTAAATTAAATATATTAGGCATATATTGCTAAAATCAACACAAAGCAAGAAATCCTTACATAATAATATAATTTAAGGCTGTTTTCTGACAGTCTTTTTTATTAAAATATAGTTTTTTGATAAAAACGCTTTGATTTATTCTTCAAAGAAATCTTCGTAACGAGCAGGATAAAATCCCGTTTCTATTGCTTTATCTTGCGGTATCATAAAATAAACCAAAGAGGCTTCGGCACAGCATTCGCCTTTTTCGTTAATAATTTCAGCATCAATATAGCAAATGTTTCGTTTTTTTTCTTTTAGTTTTCCTCTGAGTAGTACTTTTTCTTGGTGGGTAGCTAAGGGTTTATGGTATTTTACATTCATACGAGAAGTAACTCCCGAACCTTTTCCTTTGATATACATTGTCCAAGCTCCTATTTCATCGAGCAGTGTAGCTTGTATTCCACCGTGAATTACGCCCGGATATCCTTCAAAGCGACGTGAAGGCTTCCATTCTGCCTCTACATAATCGTCTGATTCATAAAACACTAATTGCAATCCGTCCGGATTGTGCGGCGAACAAGCAAAGCAATAATAATCTTCTTTGGCGAATACGTTTTTAATTTTTCGTTTCATTTTATAGTATATTTTATTCTATTAATAATTTAAAATCTTTTATGGACATACCGGCAGGTTCATTTTTTGTATTTTTATGATAATGAAAGGATAACAATTTTCCATCAGCACACGAAATAATAAGTTTCATAGCGTAAGGATGGATGTTATTCCCTACTTTATGCATAAAAGCGATATGTGTTAGTTTTTCATCAACGGCATTTTTAATGTCTTTTTCCGAAACAATCTTCACTTTATAAGGATAAATTTCTTCAATCTGCTCTATGGTTAAATGAGGCACAAGATCGGATGATGTGAGCCATAATTCTTTATTTTTCAATTCTTTTTTGTTTTCATTTATCCATTTTTTCCAATTTTCTCCCGGATAATTAAGAATGTAATATTGAAATGCGTTTAGAATTCCTCCTAATTTATATGCATAATTTTCCTCTTCGTCATCTTCGGAATAATAAGAAAGAGGAACAATAATGATTTCTTTCATTTTATTAATATCTCCCGACGGATGTCCCATTATCAGATTCAATAAGTTGAACGAAAAAGAAGAAGCTAAACCCGTAACCTCTCCTATACTGACAATGAGAAATGAAAGCTCGGATTTTTTGCTTAATTTTTCAAAAGTTGCCACATCAATAATTTCATAAGGCGTTATTTTCCAATGTTTTTCTGCCACTTCCCGAATGGCGGTATTAAAATCGGAAAAAAGAACATCTTCTAATACGATATAAGTTTTTGTCTTTAGAAACTGATTGATAAGGTCGGCATCGGCAAATTTAAACTGAGAAAATACCGTTGTATTAACAGTAAAGATGAAAAAAAACAATACGTAATATTTTTTCAATTTCAATAATTTTTAGTAAAAAAAAAACAGTACAAAAGTACATATTTTTAAAATACGACGAACAGCATAAAAAAATTTAAAATAAAATCTATTTTTTTTAGTTATTACGAATAAAAAATGCCATGCAATTATCAAGGAAAAATAAAATTCTTAACTTTTCTTTTTGTCTGTTTTTAGCTTTATTAATAGGGTTATTGATAGGAACTTATCTAATTCCTTCAAAATCAAAACACGTATTTTATATCAATCCTTTCGATAATAAAATAGAAGAGGTAACACATTTGTTGCAACATTATTATTTTGAAGAGCTTACTATAAATGATATTAACGATGAAGCTATTGTTGCCTTATTGCAATCTTTGGACCCGTTTTCTTCTTATATTCCGAAAAAAGATGCACAACGCTACGATGAAGCACTAACCGGAAAATTTGACGGTATTGGCATACAATTTAATATTTTACACGATACGGTATTGGTCGTCAATGTAGTTCCCAATGGTCCTTCGCAAAAAGTAGGTTTAATGCCCGGAGATAAAATAATTGTCGTTGACGGTGAAACAATTGCCGGAGTAGGTATTCAAAACGAAGACGTAATTCAAAAATTAAGAGGTAAAAAAGGGACGAAAGTATCGCTAAGTGTTTTACGTTCGGGAATAAGTAAACCGATTGATTATGAAATTATCAGAGATAAAATACCATTGGAAAGTATTAATGTGGCTTATATGATTGACGACAAAATAGGTTATATTTTAATTGATAATTTTACTATCACCACCGGAGACGAATTTACTAAAGCTCTCAATAAGTTATTGCTTCAAAATATGAAACAGCTTATTTTGGATTTAAGAGGCAATCCCGGCGGATTTTTAGGTGCCAGTCTTGAAATATGCGATCACTTTTTTAAAAACAAAGAACTCATTGTATATACTCAAGGATATCATGCCGGCAAAGAAGAATACAAAGCTACCCGTAAAGGATTATTTCAAAATGCAGACCAGCAATTAATTATTCTGATTGACGAATGGTCGGCATCGGCGAGCGAAATTATAGCCGGCGCCGTTCAAGACAACGATAGAGGACTTATTATAGGAAGACGATCTTTTGGAAAAGGATTGGTACAACGACAATTTTACTTAAAAGACAGCTCTGAATTAATGCTAACGGTAGCACGCTATTACACCCCCAGCGGTCGTTGCATACAAAAACCTTTTGATAAAAATCTGATAAGCGATTATGATATTTTGGATTATTATAAAAACGGTGAATTAAACAATATGGATAGCTCTCTATTTGCCGATTCTTTGAAATATACAACTGCTAAAGGAAGAACGGTCTACGGTGGAGGCGGCATTATGCCTGATGTGTTTATTCCATTAAAAACATCGGACAGTATTGTTTATTTCAATAAATTGGCGAGTCAAGGAATTGTATTTACCTATGCCATGGAATATGTTGATAAAAATCGCAAACGTTTACTACAGTATAAAACGGTAGAACAGTTTGAAAAACAGTTTACAGTCAACGAAAATATGCTGCGAGAAATAATGAACAAAGGGGCAGAAAAAGGCTTACCCGTTTCGGAAGCAACGGCTTATTCTAAACAAGAAATCAGAAAATGGACAAAAGCCTATATTGCACGTAATCTGTTTAACATGAACGATTTTTATAAAATCATCAATAAAGATGACGAAGTAATTAAAAAAGCAGTGGAAATATTGAAAAAAGAACAAAATTTATTTTCTTTGAATTGATAGTTTTCAATTGCAAAATTAACCGAAAAAAGAGCCAATTCAAAAAAGAATTAAGCCCCGATTTTTTACCATCTTAAAAAACTTTTATCGGACAGCAATGATTTCATATAGGAAATTATTCTTCTTTTATTTCTTTTAATTCATCTTTAAGAATCTTTAACTCTTTCCTTTTCTTATAATATGAGCATATCCCCATAATTATAGAACTGACAAATAATAAAAAGAATATAATAATTCTTAAAGAAAAAAACGCTTGGACTTTGTCTTTTAATAGAATAAATAATATCACCAATTGTAGAGGAATAGCCATTGTCAGAAAAACGATTTTAATATAAATTAAGGATATATATATAATATTGATATTTTTTATGTTTTGAATGATTGGTTTTGTTAAATTTATTTTGCGATTTAGACTAAATAATAAAAGATGTGTGCTTAATAATAAAATAAAGAATAAAAAAGAAAGGATAAAAAGAATTTTAGTGCATATAGTGGAAAATGAAACAAAATTATTTGCGAAAAAAACAATTGTAAGGGCATAAAACGCGACAAAAGTCATGCTAATTGTTAATAAATCGTTCGTTTTATATTTGTTACTCAAAATGTTTTTGTTCTTAGTATTCATCATGTTCGGTTTTTGCATTAATTTCTTTCAATTTTTTAATAATTCTGCTAATTTTAGTTCCGACGTTTGTTAGTGAAAATCCCATTATCTCAGCAATTTCTTTATGAGAGCATTTGTCTAAATAAAGAAGCATTATAGTTTTATCAACAGTATTCAATTGCTCAATTAAAGTATATAATTTTTCTATCACATCATCTTCTTGTGGCGGAAGATATTTTTCAGCATCTGCAAAAGATGAAAAATACATAATATTTTTTCTGTCATTATTCTTTTTACTATATAGAATAGAAATGTTTATGGCAATACGGTATACCCATGTGTTAATGTGAGAGTTTCCTTTAAAAGTATCAAGACTTTCCCAAATGTTAGTTAAGATTTCTTGATATAAGTCGGACCAAATATCTTGCTTGTTAGAACAATAAAAGAATATTACCCGACGTATAGATTTCTCGTTGTTGGTAATTATGTCTTCAAAATATGCTGTTTTTTCAGCCTTATCCATATCTTATTTATTCGTTCTGATATTTTATTAGTACAAAAAACCATAAAAAAATCACACACCCAATGATTCATGGCAAAAATAAAAAGAAATTTAAAGCAAAAATAAAAAATTATTTTTTGTCTGTGATTTTTTGAAGAAAAAAACTACTAACTATATCAAAAGGAATTTAATCTCTAAAAATATAGAAATTGATTTATAATGAATAGAAAAATATTTTTTACAGAAACGCTTATTGGTATATTGGGTGTTATTTTGGTATTGTTTTTTGGGGTGAAAGGTATTGCAATACTTGCTTTATATGCAATTACTCCCTTTTTGAAAGAAAAAAAGGAAGAAACAATTGAAAGTAAATTGTGTTTTTATAAAACAAATTCGATTACTTTTATTGTCGGATTTTTATTGTTGTTTTTACTTTTCTTTATTCAAGATTATCAACTGATTACAAATGCTTTTTTATGTATTAAAGATGTTTGGTTTTATCTTTTTATTACATTTTCAATGTTTGTTCATGGAATAATTGGATTAATTTTATTGAAGCAAATTAAAAAGTAATTTGATTAATATTGATTATACAAGTGAAGAAAATACCGTAAAGTCAAAAAAAGTGAAATAAAATATTACTTTTGTAAAAATACAACATATTTTTCGGAACACAACACGAAGTGTTAAATTCTACCTTTTTAACCGCAAAGAACGCAAAGATTAACCACAAAAAACGCAAAGAAAACTTTGCGAACTTGGGGTATTCTTTGGAAACTCTGCGGTAAAAAAACAACAAAATATGTCAACTTTTTTCAGGAAACGACACTTAATATCTGTCAATTTGTTTCCATTTAATTAACTTAGCATTTTTAAAATAGAACATTGCCGGAACTGCTCTGGGAATTCCATATTGATCCATAATATGAGAATCACCTATTAAGTAATGTAAAGTATTACCGTATTTTGCTTTAATTTTTGCTAAATCTTCTTTCTTATCAAACAAAACATATAATTCAACATTTCCCTTGTTTTTAACTTCTTGAGCTAATATCGTATCTAAAGATATTCCGGCACAAACCTGACCCTGACATAACCCTAATGTACGATATGTCATAAGGGAATAATCTTTATGTATTATATTATCGGAATGATATTTTTTTAAATATTTATGCAGCAAGGCTTCTTCTTTATAAGAAGTTTTCGGTTGATGTGAACATGAGAAAACCATCATTAAAACCGTCAGTATTAATATGTTATTTTTCATACGTTAGTGTTAGTTTAATTATAATTACTTTATCATCATACGAAGACATTCCCAATAAACCTTTTGAACTTGGCACCCAATAATTCGTTTTTTTTCCTTGCCAAAGAGCATCGCCAATTATTTTAAGATTTTTATCCATAACTGTAAGACCGTAGTATTTGTCTTTCAAGGTATTTAGTAAACCGTCTTTGTTTTTCTTGGGCATATCTTTTGCAAAAAAGCGATAATACACATCCTTATATTCGTCATAAACAAGCTGTTCGAAATAGAATTGATAAGTGCTTCCTTCAATAATAAAATTAATATAATTGGAAGGATTGGATAAACCGGTTGTATCTACTTCATCTAAAGGTTTATAATTAGAATTAACTATAAAGAAAGAATCAATTTTATTATTATTTGCCGTATAAGTAAATATAACCGGAGAAGTATTAAATCCCACCACATACCTATCTCTTTTAAAAGTAATCATTGGATCAGTACCGGAATAATAATTTTTATTACCGTAATATTCTTCGACATACGGATATATTAAAGGTAAAATATTTACTTGCCCTGTTTCTAATGAAAATTCTCCTAAGAACTTAGTGTCATAATTCCAAGTACGTCGAGAAACATCATTACAAATAATCATCATCGGCAAAGTTTTCCGTATAGGATTCCATTTTAATTTACCTCCACGATTTAACAACACACAGGTATCGTCTAATTGTGAATGATGAAACAATTTTAACAAAGCATTGTTTTTCAAGTCCAACAAAGCAATAGTTTGCGGTGTATATGCAATAACGCTATCCAAATTAATAAAAGCTAAATCTATCGCACTGTTCAACTCTTTGATTGAATCCAAATAGGATTTCGGTAGGTTTAAAAAGGAATGAAATTCAAAATGTCCGTTTTGTTCTTGATAAAGGAATAAAGAATCGCAATAATATTTTTTGGCATAAAAATAAATTCCGCTTTTATCTTCATAAAACCCTTTGATTTGCAGACTTTTTGCAATAACTATGGTGTCTTGCGTAAAGCTGTATTTAATTTCTTTTTCTTTCTCCAAGCACGAACAAAATAAGACACTAATTAGAAATAATAAGCCTAAATTTTTTAACATATAATTATTCTGCATTTTTCTAAATTTTAATTTTTGTTTAATCTATAAAATGTGCGTGGCATTTTTTAATCAAATTAGGTTGTTTTGACAATGTAAAAGTATACTTTTATTTTATACGATATTTATTGTAAGGAAATATTTTTTTAACTTGTAATTTAATACGTTAGAATAAATAACATAAAAAAAACGTAAAAAAAAAATAACTTTTTGGAAGAAAAAGAGATAAAAATTACAATTGTTGATGCAATAATTTAACCGCAAAGAACGCAAAGAAACTCTGCGACCTTTGGGAATCCTTTGGAAACTCTGCGGTAAAAAATAAAAGAGAGGTAAATATTTAATTTTTTCAGTTGAAGGAAAAAAAGTAAAGAAATAAATGTATATCTTTGCAAAACGAAATAACATAAAAAAATGCACTTAACCTACAACGCAATAAACTCGCAATACGCTGTAAAACAAAGTCTCCCCATTTGGGGAGATTTAGAGGGGCATTACGCCTTTAACTGCATGAAAGCCTATTCTTTTAACGGCGAACGTTACGGTTATTACGGTTACGACGCTTCGGGTGAAAGAACCTATAAATATGATATGTTCTGTGTCGGTGCGTGGGCAAATGGATACGGTGGAATGAATGTATCGCTGCAAATAGACAAGCTAATGCTCTATCCCAACGGCTATTTGAACATGAACCAAGACGGAGAATACACCAAACACTATTACGCTGATGCTCTGCGTATTGCCAGTAAGATAGGAAGCGGATTTAGCCAAAATCTTTGCGATGAAGCTTTCCAAATAGACAACCAATATCCGGGTTATTTAGATGAAAGAAGAAATGAACAATATAACGAAATGATGGAAGAATTAACGGAACTAATCAACGGGGACCAAATTATGAATATTAACCCGTTACATTACCCCAATGATTTATGCAATTTGTTTGGTAACGGATACGAGCCTGCCCTCTTTTTCTACCACCCCGACCATCTCGGCAGCACAGGTATGGTAACGGATAACAATGCCAACATAACCCAAGGTTTTCTTTATACCCCCTTCGGGGAACTCTTGTATGAATACAGTCCCGGTTGGCAATCCGGCGTTATCCCCAAGTATTCCTTTAACGCCAAAGAATTAGACGAAGAAAACGGTATGTATTACTACTCAGCACGTTATTATGCACCGCCTACGTTTATTAGTAGAGATCCGCTGTTTGAGAAGTATCCAAGCATAAGTCCCTATGCCTATTGTGCAAATAATCCGATGAAGTATATTGATCCTAATGGGGAATTTCCATGGTTAGTTATTTGGGCAGCAGTAGAGATTGGACTTGCAATTTATGACGCATATGATGCTGGAACTACCATTGCTGATCCTAATGCATCTACATCTGACAAGATTATTTCAGGAGCTGGATTTCTTATTGGGGTTATGATGCCTGGTGGTGGCTACGGAGTAACTTGTAAAATGGTTAAAAATACAGTTTATAAAATTAACGGGAAAATAATTGATAAAGCATCAGATTACTATAAGGCAACAAAGACGATGAAAGTAGGGGAACGTGTTGCAACTCACAAGAAAATGGCTCAAGAAGTAGCTAGCAAAGAGGGATGGATAAAGAACACAACTCTTTCCAAAAAAAATGGAAGAGATATTTTTACAGATAAAAGTGGAAATCATTATTCTCTCGATACAGAAAATGGACATTTTGAAGTATTAGACAAGAGGGGTAAACATAAAGGGAGCATAGATTTTAGTGGGAATGCTACTAAAAAACAAGATAAAACGGGAAAACATGATATAGTTCTTTAAATATGAAAAATCAAAAAATTTACTTTGCAGGTACAAAAATAAAAGTTAATTATCTTATAGAAGGTATAAATAAAACACATACTTCAATATTAGCAACAAATTTTGAAGATGAATTTGTATTTCAAGTTATTTGTTTAAACGATTCTGATGCTGGAAATGTTGATGGTTTTATACACTCACAATTCAAAAATGCAAAAGCGGTTACATATGATTTTTTAATTAAAGAATTAGAAGAAATGGTTTATCAGAAGATTATTTCTTTTGAAATCCTTGACGATAATTATAGTTCATCTATAGAGGAAATTGAAAACTTATTAGATACAGAATTATATTCTAATGAATAAATTTAAGATGAATATATCTGAATCATCGGTAGTGTACCATATTATGCTTTTTAATTTTCTTAAATTTATTATTATGATAATCAGTAGAATAGAAAATAAAATGAAACAAAAAGGAAAAGTCATATACCCTTATTTTTTTATTTTCGTTTGTAAAAACATAGAGGACAGGGTCTGTTTCCCACATAGTGTACCACCTTATTCTTTTTAACCGCAAAGAACGCAAAGAAAACTCTGCGACCTTTGGGAATCCTTTGGGAACTCTGCGGTAAAAAAACAACAAAATATGTCAACTTTTTTCAGGACATGACGGTAATTTTTTCTAAATATTTTTCCATTAAGCGAGAAATGGGATAGTCGGCTATTCGGTCAAAAGAAATAGGGATAAAATCAGCATTATTAATTGCTTTATCAATACTAATATTTATAAATACGGCTATAATAGTTTGATGCGATAAAATATGTTTGTAGGTAGATGAAACGGATAGAATCTTCCAATTAAGGTTTGCAAACAGGTTTTGAACGGCAGGATGTGCGATAAGTTTTTCACAATCAATTGTTTCATCTAATTCTAAGAGTGGAAATTCATACAGTCCTTTCCAAATATCTTTTGATTTTCTTTTTTGAATGTATATTTTGTTTTGATAGCGGATATGAAAATAGTAGAAATAACGATTACGAGTTTTTATTTTCTTTGTTTTTACGGGTAATTCCGTTTGTTCATAATGCAAATTAGCATAGCAAACATTTGAAAAACAGCAGTTTTTACAATCCGGATTCGCAGGGACGCATTGTGTAGCTCCAAAATCCATAATTGCTTGATTAAAAGCGGACGGATTTTTTTTACATATCAATTTATTTGCCAATTGACGAATTTCTTTTTTTCCTTTTGTACTGTCGATGGGCTCGTATACTCCAAAAATCCGAGATAAAACACGCAGTACATTTCCGTCAATAACGGCATACGGCAATTGATAGGCAAAGGACGCAATAGCCGCTGCCGTATATTCTCCTATTCCTTTTATTTTTAGTATTTCATTATAAGTAGTAGGAAATTTTCCCTGATAGTTTTCCATTAAGTAAACAGCTGCTGCATAAATATTGCGGGCTCGTGTATAATATCCTAAGCCTTGCCAATATTTTAAAACTTCTTGTTCACCGGCTTCATAAATAGATGAAATACTAGGAAAGCGTTCGATAAAACGGATATAATAATTCAAGCCTTGCGAAACACGTGTTTGTTGCAGTATGATTTCCGATATCCAAATTTTATAAGGATTTTTTTCTTCTCTCCAGGGGAGTGAGCGTTTGTTTTTTGCATACCAATTTAATAAAATAAAAGCAAAATTATCCGACATACAATTTTAACGAATAAGTGTAACATTCCCTTTGCGGAAATAAAACAACTCGCCTAAGCAAGTTGCTTCTAAATAATAAACATAAACTCCGGGCAAACAATCTTTTCCTCTAAACGTTCCATCCCAGCCGACATTAATATCGTAAGTTTCGAATACTTTTTCTCCCCATCTGTCGTAAACAGCAAAATGAATGTCTGTCAATAGTTTTCCTCTTACGTATAAAACGTCATTATTATTATCATTATTTGGAGTAAAAGCATTAGGCACAAAAACATAGGGGTCATCGCAAATTACATCAAGCACAAAAATAGTTACGGTATCCCATTCTTTACAGCCGAAGCTATCGGTTACGCTTACGGTATAAGTAGTTGTGTTTTTTGGTGTTGCTATCGTTTTAACTCCTGTGGTTGTGCTTAAATCTTCCGGAGGAGACCATAAATAAGAAAAGGCTTTTCCTAAGTCGGTAGCTTTTAAAGTAGTAGATTGACTTCGATATAAGACGGTTGTATCTGTCGTAATTTTTATTTTTTGAGGAAAATAACTAGAGTCTTCAACAAAAATTGTCAGTATTTTTTTGCACCCATTGCTATCTACAATTGTAACGGTATTATCCCCATAGCATAACTTTTTCGCATGATTGGTTTTTTCACCGTTACTCCAATCGAAAGTATAGGGAGGTTTTCCTCCTTTTACACTAACAATTGCTTCCCCAAGACACACTTCTACACAAGGGGTTTTAATTATTTCACAATCTACATCCAAAGAATCAAATTGTAGCAACGTTAATATTGTATCTATTTCACATCCATTGGTATCCACTACTCGTAAGGAATACGTTCCTTCGCCTATGTTAGCAAGCGTATCCTTACCTAAAACATCGTCCCAATAATAACGATAGGGAGCTGTTCCTCCTGAAATATGTGCAATTATTTTTCCATTGTAATAACTGTAACACGAAGGTTGTATCATTTCTATTTCTTTAAAAGTCAAAGGCATAGGTGAATGGACAATGGGGAATATTCTCTTAGTACAATATGCCGTATCTTTTACATAAATATCATAAATACCGGCACATAATCCCGTTGCCGTATCTTTGTCGTAACCGTTTTTCCATTGATAAACATAAGGAGGATAACCGTCGGTAGCGAACAAAGCTATGCTTCCATCGCAATCGCCATAGCAAGTAACTCTTTTTGTCAAATAAGTTACATTAAAGTTAGAGGTATCGATAATTTGAATTACGGCAGTATCTTGACATTGATTTTGGTCTGTTACAACAAAAACATATTCTCCGGCACAAAGATCGGTAATGGAATGAGTAGTATCGCCTGTTATCCACCAATAAGAATAAGGCGGGATTCCTCCTGTTGCTCCTGCCGAAGCATAGCCGCTACAAGTGTCGTTGCAATAGACCAATGTATTGGTATCGAAAAAGAAAGTATTGATTTTTGAAGGTTGAATTAAAGTTGTATCAATGAGATACACACAGTTGTTGGAATCGAGTATGCGTACACGATAATTTCCGGCAGGAAGATTTTCTGCTTTATGATTTTTTCCTACATTATTATACCACTGAAAAACACAAGGCGAGCTATTAGAATCCAAATGGATAATAATATGTCCATCATGGAAACCGTAGCAACGAATGTGTTTGATATCTAATTCATAGTCAATAGTAAATACATCTACAAAAATGGTATCTTTTCCTTTACAGCCATGTTCGTTGGTAACGGTTAAATAAAAATTCATCGGTTTTTTAGGTGCAATCAAAGGTTTTGACGAATTAGCCCCCGATACAATAGAAGATGTGGGTTGCCAAGAATAAGATAAAGTTTTTCCTGCTTGATGAAGCGTTATATGAGACTGTAAATAAATCGAATCCCCACTGCAAAATTTAGGAAGACTATCAATAGATGTTTGTATTTGCGAGCCTATAATTGTTACACTATCGTACAATGCACAATACGCATTCGACATTTTAATAAAATAAGTATGTGTTTTTTTAAGAACATCTTTTCCTGTCTTTTGCGATATGGGACGATTCAATGTGTCGGTAAAATTGCGATTTGACGACCAAATATATTGCTCGCCGCCGGTTGAGATAACATTTAGTAAAAGAATCGTATCTCCAATACATCCCGTATCTTGTGGTCCAGCGTCTAAGTAAACGGGAATCACATTAACCACTTGACGAAATGTATCGACACAGAAACCGTCGCTAATATATAAATGATAAATTTGAGTAGAAGTATTGGAAGCGATAGGATTAGCAATTTTAGGATTATTTAGCTTAGTGGTAGGTTCCCACGAGTAAGACACATTGGGATTGGCAGCAGGCGAGATTCCTATTTGTATAAAATCGCCTTGGCACATTGTTTTTGTCGGTAAAGTATCGATTCTATTGGATAACACCAATATTTCACGTACCAAAGTATCGTAAAAGTTACAACTTCCCGTATCGCTTACGACGAGTTTTACTTTATAAACTCCTGATTTTGTGTATAAATGAGAAGGATTTTTTTGATTAGAATAAGTCCTGTCTCCAAAATCCCAATAAAAAATAGAAGAGGCTTCTGAAATTAATTGCGACCGATTGTCGAAATGAACCGTATAAGGTGCGCAAATCGTATTAGGACAAATAAAATCGGCAACTACAGCAGGTAAGTTAAAGTCTATTTTTACTACTCCTAAATTACAATTTTTACTATTATTAGTAGGACTTACTACTCCCGGCGTAACGGGTAAATCTTGATTGCCTCCACATCCTGCACAAATAGCCTGATAAATAAATCCTTTTTTATCAAAACGACTTGTTCCGCCATCTACGTGTTCCGCTGATTTATTTCCGCCAAAGTAAGTGGCAAAAACCAATCTTGAAGCATCTTCACTTAAGCTAAAAAAGTAAAAATCATTGTTATCCGTTGTTTTTTGAAAAGCATCTGCTGTAATTGGAAGTCCGCTTGTTCCACTTAAAGGATTGCCGATATGACTGTTGACAGCCGGTGAACCCCAACCCGAAACATAAATGTTTTTACATAAATCAACCATCAGAGCACTTGGTGATATGTCAGGTCCGGCTCTGCCGCTACCAAAAGCCGTTGACCAAATGACATTGGATAAATCGGGGGAAAGTTTACTTATGAATTGTCCTCCGTCAGGGATATACCATGTTGCATTTTTGACCCAAGCGGTGCCGGTTGCATCTGTTAATCCCATTACATATACATTGTTTGATTTATCCAATTTGATTAAATAATTTTGGTCAAATCCACTTTTGCCATAATGAGTAGAATGTATTATCTGATTTCCATTCGTTGCTATTTTGGCAATAAATCCGTCGGCAACACCTCCTCCGTAATTAGGTTGTGTTACTCCATTGGTCGTCGGAAAATTTCTAGAATAAGTCCCGCCACAAACATAAATGTTGTAATCTTTATCGAGAGCCATGCTATACACAGCGTCTGAACTGTCTCCTCCTAAATAAGATGCCCAGATAAGATCACTTAAATCATAGTTAAATTTTGCAATAATTCCATCTTGCCTACCTCCTCCATAAGACTGTTGAAAAGCAGATGATGTTATCGGAATATTTCCCGAAGATGTGCTGGAAACAATATAAACATTACTGAACTCATCAACCATGATTTCGCCTCTTACTTCATCGGCATAATTTTTTCGTAAAATAGGATCAGTGCTTAGTCCGTCGTTTCCACTTCCTCCATAATAAGTGCTTCCTAACAATTGCGAACCGCTCTCATTGAATTTGGCTATTGCAATATCAACTCCCGTTAGGTATTGTATGGTGTTGGTCAAAGTAAAAAAAGTTCCTCCGTTAAAGGAAGTATCAAAAGCATTGGGACTAACAGCAAAATCCAAAGAAGAGGTTGTTGCCAGCACATAAAGTTCATTGTTGTCGTTTACTATAAGACTATGAGGAACTTCGCTACCGCTACCTCCTAAGTAAGTAGAAAAAATAAGCGTATCGCCATTGGGACTAAATTTAGATATTCCTATGTCATTAGACCCTGAACCGTATAGAGATTGGTATGTTCCAACAGTAATCGGATAGCCTGTTCCAAAAACACTACCGCCGGCATATAAATTGCCGTAAGCGTCATAAGTAGCAGTATATCCCCAGTTGTCGGCAGTAGAACCTGTGTAAGAACAAAATACCAATGTAGGGTCTATAATTAAAACTCGTGAAGTATCATAATCGCTTATTTTAAAAGATAAAGTATTATCCTTCAGTGTAAATTCACAAATAATAGGAATTTCTTCGCCTAAGTCATTGAGTTGATAAGCATATGGTTTTAGTTCTACTACTTCATGTTTACTACACAATAAATAAAGATTTCCTTTTTTCAGATACATTTTATCTACTCCTTCATAGCTCATACTTATTTCCTTGGGATTTCCTCCTTGATGAACTATAAACTCGTATTTAAGCGAATGATTTTTTTCATAATACCTCATGTCTATTCCCTTATACAAATTTTCGTATGTAATGGAATGATACTTATGAACATGATTAGCCCAACGCTTAGGATTTTTTCCTATATAATAATTATTGTAATCATAATGTTTGTCATTGCCTTTATGAACAATGTCGTTTTGAACATTATTAAAATGTACTTTATAAGCGTGATAATTTACTATTAATCCTTCGGTATTGTTTTCATGTAAAACACCTCCGTATTTACGGTGTAAAATTTTTTCTACTGCTTCTCGGTCTTGAATAACAAAAGTAATGGTGCTATCTTCAAAAAAAATAGTTCCTCCTCGGAAATCCATTTTGAATTGAATAAAATCGTCCCATTGATTTTTGTTTTCAATAAAAGCAGCCCGACTTTTTTCTTGAGCATATAGTGTGCTACTCAGAAACAAAAAACATAATAAATATTTGATAAACAGTTTCATTGAGAAAAGTCTCTTTTTTTATATATTTTTTACAAACATATACTTTTTTTTAACAAAAAACAATATTTCACACTTTCATATTTTCAGTTTAAAGTCGTATAGAATTTATATGTTTTATAATCGTCTGTTTATGTGTTAGTTGGTTTAGTGTATTGTTTTACAAGCGATATATTTTAAGGCATTTTTTGTCTTTTTAGAAAATAAGTATACAAAACTTTATAAAATCCCTCATTAATATTAGTTTCAACTAAATCAATTAAATATTGTTCGCAACGTAATTTTAATTCTTGTTTATATTCTCTCATCGACTTTTGATACAGTGTTCTCATCTCACTTGCATTCACTTTAATTACCTCTTGCGTTTCCATATCAATGAATTTATAAGGTTTATTGTCAAATTCAAAATTGATTTCTAAATTTTCATCATAAACATGAAAAAGGATAACTTCGTGTTTGTTATGGCGCAGATGTTTTAAAGCTAAAAACATTTCTTCTTGTTCTTGTACATTGTCAAACATATCGCTAAAAATAACAACAAGAGAGCGTTTATGTATCCGTTCGGCTATTTCGTGTAAAGAGTCAATTACATTGGTCGTTTGTTTTTGATTTTCATCATAATTCGATAACAATTTTTCTAATTCTGTTGTTATCATTTTAATATGAATATTATTTGATTTTGCTTGTGAATGAAAATCAATTTTATCGGAAAACAACGATAAACCTACTGCATCGCGTTGTTGTTTTAGCATTTGAATAATAGCCGCAGCTGCATACACCGAAAAATAAAGTTTTGATGGCGTTTCTAAAGACAATGTCTTTCTAATTGGAAAATACATAGAAGAAGATGTGTCAATAATGATTTGACATCGTAAATTAGTTTCTTCTTCGTATTGTTTTACAAATAGTTTATCCGTTCTACCATAAAGTTTCCAATCTATATGACGCGTAGATTCTCCCGTATTATAAGGACGATACTCGGCAAATTCGACAGAGAATCCATGAAAAGGACTTTTATGTAAACCGGTGATAAAACCTTCAACTAATTGTTTAGCAATCAATTCTATATTGCTGAATTGTCGAAGTTTATTAGTGTCTATACGGCTCATAAGTTATTATATATTTATCGTCTATAACACAACGCTATTAATGTGTTTTTATTTTTTTATAGTAAATAATTTTTTTAATCGAATTTACTGACATATCAGCAGTTTCTTATTCTGTATATATGCCTAACTGTCAGTAAATTCATCTTGGAATGAGATTTGAACACATAAAAAATAGTTTTAAATTAATATTAAAAAAATTATGAATATCGAAAAATTTACAATAAAAAGTCAAGAGGTAATCAGTAAAGCTCAGCATATTGCATTGGGAAAACAGCAACAACAGATTGAAAATGCTCATTTGCTCAAAGCTATTTTTGAAGAAGACAAAGACATTGTTCCTTATTTGTTGAAAAAGAATAATATAAATACTGCTATTTTGATACAGGCTGTTGATAAAATGGTAGATAGTTTGCCTATCGTTAGTGGTGGAAGCGGTATTTATTTATCGAATGCTGCTAACCTTAGTTTGCAAAAAGCGATTAGCAGCTTAACTGAATTTAAAGATGATTATGTGTCTATAGAACATTTATTACTTGGTATATTACAGTCCAACGACAATAGTTCACAGCTTTTAAAAGACAGCGGATTAACAGAAAAAGGATTAAAGAAAGCAATTATGGAATTGCGTAAAGGAAGTCGCGTTGATTCGCCTCATGCCGAAGAAAGCTACAATGCTTTGAATCGTTATGCTCTTAATTTAAATGATTTAGCACGAAAGGACAAATTAGACCCCGTTATCGGAAGAGAAGAAGAAATCAGAAGAGTATTGCAAATTCTTTCGCGGCGTACGAAAAACAATCCTATTTTAATAGGAGAAGCCGGAGTAGGAAAAACGGCTATTGCAGAAGGTTTAGCTCATCGAATTGTTTCGGGGGATATTCCTGAAAATTTGAAGTCGAAACAAATTTTTTCTTTGGATATGGGGGCTTTGATTGCCGGAGCCAAATACAAAGGAGAATTCGAGGAAAGATTAAAAAGTGTTATCAAAGAAGTTACACACAATGATGATATTATTTTATTCATTGATGAAATTCATACATTGGTAGGTGCAGGTGGAGGTGAAGGCGCTATGGATGCGGCAAATATTTTAAAACCTGCATTGGCAAGAGGAGAATTAAGAGCCATTGGAGCAACGACAACTAACGAATATCAAAAATTTATCGAAAAAGATAAAGCATTAGAACGTCGTTTTCAGGTTGTTTATGTTGATGAACCCGATAGAAGTGCTTCTATTTCCATTTTAAGAGGATTAAAAGAACGCTATGAAACACATCATAAAGTTAAAATATTGGACGAAGCCATTATTGCTTCCGTTGATTTATCACAACGCTATATCTCCGACCGTTCACTTCCCGATAAAGCTATTGATTTAATTGATGAAGCTGCTGCAAAATTGCGTTTGGAAATCGATTCGGTACCTCAAGCCTTAGATGATATTGAACGTAAAATTAGACAATTGGAAATAGAACGCGAAGCGATAAAAAGAGAAGGTGATAAAGAAAAAGTAGAAGATCTAAGCAATCAAATTGCAGAACTTAACCAAGAACGTAATAGTTTAAAAGCACGTTGGGAGCAAGAAAAAGAACTAGTAAACAATATACAACAATATAAAAATGACATTGAAAATTTTAAATTTCAAGCATTACAAGAAGAGAGAAACGGCAATTACGGCAAAGTTGCCGAAATACGTTACGGAAAAATAAAAGAATTAGAAACGGCTATCGAAACTACTACTAAACAATTACATGAAATACAAGGCGGCAATCCAATGATTGATGAAGCTATCGGAGCCGATGATGTTGCTGCTATTGTTGCCCGATGGACGGGAATCCCTGTAAACCGTATGATGCAAAGTGAAAAAGAAAAGCTATTGCATTTGGAAGAAGAATTACACAAACGTGTTGTCGGACAAGATGAAGCTATCGAAGCCATTGCAAATGCAATACGTCGTAGTCGTGCAGGTTTGCAAGATAGTAAGCGACCGATAGGTTCATTTATTTTTCTTGGGACAACAGGTGTTGGAAAAACGGAATTAGCCAAAGCCTTAGCTGAATATTTATTTAATACCGAAAATGCTATTGTACGTATTGATATGTCTGAATATCAAGAAGCTCATTCTATTTCAAGATTAGTAGGAGCTCCTCCGGGCTATGTCGGTTATGACGAAGGTGGACAATTAACCGAAAAAGTCAGACGGAAACCTTATTCTGTCGTGCTTTTTGATGAAATAGAAAAAGCTCATCCCGATGTGTTTAATATTTTATTACAAGTATTAGACGATGGAAGATTGACTGATAATAAAGGACGTACTGCTGACTTTAAAAATACGATTATTATCATGACTTCCAATATTGGCTCGCATATCATTCAAGAAAATTATAACAAAGAAAGTGATTTTTCTGATGAAAATATATTGGAACAAACACGTTTGGACATCATGCAACTTTTACGTAAAACAATACGCCCCGAATTTCTTAATAGAATTGATGAAATACTGATGTTTAAGCCGTTAAGTAAAAAAGAAATACGCGATATTGTGATTTTGCAAATCGATTATCTAAAAGCAATGTTAGCGGAAAATGATATTACTATTGAGCTGACAAACTATGCAATAGATGCTCTATCCGAATTAGGTTATGACCCACAATATGGCGCACGACCTTTAAAACGTGTAATACAGAAAAATATCTTGAATAATTTATCAAAAATGATACTTTCGGATAAACTCACTAAGGATGGAGAAATTACCATTGACATAATCGATGATAATTTTGTGTTTTATAATAAAAAAGAGCATTAAGCAAAATGAAGTAGAATATATTATACCGAGAAATAAAAGGTATAATATATTTTACTTACAAAATCAGTCATTAAATTTATAATAATTCATCTATTTTTTTCTGCAATTCCGGTTTGCGAATAATACCTACGTGTTTGTCTGCTAGCTCTCCATTTTTAATAAACAATAAGGTAGGGATATTTCTAATTCCGAACTGCATTGTTAATTGTGGGTTATTGTCTACATTTACTTTTCCAATAAGTGCTTTGTCTTTATATTCTTCTGCAAGCTCTTCAATAATAGGAGCCACCATTCTGCATGGACCGCACCATTCTGCCCAAAAATCTACAACCACAAGAGTATTATTCTCTATTAATTCTTTCCAGTTATTGTCAAGTATTTCAAATGCCATATTAAATTAATTTTTTTATTTTAAAACTAAAATTGCTTCTCCTATATAATCCGTATCTGTAAATAATTGAGCAGTATAAGTTCCCGGTACTGCTTTATCGCCTTTGCGTAAATCCCACACCATAGTTATTTTTTTAGCTTTATTTTCATATTGTATAGTTGATTTAATGGTGTATTGCAGTAATTTTTCATTATTGGTAAAGGTATAAGCATCTCCTGAGCCAAGAGCTAATACTCTTCCATCGGGGAGCGAAATTCTACAATATAAATTAAGTTCTCCGGCAGGAATCAGTTCGTTTTCACTTAAAGTGAAACTTACTTGGAACTGGTCAATTCTTTTTGCTTTTTCTGTTTCACTTTCTTTCTTTCCGCTCAGACGTAATGCAATTCCTTTAAAAGATATATTATAGGCTTTTAATTTTGTTGCCGTACTTACTTTTTCGCTAAGAACTTCTTTTTCTTTTACCAATTCTTCTTTTTCTTGCGATAATTTGATGTTTTTCTCTTTTACTTCCTTGTTTTCTAACGTAAGATTTTTATTAACAGTATATAATGAGTCTAATAAATAAACATATTCTTTTCCTTGATTTTGCAATAATTCTAATTTTTTCTTTATTTTACGATAATCGGCTTGTGCATGAATTAATCGTTCTATTTCTTTTGCTTGACGTACTATGGCACTGTCTTTTTCCGATAATTGCTCATTTAATTCGCCATATTCACTTTTAATGATTTCGTACTCACGTAGAATGGAATCTAACTCTGCTTGTAGTTCAACTTGTTGATCAATAGATGCTTCTTTTTCTACTACTATTTGACGTATGTTTAATGAAAAGTAAATTAATAAAATGGCTAAAATAACCGATATAATAGCAAATATAATCGTTAATGTTTTATATTTTTTTATTTCTTTGATGAAAATTTCTTCTTGTCCCATAATGATTTATCATAATATAAATAAAGTTACAAATATAAAAAAATATTAGCTATCTTTGGATAATTTTTTAAAAAACATTAAAAAAAAATAATAATCTTATAGTCAGGCAATTAATTTCATGAAAACATTGTTAAGTGATTTTATTTCTTTTTTTTATCCGAATTATTGCTCTTTATGTGGCAAAAATTTAACAAAAAATGAAGAATATTTATGTTCTCATTGCTTAATAGGATTGCCTAAAACCGATTTTCATTTAAGTAGCCTCAATCCTTTAGCGTATCTTTTTATTGGAAAAGTAAGAATAGAAGCTGTAACGGCATATTTTTATTTTAAAAAAGGAAGTAATGTTCAAACGCTGATTCATCAATTAAAATATAGGGGACAACAAGAAATCGGGTCGTTTTTCGGGTATTTAATGGGATTGGATTTAAAAGAAAGTGAGCTATTTAATTCGGTAGATATTATTATTCCGGTTCCTTTACATGCAAACAAGAAACAAAAAAGAGGATATAATCAAAGTGAATTAATAGCAATAGGAGTACAAAAGGCTTTGTCTAAACCATTAGATACTAAAACTTTAATTAGACATATAGATACGGATACACAAACAAAAAGAACGCAATATAATCGCTGGGAAAACACACATGATATTTTTGTTGCTCTTGATGAACAAAAATTGGAAAACAAACATATATTATTAATCGACGATGTTATAACAACCGGGTCAACGCTTGAAGCTGCAGCATATACTTTATTGCAAATTCCCAATACTCGTGTCAGTATTGCTTGTTTAGCTTGTGCGGTTTTATAGCAAAATTACGTAAAAATATTTTTTATCGCATAAAAACAATAAAACATTTATTTTCTCAGTTAATTATAATAAATACATCGTATGAAACATACATGCTCAACTAATTTTGACACGCAAGTAGCTAAATATAAAGCATGTGAGTTTTATACGACCATCAACTAAAAAAATATGAACGTATGAAACAATACATTGATTTGTTAAATCATATTCTTGAAAATGGCAATTATAAGCAAGACCGCACAGGAACAGGTATTTATAGTGTTTTTGGCTATCAAGTTTTTTTTGACCTTGAAAAAGGATTCCCTTTATTAACAACTAAAAAATTACATTTAAAATCAATTATTTATGAGCTACTTTGGTTTATTAAAGGAGATACGAATATTAAGTATTTAACAGACAATGGTGTTCGCATTTGGAACGAATGGGCTGACGAAAACGGAGATTTAGGTCCCATTTATGGTTACCAATGGAGGTCGTGGACAAATAAAAACGGAAAAACCATCGATCAACTCAAAGATGTTATCAATCAAATTAAAACTAATCCCGATTCTCGCCGATTATTGGTTTCAGCATGGAATGTAGGTGACCTTGACGAAATGAGACTTCCGCCATGTCATATTTTATATCAATTTTATGTGCACAATGGCGAATTATCCTGTCAATTGTATCAACGTAGTGCAGATGCTTTTTTAGGAGTTCCTTTTAATATAGCTTCTTACTCTTTATTAACTATGATGATAGCTCAAGTATGTGGACTAAAACCTAAACACTTTATTCATACTTTTGGCGATTTGCATTTATATGCTAATCATATCGAACAGGCAAAGTTACAGATTCAACGCAACCCCTATCCACTTCCCAAAATGGAAATTAATCCAAATGTAAAATCAATAGACGATTTTCGGTTTTCCGATTTCACACTTTGCGATTATGAAACCCATCCACATATTAAGGCTATAGTTGCCGTATAATTTTTTTTTGAAAAACATTAAAAGATAAGAATATTTTTAGTACTTTTACAATTCTAAATAATTTTAATAAAAACACACTGTCATGAAAAATATAATAGTAGGAATTGACTTTTCGAGCTGCTCTTTGAATGCAATGAAACATGCTGTTTCTCTTGCTGTTAATTTAAAGGCGAATTTAACTCTTGTTTATTGTTTAACTCCGGATGCAAAAATAATTGAGGAAACAAGCACTACGCTTAAATCAAATATTCTTTCAATTGCTGAAAAAAAATTGAATGAATATGCCAATTATTGTCAAAAATACATTCATCATACAAAAGTAAAATACAAAATTCGTGTCGGAAGAGCAGCAAAAGAAATGAGTTTAGAAGTCGAGGAACAAAAAAATGCACTTGTTGTTATCGGAACACACGGCACAAGCGGATTTGATGAATTGTCTATTGGAAGCACTGCAATGAGAATTATTAGCATGTGCGATTGTCCGGTATTAACTATTCGTGATTCCGTTAGTTCGCATCGCGACTTAACCGATATGGTACTTATTATTGATTCTTCAATGGAAACTTTACAAAAGGTAAAAGCTGCTGCTGTTTTAGCTAAAGCTTTCCAAGCAAAAGTTCATTTAATTGGATTGTATACCTCTAAATATAGAAATTTAAGACAATTGGTTAACGGATACTTGAATAGAGCGGAAATTTATTTGAATAAACGCGATATCCGCATAGCTTCTTCTTTTATAGAATCGGATAAAGACCCTAAACAAATTGTTAAAATTGCTGAAGATTTGAAAGCAAATATTATATTATCAATGAAAGAAACCGATGTTTATGGAGGTGATGGTTTGTCAATGACTTCTTTCAGTCAAAAGTTGGTTAATATTTCATCTATTCCGGTATTAACAATCAATGTGGATACAAGTATATACGATACGACACAGTAATTAATTTAAAAACATTTTAATATAAGGAGAAAAAATGAGTAGAATAATACACATCGCAGGCAGACAAATTATTGATTCACGAGGAAACCCTACAGTTGAGGTAGATGTATACACTGAAGCAGGTGCATTAGGAAGAGCGGCAGTCCCTTCAGGTGCTTCTACAGGAGTACACGAAGCCATAGAATTAAGAGATAATGACGCAAATTATTTTCGAGGAAAAAGCGTTTTAAAAGCAGTTCAAAATGTTGAAAAACTGATAGCTGAAGAACTAAAAGGCTATCCTGTAGACAGACAAGATATTATTGATGAAAAATTAATAGAGTTAGATGGCACTAAAAATAAAAGCAATTTAGGTGCTAATGCCATGTTGGGTGTTTCGCTTGCTTGTGCTAAAGCAGCAGCAATGGAAGTTGGACAAGAACTGTTTCGATATTTAGGAGGAATCAATGCCAACACACTGCCTATTCCTATGATGAACGTATTGAATGGAGGTTCGCATGCCGATAATTCCATCGATTTTCAGGAATTTATGATTTTCCCTTATGGGGCTTCTTCTTTTAGCGAAGCTCTTTTAATGGGGACCAATGTGTTTCATACCTTAAAATCCTTGTTGGCAAGCAAAAATTACGCTACCAATGTCGGAGATGAAGGCGGATTTGCACCTAATTTGAAATCGAACGAAGAAGCCATTCAATTTCTTATTCAAGCTATCGAAAAAGCGGGATACAAACCCGGAGAACAAATCGCTATCACATTAGATCCTGCTGCCTCTGAATTTTATAACGAAGAAGAAAAAGTTTATCATTTTAAAAAATCAAGTGGAAAAAAATTAACATCTTCGGAAATGGTTGATTATTGGGCTGACTGGTGTAAAAAGTATCCCATTGTTTCCATTGAAGATGGAATGGCTGAAGATGATTGGGATGGATGGAAATTAATGACCGATAAACTTGGAAATAAAATACAATTGGTAGGAGATGATTTATTTGTTACCAATGTTGACCGTTTAATGATGGGAATAGAAAAAAAGACGGCTAACTCAATTCTAATAAAAGTCAATCAAATAGGAACTCTTACTGAAACCATACGAGCTATTACAACAGCTCATTCAAATGGATATACTGCTGTTATCAGTCATCGTTCGGGAGAAACCGAAGACACAACAATAGCCGATCTTGCTGTTGCATTCAATACAGGATTAATTAAAACAGGTTCTGTAAGCAGAACAGATAGAGTTTGTAAATACAACCAGCTTTTACGTATTGAAGAAAGCTTAGGCAATATGGCAAAATTTTTAGGGAAAGATTTTAAATATAAAAGATAAAATTTCCTTTTTTTTATTTGTATAAAATCTGTTTTATCCGCTTGTGATAAAACAGATTTTTTTTCATTGCTGTCCGATAAACATAGTTAACTTATTGATAATCATCATTGTTTGGTGTGACAAGCCCTTTATCATAACACTAAATACAATGACTTGAAATCCAGATAATTAAAAAAATCTTTAATTTTTATCGGACACTAATAATTTTTTTTCTCATTATCTTGATTTAATAACTATTGATTGCGGTGTTTTTTTTATTTTCCTGCCGTTTTGTCATATCTTTATAACTTATGAGAAAAGGTATATTTTTTATATTACTAATTATCAATAAGATACGAATTGTTTGTTTTTTTTTGGCATAATGATTGACATTATAGAAAACAGTTTTAACTAAAGAAAAAAGAATTGTAATATTAATAAAGAAAAGAAAGGAACATCAAATAATGGGAAAAATAATTGGAATTGATTTAGGAACAACAAATTCGTGCGTAACTGTTATGGAAGGGAATGAGCCTGTCGTTATTCCTAATAGCGAAGGAAACAGAACTACGCCTTCGATAGTTGCTTTTGTAGAAAACGGAGAACGCAAAGTAGGAGACCCTGCAAAAAGACAAGCGGTAACAAATCCTAAAAAAACAATTTCTTCTATCAAACGATTTATGGGAGAATCTTTTGATAGAGTAGAAAAAGAAATAAAACGAGTAAATTATGCTGTTGTAAAAGGAGATAACAATACATCGCGTATTAAAATAGACGATCGCCTTTATACACCGCAAGAAATTTCGGCAATGATACTTCAAAAAATGAAAAAAACTGCCGAAGATTATTTAGGACAGGAAATTTCGGAAGCGGTCATCACGGTTCCAGCTTACTTTAGTGATTCACAACGACAAGCAACAAAAGAAGCAGGCGAAATTGCCGGATTAACCGTGAAACGTATCATTAATGAACCTACGGCAGCCGCTTTAGCTTATGGATTGGATAAAAAAGTTTCCGATTTGAAAGTAGCTGTATTTGACCTTGGTGGAGGTACTTTTGATATTTCTATTCTCGAATTAGGAGATGGAGTGTTCGAAGTTAAATCTACCAATGGAGATACACACCTTGGAGGAGACGATTTTGATCATGTCGTTATTGATTGGTTAGCCGAAGAATTCAAATCGGAATACAACATTGATTTGAGAAAAGACCCTATGGCACATCAACGATTGAAAGAAGCTGCTGAAAAAGCAAAAATAGAGTTGTCGAGTGCAACTTCAACCGAAATTAATTTGCCTTATATTATGCCGGTTGACGGTATTCCAAAACACTTAGTAAAAACTCTTACACGTGCAAAATTCGAACAACTCAGTGATCATCTTATTCGTGCAACTATCGAACCTTGCAAAAAAGCATTGAGTGATGCCGGACTTAAACCATCTGATATCAACGAAGTTATATTAGTAGGAGGTTCAACTCGTATTCCTGCTATTCAAAAAATAGTGGAAGATTTCTTCGGAAAAGCACCTTCTAAAGGAGTAAATCCGGACGAAGTCGTAGCAATAGGTGCTGCTATCCAAGGCGGAGTATTGACAGGTGAAGTAAAGGACGTTTTACTTCTTGATGTAACTCCTTTATCTTTGGGTATCGAAACATTGGGCGGTGTTATGACACGTTTAATCGAAGCTAACACAACTATTCCTACTAAGAAATCGGAAGTGTTTTCAACAGCTGCCGATAATCAAACATCGGTCGAAATACATGTTTTACAAGGTGAAAGACCAATGGCAAGCGGAAACAAAAGTATCGGACGTTTTCATTTAGACGGTATTATGCCGGCTCCTCGCGGAGTGCCTCAAATCGAAGTTACTTTCGATATCGACTCTAACGGAATATTAAATGTAACTGCTAAAGATAAAGCAACAGGAAAAGAACAAAAAATCCGTATCGAAGCTTCTTCCGGATTAACAGATAGCGAAATAGAACGAATGAAAAATGAAGCTGCTGCTAATGCCGAAGCCGATAAAAAAATGAAAGAAGAAGTAGATAAATTAAATGCTGCCGATACTATGATATTTAGTACGGAAAAACAGCTAAAAGAATACGGTGATAAAATTCCTGCTGATAAAAAATCTTCTATTGAAGCTGTTTTAGAGCGATTGAAAGAAGCACATAAAAATAAAGATTTAGCCGGAATTGATGCTACGATGAACGAAATCAATCAGCTGTGGAATTCTATTTCTCAGGAAATGTACAATGCTCAAAATCAACAAGCACCAAATCAAGAGCCACATGTTGATAGCAACGAATCTTCTCCAAAAGATGCAGAAGTTACGGACGTTGATTTTGAAGAAGTAAAATAAAGCTCGGAAACATTTATAGAGTATAAATAAGTAAAAAGTCGTAATTCAATGGGTTACGGCTTTTTTTTATTGATAATTTTTTCGGTTATTTGTGATGTTAGCAATATAAGTCTATATTGCTAATAATTAAATATTTATCTAATCTCGATTACTATCGGCATCCAATAAAGTAGTATGATGCTTTAGCGAACGTAGAATAATCATAAGAACTCCCATTATTATCAATAAGATAAGTGATAAACGTATCCATTGTGTGTCTGTGATATTATCAAACAATACCATGGCTGTATAGCGAAGATAATCCACAATCGTAAAACAGAGTGTAATGGCAAATAAACCGGAATATTCGCGTCTTAAAACTGCTTTAAAAGAAAAAGGCAAATCTCCTTTTTTAAAGTTTTTAAAACGAGGAATAAATGCGGGCACATTCATTGACCATTGAATAAATTCGTCGCCAAAACTTTTTTCTAAAAAACATTCCTCTGCAAACATAATACGTTCGTAATAAATCCAATACAATAGAGATGCAATGATAAACAAATAAATATTAGCTGTAAAAATTAATAAACCTGCCCACATTAAATAATTGCCAAGATACAAAGGATGACGTACAATAGAATAAATTCCTTTAGTATTTAATTGATTAGCCACTTGTTTGTCCGTATTTCTTCCCGATGTGCCTCGTGGTGTTGTACCTATGGTATAGGCTCTAACAACAATTCCGAGAAAAGAAATAATAACGGATACAATGCTGAGAATAATCCAAAAAAACGGTAATTGTTCTCCGAAAATAGTAGAAAAAATGAAATAATTATCTGTGTAATAGGTAATATAAATAAATGGAAGACTGATAATGAATACAAATAAAGGTATCTGACCACGATAACGGAACAATATATTTCCATTTTTTTCCATCGACTGCTTTAAAGCCATATTAAAATGTAATTAAACGTTTATTATAAATTTAATTTCGTTTGCAAAAGTATATAAAAATAATAGAAAAGAGGTTTTTTTTTGTTATTTTGGTGATAAAAAAAATGTTAGACTAAAAAAATCTAACATTTTAGAGAGTTAATAATCTTTTAATTTTTATTTTAAGTTAATAGCCGAATGTTTTAGGTATATTTCTTCGGCTAATTTATCAACGGCTTTTAAATCTTCTTCTCTTGGATGTCCTTTAACAAGAATAGGTTCGATTAGTTCTACTTTCAGATTAGGAATCATTTCAATAATTTTCTCAATGGCTTTGCCGCCCCATGCGTAAGAGGCGATTACAGAAGCAAACTTAACTTTAGGTTTTAGTATATTGGCTAATTTGACAGCATAACTAACCATAGGATGAGGTTCGGTTAAAACGGTAGGCGTTGCAATGACAATGCTTGCAGCATCAACAAAGGTGATGGCTAATTTTCCGGTATCGGCAACAGTCAAATCAAATTTATAGGCTTTTATTCCTTTTGCTTCCAAAGCAGTAATAAGGCGATTGACCATAGTTTCGGTACTTCCGTGCATAGAGACATAAGGAATTATAACACTGTTTGTTACTCTGTCGGATATCCAATCCCGATAAGCATCCATAATGAATGTAGGGCGATTGTACATAGGACCATGGCTTGGAGCGATAATGTCGATATTATAAGCTTCTATTTTTGCAAAATTCTTTTTAATGATATTCCGAAAAGGAAGCATAATTTCTGCAAAATATCTTTTAGCACTTTCATACACTTGGCATTCATCGCTAACATATAAGTCGGTAGTTGCTAAGTGAGAGCCAAATAAGTCGCAAGAAAACAATATTTTGTCTTCTTTTAAATAAGTTAACATCGTTTCGGGCCAATGTACCCATGGAAAATGAATAAACTGAAATGTTTTATCGCCTATAGATAGTTCTTCCCCGTCTTCTACGGTAACTATTTTTTCTTCAGCAACTGCTAAATGAGCGATTATTAGTTCTTTCCCTTTTGGAGAGGCAATAACTTTTGCTTCAGGATATTTTTCTAAAACAAGAGGAATACTTCCTGAGTGGTCTTGTTCGGTATGCAGTGAAATGATATAATCTATTTTTTTTACATCTTTTAGATAGTCAAATAGAACATTTGACAATAGCGGATCTGCCGTATCAATTAATACGGTTTTTTCAGTTCCTTTTACTAAATATGCGTTATAACTCGTGCCATCGGGAATAGGAATGAGCGAATCGAATAAACGTCTGTTCCAATCAACTGTATTTAAGAAATATATATTTTCTTTTATTTTCTTTAACATGTTTAAAATCTCCTTTTTTTTATTGTTATCGTTTTTTTACAAAAATAGTTAAATTTTTTATATTAAAAAGAAAAAAAACTTTTTTGCTTCAATCTTTTTTTGAGGTGCTATGATTTTTTGTAGCGAAAAAAAGGCTGTCCCTTTTTGAGACAGCCTCTTCTGTACTTAGATTAGAAATTTAGTTTTTAATTATTCGCAGTGTACTCACTGTTTTTCCTATCTCTACACGTAGCGTATAGATGCCGGCAGGTAAGTGAGCAAGATTGATTTCTCGTACATCACCTATGCTTTCTACTACGACTGCACCTTGTACATTATAGATATGTACAGCCTTAATAGCTTCTTCTGTTTCTATGTACAAGATGTCTTTTACAGGGTTGGGATAGAGAGTGATATCTTGTGCATCAATTTCTTCTATTCCATCTTCTTTTTCGAACTCAGCCACAATGTTTACGTCTGCTACAACGTTGTGTGTATTGCCGCTTTCAAACGCAGTGCCGTTCACAGTCAGTGTTTTCAGTTTGTAGTTAGCATCCGGTGTGGCGGTAATAGTGATTTCACTATCCTTGAATACTTTATCACCGCTTATAATGTCCGCATTATTAAGTTTTACAGTAAGAGTTCCATTCTCCGGTGCGGCAAAGATAATAATGTAAGTCGGTGCTATCTTTACTTCTGTTTTAATGATATTACCCGAAGCATCGCAAATAGCTTTTACCGTGTCGTTGAACATTGCGTCTTCCGGTTGGATAATGTCACAATTAATAAAGTCTATCTGTTTAAAGCCCACGATTGATCCTCCGTTGGTGCCGGTAGCCGATACGGTAGCCCTGTCAAAAGTAAGTGTTTTTTCACCTGAAGGCGAGGAAATACCGCGATCTCCGGCTGTAACGTTAAGAGTACAATTTTTAATGTTTAGTAAGCCGTTTCTTATAAATATTCCTCCGTTGTCCGCACTATTGTTTATATTTAGCGTACCGCTACCTTCAATCGTGCCGGAATTATCACCCTCGAAAGATATGGGCGACCAGCCGTTACCCATTAGATTATTAGTTCCTACAACATCAATTTTCATACTATCAATTCGAGATAAAATGCAACAAGTATTACCTGTAGTAGACATAGTAGCTCCGTTGAGGGCAAGAGTTTTGTTATCAGAGTTGTAGCTTACTGTACCTGCACTCACACCGGGAATAGCGCTTAAATTATTTTTATTGAGAGATGTTACTTGCACACCGCAAATATGAAGATTATAAACAGTAGCCGGTAGTATTTTTACCGTATCCGTAATTACACTGTCAGCTAAATTATGTACGGAATAATAAGTATTTGTACCTTTGCTTACACGACCTCCTATAGGTTCGAAAATAGCACAGCTATCAAGAGTTATATTTGAGAAG